>Ga0307498_10000012_pt1 | contig 18187 bp, 17 predicted proteins | sample 12_S_MG_FD_201369 | JGI IMG/M metagenome (GOLD analysis project Ga0307498, IMG submission 201369) | Soil microbial communities from Populus trichocarpa stands in riparian zone in the Pacific Northwest, United States - 12_S | ecosystem: Environmental > Terrestrial > Soil > Riparian zone > Trees...
CGGTGTGATCCCCGGACTGGACACCCTCGTCGCGGCGATCCTGCCCAACAATCAGATGACTGATCCCACTAGCTTCCTTAGCTTCGCGCCTCTTCACCGGGTTTTTCGCGACCTCGTCTACGGTGAGAATCAGTTCCTCCCGCCGGAGGACCGGGCGCACGGTGTCGCCGCCAAGATCATCGGGCCGATCGTGCAGGCGATGGACGAGTGGGGTCTCGGACTCAACCCGGTCGTGAGGAAGCCGATGGAGGTGACCGGGCTGATCAGTAGTCGCGATTGGCAGTCCGTCTTCCCGCAGACTTCTCTCGCCGAGGCCTTCACCCTCAAGTTCTTCGGCGAGCATGCGATGTTCAGGCTTGCCCAGTGGGAGCGGGTCTTCACTCTCGGCAACGACGTTCACGCCGACAAGATGGCCTCGAACTTCGACTTCTATGTGAACCGCGAGATCGCACATCAGGTGATCAAGGGTGAGCCGCCGAATCGGGCTGCTGCCGAGGCGACCGTCAAGGCGACGATTTGGACTCAGCAGTTGTGGGGCTACTTCGGCGGCACCTACTGGCGCACCGCCACGCCGGAGGACATCTACATCGCGAAGTTGCAGGACAGCCTGCGGAAGAACGAGATCAACTTCGACCAGCTATCCGATCGCGAGAAGTCGCTGCTCTCGCTGTGGAGCAGGACGACCGGCGGGGCCGAGCAGTTCGACCGCTACCTCTCCAACCTCGGCCTGATCAAGGCCTTCTACCTGGAGCCGAACTTCGCCGAGCGGGCCGAGATCCTCAAGGCCCACCCCGCCCTCGCCGAGTATGTGGACATCAAACCGAAGGCACGCACCGTCGGGAAGAACTGGATCAAGAACGCGCAGCGCTACACCGACACCGCGCGCTACTTCAACGCGGTCTCGTTCATTGACGACGTGAACCCTTCGCCCTCGCTTCGCGGTGACGCCTACGAGATGTTCGTCACTCCCGAGTTGCAGGCGTTCTGGGACAGGAACGACACGCCCCTTCAGATCCAGAACCGGATGGTGAAGGCTGAGATCCACAAGACCTTCAAGTCGCTACAGGACACCTACTTCAAGATCCCCGACACCGACTTCGAGGCGAAGGACGGCTTCCTGAAGGAGCACCCCGAACTCGTCCAGTACTGGAACCGGTGGAACAACCCGTCCGACAACTACGAGGCGATCATGGGCGCGACCAAGGCCGACGCCCGCAACCTCTACTTCCATGTCGTCCAGACCAAGGGCTTCGAGGCTGCTGCTCCGATCCTGAAGAAGTTCCCCTTCATGTTCGAGGGCACCAAGAGCGAGAAGAAGATCAAGGACGGCGAGTGGATCGTCGGCTACGGGAAGAAGGGCTGGACGCCGGAGCGCCGCAGGGATTGGAAGGCGGTCGCCTCGTTCTCGCACTGGTTCTTCAACTCCTACGTGAAGAAGGTCGGATTCGACAAGGCCTATCAGTGGCTTCGTGACAGCAACGATCCGCGAGCGAAACAGCTTCTCGCCTACTTCGCCAAGTACCCGTCCGGCAAGGGCAAGAAGGCGAAGCCTGGCTGGACGCCTGCCCGCTACACCGCCTGGGGCAAGGTCGCCGACTACGCGCATTGGTTCTTCGACACGTACATGGCGAAGGTCGGGGAGAAGAAGGCGTTCGAGTGGCTCTACGCGAACGACGACCCGAAGGCGAAGGCGCTCGTCGCCTACTTCCGCAAGTACCCCAGCGGCGCTGCCACCGCCGACGATTCGGCGAAGCACTGGAGTCCGGAGCGTAGGGCGCACTGGGCCAAGGTCGCTACGTTCGCTCGCTGGTTCTACGACTTCTACCTGCCGAAGGTCGGCGAGGATGAGGCCTGGCGCTGGCTACGCGAGCAGACCAGTCCAACCGCGCGGCAGTTCATGGCCTACGTGGACAAGTACAGCACGACCGAGGGCAAGGGCAAGTTCTCCGCTGAGAGGAAGGCTGCCTACCTGGAGATCCGGGAGTTCGTGTCCTGGTTCTACAAGCAGTACATCCCGGCGGTCGGGGAGAAGCGGGCCTACGACTGGCTGCGTACCAGCGACAACGCGAAGGCGCAGGCGATGGTTGCCTATCTCGCCAAGTGGGGGAAGCACTCACAGAAGAGCCTCGACTACATGAAGGCCCAGCACTGGCTGACGCTCTACCACAACATGCCGGAGGATCAGCGCCAGGCATGGCTGGACGGTAACAGCGACGGTGCGAAGATCGTCCGCTGGTACTTCGACAAGTACCAGTCCGAGTTCGACCTCACTCAGCACGGCAAGGACTATCAGACGATCCTGCCTGCCTTGAAGGGCTACTTCGCGATGCCGAAGGACGAGCGCACCGCCTGGCTGGAGTCCGGCACGCCGGAGGCGAACGCGCTTCTCGCCTACTTCAAGAAGTACGGCAAGGCGCACCAGTTCGAGCGCGAGTTCAAGACGCTGACCGATGCCTTCCCCGATCTGTCCGACGGCACGCCGGAGCAGGCTCGACGGATCCAGTTCTGGACTCAGTACTTCGCGCTCACTCCCGATCAGCGCCCCGCGTTTGTCCATGCCCACGCCGAGGAATACGGCATCTTCATCTACGGCGACCTCTCCGAGGGTGTGCGCTTCGACCAGGAGGCCGAGTACGATCGCCGCGCCGTGGGTCTCGGTATCTCCGGTCGTGCCGCCGACTTCCTCTACGTCCGGCCGCTGCTCGCGTTCTACGAGACGCTCGGCGTGGACGACAAGCAGCTTTTCCTCAACGCGAACCCGGAGCTACAGGACTACTTCGACAGGTACAGCACCAACAGCCCGACCGGCAGCAAGGCGCTCGACGTGCTGGTCGAGCATTACTTCCTGTTCCCCGAGAACAGTGCGCTCCGTTCCCAGATGTTGAAGGATCATCCGGAGCTACAGGACTACTTCGACTCTAAGGCCAGTCCCGCCGAGGCTGCGATGCGTGCTGTGCTGGAGCAGTACTTCTCCATCTCCGGAGCGTCGTCTCGTGCGAACTTCCTGCTTTCACACCCGGAGATTCGGGCCTACTTTGATCAGCGCAAAGCGGAGAAGGCCTCCGAGAAGGCGCAGCTTGAAGCGTTCGACAGCAGCGACCCGCGTCTCCGTCCCTACTACAAGAGTGCTGCGGACTTGCGGCGTTCCGCCGACGTGATGGCGAGGAAGCTGCACCATGCTGCTATCTCATCCTTGGAGCAGTCAACAGCCGAGCTGCAACTACGGCGTCAGCGACAGCCTGCGTAGTTCGCACTTCGGGTGTAATCTGACTTTCGATGAGTGAAGCGTCACAGCCTGCTGTCGAGGTATCCGAGGGTGTATCGGTCGAGACCGGTACGTCTACGGGTACTGCCAGCACGGAGACTCCGGCGGGATTCGTTCCGGTCTCGGAGCTTGAACGCGAGCGGCAACGCACCAGGGAGTTCCAGTCTCGCTACGACCAGTTGGTCGCCGAGAGGGCGAACGGGAGTGTGACCTCCAACGGTGGACATGATGACAGTGATCCTGGGTCGGGCTTCGATCCGGACTCATTTCGTCAGTCGGTGCTGACCGACGTACTTCGGGCACAGAGCATGGTGTCCGGCGTCGAGCGTGCCCGTTCCGAGTTTCCTCATGCCGATCCGACGTTGTTCACGCCGGAGCGGATAGCGCAGTTCGGCTCGGTCGAGTCGTTTCGCTTCGCCGCCGAAGAGAGCCACCGCAGAGTGGCTTCAATCCTCGACGCGGAGCGCGCGGCTATCGAAACGAAGTTGCGCGAGGAACTGGGCCTCCAGGGTGGAGGCTCAGGTGGGCCGCAAGGAGAGACACCAGCGCAGGGCGGCGATCCAACGCCGGAAGCGCTGGCAGCGATGACGATGGAAGAGTGGGACGAGTTGGAGAAGACCAGTCCCGGTACCATCGCGCGTGTCTTGGCGCGGGCCGAAGCGCAGTAACAAACTCGCGAACAAGAGAGGGCTGAGAGTTGACCGCGACCACTCCAACCCACGTAGACAGTTCGATCCCCGAGATTTGGGCGCGATTAACGCTCCGAGACTCGCTTCGTTCTGGCTTCTGGGCCAAGTTCGCAGGGGCCGAAGGGAGCCGGTCGCCGATCATTAGGCGTACCGACCTCCTGAACAACCCCGGCGACACGATCCACATTTCCGTCACCGGCCCGCTTGTCGGGGCAGGCATCCAGGGTGACACCACGCTCCTGGAAGGCGCGGAAGAGAACCTGACCACCAGCGACATGCTGGTGATCCCGGACATCTACCGGCACGGCGTTCTCTTCTACCGCCGCGCGAACGTCAAGTCGATGCTGGATCTCCGCAGTGAGGCGCAGATGCGTCTCGCCGAGTGGGGCCAGGAGAAGATGGACGATCTTCGCTTCGCGTCCTACGTCTCCGCGGCGAACCTGAACGGCGCAACCTACGTGCCGCTCTTCACCGTCGCTGGCGGCGGCGTCGTTGGTGCTGCCGACGTTGTCGCCACGGACGTTCTCACCGTCGATGTGATCCAGCGGGCGAAGCTCGCGATGTACAACAACCGCGCGATGCCGCTTCGCACGTCGGATGGCAACGACTACTTCGGGATGGTCTGTCACCCGAACTCGCTGTACAACCTGAAGCGTGACCAGGAGTACCGCGACTGGGTGAAGGACGCCGAGGTGCGGGGTGCTGGCAACCCGTTCTTCCAGGGTGCGGTCGCCATGATCGACGGCGTCGTGCTCTACCAGCACAACAACGTGATCACCGCGAACGACGGCGGTGCTTCCGCGACCGTTGCGCGGAACATCATGTTCGGTGCGGAAGCCTTCGTGGAAGGCATCTCCGAGGATCCGCACTGGAACGAGGACGACTTCGACTACGGCAACAGGCACGGTGTTGCCTATGCCTTCGCGATCCAGTGTCGCCGGGCGTTGCCGAAGAACTCCCTGATCGTCTACTCGGCAGCAGTCGCTCCGACGTAGGAGTGAGTGGTGGGGATGTCCGTGAGCCGCAGGGCATCCCCACCTTCATCCCATGAGTCGCAGCGCTGATCCCCGGAAGAAGCTGGCGTCACAGCGGGGCGCGAAACGCACGGGTTCGATCGGGTCGATTCTTCCCGGTGATCAGGACGAGATCGCCCGTGACATTCAGCGCCTCTGGTGGGCGATCCACCGGCTGCGAGCACCAGTGGCCGTTGTCGGCGGCGGCGGCTCCGTCACCTGGGAAGACGTTGGTAGTGGTGCCGCCGGAGCGGCGACCGTTGTTCTACAGACGTACTCGATCGCGGGTCTTCTGGCCGTCAGGTTGGGCACGCTGCCGTGGGATCCGGTTCTTCCGGGAACTCTGAGTCTCGTTCAGGTCGCCGTCGGAGGTCCGCCTACCGGCTCTGCGCTCGTCGTGCGCGTGATGAAGAACGGCCTCACGTACGCGACGGTCACTGTTGCCGTGGGTCAGCAGGAGGTGACGGTTGTGCCTACTCCCGCTGCGTTCCTTGCGAGTGACAGGTTCACCATCGACATCACCAGTGTCGGCTCGACTACGCCTGGAGCCGATCTCGTCGTGCAGTTCAAGGGTGCCTACAGTTGAGTTCGCTCTGGCCTGATCCGCCGCTGGTGGATGACTTCAACAGGGCCAACTCGAATCCGTTGTCCGGCTACTGGACGCAGCGAGTCAGCTACTTGCCCCTGGAACTGAATGCGAACTCTGTGAGGCTCCCCGATACCACCGGGCCTTGTGAGATGTATTGGAGCTTGCAGCAGTATGGCCCTTCTTGTGCTGGCGCGATCGTTCTCGCCGGTTGGAACACCTCTGGTGGTCAGGGTGCGCAGTGGAATCTCGAACTGTGCTGTAGCGGTGTCAATCTCGCCGACTCGTACGCGGTCGAGTTCACGGTTCTGTACGACGGCTCCCCGGCTGCGGTTGGTGTCAGGCGTCGAGGCTCCTGGTTTCAACCCGGCGTTCTTACTGGCCTGCCCAGCGTTGTTGCTGTCGGCGATCAGCTTGGTCTCTACATCAACGGGCGGTCGGTTGAGGTCTGGTTCAGACACGGTGCCGCCGACTGGAAGCTCATCCAGGCGTTCGATGACGCGACACTGTCCGGCCTTCCGCCTCTCCCCGCTGGGTTTGCAGCTATCGGTGGCAACGAGGCCGGTGGTTTGTCGTTGGCGCAACAGGTCAGGCTCGACGGCTTTCGCGTTTCCAATCCGTTCTCGCTACCGCTCCGTGACGCCGAGGTCTGGGGTATCGGCGACGGTGTCGTGGCGGGCGACTACTCGACGAAGGTGCTTGGCATCCCCGGCTTGCAGGCCTACTACAAGTTCGACGCGCCCTACAACGTGATGGAGTTTCCTTCCGTCGTCAGCGACGACTTCAACCGCGCCGATGAGAACCCTGCGGTAGCGTCGGTGTGGGAGCCGCGCAACAACAGGCCGATGCAGGTTGTCGGCAACGCGATGGTGGCGGCGGCAGCGACGGGAGCGAAGAGCTACGGCATCTACCTGCCTGGCGGGATTATGACCAAGCAGGAGGCCTACGCGACGATCGGCTTCGGAGGCTCGACGTACCCTGGTGCGTACGCGGGCGTGCTCGCCCGGATGCAGCCTGGTCTTCCTGGCGACGTTCCGCGCGGCTACTCCACCGAGATGTGGGTCGGGATGACGGCCGCGAGCGGTGGCTCCTACGGCTACCTCTGTCAGCGGCTCGGTAGCCCGAATGTGACGCTTGGCGGCGGTACGAGTTCGCCTCCCAATACATTCCCCGGCGACAAGATCGGGTTGCAGGTGGATGGCAACGCGATCACCACCTACATCTACCGTCAGGCGACTGGTCGGTGGAGCTACCACTACCGATTTCAGGACAACACGTATGCCTCCGGGTACGCGGGCGTGCTGGCCGACCCGACTGTCACGTTGGAGGACTTCGGCTGCGGGCCGTTGCAGTTCGACACGTCTTCCGTGTGGCCGTTCCCGAGTACGTCCGGCGTGGCCTACACGAAGCAGGACTTCATTCGCGACTACTCTGGGAACAATCGCCATCTCTCGGCCCAGCAGAGCGCGAGTGTCTCGTACGGTGCGAACCCACCGACGTTCGTGAAGAAACCCGGTGCGGTCTCTCCTGACACTGGCTGTGTTCAGTTCAACATCGGCTACTTCATCTGGACGGGGCCGTTCTCGTCCAATCAGATCGGCCTGATCGCGCCCTTCAGTCCTGGCGAGTACGTCAGCAACGTCAGCAATCTTGGCGTCAGCATCAGCTTCTTCATCATGTTCATCCCGACTGCGCCACCCGATTCCTGGGCACCGTACTCTGCCAGTGAGCCTCCGGAGGTTCCGTTTGTCAGCAGTCGTTACCGTGACTTCGGCGGCACGACGAACGAGGGCTTCTGTTTCTGGGTGAACCCGTACACGGGCACGCTTCGCTATACGGTCGCCACCAACCAGGGGTTTCCTTCAGGCTCCTGGCCGGTCGGGACGCTCGTTCCGAACGTCTGGTCGCATGTTTTTGTTCGCGTCGAGCCGATCTCGCTCGTCGCTCCGAAGACGTGGCGGCGCACTATCTACTTGAATGAGGCTGTTGTGTACGACAACACGGGCGACTTCAACACGATTGCTCCGATCCCCGGCGGCGGTTCTAGCCTGAGCTTCGGCGGTGGCTGGGGCGATGATCTGCGTTGGAATGTCGTTCGCGGTGGGGTTGATGAGTTCGCGATCTGGAATCGGCCCCTTTCCGATGCGGAGAGGAAGAGCCTCTACGATAGGAAGGTCACCTCCTGGGGAGGAACCGGGTGAGTTCTCCATTCCCGCCCTTCACGCACATCAAGTTCGGCGACAACCTCGGTGTCACCGATGAGGGCGCGGGTGTCATCCGCGTGGACAGCAGCGTCGGCTCTTCTCTTGAGTGGGAGGACGTAGGCAGTGCGATCGCTGCCGGTCTCAGCACCGCATTCGAGGTGCGGGCGGGGATCTCCACTCCGGTCACGCTGGGTGGCGGGGTCACGCTCCTTCAGTGGGGAGCGAAGGTTGCGGGCACTGCTCTCACTACGACCTCTGTGCCTACTGCGCCGCGCGTGCTCAACTCCGGGCTGTATGCGGTGACGACCGTGATCCGCAAGGTGACCCCAACGATCGGTGACTCATTCGCAACGTTCCTTGAGATCGGGTCGCTGAACTCTCGCAACGTATTCGATGTCAGGACTACAGGACATGGTGTGGCGATTGCCGACACCTTGATCGCTTACATAACACCCTCCACGTTGTTGCAGTCTCGTGTCAACTGGACGTCAGGAGGCTCGGCGTCACCTGACAACTTCGTTGTCGATTCCATCAGCATCCAGCAGATCGCAGCGTTTTGACATCAACAACTGGTCATATCAAGTTCGGTGACGGCCTCCGTGTTACCGACGAGGGCAGTGGAATCATCCGCGTGGATGCCGGTCAGAGTGTCGGGCCTGTCGGTCCTGCTGGCCCGCCTGGTCCCGACGTAACCTATGTCCACACTCAGGGGTCGCCGTCAGCGACATGGGCGGTCACTCATAGTCTCGGCAAGTTCCCCGCTGTCGAAGTGGTTGACAGCGGGGGTAGCAGTGTTCTCGTTGACGTGTTGTTTGTTGACGCGAACCACGTCACGCTTACATTCGGTTCTCCGACTTCGGGAAAGGCGTACTTCAACTGATGCCCATTCTTGGCGCAGCACTCGATTTCAGTAAGTACGAGGGGCGTCAGTTTCGCGCTCACCAGCTTGGAGCCGCCCCCTCGTCGCCCGTCACAGGACAGCTTTACTACAACACCGGGGACAACACTCTCTGGTATTGGAACGGCACGATCTGGGTCTCGGCGTCTGGTGGCACACCGCCTGATGCGACCACTTCCAGCAAGGGGATCGTTCAGCTAGCCGGGGATCTCGCCGGTACGGCTGCGTCTCCGCAGATCGCTACCGGTGTGATCGTTGACGCCGATGTTGCGGCGGCGAACAAGGACGGGGCTGCCGCGACACCTTCGATGCGCACGCTTGGCACCGGGGCTGCGCAGGCTGCGGCAGGGAACGACTCGCGGTTCACCGATGCTCGTCCTCCGAACGGCACCGCGGGCGGGGATCTTTCCGGCACCTATCCGAACCCGCAGATTGCGGCGGGCGTGATCGTTGACGCCGATGTTGCTGCCGCGAACAAGGACGGCGCTGTTGCGACTCCTTCACTGAGGACTCTCGGCGCGGGAGCGCAACAGGCGATGCCGGGGAACAGGACGCTCGACGCTGTCACTGCTCCGATCGCTTCCGTGAACTTCAACAACCAGCGGGGCATCGGCTTCGCGGATCCGACCGGCGCTCAGGATGCGGCGACGAAGAACTACGTGGACTCTTTCGCGCAGGGACTCGACACGCACCCGTCGGTCAAGTGCGCTTCTACTGCGCAGCGGGCGTTGACGGGCCTGACCGCGATCGACGGGATCACGCCGATCGCTGGCGACCGGATCCTTCTGAAGGATCAGACGGCACCGGCCGAGAACGGCATCTACGTCGCTGCTGCTGGTGCTTGGGCGCGAGCCGCCGACATGGACACCTGGGCCGAGGTCGTGTCCGCCTACGTCTGGGTGGAAACCGGGACGACCCAGGCCGACACCGGCTGGAACTGCACCTCCGACCAGGGTGGCACGCTTGGTACGACTGCCGTCACTTGGTCGCAGTTCTCCGGTGCTGGTTCGATCACTGCCGGGAACGGTCTGACAAAGACCGGTAACTCGATAGATGTTGTTGGAACGGCCAACAGGATCACGGTGGCTGCTGACAGTGTTGACATCGCTTCCACCTATGCCGGTCAGAACACGATCAACACCGTTGGTACTGTCACAACCGGCGTTTGGAACGGTAGTGCTGTGCCTGTTGCGAATGGTGGCACCGGTCAGGCGACCGCGAAAGCCGGACGCGAGACGGGGCTGGCGGCGGCGGGCTACTACTCGTCCGCTACTCACGGTGCGGGTACGTCGATCTCAGTCACGGCCGCGACTCATGGACTTCGCGCCACTCGCGGTCTCCTGGTTCAGGTGCAGCTTGAGGCCGACGGCTCTGTGATCCTGGCCGATGTACTCGTGGCCGCGAACGGCGATGTCACCGTGACGTTCGGTGTCTCCCAGTCCGCGAACACGATCCGGGTGACGGTGATTGGCTAGTAGTGGAGTTCAAGGGCCGACTCCGTACTCCACTTCTTGCTGCCGCTCCGGGTTCGCCCGCGAAGGGCGAGATGTACATGGACTCGGTCACGAACATCCTCTACTGGTGGGATGGCACAACCTGGCAGTCCGCGAGTGGTGGTGGCGGTGGAGCCGACCTCGTCTACAACGGCGAGTACCCCGCTGCCACTCCGTACACCGACGGCGACATCGTCATCAAGGATGGTATTCCGTACCTCTGTGTGCGTCCGACTTCCGCTGCGCCTGTTCCCTGGGCTGTAACCGGTGCCGGTTTGACAGGCCCGCCTGGGCCTCCGGGCGCTGACGGTGCTGCTGGTAGCACTGGAAGTCAGGGCATTCAGGGGATCCAGGGACCGGCCGGGCCGGGCTACGAGTTGAACGCCGTCGGTGCTGCCGACGCCGCGATTGCCAACACGGAGACGGTGGTCGTCGCCAACGCCCCGGGAGCGAACATTCTTACCGCCGGGATGACGTTCGCCTTCAAGGCGTTCGCGACTCGTGTCGGCACCAACTCGTCTTCGGCGGTCGTGCGGATCCGGGTTGGCGCGACGACGCTGACCGGCAACGTCGCTGCGATAAACACCGTGCCTGCTGCTGCGATCGCCTCGCCGATTCTCATTCACGGTCTCGTCACGATTCGTACCGCCGGGGCCGGTGGAACTGTTCTAGGCTCGCTTGAGGTGACGACCCATCTTGCTGCCGTGACCGTGACGCCGAACATCGCGCCTTCTACCGCGACGGTGGCTGTCAACACGACCACGGCGCAGAGGATCGAGTTGACCTTCATCTCCGGGCAGGGTTCCAATACCTACACGTTTCGCAACGCGGTTCTCTACAGGGTCGTATGAGCGTCATCCCTGATCCCGCGACGACCGACTGGGTTCCGCTCGCTGGTGGCGGTGGCGGCGGGCTTCCGGCCGACACTGTGGTTGTTGCTGCGACACGGATCGTTGCGAACAAGCTGCTCTCTGGTGACACCCAGCCTGCGTTCAGATTCATGGGTGACGGCAAGCATGAGTGGGGGCCGGGCGGTTCGGGTGCGCTCGATACCAGCTTGTATCGCAGTGCGGCTTCGCATCTGAAGACGGATTACAACTTGGTTTCTGGTCAGAGTTTGAAGGTGAACGTCAGCGATGCCGGTGGAGGCGGGATTTTCCTCGGCAGTGCGGCCGATACGAGCCTGGTACGTACGGCGGCGGGTCAGTTGACGACTCAGACGGTCATCGCGACGGCGAGGTCGGGCTACAACCCCGGACTGAGGATCGTTGGTGCCTCTGGCTATGAACACGCACTCCAGGTGTTCAGGAACAACACGGACGGCCAGCCGACTTTGCTCGTCGAGCCTGACGGAAAGCTCAATTGGGGTCCGGGAACCGGCATAGACACGCAGTTGTATCGCTCGGCGGCAGCTACGTTGAGAACGCCTCACACCCTGTATGTCGATACGAACTTGATTGTCGGCAACACCATCTGGGTCGCTACCAACATGGTTGTTGACAACGCCAGTGCGGGCAACAAGCTCTACCTCGGTGGTTCGCTCGACACGAACCTGTACCGGTCGGCGGCGGATACGCTAAAAACTGACGACGATCTTGTTGTCGGGAACCTTGCCTCGCCTTCGCGGATGCGCGCGGATGGGCAGATCGAGGCTGGTACGAGCGTTTGGGCGAAGCAGGATTCGAGCAGGTTCTATCTGGGTGCTGCGTTCGATGTGAGCCTGTACCGCTCCGGCGCGGGCATCCTCGGGACGCCTGGGCAGTTGGTGGTGGGACAGCAGATTACGTCAACGTTGTCTGCTGCTGGTGCGTCGGCGATCTACGCAGCGAGCCTTGCCAGTGACGGCTACTTCGCTGCAATCAGGCGTGGAACCGATGTTGCTTGGCGGTTCCTGATTGACCAGAGCGGCGCGCATAGCTGGGGGCCTGGTGGTGCTTCTGGCGCGCTCGACACGTTCCTGTCACGGTTCAACACGGGCCAGTTGTATACCCAGGGTGATTTTGTGATTGGCAAGAGCCTTTACTTCGGGTATGGCGGCGGCGCGGAGAAGATCTTCTTTGGTTCGGCCCAGGACACGAACCTTTATCGCGAAGCTGCGAACGTGCTCGCGACTGATGACTCGTTCCACATTACGACCGGGCAAAGCCTTGTGATGAACAACGGATCTTCGGGCGGTCCTCAGATCGAGTTTGCCTACTATGGCTCCACACGCCAGTACCGGTCTTGGATCGCAACGGCGCATGACGGTGGCACCGATGCTGGAAACTGGATCGACTTCATGGTTTGGACGACCTCCGCTGGTGCCAATGCGCTGGCGACCTTGAGGGCGCTTCGTCTTGATGGTACGGGCAAGCTCATCATCGGCAACGCGACCGACACGAACCTGTACCGCAACAGCGTGGGGGATCTTCGGACAGGCACGACGTTCACCGCGAACGCCGCCAACACGGGGCTGATCGCTCTCGCGAACGTAAGCGGTTCTCCTTATATCTACTTCGGCAGCGGCTACGACACGAACCTGTACCGCTCAGCGGCGAATACGCTCACGACCGACGGCTACCTCGACAAGAAGGCGATTGTCGGCAAGCGCACCGCTCCGTCCGGGATGACTTGTGGTGCCGGGTTCACCGCCATCGTCCTTGGAACGACGGCGCTCGACGTGGGTGGCTGCATTGTGGGGGACAGCTACCGGCTTATCGCTCCCAGAGCAGGCATCTACTACGTCTGGTGTTCTGGCCTGTGGGCTGCCGAAGGTCAGGGTGACGCGAGGGAGATTTTCATTCAGCAGGATGGTGGGGGGCGTCTTGTGGACAGCGCGAACTGGAGGCCTTCTGGGGCGCAAGCCAATGAGGCCTACGCTGGCTCTGTTTGTTCCCTGGCGGCCAGTGCCACCTTCTACATGCAGGCTTACACCGACACCTCTGCGAGCATCACGTTGCAACGCCCTCAGATGGGTCTCTACTACCTAGGACACACATGACAATCGAACCGTTCAAGTACCTGATTCAGCCGGTCGCGATCGAGCGCGGCGAGGATGGACGTATCACCCGTGAGCTACCCGGCGAGACGCTCTCGGTGTTCAACGTCGATGATGCAGTCAAGCTCATCACCGAGTTCGAGCGCTTGATCTCGGAACAGCAAACAGGGGAGGTGTCAGAGAATGGCCGTGGCCGAGAAGACCGTGTTGAAGATCACCTGCGACAATCCGGCGTGCCCAGGTAACACGCTCGATCCGAAGGACAGGCTGGGCTGGGTGTTTGTCAGCCATGAGGTGTACGGGGAGCCGACTCAGAGCAACGTCTACTGTTGTTCGGAGTGCGCGGGTCATCTTCCGACGGCGATTGATGAGGCTCGTCCGGTGGAGGGTCCGGTCGGGCCTCCTGTTGAGCTTCCCCCACCGGAACCCGGCTAGGCCAGTGTGGCGTTGAACGTTTTTGATCCGGCGAAGCATCACGTTGCTCTCGGCAACGGGACCCCGTACGGGTTCACGCTCGACAACGCCTACGCGAAGTTCATGCAGAAGGAGACGGCGTCCGGCCAGGACTTTGGCGGCACGCTGGAACTGATCGCGAGTGACAAGCCGGAGGTCTCCCGCTGGAGCCAGGAGGACTTCACTGGCGGTGGCTTCCAGTATCGGTTCGACAAGGACTCTGCGATGTTCGCCGACTCCATGAGCTACATGCCTGGTCAGCAGTCAACGTCGCTGCTCACGGTGCCGCCCGTCTTCTTCAAGAAGGCGTTCAACGTGCAAGCTCAGGCGAACCCGGCAGGACGTACCAACATCAAGTTCCCTCACTCCATGTTCACGGTGGCAGGCTCGATCTACACCGTGTTCGAGCACGGGATCCTCCGCTATCAGATCGGCTCCGACACGTTCACCTGGGGGAACCATCTGATCAACGACAGTGGTGCTCTCGCCTGGTACGCGGATGCGGAGTACGACCGGAACGAGCAGTGCATCTACGTTCTGGTGAATCCGCTGACTGCCGGTGACCGTCCGTTCCTGTTGCGGCTCGACCCGGAGACGCTGCTCGGCTTCGGTGTCAACCATGTGATTCTGTTTGGCGCTCCCGATCAGACGATCGACAAGACGGGCTGGGGAATGCAGATCAACGACCAGCACATCGTCTTGGGGATCGGGCTACGGCTCTACACCTGTGACCCGCCGCTGGATCCCGCGAAGCCTGCGACTTCTACGAACACGGACATCTGGACGCACATTGGGCGGCTCCCCGGACGGTGGATCGACTCGGTCGCCTACGACTCGGGGACGTACATCCTGACGACCACGGCGGACGGCAAGACGCAGGTTGTCCTGTTCGATGGCACGTTCCTCGCGCCGGTTGCCACGCTCGCCTTCAACTTCTACGGGCGTTGCATGACGGTCTACGGAGGGCGCGTCTACATCGGTGGAACCGGCACCGACATCAGCGGCAACGTGCGCTACGCGGAGCTACACGAGTTGACCGGCTCTTCAACTCGCCTCGTTCGCACATTCGCGCCGGAGTCGTACCAGTCGCGCGTCACCTTTCCGAAGGATCTCTGGGATCTCACTGTCGATGAGGGTCTCCTGTGGTGGAGTGAGAAGGGCGTCCGGCTGTGGACGTATGACCTGACTGGCGATGCGTTCTTCGGCTCGTCGGTGATCCAGCATCCGAACGTCAACTTCTACAAGCACGTCGTTGGTCGCGAGCGCCTGTGGCTCTGGGGTAGTCACGACACGATCCCCGGTCAGCACGGCCTCTACCGCGTGGCTATCGCCGGGGACACGGTCGCCAGCTACGAGGGGATCCTCACCACTAGCGACTTCCTGAACGAGTTCGCGCTCAACAAGGTGTGGCATGAGATCGTCGTTCTCGCTCGCTACCACGCTGCGACCGGCGTGGACTACAGCGTGGACGGTGGCGCGAACTGGACTGCGCTGACCGGCGGCGTCGCTTCCACTTCGGGTGACTTGAAGTTCCTGACTTTCGACCTGTCGGGCTTGGCTACCAGCAAGGGGATCCGCTTCCGGATCCATCAGGACATGGGCACGACGGTCAACGAGTACGGCGAGTTGATCGCCTACACGGTCTCGTTCACGCTCACGTCTTCCGACGGGACGTTGAAGCACGGCTGGAACCTGATCATCAACGGGGCCGAGAACGTCGAAGCTCGCGACGGCACGAACCAGGCTCAGGACGTGGACGCGATGAAGGCGACTCTGTGGGGCTGGGCTGAGGCTCAGTCGAGTCTGACCTACACCGACCTGGGCGGCGCGAGCTACACGGTGAAGTTGCAGGACTTCGTGGAGCAGCAGCCGATCATCGGCCCGAACGTGACCGGCGGTGTCGGCCCGGAGTGCTTCTTCGCCGTCACTTTGCTGGAGGTCTAGTGCCTCAGAAGCACCGCAAGCCCGGCCGTCAGCTTCAGGTCAGGCGCAAACGCCGCGCGAAGGGCCACTTCAGGATCCTGAAGCCGCAGTGGATCGACCCGTATCCGTTCATCCCCGGCACGGAGCCGGAGAAGAGAATCTTCCAGGCTCTCAGGATGAGGAACATCTACTTCATCTTCCAGGGCCAGGTTCCGGAGTTGACTCCGGGCGGCATGGGGATCGACCTTCGGAAGAGGCTGGACAAGCAGACGGTGAAGGCTGGTGGTAGGCCGCTTACCATCTCACTCGGCCTTATCAGCTACATACCCGACTTCGTCCTACCTGAGTACAAGGTGATCCTGGATCCTTTCTCGCCTTTCCACCATTCACAGCATGACTCGGTGGAACGCGACGTGAGGAAGGTGGCTCTCTACAACACCCTGGGTTACAACTACTACCACCCGTGGGCTGTCGGTCCTGGGGAGTTTGTACTTGACCAACGGCCGCAGACCATCGGGCGTTGGCGCAGATCCAAGGTGAAAGGACTGACGCACTACCACTACCTCGGGGGTTCCCCCGCTGCGGAGGTTCCGCATGTTCGCGCGATGGGCGCAGTCGAGATGCTCGACGCGCTGCCCGCGCTGCATAGTGGGATCAAGTTCCCGCTCGTAGATCCGCTCGACATCGAGGCGAAGAAGAAGCAGGGCTACCGGCTCGGCCAGGGTCTCGGCGCTGGCGCGAACTCTGTCGCTGCCGCGAACCGCAAGCGCCGTCGTCTTCCAAGCCTCGGAATGTCGATCCGATAAGCTCGCGTTGAAGTGCCTGCCACGAAGGGAGAGGGATGACCACCGAAGAGACGCCGGAGCCGGAGCCTGTCGAGGAGCCGGACGAGGACGAGGCCGCAGAAGAGGACGCGGGGGAGGACGAGGATTCGGACGGTAGCGAAGGCGAGGTTCTTGCTTGACTCGCTTCCCGCTGAAGTGCGAGATCATCACCTGTCCGAAGTGGGGCGCGGTGCGTCCGAAGACGGGCTTGTCTACGGTCGGCCCGTCGGTGCGGACGATCTTCCATCACACGGCTGGGCACCACAAGAACCTCGGCAACCCGAACATCCAGACTCGTGAAGAGTCGATCGGCTACGCCCGCGACATCCAGACGTACCACATGGTTCACAACGGCTGGAACGATTCGGGGCACAACTTCCTGGTCTGTCGCAACGGCCTGATCTTGCAGGGACGGTGGCTCACGGTCTCGGCGATCCAGGCGGGGCACATGGTCGGCTCTGCTCACTGCCCCGGACAGAACGATCAGATCGGGATTGAGCACGAGCACTACGGCAGCGAAGAGATGACCGTGGTGCAGAAGAACTCGTCCGCGATGCTGATGGCGTGGATCGCCTGGCAGTACGACCGCCCGAAGGTCCTGCCGTCACTGCCTCACAGCAAGTACTTCCCGACCGCCTGCCCGGCCAACCTGAACGAGGACATCGTCGGGATCGTGACGCAGGCTCAGACGTTGCTCAATCAGGCCAGGGCTATGTGATGTCCTGGAGCCGCGCGGACTACGAGGCGGCGTTCGATGCCGAGGCTGGTGACGCTGCGAGTCTCGCGGATCAGTCCGTTCGCATCCTTTGGTACAACGAGGGCCAGGCTCGGCTGCTCAGGAAGAAGGCGAGCAACGTCGATGTGACGTGGGCCAAGGCCGCTCGCGAGGTTCCCACTGTCGCGATGTTCCTTCAGTTGGACAAGATCGTATGGAACGACGGCACGACCCCGGAGTCTTTTCGCGTCTGGGGTGAGTCCTTGATCCTTGACGATCCGAAGGGTACGTCTGCTGCCGGTGGTGCCAGGCTCTACTACTGGTCGGAGTTCACACCGATGGATGTCAGTACGTCCGCGACCGAGACGACACCTACCGAGGACTTCGCGTGCCTCTACTACGCACTGTCCAGGTTCTACCGGCGTCTTGCTTCCAACCGTTCTATCTACACGCGCTACTCCACGTTGCTGGGACAGAACGCCGTAAGCATGGGTGATCTTCAGCAGGAGTACGAGAGGTACTACCAGGACTTCATCGACTCCCGTGAGGATGTGGAGCCGAAGCCGCCCGCGTACTTCTACGAGACGTTCGCGTGATCAAAGTCAACGCGGACTTGTTCCGCGTCGTTCTCACTGTCGCGCTCGTCGTGATTACCACGGTCATGCTCTTCGTGCCTGTCGCCGACGGCACCGATGAGATCCGTTCGATGTTCATGCTGCTGACTGCGATCGTCGTCGTGGATTACTTCCGCTCGACACAGGAGGACAAGCGCGTGAAGAGCATCAGTGAGGCTTACGATCCGACCCCGTCTCCTTCGACCGTCTTCGATGACCAGGAGACTCAGGTCAGGCGGCGATGATGGAGAAGGTCGCTCCCTACTACAAGGCTGTCGCCGCCCTTTTGATTGCGTTGCTCACGGGTTTGATCACCGGCCTTGCCAACGACGGTCTCGACTGGATCGAGATTCTGACTGCGATCGTCGGGATGCTCACGGCTGGGCTTACGGTGTTCCGAGTTCCGAATCGTCCCGAACCGGAGTGAATGGATTCGGAGACAACGCTTGTTGGTCTCGGAGCGATCCTCGCTGGACTGGGGAGCGCTCTGAGTGGTTTCGCTGCGCTGAGGTCGGCGCGGAATGAGAAGGTCG
>Ga0307498_10000014_pt1 | contig 16588 bp, 14 predicted proteins | sample 12_S_MG_FD_201369 | JGI IMG/M metagenome (GOLD analysis project Ga0307498, IMG submission 201369) | Soil microbial communities from Populus trichocarpa stands in riparian zone in the Pacific Northwest, United States - 12_S | ecosystem: Environmental > Terrestrial > Soil > Riparian zone > Trees...
GTGCGATTGCCGGTTTCGAGAAGTCGGGACACTTCTTTTTCAACAAGCCGTTTGGTCGCGGTTACGACGACGGCATGATCTTCGCGCTCGCGGTGTGCGATATGCTTGATCGCAATCCGGACAAGAGCATGGCCGACTTGCGCAAGGCGCTTCCGAAGACCTGGGGTTCGCCGACGATGGCACCGCACTGCGACGACGAGAAAAAATATGCGGTGGTCGACGCGGTGGTGAAGCACTTTGAATCTGCCAAGGCGGAAGGCAAGAAGGTCGCCGGCCAGCCGATCCGCGAATTGGTCACTGTGAATGGCGTACGCGTAACAGTCGAGGACGGGACATGGGGTCTCGTGCGAGCATCCTCGAACAAGCCGGAGCTGGTGGTGGTGGTCGAGAGCCCGGTATCCGAGCAGCGCATGCGGGAGATGTTTCAGGCGGTCGATGGCGTATTGCGCACGCATGCGGAAGTCGGGGCCTATAATCAGACGATTTGATTGTCCGAAACGTCATGCGCATCACCATCCTCGGTGCCGGCCCTGCGGGACTTTACCTTGCATATTTGATCAAGCGGCGCCGTCCGGACACGACGGTGACCGTCATCGAACAAAAACCGGCCGACGCCACATTCGGTTTCGGTGTGGTGTTCTCCGACCGTGCGCTCGAATTTCTGCGCGAAGATGATGAAGCCACGTATTCGGCGATAACGCCGCATATGGAATCGTGGAACGACATCACCATCGCTCATCGCGGCGAGCGCGTGACGATTGACGGTGTCGGCTTTTCCGCTATCGGGCGTCTCAAGTTGCTGCAACTGCTGCAGGCGCGGGCGCGGTCGGTCGGCGTCGAGCCTGTGTATCGTCGCACGGTGAAAAGTCTCGACGAACTCGGCGATGCCGACCTTGTCGTCGGTACCGATGGTGTCAATTCGCTCGTCCGCCGCGGTAACGAAGAGCGTTTTGGCGCCAGCGTGCGTTTTCTCTCAAATCGTTTTGCCTGGTTTGGCACCGGAAGGCGTTTTGAGACGCTCACCCAGACGTTTGTCGAAACTGACGCCGGTTCTTTCAACGCGCATCATTACCGGTATGCGCCCAATCTCAGCACGTTCATTGTCGAGGTCGATGGAGCCACCTTCGCGCGCGCAGGCTTCGGGCAGATGGACGAGGAACAAACACGCAGCTTCTGTGAACGCGTGTTTGCGCAGGCACTGGATGGCAACCAGCTGATATCGAACAAGTCGACCTGGCGGCAGTTCCCAATCGTTCACAACGAGCATTGGTCGGTCGGAAATTGCGTTCTTGTCGGCGACGCCTTGCACACGGCCCATTTCTCTATCGGCTCGGGCACGCGCCTCGCCATGGAAGATGCGATTGCGCTCGACAAAGCATTGACGCATTCAGACGACATCGGCGCTGCGCTCGCTGCGTATGAAGCCGCGCGTCGTCCGATACTCGAGAAACTGGTGTCGGGTGCTAATGGCAGCGCGACCTGGTACGAGCATTTTGCCGAACATATGCGGCTTGCGCCGGTCGATCTTGCGATGAGTTACATCACCCGCTCCGGCCGAATAGACATCGACCGGCTGCGGAGACTTTCTCCGCGCTTCGTCGACCAGTTCGAGCGTAATCGTTCCGCCGCGAATGGCGCCACGGATTAAGAATTAATAAAACCTTATGACCGTATAACGTCTGCCGCGTTCGGGCGGGGGATCGGCTTGAACACCGTCTTGCAGCAGAACTGGCAGATCTATGCCATGGCAGTCATCGTGGGCTTTGCCACGGTGATGGTCATGCGTTGGTGGCGTTACAGGCGCGCCTCCGGCGGAGGCGACAGTGCACTTCTGTCCATCGTTCTCAACAACATGACGCAAGGTGTCATTCTGTTTGATGCCCACGAGCGTATTCTCGTCTGCAACAATCGTTACATCGAGATGTACGGCGTTTCGCCAGATGTCGTGAAGCCCGGGTGCACGCTGCTGGGCCTCATCGAAAATAGGATAACGACCGGCAGCCTCAATATTGATCCCAAGAAATATCGCGACGAGTTTCTCAGCGCGGTGCGGCAGGGCCAATCGATGAACCGCATCGTCGAAACCCCGGACGGCCGCGCCATTTTGGTGGTCAATCGGTCAATCAAAGATGGCGAGTACTGGATCGGGACCCACGACGATATTACCGAGCGCATCCATGCCGAGAGAAAAAGTTCGGCATTGTCGGAGCAGGAACGGCGCCGCGTCGAGATCGAAACCGAAATTCAGGCTTTCCGCGCAGACGCCGCCGCCGTACTGCAAACGGTGACGCAAAGCACCGCGGCACTGAAGTTGATTGCGGGGGCGTTGTCGAATTCGTCCGGCCGCACGTCTGAGCGCACCGCCGGCGCCGTCGATACGTCGAACGAGGCTTCCGGCAACATGACCGCGGGCTGCAAGTGCTGCCGAAGAGCTGATCGCGTCGATCGGAGAAATAGGCCGCCAGATCGGTCAGGCGGCCGAAGTTGCATCGCAATCGGTCGCCGAGGCACAAACGACCAACGAACATATGGCGCGCCTCGCCGACACCGTTCAGCACATCGGCGAAGTCGTCAATCTGATCCGTAACATTGCCGGCCAGACAAACCTGCTTGCGCTCAATGCAACGATCGAGGCGGCGCGGGCCGGCGAAGCGGGCCGCGGTTTCGCCGTGGTCGCTTCCGAGGTGAAATCGCTCGCGGTGCAGACGGCGAAAGCGACAGAGCAGATCGCCATGCAAATCGAGGCGGTGCAAAGCTCGACCCGTGTCACCGCCGATGCAATCCGCCGCAATACCGAGCGCATGCGCGAGATCGACGGCTATACTTCGGCCGTGGCGCTTTCACTGCAACAGCAGGACAGCGCAACCGACGAGATCTCGCATAACGTCGCGAGCGCGGCGCATGGTGCAAAAGGACTGGTTGGCGTGCTGGACGAGGTCACCAAGGCAGTCGGCGAAACGCGCGGCGCGGCGAGCAAAGTGCTCGAAGCGTCGGAGGCGGTCGAGGCTGCAGCAACGAGGCTGCAAAGAGGTATCGAGGGATTTCTCGGCCGCGTCGCGGTTTGAACCCCGGCGCTAATCCTTCGCTTCCTTGAACGTCTCGCGGAATTGGTGCGCGGGATAGACCCCAAGCACCGTCAATTCCTTGGAAAAGAAGGCGAGTTCTTCAAGCGCGAACACCAGCGCGCGGTCGTCCGGGTGACCCTCGACGTCCGCGTAGAACTGTGTGGCGAAGAAGTTGCCGCCGACCATGTAGCTCTCGAGCTTGGTCATGTTCACGCCATTCGTGGCGAAGCCGCCAAGCGCCTTGTAAAGCGCGGCCGGGACGTTGCGCACCCTGAAGACGAAAGTCGTGACGACCTTGCCCCGGCCTGGCTCTGCCCATTTTTTCTCCCGCGACAAGACGATAAAGCGCGTCGTCGAATGCGATTCGTCCTCGACATTCTCTTTCAGAATATTGAGTCCGTAGATTTCCGCGGCGAGACGCGACGCGATCGCCGAGCGGGTAACATCTTTGGCTTCCGCCACTTCGCGAGCAGACCCGGCGGTGTCGGCGGCAACCACCGGCTTGAGTTTCAGTCCGCGGATGATGTTGCGGCACTGGCCGAGCGCCATCACGTGGCTGTGGACCGTTTTGATGGTCTTGAGGCTCGCGCCTTTCGACGCCATCAACTGGTTTCGGATCGGAAGAAACCACTCGGCAATAATGTGCAGGCCGGAGGTCGGCATCAGATGATGAATGTCGGCAACACGTCCGGCCACCGAGTTCTCGATCGGGATCATGCCGAGATCAACGTCGCCGGCGAGGAGCGCGGAAAAGCAATCTTCAAAGGTGGGGCAGGGGATCGGTTCGTGATCCGGATAGGCTTCGCGACAGGCAATGTGTGAATTTGCCCCCGGCTCGCCTTGGAAAATGATCTTCTTTTTTGCCATGTCCACGGTCCTGACGGGGGTTCCGTACGCGGACCTTCGGCCCTGAGTCAACCGCCGAGCAGTTTGCGCGCCGTCTCCAGATCTTCCGGCGTGTCTACCCCCAGCGGCACGCTGTCAACGATGATGACGTCAATGCGCATTCCGGCATCGAGCGCGCGCAACTGCTCGAGTTTTTCGCGTTGCTCGTTGGTCGATGGCGGGAGTTGGACAAAGCGCTCCAGCGCCGGGCGGCGATAGGCGTAGAGCCCGATGTGATGATAATGCGGGCCATCGCCGGTCACGTTCGCGCGACTGAAACTTTTCGCCTGCAGGCGGTCGGGCCCGACCTGCGCGCCAGAAACCTTGACGACGTTTGGATTGCTACGATCGGCGGGATCGGTGATGACGGCAGCGAGAGTCGCGATGTCGACATCTTCGCTGGCGAGAGGGTTGAGCGCGGCGCGGATGTCGGCGGCTTTGATGGTCGGCAGGTCGCCCTGCACGTTGACGACGATATCGACGCTGTGTTCGGGATCGACCGCTTCGAGGGCTTCGTAGATTCGGTCCGAGCCCGAAACATGATCGCCGCGAGTCATGACGGCGCGGCCGCCCGCTTTTTCCACAGCCGCCGCGACCGCTTCCGAATCGGTGGCCACGACCACGTCGCCGATGGCGGCGGCATGGGCGCGGCGAAATACATGCACGATCATCGGCGCGCCATTAAGATCGGCCAGAGGTTTGCCCGGGAGGCGTGTCGAAGCGAGGCGCGCCGGAATGAGGACGATGGCGTTGGGCATCGAAAATTGCGGGGTGACCGGCCACATGACGGGTGTCGATAATGCCGCAGGCGCTTATACGGGTTGCCATAGGTCAGGCAAACCGGTATCTCATCGCCGCCGCCGGGCCATGGCGGTCGTCGCCCCACCGTCACGCCCCGCTCCGGGAGCCGTCTTTCGATGAATTCCTTCGAACTCAACAAGATCCTCGGCGCCATCCTCGGCACCTGCCTTGTCTTGCTCGCGCTCAACATCACCGCGGGAGCTGTTTTTGCGCCGCAGAAGCCGGCAAAGCCGGGTTTTGACATCGCGGTCAAGGAGGCCGGCGAAGAGAAAGGTGGCGCCGCCACCAAAGAGCCCGAGCAGCCGATCGAAACGCTGCTTGCCAAAGCCTCGGTGGAAAAAGGCCAGGCCGCGGCAAAGCAATGCCAAGCCTGTCATACCTTCGAGAAGGGCGGACCGAACCGCGTCGGCCCCAACCTGTGGAATGTCGTGAACCGTGCTCGCGCGTCGGAAGCCGGGTTCAACTACTCGGCGGCGATGAAGGGCAAGGGCGGGAACTGGAGTTTCGACGAGCTCAACAAATTTATCGCCAATCCGCGGGGCTACGTCCCCGGGACAGCCATGACTTTCGCCGGCCTGTCGAGGCCGGAGCAGCGCGCCGACCTGATCGATTATTTGCACACTTTGGCGGACAATCCGGTGCCGCTCCCCAAGGCCGCTGAAGGCGCACCGCCGCCAGCCGCGGGCGAGCCGGCCAAGAAATAGCCAGTGCGACGCTCAAGTGGCCGGGCCTTCGCCCGGCCACTGTGTTTTCGCGACCATTTGTTACGGAAATTTGAGGTTGCTGCGACGCTAGCGGCAAGGTCGGCCGATGGCGGGGACCGGAAAAGCGACATAATTACCAGCGACCGCATAACGAAAGTAGTTATGCCGGAGAGTTGCATGAAGCTCAGTCGTCGATCTGTTTTGCGCGCCACTGCCTCGACGTTGGTCGCGCCGGCACTTGGCGCATTTGGCGCCGTATTGTCGCAGCCGCCGGCGCGCGCGCAGACGCAACCGCAAACTTGGCGCCACGCGCTGTCCTTGTTCGGCGATGTCAAATACCCGGAAGGGTTCAAGTATTTCGAATACGTCAATCCGAATGCACCGCAGGGCGGCACCGTGCGTCAGAGTGCGTTCGGCACGTTCGATAATTTCAACACGGTGGTGTCCGGAGTTAAGGGCAGCATTGCCGCCGGCACCGAGCTTTTCATGGAGACGCTGACCACGCCGGCGCTGGACGAGGTGTCGACCGAATACGGACTGCTGGCGGAAGCCGTCAGCTATCCTGAAGATCATTCGAACGTCACGTATCGTCTGCGCGCGAACGCGCGTTGGCACGACGGAAAGCCGGTCACGACCGATGACGTTCTTTTTTCATTCGACGCGTTGAAAACGAACAGTCCCTTTTACGGTGTCTATTACCGGCATGTCGTGAACATCGAGAAGATCGACGAGCGCGAAATCAAATTTACTTTCGACGGGCCGGGCAATCGGGAACTGCCGCAGATTGTCGGCCAGCTTCCGGTGGTGCCGAAACATTGGTGGGAAGGAACCGACAAATCGGGCCGAAAGCGCGACATCACGCAGACAACGCTTGAGCCGCCGCTGGGCTCCGGGCCGTATCGTCTCAAGGACTTCGCGCCAGGCCGGACATTGGTCTACGAAAAGGTCGATGACTATTGGGGCAAGGATCTCAATGTCATCGTCGGCACGCGCAATTTCCAGACGCTCCGCTACGAATATTTCCGCGACTCCACTGTCGCGCTCGAGGCATTTAAGGCCGACCAACTCGACTGGCGCGTCGAGAACAGCGCCAAGGACTGGGCCAATTCATATGATTTCCCGGCGGTGCGGGAGAAGCGGGTTATTCGTCAGGAATTTCCCATTCGTAATGTCGGCGTCATGCAGTCCTTCGCTTTCAATATTCGCCGCGAGAAATTTAAGGATCCGCACGTTCGCCGCGCGTTCAATTTCGCATTCGACTTTGAGGAGATGAATCGTCAGCTTTTTTCCGACCAGTACAAGCGGATCGGCAGCTATTTCGAAGGCACGGAACTGGCCGCAACCGGCGCGCCTTCCGGCAAGGAATTGGAAATTCTTGAAACGGTGCGCGACAGGGTGCCGGCCGACCTCTTCACCAAGCCGTACACGAACCCCGTTGGCGGCAATCCACAGGCGGTGCGTAACAATCTGAGGGAAGCGCTGGCCTTGTTTCACCAGGCCGGTTACGAGATTCGCGATACCAAGCTGGTCAATGCAAAGACCGGCGAGCAATTCGTCGTCGAGTTTCTGGTGGACGACCCTTCGGCGCAGCGCTTCGTCCTGTTCTACAAGCCGTCGCTGGAACGCACAGGCATGCGCGTGGACGTGCGCGTGGTGGACTCCGCGCAATACGAGAACCGGCTTCGGCAGTGGGATTTCGATATCATCGTTGCGTCCTGGGCTCAGTCGCTTTCACCGGGGAATGAGCAACGCGGCTTTTGGAGTTCGCAGGCCGCCGACCAGCCCGGCTCGCGCAACCTGGTCGGCATCAAGAATCCCGCAATCGATACGCTGATTGAGCGCGTGATCTTCACCAAGGATCGCGCCGAATTGGTCGCTGCGACCCAGGCTCTCGATCGCGTTTTGCTTTGGAATTTTTACGTGGTGCCGCAGTGGACTTATCCTTATGTGCGCACAGCGCGCTGGGATCGTTTCGCCCACCCTGACATAATGCCGAAATACGGTCGCTCGGGCTTTCCGTCCGTCTGGTGGTGGGATGCCGAAAGAGCCGCTAAAGTGCCGCAACGGTCATAAATCGATGGCTTTCAGTCGCCGCCGGGCTTTGAGGCTTTTTGCCGGTGCGGCCGTGGCCGGTGTCGGCAGCCGCGTCGTATCAGCCTCGGCACAGAATGCCCATCGGCACGGCATGTCGGCCTTCGGCGATCTCAGCTACCCATCTGATTTTCCGCACTTCAACTACGTCAATCCAAAAGCCCCGAAAGGCGGCGTGTTTTCTCAGATTGGGCCGAACCGCCAGTTCAACCAGTCGTTCCAGACCTTCAATTCGCTCAACAGCTTCATTCTCAAGGGCGACGCTGCGCAAGGCATGGAGCTTACGTTTGCGACGCTCATGGTCCGGTCGGGTGACGAACCCGATGCGATGTACGGACTTGCGGCTCGCAGCGTCCGTATTTCCGATGATGGGCTGACCTACATTTTCACATTGCGTCCGGAAGCGAAATTCCACGACGGCACACCGTTGACGGCGCACGACGTCGCCTGGTCATTGGCCACATTAAAGGAAAAGGGCCACCCGATCATTACCCAGCAGTTGCGCGACTTCACGGACGCGGAGGCCACCGACGATCGCACCGTTGTCGCGCGCTTTGCCGAGATTCGCGCGCGTGACGTGCCGTTGTTCGTTGCCGCCCTGCCGATCTTCTCGCGTGCCTACTATTCGAAAAAATCGTTCGACGAGTCGACCCTCGACATCCCCCTCGGCAGCGGTGCCTACAAGGTGGGTCGTTTCCAGGTTGGGCATTTCATCGAGTTCGAGCGGGTCAAGGATTGGTGGGGTGGCGATCTTCCGGTTTCCCGTGGGCAGAACAATTTCGACGTAGTGCGCTTCGAGTACTATCGGGACCGCGAGGTCGGCTTCGAAGGCTTCACTGCGAGAAACTATCTTTTCCGCGAGGAATTCACCTCGCGCTTTTGGGCGACGCGCTACGATTTCCCTGCCTTCAGGGACGGCCGCGTCAAACGCAACGTGCTGCCCGACGACACGCCTTCGGGCGCGCAGGGTTGGTTCATCAATACGCGACGTGAGAAGTTCAAGGACCGGCGCGTTCGCGAAGCGCTGATCGATTCGTTCGATTTCGAGTGGACCAACAAAAACATCATGTATGGTTCCTACGAACGCACGCATTCGGTGTTCCAAAATTCGCCAATGATGGCGAAGGGAAAACCGGACGCCGCCGAGCTTGCGCTGCTCGAACCGTTTCGCGGTAAAGTTCCGGACGAGGTTTTCGACGAGCCCTACGTGCCGCCCGTCACCGACGTGTCGGGACAAGACCGGCAGTGGCTAAGGCGCGGCGCCCAGCTCCTGAGCGATGCCGGCTGCACGCTCAAGAATGGCAAGCGGATTTTGCCAAACGGCAAGCCGATCACAATCGAATTCCTGATCGACGAGCCGACCTTTCAGCCACATCACCTGCCTTACATCAAGAATCTGGGCGTGTTGGGCATCGACGCCACCTTGCGTATTGTCGACCCCGTCCAATATCGCGCACGCGTCGATGGTTTCGACTTCGACATTACGGTTGAGCGGTTCAGCTTTTCCGCGACGCCGGGCGATTCACTCCGCACTTTTTTCTCATCCCAGGCGGCTGAAACAAAGGGCTCGCAGAATCGCGCCGGCATCGCCGATCCGGCGGTGGACGCACTTATCGACACTATTATTGCGGCCAAGACCCGCGCGGACCTTACAGCTGCCTGCAAAGCGCTTGATCGCGTCATCCGTGCCGGACGATACTGGATCCCGCATTGGTACAAAGCGTCACACTGGATCGCCTATTGGGATGTATTCGATCGACCCGCCACCAAACCCCGCTATTTCCGCGGAATTCCAGAGACTTGGTGGTACGATCGCGATAAGGCGGCCAAACCGGAACAAAAAGGATAAGCGGAACATCGTTTCCGCACCGGCAGGGAGTGAGGTACTGAGGGGAGCGCATGACCGCCTATATCATCCGCCGCCTGTTGTTCATTGTGCCGACGATGTTCGGCATCATGCTCGTGGCATTCGTCGTGGTGCAGTTCGCGCCCGGGGGGCCCGTCGAACAGGTCATCGCCAAGCTCACCGGCTCGGATACCGGCGCGACTTCACGCATTTCCGGTTCAGCAGGGGGCGATTTCGGCAACCGCGGCCTGGCGCAGGGCGCGTCACAGGTTGACGCCTCGACATCGAAGTATCGTGGCGCGCAGGGCCTCGACCCGGAATTCATCAAGAAGCTTGAGACGCAGTTCGGGTTCGACAAACCGGCGCCCGAACGTTTCGCCCTGATGCTGTGGAATTACGCCCGCTTCGACTTCGGAAAGAGTTATTTCCGCGACGTCAGCGTGCTGCAACTGGTCAAGGAAAAATTGCCGGTGTCGATGTCGCTCGGCATCTGGATGACGTTGCTGACGTATCTGATCTCGATTCCGCTCGGCATCCGCAAGGCAATGGAGGACGGATCACGCTTTGACGTCTGGACCTCGACCGTGATCATTGTCGGTTATGCCATTCCGGGCTTCCTGTTTGCGATCCTGCTGATCATCCTGTTCGCCGGCGGTTCGTTCTTTGACTGGTTTCCGCTCCGCGGCCTGGTATCCGAGAACTGGTCGCAGCTCCCCTGGTGGCAGAAAATTCTCGACTATTTCTGGCATCTGACGCTGCCGATCATCGCCATGTCGCTATCGGCCTTCGCCACAATGACGTTGTTGACGAAGAACTCGTTCCTGGAAGAGATCCGCAAGCAATATGTGCTGACGGCACGCGCAAAAGGGTGCACGAGCAACCAGGTGCTTTACGGCCACGTTTTCCGCAATGCCATGCTGATCGTCATTGCCGGTTTCCCGTCCGCTTTCGTGCACGCCTTCTTTACCGGCGCGCTGCTGATCGAAACCATCTTTTCGCTCGACGGACTCGGGTTGCTTGGCTTCGAGAGCGTTCTCAATCGTGACTATCCGGTGGTCTTTGCCACGCTGTACATCTTCTCCCTCATCGGCGTGATCGTGAATTTGATCTCCGATCTGACGTACACTTGGATCGATCCGCGTATCGACTTCGAGACGCGGGAGGTCTGAGGTGGACGCACGCACGGGCATCAGGCCGCCGGAAACTGCCGTCTCGCCGATGGGGTTAGCGGCGCCACCGACTACAAAAGCCATTTCGATTTCACCGCTCAACAAACGGCGTTGGGAGAATTTCAAAGCCAATCGGCGAGGCTATTGGGCGCTGTGGATTTTTCTGACGCTTTTCGTGATCTCGCTGTTTGCCGAATTCATCGCCAACGACAAACCGATTTTCATCCACGTTAACGGGCGCTCGTTTTTTCCAGCCGTGATCACGTATCCGGACACGGCGTTCGCCAAAGAGCAGGATCCGAACCTGTTCGGCACTGCTGCCGACTTTCGTGACGACTACCTGATGAATCTGATCAAAAACGAAGGCGGCATCGTCATCTGGCCGCCGATACGCTTCTACTACAACACGCAGGTCAGCAAGCCGCCATCTCCTTTCCCGTCTAAGCCGACGTGGTTGCTGACGCCGAAAGATTGCGAGTTTGCAGCCACGCACGGTTTTGCAAAATGCGATGAGGTCGAAACAAACTGGCTCGGCACCGACGATGGCGGTCGCGACGTGGTGGCGCGCTTGATCTACGGCTTCCGGATATCGATTTTGTTCGGGTTGGCGCTCACCATCATTTCCTCGATCATCGGCGTCGCGGCTGGCGCGGTTCAGGGCTATTTCGGCGGGTGGACCGACCTCCTGTTTCAGCGCTTCATTGAAATCTGGACGTCGATTCCCTCGCTTTATTTGCTACTGATTATTTCGTCGGTTCTCGTGCCCGGATTTTTTGTTCTGCTCGGAATATTGCTTCTATTCTCCTGGGTCTCGCTTGTCGGCCTTGTGCGCGCCGAATTCCTGCGCGGCCGCAACTTCGAATATATTCAGGCAGCACGCGCGCTCGGCGTGTCGAACAAGGTCATCATCTTCCGCCATCTGCTGCCGAACGCGATGGTCGCGACCATGACCTTCCTGCCGTTCATCCTGTCATCGTCAGTGATGACTTTGACCGCGCTTGACTTCCTCGGTTTCGGTCTGCCGCCAGGTTCACCCTCGCTCGGCGAACTGCTCTCGCAAGGTAAAGCGAACGTGCAGGCGCCGTGGCTCGGCTTCACCGGCTTTTTCAGCATTGCCTTCATGCTCTCACTGCTGATCTTCATCGGCGAGGCGGTGCGCGATGCCTTCGATCCAAGGAAGACATTCCGATGAGCGCGTCAGATCCGATTCTCTCCATTCGCGACCTGTCGATCGCCTTCGGACGCGGCGATCGAGAAGTCCTCGCCGTCGATCACGTATCATTCGACATACGCAAAGGCGAGACGATGGCGCTTGTCGGGGAATCCGGCTCCGGTAAATCGATCACGGCGCTCTCGGTGATGAAGCTGTTGCCGTACCCCTCCGCGCATCATCCCTCAGGCTCGATCAAGTTTCAGGGCCGCGAATTGCTGACCCTAACGGAAGCGCAAATTCGCCACGTGCGCGGCAATGACATCGCCATCATCTTTCAGGAGCCGATGACCTCGCTCAACCCGCTGCACACGATCGAAAAGCAAATCCGCGAAATTTTGATGTTGCATCAAGGTATTACAGGCGAGGCGGCGCTGGCGCGGATCGTCGAATTGCTCAGCCAGGTGGGCATTCCCGATCCCGTCGGTCGGCTTAAAAGCTATCCGCACCAACTCTCGGGCGGTCAGCGCCAGCGCGTGATGATCGCGATGGCGCTCGCCAACAATCCCGACCTTCTGATTGCCGACGAACCCACCACCGCGCTCGACGTCACGGTGCAGGCGCAAATTCTCAAGCTGCTGAAGGACACGCAAACCTCGCTCGGCATGTCCATGCTGTTCATCACACATGACCTCGGCATCGTCCGCAAGCTGGCCGACAGGGTTTGCGTCATGCAGCGCGGCAAAATCGTCGAGCAAGGCGAAGTGGAACGCGTGTTTACCGCGCCCGAACATCCCTACACGCGGGCGTTGCTGGCGGCCGAGCCGAAGCCGGACCCGGCGCCGCCTTGCCCGGACGCTCCCATTGTCATCCAGACGGAAGACTTGAAGGTCTGGTTTCCGATCAAGCGCGGCGTGCTGCGCAAGGTTGTCGGTCACATCAAGGCTGTCGATGGGGTCAGCATCCAATTGCGTAAGGGCGAGACGCTCGGGGTGGTCGGCGAATCGGGCTCGGGCAAAACCACCCTCGGCCTTGCCATTCTACGGCTGATCTCTTCGACCGGACCGATCGTGTTCATGGGCAATGAGATCGACGGCCTGAAGTTCAAGCAGATGCGGCCGTTCCGGCACAACATGCAGATCGTTTTTCAGGACCCGTACGGCTCGTTGTCGCCGCGCATGTCCGTGTCGGACATCATCGAAGAAGGCCTGTGGGTGCATCACCCCGGGCTGTCGCGTGCGGAACGCGAGAAGCGCGTAGTCGACGCACTCAACGACGTCGGGCTCGACCCGCAGACCCGATTTCGCTATCCGCACGAATTCTCGGGCGGGCAGCGCCAGCGCATTGCCGTTGCGCGCGCACTGGTTCTCGAGCCGACGTTCATCGTGCTTGATGAGCCCACCAGCGCCCTCGACATGTTGATCCAGTCGCAGATGGTGGACCTGCTGCGTGATCTTCAGAAGCGGCACGACCTCACATACATGTTCATTTCGCACGATCTGCGGGTCGTGGCAGCGCTGGCGAGCCGGCTGCTGGTCCTGCGTCACGGAAAAATGGTGGAAGAGGGCGCGGCGCTCGAATTGTTCAAGGCGCCGAAGACGGAATATACGCGCGCGCTACTTGCGGCCGCCTTCAAGCTCGAGACCGCACCCGAAGGTGCGGTGGCTCAATAGCCCTAGGATACTCGCTTCACGGCGGTGATCTCGCTGCCCGCGGCCTTGATGCGTGCGGTTGCTTCCGAAGCCGGCTCGATTGCCACCGCCATGTGATGTGAGTTCGCGTGGATGAGGCTCTCGGGGTCACGAGCGATTGCAACGTGGCCTTTCCAGAAAACGAGATCGCCGCGGCGGAGGCTTGCGAGCGACGACAATTTCCCCAGTGCCAATTCCTGTATGTCGCTGTCGCGCGGGCAGGGGACTCCGGCGGCTTGCAGCGACACCTGTACGAGGCCCGAGCAATCCAGGCCGAGCGAAGTCTTGCCGCCCCACAGATAAGGACTTCCGAGAAATTGTTCGGCCACCGTTACGAAATCGGAGCGTCTTGCCTTGATCGGCGCGAGACACACTTCCGGTATGTGCCAACCCGACACCGTCACGGCGAAACGCTCGTCCTGCCGCGCGACGGTGAGCTGCGCGCCCATGGGCAGCGCGGTGAGCGGCGGCAATTTGATGTCGGGTCCAGGGAATGCGAAGGCGCGCAGGACCGTGACCTTGTGGGTTCCGGCCGGGCCGCTCGGTCCCAGTGCGTTCGCAGACAGCCAACCGACATGGCCGTCGGTTTCCAATTGGCCCCAGGCCCAGCCCTCGTCGGTTGTTTCGTAAATCATGACGCGCTCGCCCAGCAGCGCCTCGGTGTCGAGTCTTGCATCATGGGATGGCGCGCGGCGTAGCGCCGCAATGGGCTCGAGCACCTGGTGGCGTTTGCCTTCAACAAATCGTTTCGCCTCGACCTGGCCCTGCAAGTGTTTCGCCGCAATCTCGGGTCGAAACGGATTAATCCGTGGATCGAGCGCGACCATGGTTCAGGCGTAACGTTTGCAGAGCATCGCGTACAGGGCGCGTGCAGTCTGGCACTCGGCGCCTTCCGGGCGCCCGGGCTTTGCCGACGGAGTCCAGGCGAAAATATCAAGGTGCAGCCAGGATTTTGCGGTGACGAATCGGCGCAGAAACAGCGCAGCCGTAATGGAGCCCCCATGGCCGCCCGTTCCCACATTGTTGAGGTCGGCCACTTTTGAATCGAGCATGGTCTGATAGGGCCGCCACAGCGGCATGCGCCAGACTGGGTCGTTCTCCGCGGCGCCGGCGCGCGAAAGCGCGTCGGCAAGCGCGTCATCATCTGTAAAGAAAGGAGGGACGTCAGGCCCGAGCGCAACGCGCGCGGCCCCCGTCAACGTGGCGAAGTCGACGATCATTGTCGGCTTCTCTTCGTCAGCGAGCGCGAGGGCATCGGCTAGAATGAGCCGTCCCTCCGCATCGGTGTTGCCGATTTCGACCGAGATGCCTTTGCGCGAAACATACACGTCGCGCGGACGGAAGCTGGTGCCGGAAATAGAGTTTTCGACAGCCGGAATGACGACGCGGAGCCTGACCTTCAGACGGCGGTCGATGATCATATGGGCGAGCGCAAGCGCCGTCGCCGCCCCGGCCATATCCTTTTTCATATTGAGCATGCTGCTATCGGGCTTGATGTCGAGCCCGCCGGTGTCGAAACAGACCCCTTTGCCGACCAAAGTAATTTGCGGATCGCTGGGCTTTCCCCACGTAATGTCGATTAGCCGCGGCTTTCGCGTCGAGCCCGCTCCGACCGCGTTTACCAGCGGAAAGCTTTTCTCGAGCGCAGCGCCATTCGTGACCCGTACCTTGGCGCCGTGTCGCCTTGCGAAGGCGCGGCTGGCCGCCTCCAGTTCAGCGGGGCCCATGTCGTTGGAGGGCGTGTTGGTCAGATCCCGGCAGAGCGTGACGCCCTCGACAATGCGACTGAGATCGTCGCCATCAACGCCTTGCGGAACTACGAGGTGAACCTTGCGTGCTTCGGCCTTGCGGTAGCGCGTGAACTGATACGTACCGAGCGCGAATGCGAGGGCGGCGAGCCGCGCATCGTGCGGTGCATTGGCGAAACGGTAAGTGCCCGGCGGCAGCAAATTGGACAGTTGTCCTGGCCGGAAGCGATCGATTTCGCCTTCGCCAGGTTTTTCGATCCCAAAGAGCGCGCCGGCGAGCTTTCCGTCTGCAGCCGGCAGCAACAACAGGCGGCCCGGTTTGGCCTCGAACCCCGCGGTCGCAACAAATGTGCGTCCGCGCTCGCTAATCTCCTTGCGAACTGAATCGAGAGTTCCGGGATGGACAAACCAGATCGGGGTCGCCTGCGCATTTTTGCCGGCGTTTACAAACACAGGATGCATACACACTCCGCAACGTCGCGCATCAAGACCTGGATCAATCGGGGAAAAGATCATCCGCAATCAAGGTCAGTTTACAAGTTAACCAGTCATTAGGGTTAAAGCTTTATTTCTTTGGGTTAATATAATCTTGCCGCGCTAACGCTTCGCGAGTTGCACGCTCACGCCGGCATCCAGCCGGTCTTCGGATAAACGATGAGAGCTGCGGCCGCGAGCGCAATGCCATATGGCACGCCGCCGCCGTTTTCATGCAGACGCATAATCCAATGTTGACGGGTCAGAAACGCTGGAAGCGGCAGTTTGCGGCATTGAAGTATTGCCAAAGTCAGCGCGCCACCGAACAGCGACGCATAGATCATGTAACCGAGAAGATGATCGAAGCCGAACCACAACGCGGTCGCTGCCGCGAGCTTCGCATCGCCGCCGCCGATCCATCCCTGCGAGAAGAAAACAAATGCCGCGGTGAGAACCACGGCCGCCGCAGCAAGGTGCATGCCGAACGCGTAGAGGCTCATTCCGGTGACGAGGGTCAGCAGGAAAAACCCGCCCGCGAGCGCCAGCGACAGCCGGTTGGAGATCGTCATGGTCAGGAGATCGCTAGACGCCGCAAAAGCCATCAAGGCAGGAAACAGCAGAAGCCTGATTGCATCCGTCAACATGACTACTCACTTTCTCTACGCAACGCACAAACAACGCTGCCACGTTACGCCAGGCAAGCTTGCCTTTCGGTTAGCGCCGCCGCCTGATTTCGACGGACGTGGAAGTCGCGCGAAGTCTTGCTTCGTTAACGAATCGTTAACCGGGAGAATAGAACGGTTAATAAATCGTTAATTCGTCGACAAGCCCGGCTCTGCCGCTTCGCAAACGGATTCGCGGCAGCATCGCAGTGGGCGATGACACCATTCCTTCATCGCATTTTAACCCGGGGCTCCGATACCGGTAGCCGTAGCAACGATCCAGGTCCTGCCGATACTCGTCG
>Ga0307498_10000015_pt1 | contig 16324 bp, 14 predicted proteins | sample 12_S_MG_FD_201369 | JGI IMG/M metagenome (GOLD analysis project Ga0307498, IMG submission 201369) | Soil microbial communities from Populus trichocarpa stands in riparian zone in the Pacific Northwest, United States - 12_S | ecosystem: Environmental > Terrestrial > Soil > Riparian zone > Trees...
CTGCCATAGCCACGCCGCGCACCGAGCACGTAAGCTGCAGCCAGTCCGGCGACGCCGGCGTTCAGGTGCACCACCGTGCCGCCGGCGAAATCGATCACGTCAGCGGTGCCGAGGAAACCGCCGCCCCACACCCAGTGCGCGATCGGTACATAGACCAGCAGAAGCCAGAACACACAGAACAACAGAAATGCCGAGAAGCGCAGACGATCGGCAACCGAACCCGCGACAAGCGCCACAGTGATAATGGCGAATGTCATCTGGTAGATCATGAAAAGGCTTTCGGGAATGGTCTTTGCCAGGGGTGAGATGTCGTCCATCCCCATTCCTTTGAGAAAAATTCGGTCGAGCGTCCCGATGGCCGCGCCGTCGCCGGTGAACGCGAGGCTGTAACCCACGACCGCCCACAGGATGGAAACCAGAAACGTCGCGGCGAGACTTTGCGCCATCGTTGCGAGCACGTTCTTCTTGCGCACCATGCCGGCGTAAAACAATGCAAGACCCGGGATGGTCATCATCAGCACGAGACCGGTCGCACCGATCATCCAGGCGGTGTCGGCGCCATCGATCTTTGCGTCCTGTGCGAAGGCGGGTGACGCGAGGAACGCCGCGATGGTGGTGGCCGGAGCGAGGCGCAGAAACGCCCGTGTCATGTCATCCCCCAAAATTGCAATTGCATGTTGTTAGAGTGCGTCGACGTCCGTCTCGCCGGTCCGGATGCGCACGGCTTGTTCAACCGGCAAGACAAAGATCTTGCCGTCGCCGATTTGTCCGGTGCGGGCCGAGGTCGCGAGCGCTTCCATGACCCGACTGAGTTGTTCGCTTGCGATCGCAATCTCGAGGCGCAGCTTGGGAAGAAAATTCACCGCGTATTCAGCGCCGCGATAGATTTCCGTATGGCCCTTCTGCCGCCCGTAGCCTTTGACCTCGCCCACGGTCATGCCGTGAATGCCGACGCGTGTGAGCGCTTCGCGCACCTCGTCGAGTTTGAACGGCTTTATGATAGCGATGACCATCTTCATGAGTTGTCTTGCCCCCGCAAAACGAATCGGCCCCAGGAGCCTGGGTGCCGTGAAAACAAAAGCCGCCTGGCCTCGGCCGTGCGGGCTCGGTTGCACAAGCTAACGAGGGGTGGCCTAAAGTTTAAGCGGGGTTATTGCTCTACCCACAGGCAGCCGCCGCAAATACAGGCAAAGTGAGTCAGCGACACTGACTTATCTCCCCCGATTGGAGGAAACGAGGCCCTGCTCCACGATGACACCGGGCAGGACACCGCGAACCTGACGAGCGGTCATTCCCGGCTTGATGCGCGGATCGTAAAGCAAGGTGAGCAGATCGCGGTCGTAGACAGTGAAATAGCCGACCATGCGGTTCTGATTGAGGGTTGTCCAAGGGTTGTGCTGATCGTGGTTCGAAAGACCCAGCGCGTGCAGCAGTTCGTGATAGGCGCAATCGAGGAATACGTCCTCTCCCTTGTCGACGATGATGAAAGAAACCGAATGCACGATCTTTCCATCGGCGGTCGACTTGACGCTCGTCATGCACTGGGGATCGGTGCGACTGACAAAGTCCCGGGCCACTCTGGCGCCGAAGGCCTCTTGCAGCGCGGACTGGAAATCCTTTTCGTCGATCAGACGCACCTCGATGTCCGGAACGGCGACCGATGATGCAACGCTCAATCCCAGGGGGGGAACTTCGCGCGCATATTCTTCGATGATACGCGACATTGCGGTCGTGCGGTCGACGCTGCCGCCGCCGATAATGCGCGCGCGTATCGGATGATCGAAACGGCGAATACCGAGCGGACGCGCCCCAATGCGCAAGTCGGATCCGAACGCCAGCGCGATAAAGCCCTTGGAAAGCTCAGCCGCTGTAAAGTGAGTGTACTGCGGCGGCGCGCCCTCAAACGAACCGGGCGGGGCCTGTTGCCTGCCCGATGCGCCGATCGCGGCGGTCACAAATGAAATCAGAAAAAAACAACCCGCCCACAAACGCTTCATTGTGCAAAATCAGGTTTCCCGCCGCTGGCGTACCAGGCCTTCCTGCGCCACGGAGGCGACGAGCGTTCCATCACGCTTGAATATAAGACCGCGCGCATAGCCGCGCGAGCCGTGCAGGTTGGGAGAATCCTGTGCGTAGAGCAACCAGTCGTCGGCGCGAAACGGCCGATGGAACCACAGTGCGTGATCAAGGCTCGCGGCCATGAATTCCTGTTCGAATAGCGTGCGGCCGTGCGGTGCGAGCGCGGTATCGAGCAGCATCATGTCGGATGCATAGGCAAGCACGCATTGATGGATGGCGGGAAGGTCGGGCAACTTGCCGGTCGTGCGGATCCAGACATTGAATTGCCCGCCAAGGATCTTCTGGCCGAGATAGCGCTCGAACTCGACGGGCCGCAATTCAATCGGGCGCTCGCGCTCATAGTAGCGCCGCACCGGATCGGGCATCATCGGCAACAGCTTCTCGCGCATGTCGGCGTCGCTTGGAAGCTTCTCCGGTGGCGGCACATCCGGAATCTTCGCCTGATGATCGAGGCCCTGTTCATCCGTATGAAATGACACCAGCATCGAGAAGATCGGATGACCATGCTGCCGCGCGGTGACACGCCGCGTGGTGAAGCTCTTACCGTCACGGATCCGGTCGACGTCGTAAATGATCGGAACTTTGGGATCGCCAGGCAAAAGAAAATAAGCGTGAAGCGAATGCGGCGGCCGGACTTCTACGGTCCGAACGGCGGCCACGAGCGCCTGCCCGATGACCTGTCCGCCGAACACGCGCTGCCAGCCGACCTGCGGCGAGCGGCCGCGGAACAGGTTCACTTCCAGCGGTTCGAGATCGAGAATGTCGAGAAGATCCTTGACGGCGGAAGACATGAACAAACCCGAATAGGTCAAAATCTGCCCCAACCTGCTATGGTGCGGCGACATTTACAAGGAATGTGCATGAATAAAGCCAGCGCCTCCGATGCGTCGCGAGCCGAGGTTGTCATCGGCGGGGCCGGTTTTGCGGGCCTAGCGCTCGCAATCGCCCTGCGACAAGGGCTGGGTGATCCGTTCACGGTGACTGTCATTGATCCCGCGCTAGCGCTTGCCCAGTCGAAAGATCCGCGCGCCTCGGCAATCGCCGCCGCGGCACGGCGCCTGTTTGAAGCAATTGACGTCTGGGATGCGGTCGCGGCGAACGCGCAGCCAATCCTCGACATGGTGGTGACCGATTCAAAGCTTGATGACGTCGTTCGGCCGACATTCCTCGCTTTCGGTGGCGAAGTGGAGGAGGGCGAACCATTCGCGCACATGATCGAGAACCGACACCTGGTGGATGCACTGGTAGCGAAAGCGAAGGAGCTCGGCGTCGGGCTACGCGCTGGCGCGGTTGAAAGCTTTGAAGCGAACGGCAATTCCGTTGAGGTCGCGCTAGCCGATGGCGGATCGATGTCCGCGCGGCTGCTCGTCGGCGCTGACGGAGCAAATTCCGTGACCCGCGAGCGGGCAGGTATTGCCAGTTATGGCTGGAAATACGACCAGGCGGCGATTGTAGCTACGGTCGCGCACGAACGCGAACATGACGGGCGCGCGGAAGAGCATTTCCTCCCCGCGGGACCGTTCGCGATCCTGCCGCTGACCGGTAAGCGCTGCTCGATCGTCTGGACGGAGAACGCGCGCGAAGCGAAACGTATTGTCGCTCTGCCCGATGTCGAATTCCACGCCGAACTCGAAAAGCGCTTTGGCATGCGGCTCGGCGAATTGACGGTGGTCGGACCACGCCGCGCATTTCCGCTCGGCTTATTTACCGCCCGCACGTTCATCGGCGAAAGGCTGGCGCTTGTCGGAGACGCCGCGCATATTATTCATCCCATTGCCGGACAAGGTTTGAACATGGGACTGCGCGATGTGGCGGCACTGGCGGAAGCGATCGCCGATGCCGCGCGTCTTGGTCTGGATCCCGGTGGAGCGGATGTGCTCGAGCGATATCAGCGCTGGCGGCGCTTCGACACGATGATGATGGGTGTCGCCACCGATGGGCTGAACCGGCTGTTTTCCAATCACTCCGATGTGCTGCGGCTCGCGCGCGATGTCGGACTTGGCCTGGTGGAGCGCATGCCCATGCTAAAGCGCATGTTCATTCGCGAGGCGGCGGGCTTCACCGGTGATGTCCCGAAATTGCTAAAAGGTGAAGTGCTGTAGGCACTCGCTTCAGGCTTCAGCGAGCAATCGTCGTACGATCGCGTCGATATGAACGCGAGCGCAATCGAGCATCGGGAAGCCGGCGTTGCTTTCTGTGAATATGGTTGAAAGATCGGTGCCTGCGATCAATACCGATTCGGCGCCATCGCGCGTCACAAATGTGCGTGCAAGTTTGCGCAGCTCTTCGACTTGCGCATCCGAGCCGCGCCCCTCGACAAAGTCCTTGTAGATGTCCTGGATCTGGTCGATTTCCCGGGCTTTGGGCATGATCGTTTCGATGCCATCGAGCGAGCCGAACATCCGTGTCTCGATGGTGAAACGGGTACCGAGTAACGCGACGCGCTTCAGGCCGCGCGCCTTCACGGCTGCACGCACTTCGGTCAGCATATTGATCAACGGCAATGGAGAGATCGCCTCAAGCTGCGAAGCGCAGATGTGAGGTGTTGCCGCGACAATGGCACACAATTCAGCACCGCCTGCGCTCATGTTTCCGGTCAAGCCGGCGAGATAGCGCGCGAGGCCGTCGAAATCTTTCGCTATGACTAGGGCATAAACGCGCTGAATGTCGGCGTGGACAATCAGCAGGCGCGGTACGCGGCGTTGCCGTTCATGGCCGGCAATAAGCTCACGATAATAATGAATGGTGGCGCCTGGTCCGAGACCTCCAATCAGGCCGAGACAGCGTCCTGGTTTGGCTGCGTCGCTCATGACAGAAGCTTTATCGTATCGACGAGGCATAACGCCAAGCCCGCAACGACCAGCGACCAGGCGATGCAGGTGCGCGAGACACCGATGCCTGCGAGCATTCCGGCCACGATCTTACGCCGACAATGCCTGCCGCAGCGAAATCAAGCGAAGCCGAATAGCCGTTCACGAGTGTTGCAGTCGCCGCGACAGGCAATTGTGCCGCTTGCGCAAGCAGCAGCGCGCGACGGACCTCCATGCCTTTCCAAAGCAGCAACGGCAGACATATCAACGGGCCGCCGGTTCCGCTGATGACCGAAAGAAATCCAGTCACGGCGCCGAGGCCGCCCAGCGTGTCGGGTGCAAGCTTTGAATCATTTTTGCCGGCTGGCGTGCGCAAGGAGGAAATTCCGGCAAAGGCCACGCAGGCCGAAACAACCAGGGAGAGCGATCCTTTCGGGATCGATGGTGCCACAAGCGCGCCTGCCAAGGCCGCCGGAACGATCGCCGCCAGGAAAACCCAGTCGCCCGCGCGCAAACGCGCGTCGTCCGTCGTGACGCGCGCGGCGCCAACCACGCCTGCCAGTACGAAACTTGCGAGACTGAGCGATATGCTGGCGTGAATATCCAGGCCGAAGAGGTGCACAAGCGCCGGTGTAAGCAAGACGCCGCCAATGCCGATCAGGCCGATCAGGAATCCAATCGGCAGTCCGAGGCCGATCAGGGCGAGAGCCGCGGTCATCGGGATGGTGCCGCCGGACAGGGCGCGGGGATCGTCATGTCAACGGAATGCTGCCGACATGGTCCTGGAATGCCTTGCGTTTGGAAATGGCACCATACCAGCGGTCGAGATTCGCCATGGGCGGCCGCTCCGGCACCAGCTGGACGAAGCGATAGCACATGATGCCGACAGGAATGTCGCCGTAGGAGAAAGAAGGGCCCGCGACATAGTCGGTCCTGGCCAGTCGCGCATCGAGCATTTTCATCGCGTCGGTCGTTTTCTCCTGCGACGCCTTGATCGCTGTCATGTCGCGCTTTTCGGCAGGCGTACGGATCAATCCCCAGAATGCCGGGCCGATTGCGGGTCCCAGCACCGACAGCTGCCAGTCCATCCACTGGCCCGCGATCGCGCGTTGCTTCGCGTCTTTAGGCTCGAGCGCGCCGCTCCTGTCGTGTTTCCCCGCCAGATAGCGCACGATCGAATTCGATTCCCAAAGCAGAAAGCCGTCTTCTTCCTCGAGGGTGGGAACGAGACCATTCGGGTTCATCGCCAGATAAGCCGGCTCCTTGTTCCTCCCGAATGCACCACCGATATCGATGCGCTGATGTTCGAGCTTGAGTTCGCCGACAGCCCACATCGCCTTTTGCACATTGGACGACGAGTTGCGGCCCCAGATCTTGATCATTGCATTTCTCTCCCTGGTCACGTTCCGACTTCTCTTACCCCGTCAGCACGGGGCTTGTCCCGGCTGCCTACCAAATGCCATCGCCGGGACAAGCCCGGCGACGATGAGCAAAAGCCGTACGCCCGGCGTCACTCCAGCCGGCGCGCTTCTTCCGGCAACATGATCGGTATGCCGTCGCGAATCGGATAAGCGAGCTTGGCCTTGCGCGAGATCAGTTCCTGTCGCTCGACGTCATATTCGAGCGGCCCCTTGGTCAGAGGGCAGACAAGAATTTCCAGGAGTTTCGGGTCGACGCTATCCGGTGGCCGTTCGGTAGGCGGGTCGGTGGACATATGGCCTCGCATTTGTCATGCCCGTGCCGGGCATTGCGCTTTCAACATTCACATAGAGTAAAGACGTTGACGGCCGGGACAAGCCCGGCGACTATGGATTCCGCTACTGCAATTGCGGCTCGCCTTCAGTATTTTTCTTCGCAAGCTCGATTTCCGTGATGGCGATGAGAATTTCGGCGCGCGTCTTTAAGTCCGGCGCCTCAAGGAGCGCCTGCTTCTCGGGGGTCCCGTAGGGGGACATCATCGAGAGTGCGTTCACCAGGGCCTCATTCGGCGCCTTTTCGATGCCTTCCCAGTCGGCCTTCAGATCATTGGCCTTGAGAAAATCGGTGAGAGCCACAAGCAAAGCCGCGCGGTCGACTGCGTTCTCGCCCTTGCGCGCCGTGAAGTCGTCGGCGAACGGAGCGTAGGTCACGCGGCATTGCCTATAAGACGTTGCGACCTTCAACTCCTCCTCGATGCGAAACCTCGCCACCCCGGTGAGCTCGATCAGATAGCGGCCATCGCCGCTCTCGGCGAGCTGCGTGATGCGTCCCGCGCAGCCAATCTTGTAAAGCGCCGGCTTGTCGGCTGGGCCGGTATGCGCAACGTCGGGCTGAATCATGCCGATCAGCCTATGCCCATCGCGCAGCGCGTCATCGATCATCGCGATGTAGCGCGGCTCGAAAATATTGAGCGGCATCTGTCCGCGCGGCAAAAGCAACGCGCCCGGCAGCGGAAAGACCGGGATGACGCCAGGCATTTCGATCGGCCCGCGATACTGAGCGTTCATTGGCATCTTCGTTTCACTCCGCCACGCGGTGCCGTCACCGCGGCGTGAAGCTTACGAAAACAAAAGTGAAGACAGACGCTTGCGTCCTTCCACGGTCGCCGGATCGGTTGCGCCCCAGGCCTCGAAAAACTGCACGAGTTGCTTGCGGGCGCCATCGTCATTCCATTTGCGGTCACGCTTGACGATCTCCATCAGGTGCTTGACCGCGTCTTCCCGCTTGCCATTCGCGTTGAGCGCGACGGCGAGATCGAAGCGCGCTTGATGATCGAGCGGATTGGCAAGAACTTTCTGTTCCAGGTCTGCCACAGGTCCTATCGACTTTGCCTGCTCGGCAACCTCGAGCGCGGCACGGGCGGCGGCGACCGCCGCATCGTTCCGCTTGGCTTCGGGAACAAGAGCGAGGGTCTGCTTGGCCTGATCGAGTGCGCCCGTTCCGACGTAGCAGCGCGCGAGACCGGCAAGCGCCTGTACGTTCGAGCTGTCCGCGGCGAGGATCTGCGCATACAGTTCAGCAGCGCCCGCGGCGTTGCCTTCGGCCAACGTGGTGTCGGCGACCTTCAGCAAATCTTTTTCCTCGGCGCCGACCGCGCCTTTGGTGATCCGTTCGAGAAACGCCATCACCTGGCTTTCGGGGAGCGCGCCCATGAAGCCGTCAACCGGCTGACCGTTGGAAAATGCAATCACCGCCGGGATCGACTGGATGCCCATCTGGCCGGGGATTGCCGGATGCTCATCGATGTTCATTTTGGTGAGCTTGACCTTGCCCTTGGCCGCCTTCACGGCTTTTTCCAGGACAGGCGTGAGTTGTTTGCAGGGGCCGCACCACGGCGCCCAGAAATCCACCAGTACCGGCTGGTGCTTGGACTCCTCGATCACGTCCTTCATGAAGCCTTGCGTGGTCGTGTCCTTCACCACGTCGGCTGCCGTCGCCGTCATCGCCCCGCCATCTTGCAGCATAGTGTCTCGCCTCACTCGGCCGTCAGCGGCCGCAAACCAAGAGTTCCTGCCGCATTAGATGGGTTATCCTCAAACCTAATGCAATCTTCAAGGCATGTTCGAGGCGTGCCCGGAAAGTCGCTCGATTCGGGGGGTATGCCCCGTGGATTCGAGGAATTTCACGAGGTCGTCGCGATCGATCGACGTGGTCATGGTGTTGACCAACGGGTGATAGTTGAGCGCCTTGTGTCCCATCATCGTGGCGTCGAGTACGACCGTCACACGTCCCTGCGTATCGTTGATGGCGCCAAACGGGGTCACCGATCCCGGCTCCACGCCCAGCACCTCGCGCATGAGGTCCGAAGAGCCGAACGAAAATCGTCCGTTCGCACCGAGCAGGCGGTGCAGGCCCTTCAAATCGATATCGGCATCTTCCAGGGTGACCACGAGGTAGATGGCGTATTTCTTGTCACGCAAGAACAGATTCTTGGTATGGGCGCCGGGAATCTGCCCGCGCAGGCTTCGCGACGACTCCACCGTGAACAACGGGGGGTGCCTTACCGTCGAATGCCTGATGCCGAGGCTGTCGAGCGCGGCAAAGAGTTGATCAGGCGTGACTGGCATCCGGGCGATAATCCAGGGAGCGGCGTGTTAGTATCCCAGAGAACGAAAGAGGTAAAAGAGCGCATTCTATCGATCACGGTACTCGCGATTGCCGCCGTGTCTTTTGATGCACGCGGGGCGCGGGCCGCCGAGGGCCCCTGGTGCGCAAACATCAATCTCGGCACCGGCAACGTTTACGAGGATTGCGAGTATTACTCGTTCGAGGCCTGCCGGCCTGTCATTTTGGCCGGGAATCGCGGTTTTTGTAACCTAAACCCGCGCTGGGTCGGCCCCGCCCCAGACGGTCGTGTGCGTCAAAGGCGAGCCGTCCGGTACTGAATTTGCGCCCCCCTTTGCATGGTTGCATTGGGCCTTCTCTTTTGGCTATAGGAACGGCCTTGGCGGCCGACATCGCTCGGTCACATATCCAACGGACGCGGGTGTAGCTCAGGGGTAGAGCACGACCTTGCCAAGGTCGGGGTCGAGGGTTCGAATCCCTTCGCCCGCTCCAATTTTTCGACAGCAATCGACAAAGGCTCCGCCGTATCCAGCCACGTCGATGCGATCTCGGTATGAGTTGCCTAATTCCCCTTAACACCTGCCGCCTTGATGACTGCGTCCCATCGCTTTACCTCCGCGGCAAGATGTGACTTGAGCGCATCGGGAGTTGCGAGAGCGGGGGCGACTGGCTCGGTGCCAAGACTGGCGAAACGTTCGGCCACTTTCTGATCTTTGAGCGCCGTCTGCAACGCGGCCACGAATTTATCGGCAATGTCTTTGGGCAAACCCTTCGGCGCCCACATGGCGTGCCATGCCGATACATCGAAACCGGGAATGGCTCCGCTATCGAGGGTCGGCAACTGCGGAACCGACGACACCTTGAATTTCGTCGTCACTGCGTAGCCTTTGATCTTGCCCGCGTTGATGTGATTGGTCGTATTGGTCGTCTGGTCGCACATGATGTCGAACTGCCCGCTGAGCAGGTCGTTCATGGCTGGACCCGTGCCACGATAGGCAATTCCGTTCATCTGGACGCCAAGTTCTTTCAGGAGCACCAGCGCACAGAGGTGCGAGGCCGAGCCGATGCCTGCATGACCATAGGATGCCTTGGTTGCTTCGGACTTTATCCAGGCCAGAAGCTCCGTCACGTTGTTCGCTGGAAAGGGCGTCTTGGATACCAACGTCATCGGCACGTCGGTGATGCGGCCAAGATGATCGAAGTCGTTCACGACGTCATATTTGAGACCGTCATAGAGCGCTGGTGCGGTGGCTTGCCCAACGTGCCAGACAGCGATCGTATAGCCGTCGGGGGTCGCTTTCGCGACGCGCGCCATGCCGATCGTGCCGCCGGCGCCGCCGACATTTTCAACGACCACGGTTTGACCGAGCGTGCGGCTCATCGATTCAGCGATCAGGCGCGCAACCGTGTCGGTGGGGCCTCCGGCCGCCGCCGGGACGACGAGCGTTATCGGCCGCGTTGGAAAACCTTGTGCTGATGCTGCATTTGGCGCCGCTACGGCTGTCAGAGCGAACACAGCAAGCAGCGGCGCGCGAAGAAAGAAGCCCATGGATCCTCCCTCAGTTAGATCGTTCTTTTTTTCAAGGATAAGCTGTTTTCAGGGGCACATGCAAAACGCGCCGTTACGTCTTCTGGACGCGGCCGAAACCAACGAGAGACAAGCGCGACTAATATCCGGCGGCCAGCGAGCCGCGTGTGCGTCTATCGGCAGCGCCAACGTAACCGTCCGCGGTGATCTCGATGGAGTTCGCCGAGGTTTGTGGCGGTGTCAGGACCACTTTGTGCCTGCGTTTCACAAGGCCGTCGAGGATCTCGGGGCTGATGCCGGGCTCCGCCGAGAGCTCGTCCGGTTGCCATTGATGATGCACCCGCGGCGCACTGACCGCCTGATCGACGGGCAAATGAAAGTCGATCACATTCACGATGATCTGCAGCACCGTACTGATGATCCGGCTGCCGCCAGGCGAGCCCGTGATCAGGAACGGCTTGCCATCCTTCATCACGATGGTCGGCGTCATTGATGACAGCGGCCGTTTGCCCGGACCGGGCAAATTGGCGTTGTAGCCGACGAGGCCATAGGCGTTTGCCGTTCCCGGCTTCGACGTGAAATCGTCAAGCTCGTTGTTGAGCAAGACACCGGTCCCCTCGGCGACAAGGCCGAGGCCGTAGGAGAAATTCAGTGTGTAGGTGTTCGAGACCGCGTTGCCGTCGCTATCGATCACGGAAAAATGGGTCGTGTTCTGGCCTTCGAAATCGCCCGGGTTTCCGGAGCGAACTTCCGTCGCTGGCGTGGCCCGGTTGCCGATCTGGGTTCGCAACGCGGCGGCGTATTTCTTCGAGATCAGCCCAGCCACCGGCATCTTTACGGAATCGGGATCGCCCATGAACGTCGCGCGGTCCGCGTAGGCGCGCTTCATGACTTCGGCCAAAACGTGCAGCGACTCCCCGCGTGGGAGCTTCGCGAGATCGTAACCTTCGAGAATGTTGAGCATCTCGATCAGATGCACGCCGCCGGAGGAAGGCGGTGGCATCGAAACAATGTCGTAGCCGCGATAAGTCCCGCGCACCGGCTCGCGCAGTATCGCCCGGTAATTTTTCATGTCCTCGGTCGTCATGACGCCGCCCGCCTTGCGTACGGCGGCGACGATCTTTTCCGCAACCGGACCTTCGTAGAATCCTTTCGGTCCGTCACTGGCGATAGCGCGCAGCGTGATCGCGAGATCAGGCTGCAACAGATCCTGGCCCGGCATCAGTACGGTGCCGTCGCTGTTGAGAAAAACCGGTGCGCTCGAATGCCAGCGGGCGATGCGCGGCTGCGCCAACGGCAATGTGTCAGCGATGTCGTCGACGATCTCGACGCCATTACGCGCGAGTTCGATCGCGGGTTCAATCAGCTCAGCGAGCGATAGTTTGCCCGAGCCGTATTTTGCATGCGCAAGCGCGAGGCCGGCGACCGTTCCTGGCACGCCGACTGACAATCCGGAATCGCGTGATTTTTTCGGATCGGGTTCACCATTCGCATCGAGAAACATCGTTTCGGTCGCGGCGGCCGGCGCGGTTTCGCGATAGTCGATGGCCGCATCTTCGCCGGTCTTGCCGAGATGGATCACCATGAATCCACCGCCGCCAATATTGCCGGCGCGCGGATAAGTCACCGCAAGCGCGAAACCGACCGCCACCGCCGCATCGACTGCGTTGCCTCCGCGATCAAGAATTTCAATTCCGATACGGGCAGAGCGTTGCTCCTGCGCCACCACCATCCCATTGTGCGCGAGTATCGTCTGCGCAGGGACGATGGCGGAGGGGCGCGAGACCGGCGCCACCTGGGCGTGGACGGTGGCGCTGAACAACAGCGCGATCAGAAACGATGCGGTGCGGCCGACCATCACGGGGACTTTCTTTTGTCATCCCCGTGGAAACGGGGACCCGGCATCACTAACCCATCAAAAGTTGCGGAATTTGGACCCGCGCTCGCTGCGGATAACAGCCCTGGCTATCGCGCCTGTCCGTGGTAGACCACATTGGGACGCATGTCGGTGGCGGAGGCCACGCGGTTCGACATGTTGAAAAAACCCGCCACCGCTGAAATGTCCCAGATGTCGCGATCGCTGAATCCGACACGCCGGAGCCGTTCGCGGTCGCCTTCCTCCACGCTCCAGGGCGAGACGGTGAGTTTCACCGCGAAGTCGAGCATCGCGCGCTGCCGTTTGTTCAATCTGGCAACGCGATAGTTCATCACGAGATGTTCGCCGAGCAACGGGTTGCCGGAATATTGCCGCACTGCCGCGCCGTGCGCGGTCAGGCAGTAGTAGCAGCGGTTCTGTGAGGACACCGCAACCGCTATCATCTCACGCTCAAGTTTCGAAAGCCCGCAGTCGCCCAGCATCAGATCGTTGTACATGGCAACGAATGTTTCCAGCTTTGCCATTTCGAAAGCGTAGGCAAGCAGCACGTTCGGAATGAAACCGAGCTTGTCCTGGCACTTCTTGAAATATGCCGCCATCGCCGGTGAGAGCTTGGCTGTCTCAAGGTTCAAGGCAGTAATCGGAGCGTCGTCGGGCCCGGCCGGATGCGCCTTTCCAGGATCGAGCTTCCCTGGCGGAGCTTTTGCGGCCGCGCCTTTGCCTCCTTTGATGGCGCGCAGCAGGGGCTGATTTTTGGCTGGTTTGGTAACGACCGTCTTTGCGGCGGCTTTGGCTGATTTATTGGGCTTGGGCATTTCACGTCCTTTGAATTCCTGGGCTTTGTCCTTGAACAGATTACATTGTTCCAAGTGGTCGCGATACGACCGGGCGGACCGCATTTCATCTTTCCCTTCAGAGAGTTAAAGGCTGCGTGTTGCAACGCTTTGCACGTCTGTCACCGACGCGTCACCAAATGGTGTGTTGCTCTCGACGTGCCTCCGCAGAAGGTGAAAACTCAAATGCGCCTCGACCGATTCTCTGAAGAAGCACGAGGTTCCATGGCCGTTGAACTCCCTGCCAGTGACGAAGAACGGAACGCTCGGAACGTGATCGAGCAGGCGGGCGCGATGCTCGGCCGGCGTCGTCGCGAGATCCCCAGCACATTCGTTGCGCAGCTTTACGGGCGATCCGTGCCGGAGGACGTCGTTCGCTACGGCGCCGACGATATCGCTACGTTGGCCGAGCGCGCCTACGATTTCATGTCCGAGCGAAGGCCAGGCACGCCGAAAATTCGTTGCGAGACCGTGCCGCTTGCGGCCTCGGGAGGTCGCAAGGCGATTTCGGTGGTCGAGATCGTCAATGACGATATGCCCTTCCTGGTCGACTCGGTGATGGGAGAGCTTGCTGAGCGCCGCCTCGACGTGCGTCTGGTCGCGCATCCTATGTTCGGAATGCGCCGGGACGGCAGCAAGCTGGTCGCGCTCGCAGGACCCGACACCCAAGGCAATCGCGAGAGCTTTATTCATATCCATCTTGCTTCGATCGTCGATGCTGCCGCATGCGAAGAAATCGTCCGTGCACTCGAAATCGTGCTTGGCGAAGTGCGCGTCGCAGTGCAGGACTGGCGTGCGATGCGCGGCCGTGTCGACGCCATCATCACCGAGTTGAAAACCAATCCACCGCCACTACCCGTCGATGAAATCGCGGAAGCCATTCAATTCCTGCAATGGCTTCTTGCCGACAATTTCACATTCCTCGGCGTGCGAAACTACCGCGTCGACGGGCAAGCTTTCGAGCCTGACTTTGAAAGCGCGCTTGGCATAATGCGCTCGCGCGAGTTGCGGGTGGTCAAGCGCGGCAACGAACTCCTGGAGATTACGCCGGAGATCATGGAGTTTCTCAAGCAGCCGCGCCTGCTGATTGTTGCCAAAGCCAATATTCATGCCCGTGTGCACCGGCGCGTTTATCTCGATTACATTGGGGTCAAGTGCTTCGACGCGTCCGGCAACCTCACAGGCGAGCATCGGATCATCGGGCTTTTTACCTCCACCGCCTATACGCGCTCTGCACACAGCATCCCGTACCTGCGCCGGAAGATCGCGGCGGTCGAGGCGCGCGCCGGATTCGCGCCGAACAGTCATTCCGGCAAGGCGCTGGCGAACGTGCTGGAGCACTATCCGCGCGACGAACTGTTCCAGATCGACGAGGAAGTGCTATACAGCTTTGCAACGGCTATCCTGCAGCTTGACGAACGCCCGCGCGTACGCGTTCTGGCGCGGCACGACCGCTTTGACCGTTTCGTTTCGGTGCTGGTGTTCGTGCCGCGCGAGCGCTATGACAGCGACATACGCGCAAAGATCGGTGCGTATCTGGCACGCGCCTTCATCGGACGCGTTTCGGCATTCTATCCTTACTTCCCCGGCGAAGGGTCGCTGGTGCGCGTGCACTTCATTATTGGCCGGTCCGGTGGTGCGGCGCCCGAAGTCGACCGCGCGACACTTGAGCGCGAGATTTCGTCGATCATCCGCACCTGGACCGATGGGTTGATACGCGCACTCGAACTGCTCAACCCGCCGGACAAGGCGCGCGAGCTTTTCAATCACTACAGGGACGCATTCTCGGAGGGATTCCACGAGGACTATGCGCCGACGGTTGCGGCCGGCGACATTCGTGTGATCGAGGGCCTCTCCGAGCAAAGGCCACTCGGCGTTGATTTCCACCATCGTTTTGAGGAACAGCAGCGTTCGGTCGGACTGAAGGTATGGACCTTTGCGCGGCCCTTGCCGCTGTCCGAGCGCGTGCCCGTGCTGGAAAACATGGGGTTCCGCGTCGTGGATGAGCGTACGTACCGCATCGAACCGCAAGGCGGCACCGGTGTCTGGTTGCACGACATGCTGCTCGAGCGCGCCGACGGCGGCGCGATCGATCTAGATAGCGGCAAGGGACGACTCGAGGCGGCATTCCTCATGGTGATGCGAGGTATCGCCGAGAATGACGGTTACAACGCACTCACGCTGCAAGGCGGCTTGGCGTGGCGTGATGTTGCGCTGATCAGGACGATGTCGCGTTTCCTGCGCCAGATTCGCGTGCCCTATTCGCAGGATTACATGTGGACCACGCTGGTAAAACATGCCGGCATTGCCGCCGATATCGTTGAGATGTTTCACGTCCGTTTCGACCCGCGCGCCGACGCTAAACGTCGTGCGGAGCAGAGCGCAATTGCTGCGCGCATCGAAGAGGAACTGCAGAAAGTCGAAAGCCTGGACGAAGATCGCATCCTGCGTCATTTCGTCAATGCGGTGCAGTCGGCGATCCGCACGAACTTTTTCCAGACGGAAAGCGACGGCCAACTCAAGCAGGTGATCTCGGTCAAATTCGAGAGCCGCAAGCTCACTGACCTGCCACTTCCGCGCCCGCTCTATGAAATCTTCGTTTATTCGCCGCGGGTGGAAGGCGTGCACATGCGTTTCGGCAAAGTCGCGCGGGGCGGCATTCGCTGGTCCGACCGGCCGCAGGACTTCCGCACGGAAATTCTCGGGCTGGTGAAGGCGCAACAGGTCAAGAACGCGGTCATCGTGCCGGTCGGCGCCAAGGGCGGCTTCGTGCCCAAGCTGATGCCGAAAGGAGCATCACGCGATGTCGTGCAGGCGGAAGGCGTCGCCACCTACAGAATTTTCATTTCGGCGCTGCTCGATATCACCGACAATATCGCGGACGGCAAGCTCATTCCTCCCGCGAACGTGGTGCGACACGAAGGGGACGATCCCTATCTCGTGGTCGCGGCCGACAAAGGCACTGCGACTTTCTCCGATCTCGCCAATACGATCTCGATCGAGCACGACTACTGGCTTGGCGATGCATTCGCCTCGGGCGGTTCCGCCGGCTACGACCACAAGGCCATGGGCATTACGGCCCGTGGCGCTTGGGAAGCCGTGAAGCGGCATTTCCGCGAGATGGATGTCGACATCGGCAAGACGCCGTTCAATG
>Ga0307498_10000016_pt1 | contig 16138 bp, 14 predicted proteins | sample 12_S_MG_FD_201369 | JGI IMG/M metagenome (GOLD analysis project Ga0307498, IMG submission 201369) | Soil microbial communities from Populus trichocarpa stands in riparian zone in the Pacific Northwest, United States - 12_S | ecosystem: Environmental > Terrestrial > Soil > Riparian zone > Trees...
ATTCGGCCACTTGCCGGTCACATAGAGCCAAGCAAGACGACTCGCCGAATAAGGCCGACCATCAATGCGAATTTGACGGTAACCCCTGCCATTTTTGGCTCCAGCGATAGTGCCAACAGGAGCGCGGGTGCTAGCGCTTACCTTCCACCGATATATCCCGGTTGCAGGGGCGTAACTCAGGACTTTGCGCAGTCGGATAGCGGTCAGCATGGGCAACCAAAATATCTTTCCAGACGCGCGGTAGTCATCGGCAAACCAACCAAAGAGCTGAAGGCATGAGCTTAACAAATGCTTGGAATGCGTCATAGTTCCTGTCGAAGACTATAACGTTCCGTCAACGGACCGCGAAGCCCATCAATGTCCGCCTTTGACCCATAGTGGACATTTGTCTGCGTGCAAGGCTGCTGCCCGAAAGGGCTTAAAGTTCCAAGGAGCCTTTCATAATTCCTGGGCCGCAGAGATATGTTAAAATGCGATCGGTATGAGCCCGTCATCTGAGCCAAAAAAGCCGGTCGTTGAGCAAAATTCCGGTGATGGTCAATCGGACGACTTGAGCGGTCGCGCGCTCCGTCTGCGCATTCGCCAACAAGAGCTGCTCGCCGAACTTGGTGTCCTAGCCCTGCAGGGCACGAGCTTCATTGAAATGCTTAATCACACCGCCAGGGTCACGGCGGAAGGTCTGGGGGCGGAATACTGCAAAGTGATGGAATACATCCCGGCCGAGGCTAGGCTTCTGGTGCGCGCGGGCGTCGGCTGGGGCGAAGGGATAGTCGGGCATGCGACTGTTGGGGCGGACTTGGCCTCGCCTGCAGGTTATGCCTTGCGCACGGGCAAGCCCGTAATTTCCAATCATCTCGAAAACGAACAGCGGTTTCGTACGCCCGAGTTGCTCATAGAACACGGCATTCGCCGTGCGATGAACGTGATTTTGCAAGGTGATGGCTCGCCATTCGGCGTGCTCGAAGTCGACAGCCGATCCGAAGGCGAGTTCAGCGAGCATGACATCGCATTTCTGCAAGGTGCTGCGAATATCCTCGGCATGGCCATCGAGCAGCAGCAGTACCAGCGCAAGCTACAAGCCGCCCTCGACCGCCATCAGATTCTGCTCAAGGAGGTCAACCACCGCGTCAAGAATAGCCTGCAGGTGGTCTCTGGTATGCTTCACCTGCAAGCGAGTGCCGCCGGCGACCAGGCATTGACTGATCGGCTAAACGAAGCATCCACCCGCATTTCAACAGTTGGCCGCGCCTATGAGCGGCTCGCCTACAACGCAGACTACGAGAATATTGGTCTTGTCTCGTATCTACGGGAGGTTATTCACGACTTGGAGACGGCGGTTGCTCCGTGCAAAGTTCAACTGGAAGCGCCCGAGGAAATTCAGTTCGCGGCGGATCGTGCCATTCTCGTCGCTCTTATCATCAATGAATTGGTTTTGAATGCTGGCAAACATGCCTATCCGAATTCTTCCGGCGGGTCGATTTGGGTGCGAGTTGTTCGAACGGAAAAGGACCTCATTCAAATATCCGTTCGTGACGAAGGTGCCGGCTTGCCGGCTGGCTTTGACCCGCCGACGAGTAAGCGGCTCGGCTCACGCTTAATCAATGCGCTGGCGAAGCAGTTGGAAGCTGAGTTGACGCGGCCAGTGTCAGTCATTGGCACCAATTTTACGTTGCTTATTCCGGTGTGTTCGGCCGCTAGCAATTAATTACCTTGCGCAATCGAATGTCCGCTCTTGGCACTTAGCGGACATCCCTAGTTGCGCTGCACATGTTTGCTTTTGACCCAAACCGGACATGACCGCCGCGCTATTAAATGCTAGCTAACTAGCTGTGCCGGGTGCGTTGTTTTGGTTTGCCCCTTTACAACGCAATCGCACGCGAAGCCCTAGCCGAAAGGTTGGGGCTTCTGCTTTTTCGGGCGCCTGCTTTTGACCCAATGCGGAATTATAGGCTCTACTGAAATGAGTTCGGACCTCTAGTCGCCGACCGGCGTTATGCGAAATTCCGTCACTTCCGGAAGATCGCGCAGATGCTGTGACAATTTCTCGGTCGCGTACTGATTGCGGCATCGGATTGTCATCCGGTATTCAAAGAACTTGCCTTCGTCTATCAACCGGGACGACAGATTGGCGATAGAAAAGCCATAGTCACCGATGAGCTTGCGCAACTCGTTTTCGCTCATCACGTGCCCGCGTTCGAAGCGCAGCACATGGTTTGCGTAAAATTCAGACGGGAGCTTGCTTTCGATGAAACGGAAAATTGCAAGGACCGCGAGCGTAATAACCGCACCAAGGATGGCGGGAAAATAAAAGCCAATACCGATCAAAATGCCAATAGCAGCGGTGATCCAAATCGACGCGGCGGTGGTCAAGCCGCGTACAGTCAGGCCTTCCTTGAAGATTACGCCTGCGCCGAGGAAACCAATGCCGGTCATAATGCCTTGCGCCATGCGAGTAGGGTCGGCCCGAATGGCTTCGAGTGGCACTTCGGTCATCCAATGCAGTTGATAGACCGTGACCAGCATGAGCAAGGCGGACGCGAGACAAACTAGCGAGTGGGTGCGGAAGCCCGCCGGTCGTCCGTGCAGGGTGCGTTCCAGTCCGATCAGTCCGCCGACGAGGAGCGCCACCAGAAGTCTAACGGCGATGACCAGTTCATCGTGTGACATAAATCTTGTCATACAACTTGGGGGGCCCTACCGGCAACCTTTGTCCGCTTCTCGTGGGGGTAAAGCAGACATTACGCAAATGTCCGCCTCTCCCAGTTCAACCACTCGACGCACGTCACCGTCACGTTTACAAATTGCAACTTCCGAAAACACCGACCGGAGAGGAACGACCTGTGAACGCGACATACAAAATGGCGTTGACCATGCTAGCCGCCGCCGGGGTCGGCACGGCTGTAATCCAAGGACTGCATGCTCAAGCCAAGCCACCAATTTATGTTGTCATTGCAATTCAAAAAATAACCGATGCGGAAGCTTATAAACCGCTTCCCGTAAAGGGGCAGGCAGCAGCGGAGGCTGCCGGCGGTCATTACCTCATTCGCACTGGCAACATAACTAGCCTCGATGGAACTCCGCCTGCGCGGCTTGCCCTAATCAAGTTCGACAGCGTCGAGAAAGCACAGGCTTGGTACAACTCGGCGGCCCAGAAAGAGGTCGACGTAATCCGAGCTAAATCAACGGAGTCACTTGCGTTCATTGTCGAAGGGGTTGCCAAGTAGACTTAGCGGACAGGAAGGCAGCACGCCGCAAAAAAACTTGCGGCAATGAAACGCGACTAGGGAGCAAATGAAGTCCACAACGGAACGTCTTGGCTCGGACCTTCAGTGATGTTGCCTAATGCCACCACGAAGTAGCACCGCCCAGGTCCTACCCGGGGTGACCCACCAGAGACATGGTGCCCGACCGCTTATTGGGGGGAGAGCGTACCTAACGCGGACACGCTTTCTGCAGTGAGTGCCGGGCGTCCGGGATGGATAATGGTCGCTTTCGGCGCAAAGCAGACATTGTTCGGCGCTGGCGCGAGATGGCTCGGTCGCGAATGACCCAAAGACCCAAAGCGAACATCCTGGCATGGCGCGAAAGTTAGGTTTTGCATAGGATTGAGCATCGTCGTGAACCCGCCTTAGGGGGCGACATGCAGCGGCGCGGTGGAAGCGGAAAGCCGGTGAAGGGCCAGCGCCATAATGCGATTAGGCGCAAGGCTCGCAAAGCGCTGACCCCACCTACATCGATTGCCGAACTGCGCGAACAACTCGACCGCCGTACTCGTGAGCGTGACGAGGCGCTTGAGCAGCAAGCGGCCACCGTCGAAGTTCTCAAGGTAATTAGCAGCTCGTCGTTTGATCTTCCCAAGGTGCTTAATTCGCTGGTCGAGGCGGCTGCACGTTTATGCGAGGCCGATACGGCTCAAATCCTCCGGCCGACCGGAAAAGATGGAAGCTACTACACAGCTGCGAGCTACCGTCTCACGCCTGATTTCAAAGAGCACGCGCAGACCCGAACGCTTACACCGGGACGCGGCACTCTGGTCGGGCGAGTCCTGCTGGAGCGGAAGTCCCTTCAAATCTCGGATGTTTTTGCTGATCCGGAATACACTTCCGGTGAAGCGGCGAGATTGGGTGGCTGGCGTACGATCCTCGGGGTACCTCTTCTGCGAGAGGGGATTTTAATTGGCCTGCTCATACTGCACCGCGCTGCTGTGCGGCCGTTCACCGACAAACAAACCGAGCTGATTGAGGCCTTTGCCGCCCAAGCCGTGATCGCCATCGAGAACACACGACTACTAAACGAACTGCGCGAATCGTTTCAGCAGCAGACCGCCACCGCTGATGTGCTCAGGGTCATCAGCTCATCGCCCGGCGAGCTACAGCCAGTTTTCGAGACAATCGCCAGTAGGTCCGTCGCCCTATGTGGGGCCACTTATGGCGTCGTCTTCCGCTTTGATGGAGAGCTGATCTCTGTGGTGGCTGCCCATAACCTCGACCAGGCTGCGATGGATACCCTGAATAGACAGTTTCCCATGCGGCCGGACCGAGAGAGAAGCCTCCTGGGTCAGGTCACTATGGAACGTTCGATTCTCCACATTCGCGACGTCGCGGCTGAGCACCGCTACACGTTTGCCAAGGCTCTCGGCATTCGCTCGTTCCTCGGAGTGCCGATGTTGCGGGACGGAAACCTCATTGGCGGCATCGCTCTGTATCGTCGAAAAGTCGAACTGTTCTCTGACCGACAAATCGAACTCGTCAAGGCTTTCGCAGCCCAATCTCTGATCGCGATAGATAGTGCGCGGCTGCTCAATGATCTCAACAAGCTGAACCAACAGCTCGAACAGCGCGTAACCGACCAAGTGAGCGAAATCGAGCGCATGGGTAGACTGCGACGTTTCCTTCCTCCGCAAGTAGCCGATTTGATCGTCGCGTCCGGGGCGGAGAAGCAGCTCGAAAGCCACCGCCGAGAAATTACCGCGCTGTTCTGCGATCTACGCGGCTTTACCGGCTTTTCTGAAAGCTCTGATCCAGAAGACGTGATTGCTCTATTGCGTGAATACCACGCGGCGATTGGTGAGATTATAAACACGTATGGCGGCACGCTTGAACGCTATGCCGGTGACGGGGTGATGGTGGTGTTCAATGACCCAATTCCAGTAGATAACCCCGCCCTCCAAGCCGTGCAGATGGCACTTGAAATGCGCACGGCGATTGGCGCGTTGACTGAGAAATGGCGTCGGCTGGGGCATGAAATTGGTTTTGGTATTGGCGTTGCGCACGGATTTGCGACGCTCGGTACCATTGGCTTTGAGGGACGTTTCGATTACGCCGCCATCGGAACGGTGTCCAATGTCGCGTCTCGGCTTTGCGACGAAGCCAAGCCCGGGCAAATATTAATTAGCCCCCGTGTGTTGATGGCCGTTGAGAAGGACGTAACGGTTGAACTAGTCGGCGATTTTGCACTTAAGGGCATTCGCCGCCCGCTGACTGCTTATAACGTGCTGCACACTAAGGCTGCAGATTAGGGCCGCGGACGAAACGGCTCCATGTCCGCTATTGGCACAAAGCGGACATCCCTAGTTGCACTGCACATGTTCGCTTTTGGGGGTAAAGCGGACGCCGCTCCCCCGAGACATGCGATAAGCCGGGCGGTTATCGGAGGCTGCCACTTACGCCGCTACTCATTGCGTTCTTGTAGGTTCGCTCTGCGTCTTTTGCGATCAGCCGTTTTGGTTCGCAGTTGGTGATAAGTTCGCCGGTGGTTGAGTTCATGCACGCTGAGAACGCGGAGGTCACAGACCATGCACAACCCGCTAGACCTTTTGAACAAGTTCATCGGTGCGATCATTGCCCACGGGCCAAAAAACAAAACTAAGAAGGCCAGAATGGCGAGGAAGGCAGCACGCCGCAAAAAACTTGCGGCAATGAAACGCGACTAGCCGACTACTAATGCCGTCGCGAAGTAGGATTGGTCACTCACGAGAGACATGGTGCCGACCGCTATTGGGGGTAGAGCGGACATGACGTTTTGCACTGCAAATGTCTGCTTATGACCCAAAGCGGACATCCTTAGTTGCGAAAACCGGCCCGACTGGGCGGCTTGTCGCCATTCGTCTGGGAGAGAGACGACATGAAGGCCATACTCAGGCGTGCTACAGAGGCCGATGCAAAACACGCAGCTTCGCTGTTAACCGAACTCGGTTACCCGTCGACCGAGGCAGACGCGCGAGACCGCCTCGTTCGTTCCCTGCGTAGCGCGACCAGTTACTGTCTCGTCGCGGAGGTGGCAGCAGAAGTAGTCGGCCTGATCAGTGCCGAGCTGGTTTTCTATTTTCCCACGGGCTCAACGATTTGCAGGATCACAAGTCTAGTCGTTTCATCTCAGCATCGCGGCCATGGTCTTGGTCAGAAGCTGCTCACGGCGGCGATCGACTTCGCGCGCGAGCATCATTGCTCGGGCCTCGAGCTCACCAGCGCCGAGGAGCGCGTTGATGCGCACCGCTTCTATCGGCGGCTCGGGTTTTCCCGGACGTCGTTTCGATTCTTCCAAACAGTATGACGCGAACTTGGAGCGTTCCTAGGCCTGTACCTCGTAGTTGGCATTTTGATTGCGCTCCGCGGCCCGTAGTACGAGAACCGGACTTGGGCCCATTCTTTTCGTAGCGCCCGACGTTTTCCCGATGTCCGCTATTGGCACTTAGCGGACATTGGCTAGTGCACTGCACATGTCTGCTTTTGACCCAAGCGGACATGGGGATCGCAAAGTGCTAGCCTTTAAGCATTGCGCGAGTTCATTGCTCTGCGCGGCGGCGATGTGGCCGCTCGCGGCGCGAGGGCGATCATGACGTTCCTGACGACCCTGCCTCTGTGGCTTTCCGCCGTCATCCTTATCTTCCCGACAACTCTGCTCGCGATGGCGGGCCCGGTCATCGTGCGCCGTTACGTCGAGCTCAGTCAGCTGCGCACCAACAATGAAGTTGGCGGCTTTAAGTTTGCAACGGTTGGTGTGCTCTACGCGGTCTTACTCGCCTTTGCCGTCGTCGTCGTGTGGCAAAAATTCAACCAAGCCGAAAGCGAAGTGGCCAAGGAGGCCGGTGCGACCGCAAACGTCTTTCGCCTAACACGGGGGATCGACCCCGAGCACGGAGCTGCCATCCGCAAGGCAACGACAGACTACCTGACATCCGCGATCGCAAGTGACTGGCCGGCCATGGCGAGCGGCAAAGCAAGCCCCGCTACTACTGAGGCGCTGAACGAAATCTACCACGCGGTTCTTAAATTCCATTCATTCGGCACTGATGAAGGGCTCGTCTTGGCCGAGATCCTGCGGCAGGTCGATCGCATCGGTGAGGCTCGACGCGAACGCCTTGTAATGGCCGATGGCGTCGTACCCACAATCATCTGGGTGGTGCTTTTCGGCGGCGCCTTTCTGACCATCGGGTTCACCTTTTTCTTCGGCGCCGAAAACTTGCGCGCTCAGGTGCTGATGACAGGCGCTTTGTCAGTTCTGATCTTTGCTGGGTTGCTGACCGTTGTGGCCATCGATCATCCGTTCGCCGGCACTGTGAAAGTCGGACCGGAGGCTCTAGCCGCCACAGTCAAGGATTTCGCCGCAGCTCCACCATAGCGATAGCCAATGTCCGCTATTGGCACTTAGCGGACATTGGCTAGTGCACTGCACATGTCTGCTTTTGACCCAAAGCGGACACGCCGTTCGCGTAAAATTGCACAAACTGTCGAGTATCGTTGCTGGCGGAAGCTGTGCTCACTCAATAAAGCTCGCGCGGGATACGTTCGTTGTATGTTTCGTTAAAGGCGGCACTGTCCGTTCCCGGATTGCGCGCTGCCACGAAGTCGCCAATCGTAGGCACGCCTTGAGGGCGTCCACGGCTACCCGTCTTCCATAGGTCGGACCGGACAAGCGCCTTCGCACAATGTTGGAATGTCTCCTTGACCGTGACGACCATAACCGTCGCAGGCTCTTTGCCATTGACGACGAAGCGCCGCTTGAGGTCTGCATCCTGGGAAATCTGTGCGCGCCCGTTCACCCGATAGGTCTCATTCACGCCAGGCACGAAGAAGATCAGTGCAATACGCGGGTCCTCAATAAGGTTCTTGAGGCCATCGATCCTATTGTTACCGCGACGGTCCGGTATGAACAGCGTCCGACCGTCTTCTGCAACTTGCACGAAGCCGGGCTGATCGCCCTTGGGCGAGCAGTCGAGACCTTGTCGGCTTCCTGTTGCAAGAACCAGAAATGGCGAAGCGGCGATGAATGCGCGCCCAACCTCGTTGACATGGTCAAGCGGTTTCTTGGCAACGCGCTCGTTCGGCTGGACGTAAAGTGCCTGCAGGCCATCAATGCTTGTCACAATGCTGCTCTCGATATCAGTCATTGCAACCTCCGTCCGATTTAAGGCGGCGTTACGCAGACCCGTGTTTCCTTCGCCCTGCGCCGGGTCGGGTTACAACTCGATTCCTGCAACATGAAAATCGAGCGGTGATTGCGCTCCGGGCGTAAGACGGCAAGGATACCCCATAAGGCGTGTTTTGAGGATATTTGCTTTTGCCCCGGACATCGGCCTGTGCGGGCCGTGGTTCGCAGAACGGGGTTTATTGAGCGTTTTGTCGAACCCGCCGGGTCAATCCGCTTTTATGCCCGCGAACTTCGCCACCTTGCCCCATTTCTCGGTTTCTTCGGCGATCAGTTTGCCGAAATCGGCAGGTGAGCCGGGAAGCGCGGTTCCCCCCAAATCGGTGAGCCGCGCCTTGATTTTGAGGTCACCAAGACTCGCGTTGATTCCCCCGTTGAGCCGATCGATGATCTCTGTAGGTATGTTCTTGGGAGCGCCGATACCGTACCACTGGCTCGCCTCGTAGCCGGGCACGAAATCACCCAAGGTCGGCAGGTCGGGCAACAGTTCTGACCGCGCCGTAGTGGTCACGGCTAATGCGCGCAGCTTGCCGGATCGGGTGTACGGAATCGACGCGGTCGTGCCGGCAAACATGACCTGCACCTGTCCACCCAGAAGGTCGGTGAGCGCGGGCCCCAACCCGCGATAGGGTACGTGAACCAAGTCGACGCCGGTCATCATCTTTAACAACTCTCCCGCCATATGGGATGGGGTTCCATTACCGCCCGAAGCCATATTGATCTTACCCCGGTTGGCTTTGGCGTAGGCGATGAACTCGAGAGCCGTCTGCGCTGGGATCGACGGATTCACTAACACCACAAGCGGCGTGCGCGCGATGCCCGCGACTGGCGCAATGTCTTGGACGAAATTGAAAGTGAGCTTCTCGTAAAGTGTGGCGTTGATCGCGTTACTAGCACTCACTAGGAGGAGTGTGTAGCCGTCTGCGGTGGCGCGCACGACTGCCTCAGTACCGATATTGCTGCCGGCACCTGAGCGATTTTCAATGATGAATGGCTGGCCGAAGTGCTCAGATAGCCACTGGCCAATAAGACGCGCAGCGATGTCGTTCCCGCCGCCGGCCGCCGTGGCAACGATCACGTGCACCGGCCGCGACGGATAGCTTTGCGCCCGCGCGATTGGCCACGCAACTGGCAGCGCGGCGACTCCCACGGCCAGACGCAAGAACGTGCGGCGAGGAAGTTTCATGGCGTCCGCTCCGTGGTCCGCAATGTCGCGCGCCCAATCGAGCGCAGGCACGCAAATTTCCACGTCTCGCTGAGATGCCAGCCGATCGGCGCTGCCACTACGGCGCGTCCCGCTGGCAGCTCTACGTTAAGACTACATCACTTTTATATGCTCGCGAAGGAGCGAGTGTCCGCTTTTGGCACAAAGCGGACATCCCTAGCGGCACCGCACATGTCCGATATTGGGGTAAAGCGGACATGGCGATTGGTCGTGAAATGTCCGCCAATGACTAAGAGGACATTGAAAACTCCAGATTTTTGACTGAGTGTGAGCCGCGTCACGCAAGACTTCTGCTTGGCCGCCTATGTTGCTTTGGGCGCGCTACACCATTGGTTACAGTTTTGATGTAGCGCTCTCGCGGGAGGTGGCGATGGCCTGCAACAGTTGCGAAACAAATTTTCAGGGCAGCCAAACGCTTGTCGTTAGTGTTGCCAAATCAGGATCAAGAGCGGTTCTCAGCGTCGGCAACCAGGGCCGCAATATCGTGCTGATCCGTCGCATTTTACTGTGCGTATCGTTCCCCGGTGGTGGTGGCACCGCCACTTTGTATTTACGCGCGCCACCGGAAGGTATCTCCTGGATGTACCCTTCCACTTACCTGGAACCCGGTCTCATAGCGACGTATTACATTTGGAACGGTCTTCCCGCCGGTTCGGTCGCGCAGGCGCAAGCAGAATATATCGAGATCGAAGGGCGATCGCGCAGTTGCCCAACAACAATCTGAGGTGAACTATGGCGACACAGCGCTATTGGAAGTTAGAAAAAAGCGGCGAACTGGGCGCGGCTGACGTTGCCGCGGCAGTGGGTGACGGTGGCCATATCGTCCTCCGAACCGACGTTGCCAATGGCAAGACCACTATCTATTTCGCTGGCGAAAGCGAGGATGAGCAGGCGAAGGCCGTCCGCGCCCACGCGAAGAAGATCAAACTGGCCGATGTTACAAAGCTATGATGTCTTCTAGTGGCACAAGTTTGCGTCTTTGGCAGAAAGCGGATCAAAGCAACTAAACGCCGATGTCCGCTATTGGCACAAAGCGGACATACCGAGTTGTACCGCACATGTCCGCTTTCGGGGGCAAAGCGGACATGACCTTGTGCGCTGCACATGTCTGCTTTTGATCCAAAGCGGACATCGGAGCCCACGTACGTCTGAGCCCGATTGAGCACTATTTCACCATCGCCGCACAGCTGCCCGGACTTCATTGCACAAGGCGTGTTTTCAGAGGAGGACATCCTGATTTCGTTTTAGGCGCCCGGCCGGTATGGTTGGGCAGTAGTTAGCGATCGGGGCACAACGTATTGTTTTTATTCAAAAACTATGCGCTAGACAGCGAGCGTCGGGATTTGCGCGCAGATGGCGCGGCGGTTTCGATCGAGCCGCAGGTGTTCGATCTTTTGGTCTATCTCATCGAAAACCGCGATCGCGTCGTCTCTAAAGACGATCTCATTGCCTCGGTGTGGGGTGGGCGGATTGTTTCGGAATCGACTCTAGCCAGCCGAATCAATGCCGTAAGAAAGGCAATCGGCGACAGCGGCGAGAAGCAAAACTTTATCCGCACTTTCTCTAAGAAAGGGTTCCGCTTCATCGCGCCTGTAGAAGTCAGAAACAAAGACGTCAACGCGCCGCCGGAACAACATCCTCTGGTGCTCAGCCTGCCCGAAAAGCCGTCCATTGCCGTTCTCCCCTTCAGCAACATGAGTGGGGACCCCGACCAAGATTCTTTCATCGATGGCGTTACAGAAGAGATCATCACCGCGCTCTCGCGTGTCCGTTGGTTCTTCGTCATCGCGCGCGGTTCGACTTTTGTTTATAAGGGCAGAAACGTAAATCCAGACGAGATCGCCCGTGATCTCGGAGTTCGTTATATCCTAACAGGCAGCGTGAGGCGTGCCGGCGAGCGTGTTCGCGTGAGCGCACAACTCATTGATAGCAACAACCGCAGCAACGTTTGGGCACGGACCTACGACCGTGCGCTATCCGATATTTTTTCAGTGCAAGATGAAATTACGCAGACAATTGTCGGCGGCATCGTGCCGGAGTTGAGTCGTGCAGAACGGGAGAGAGCGCGGATCAAACAACGGGATAGTGTTGATGCGTGGAGCATCTACCAGCGCGGCATGTTTCATCTTTATCGGTATACCAGAGACGATTTAGCACAGGCGCGAAAGCTCTTCGAGGATGCAATCGGTGTCGATCCGGAGCTTGGGCCGGCACATTCGGCTATTGCCGAGGCTTACTATTACGAAGTTGTTTACGGATTTGCTGAATCGCCTGGGAATAACCGTGAACAGGCAATCGACTCAGCGCAGAAGGCGGTGGCCCTGGATCGAGATGATGCGGGGGCTCATTGCACGTTGGGAAGAATTCGCTATCTCTGTCGGGAATATGCTGCGGCAATCTCAGAACTTGAACTTGCATTAGATATCAATCCAAGCTTGGCGCTCGCGCATTACGGACTTGGCGCGGCATTCGTGTTCTCAGGAAAACCGCAAGAGGCGTTCCCACATTTGGAATCGGCCATTCGGCTTAGTCCCCAAGACCCAAACATGGGATCGTTTCTCGTGCGTATTGCTGAAGCCAACTATCTGGTTGGCGACGACGAAGCCGCTGTGCGTTTCGCCCTGAAGGCCCTGACGCAGCCGAGCTTCCAATGGTCGCGCTACGCGGTTCTCATCGCAGCACTAGGACAATTGGGTCGGCTCGAGGAAGCACAACGCTATCTTGCCGAAGTGACCCGGATGAGGTCGAATTTTTCAGTTACGTTCGTGCAAACAATGCATCCATTCAGCAGCGACATGGGAATCGATCGCTACTACGAGGGGCTACGTAAGGCAGGGGTAGCGGAAACACCTGCATGACAGGCTCAACCGTCAGTGAAGTTTGCTGACCGGTACAAGCTTCCTGTGGTCTATCCTGAGCGTTTTTTTGCTGTCTAATGTTCGTTATTGGCACTTAGCGGACATGCGTTAGTGCGCTGTACATGTCCGCTTTCGGGGGTAAAGCGGACATGGCGTTTTGCACTGCAAATGTCTGCTTTTGACCCAAAAGCGACATTGAATGCAGGAGCAGTTGCCGTATCACTGTGCGTATGCCCAAACTGGAGTTTCATGAAGTAGATGCCGCGCGCTGGGGAGATTTTGAGCGCTTGTTCGAGAGCCGAGGTGGCCCGAAATCCTGCTGGTGCATGGTTTGGAGAGCAGGTGCGAAAACCAATAAGGGCGTGGATCGCAAATTTGCGATACGTCGGTACGTCAGCAATGAGACGCCGATCGGACTTCTGGGCTATTCTGAAGGCGAACCCGTTGCATGGTGCTCGATCGCGCCGAGGCCAACCTACCGTGATCTTGGCGGCCCGAACCGGGCTGGCGAATTACCCGAACAAGTATGGTCGCTGGCCTGCTTCTTCATTCGTCGAGACTTGCGTGGACAGGGACTGACCAAACAAATCATCGAAGCAGCGGTGCGGCACGCCGAGAAGCGTGGTGCTACCGTGATCGAAGCGTATCCCGTCGATCCAAGCTCCCCCAGCTATCGCTTTATGGGATACGTACAGATGTTCGTATCGGCAGGATTTTACGAGGTTGGCCGAGCTGGAACACGTCGGCATGTCTTGCGCCGCGAATTGCGCAATTAGCTTGGTCCGCTTGTGGCCCAAAGCGGATATGCGCTGATGCACTGCAAATGTCGGCTTTCGGGGGGTAAAGCGGACATCGCCTGAAACTGTCGGAATGTCCGCTTATGACCCAAAAGCGGACATTGCTTGATCAGGTCGATGCACGGCTCCTTAGATGATTCCATGATTTCTGGTTGGCGATTTTGACCTACGAAAAATTTTGGGACTTGGGCCAATCGGGGTGAAAGCCCCAACTATGGGATTCATTGACAAAATTCGAACTTTATCGACAATCATCTCCAAGAAAATATTTCACTGGGAGGGGGCCATGCTGCGACGCTGTAGTTGCTTCGTTGCGGTCACTTCGAGTGCCTTTCTATCACTTTGCGCATCCGCACCGGCGCAGAGCACCAGCGCACCACGCGGGAAGGCACCTCCGAAGCTAGTGTTGTTTCTGGTGGTCGACGGCTTCCCCCAGGACCAGTTGGTCAAGTATTACGATCTCTACGGCGACCGCGGCTTCAAACTCCTCCTCGATAAAGGTGGCTGGTACGGCAACAACAATTACAGCCACGCGACCACTTACACCAGTGTCGGCCACGCCACGCTTCTGTCATGCGCACACCCATACAAGCATGGTGTAGTGGGGAACGATTGGATCGACAGGAAGACCGGCAAGCGACTCTATTCCACCGAAGACGCGAGGTTCAAATATCTCGACGAAGAAACTCCCGAGCACTCCGGAACTTCGCCCTTCAACATGAAAGTCACCACGGTCGGCGACGAATTAATATATGCAAATTCGAAGTCGAAGGTGATCGCTATCGCCGGAAAGGATCGCTCAGCTATCGGATTGGCCGGACAGCACGGCACCGCGTACATGCACAGCACGACAACTGGGCGCTTCATCACATCCGACTATTATATGAAGGACTATCCCGGTTGGTGGAAAGCGCTTTACGAGACAAAGCCCCAGAATAAGTATTTCAAGGAGACTTGGTCGCTTCTGTTGCCGGAGGAAGCGTATGCTCGATCCACTGCTGACGACAGGCCGTGGACACGAAAATACAAGGAACTCGGAACGCGCTTTCCGCACGCAGTCGTGGGTGGCGCCAAAGAGCCTGGTAAAGCCTACTACGATGCGATGATGTGGTCGCCGTTCGGCGACCTGCTGACGTTCGACTTCGTCAAGGCAGCCATTGACGGAGAAAACCTCGGCAACAATCCGGCCGGCGTCCCCGACATTCTCGCCATAAGCTGGACCAGCCACGACTACGTGAACCATCTGTTCGGGCCGGAAAGCCGGCAGTCGCAGGATCAGACCGCTCGTCTCGACCGCATCTTTGCAGAATTGTTCGACTACCTCGACCAGCGCATCGGCCTGCAAAACATACTGATCACGCTGTCCGCCGACCATGGGTTCATGAACATTCCGGAGTACAGCGCCAGCCGCAATCTCGATGCAGGCCGCATCGATCCCGACAAAATGATCGAGGCTGCAAATGCGGCCCTTTCCGCCAAGTTCGGTGACGGCAAATACATCACCGCCTGGTGGAACCCGACCCTCTACGTTGATTACAAACTGATCGAGTTGCGTAAACTCAATAAAGTCGAGGTCGAGAACGCAGCGCAGGAGTTCTTGCGTGACTATCCAGGCGTGGAGGCTGTGTACACCCGCACGCAAATGGAACAAGGCATGATGCCGAACACCAAGCTAGCAAAGCAAGTAATCCTGGCTTGGCATCAAAAGATCAGCGGCGACATCGTCATCATGAACAAGCCGAACTGGTATCTGTTTGGGGCGCCGAACACCTACGCCTCGACTCACGGATCGCCATGGTCGTATGACACCAACGTGCCGTTGGCCATGTACGGCCCAAATTGGATCAAGCCCGGCAAGTACGGCGATTCCGAAGTCGTGGACCTTGGGCGGACGATCGCCTTTCTGTTGAATGTCCGGCCGCCGAACGGCTGCGAGGGCCGCGTTTTATCCGAGGCCCTGAACTAGGCGCGCTACGCCCAAACGGCCGAGCCGCAACTGATGCAGCTAAGATTTTCGGCTGAAAAATATTACATAGGTTATGTCCGCTATTGGCACAAAGCGGACATGGGCAAGTGCACCGCACATGTCCGCTTCCGGGGGTAAAGCGGACATGGCCTGTTGCGGCGAATACGTCTGCTTATGACCCAAAGCGGACATCGCATGGCTAGATCAGCCGCTTAGCGACCCCCTTCCAGTGTGCTCGGTTGAGCCGATACGATGCGCTGTCCTGAGCCTTAGGGGCAGTAATGAGACGGCGCGAGTTCATTCCGCTTCTCGGTGGCGGTGTGGCCGCTCGCGGTGCGAGCGCAGCAGCCGGATCGGATGCGGCCCATCGGAAAATGACGTGCGGTTCGGGCTACGCCAACGAAATTTCCACGCGGTGCACGTGGAGGGGTTCGTCGAACCCTTTCAGTGCGACGCGCCCAACGCTCTGCAAGCGCAGCCCTTTGCCGGCGCACAACTCCGCAACCGCGTTGGAGATTAAGATGCTGTCAGGATCGGCGTGGGCGCAAAGCCGCGCCGCCAGCTGGACGGTTGCACCGAAGAGATCGTTGTGACGCTCGATCGGTTCGCCGGCGGCGATTCCGACGCGAACTCGAAGCGGTACATCGGGATGCCCAGCGCGGTGCTGCCAGAGATCCTCCTGCACCTTGATACCACAACGAATGGCCGAGGCGGCCGAAAAGAAGGGCGCCATGATGCCGTCCCCAGTATGTTTCACTTCGCGCCCATTCTCTCCAGCCAACGCTGCGCGGACGATTGAGTCGTGTACGCCGACCATCGTCATCGCTGCATCGTCACCCAGCCGTTGCGTCAGGCTCGTCGACCC
>Ga0307498_10000017_pt1 | contig 16085 bp, 21 predicted proteins | sample 12_S_MG_FD_201369 | JGI IMG/M metagenome (GOLD analysis project Ga0307498, IMG submission 201369) | Soil microbial communities from Populus trichocarpa stands in riparian zone in the Pacific Northwest, United States - 12_S | ecosystem: Environmental > Terrestrial > Soil > Riparian zone > Trees...
GCGGCGTGCGGCCGCTGCCTTCATCGAGATGAAGACGCGCATTGAACGTGCGATGGAGCAACGTACGGCTATGCTTGCGGGCGTGTCTCACGATCTGCGAACCGTCCTGACGCGCTTCAAACTTGAACTTGCACTGATCAAAGACTCGCCGGAAGTGGACGCGATGAAGAAGGACACCGACGAGATGGCTCGCATGCTCGAGGCCTATCTGGCCTTCGCGCGTGGCGACAGCGGCGAGACTTCGGCGCCGACCGATATGGCCGAATTCCTGGACGAGTTACGAGTCGATGCCGAGCGTCACGGACATAAAACAAGCGTCGTTTTTCACGGACCACCGATCGTCACTGTTCGCCCGGCGGCCTTCAAGCGCTGCTTCAGCAATCTCGTATCGAATGCGGCGCGATTTGCTGCATCGATCGCGATCGTAGGTCATCGCGACCATCGCTATCTCACGGTCACCATCGATGACGACGGTCCTGGCATTCCTGCGAATTTGCGCGAGGAAGTATTCAAGCCATTTCTCCGACTCGATGACGCGCGTAATCAGGACGAAGGAGGCACCGGCCTTGGGCTGGCGATTGCGCGTGATATCGCGCGTTCGCACGGCGGCGATATCACCTTGGGCGACAGTCCACTTGGAGGCTTGCGGGCGACGGTCCGGGTTCCTGTTTAAGCAGCCCCTGCTTCCGCGTCGCGCATTCGGCGGCGGCGTCGCCGCGGCCCGCGCAGCATACACGGAATGGCGCAAAGATCGTCGAGAAATCCGGCCCAGCGTTCGGCGCTGTTGAGGCCGCGACCGAGTGCCGCCATCGTACGATCAAGTCCTTGTTCTTCGTCATCAACCCAAACGGACAAGACCCGCCCGAACATGAGCGCGGCGCCTTGTGCACGCAGAACGCCGCGGGGACCGGACGCGCGTATGCCTGCGGCCTCGAGCATCCAGTGTTGCGATCGCATCGCCATTGCGTTCAGAGCAAAAGCGAGTCCCGGGTTTCGTCGGGCCGAGTACATGATCGAGCGAATTGCCTCTTTGTAGGGAGCAAGGGCTTCCAACCGGCGCATCAACACTTCAAAGAGTCGTTCGCGCGCCGGCTCCTCAGCCACATCCGCGTCGCCACCCGCGAGGACCGCGCGGTCGATTTCCTTTATGTGCGCGGCAAGGATAGCAAGTGTTGAGCCGAATTCGGCGCGCAATTGCGAAAGCTTGATCCCAGCCCGGCCAGCGACTTCTGCAAGGCCAATTTGTTCGAGGCGATTTTCTGCCAGCAGGGTCATCAGCGCATCGATGGCTTTATCACGATCGCTGGAGCTACGGGCGGGCGGTTGCGAGGCAGCCTTACGTTTACGCTTGGATTTGCGGGCCATGATGGCCTCCCGTGGGCGTTCAATAGGGCTGAATGTAAGTCCGCAATGATGACGGTGCTAGGGCGGGAACCTAGCCAGCGAGATCCCGTGAACGCCGGGTCGCGGCGGCGATGGCCTGAGTCAAAAGCTGATCGAAGCCTCCAGGCCCCATAAGTACTGCGAGGGCTGCTGCGGTTGTGCCTCCTGGAGATGTTACATTCTGCCGCAGCGTCGCCGCATCAACATCCGAGCGGTGCAGCAGTTCGGCAGAACCGGCGACGGTTTCGCGAGCAAGACGTATCGCGAGCTCCTGCGGCAGGCCGGCTGCAGCGCCTGCGCGAGCCATGCATTCTGCCAGTAGAAAGATATAAGCCGGTCCCGACCCCGACAGCGCGGTTACCGCATCCATGAGGCTTTCGTCGGAGACCCACTCGACCTTGCCAATCGCCGCGAGAAGATAGGACGCCTGTTTGCGTTGACGCTTCGAGGTCTTCGCGTTGGCCACTGCGACGCTGATGCCCCGACCTATCGCGGCGGGGGTATTGGGCATTGCGCGAACAATTGCCGTTCCCGCCGGCAGCGACTTCTCGAGAAAACCAATGGTTCGGCCGGCCATGATGGAGAGGACTAACGTCGTTTTGTCGATGTACTTTGCGAGAGGTGGCAAGGCCTCGGGTGCGCTTTGCGGCTTTACGGCGACCACGACTGTGGTGGCAACGCCGACTTTGCCTTTCGGATTAAGCTTGAGTCCCCGTCGCGCCAGCGCCTTCACCGTTTTAGCCGGTTGCGGCTCGACGACGGTTATCTTCTTTGGATCCAATCCACGCGCGAGCCAACCTTCGAGCATGGCGCTGCCCATCTTCCCCGCGCCAACGAGAACGAGCGCGCCACGAAATTCACCCAGTCTTTTGACGTTACGGATGGCCATGGCCGGTCACCGGCCCTACGCCTCGCCTGAGGTCTCGAACATGGCGGCATCGAGCGCCTCGCGCGCACCTTTGCCTGCCCAGACTACGAATTGAAACGCAGTGAAATAGCGTTCGCAAGCCTCCAGTGCGGTGCCGAGCAATGCCTCGCATTGTTTGCCGGAAGCCTCGGTACCGCCGGCCAATACCAATGCATGGCGAAACATCATGATGCCTTCGGAATTCCAATAATCGAAATGGCCCACCCAAAGTCGTTCATTGATAAGGGAAATCAATGCTTGAACATCGACTCGTCGGCGTTCGGGCACTCGCAAATCGAACGCACACGCCAAATGCAGGGCTTCGATGTCGCTCATCCAGGTGTAAGAGAGCTGATAATCGGTCCAACGCCCGGTGACCAAAATGGTAATTTCGTCGTCGCTGGCACGCTCGAATGACCAGTCATTGCCTGTGGCCAAGCGCTCCACGACGTCGAGGGGGTTGATACGGGGCTCTTCCGCGTAATTGGTCAGGGACATTACGTCTCCGCTTTGCTGAAAGGAGCGAGAGGAAACGCACGCCACCGCACATCGCGGAAGACCCGGGATGGGGGCTCGGTCCGCACCTTGACGCAGAAGTTTACGGGCTGCCTTGACGGCAAAAGCGAATCACCAAGCGATTCGACTATAACCCGGCTGATTCCGCCCGCCAAAGACATCGTCAAGTGTCATGAGCAGTGATTTGCGAGTCATAGGCAACCGTACGGAATTGACTCTCCACAGCGAATGCTACGGCGACCCGACTCAATGGTGGATAACTTGAAGAGACGAGGCGGTCGGTATCGCACTCTGGCGTGCGGCTGGCGCTGTCAGTCAAACAGGCTCGATACCGACTCCTCGGCGGCAGTGCGGCCGATAGCTTCGCCGATCAACGATGCGATTTCCAGTATACGAATATTGCCGGCGGCCAGAATTTCCTTTGCCGGCTGGATCGAGTCGGTAATCACCAACTCCTTCAATCGCGAATTTGCGATGCGCTTTGCAGCCCCGCCTGACAGGACGCCATGACTGATATAGGCGTAAACGGCCTTGGCTTTGTTCTCGAGCAAGGCATCGGCGGCGTTTACGAGCGTGCCCCCGGAATCGACGATGTCATCGACAAGGACGCAAGTGTAACCGCTGACATCGCCAATTACATTCATAACTTCGGATTCGCCCGCGCGTTCGCGTCGTTTGTCGATAATGGCCAGCGGTGCGTTGATGCGCTTCGCCAACCCGCGCGCCCGCACGACGCCACCGACGTCGGGTGACACGACCATGATGTTGTCGAGCTTAAGCCGTTCGCGAATGTCCCGGACCATCACTGGCGATGCATAAAGATTATCGGTCGGGATATCGAAAAATCCCTGAATCTGCCCGGCATGCAGGTCGAGCGTCATCACGCGGTCCGTGCCGGCGCGGGTGACCAGGTTCGCGACCAGCTTTGCCGAGATCGGCGTCCGCGGGCCGGGCTTGCGATCCTGGCGGGCATAACCGAAATAGGGGATCACCGCAGTAATGCGACGCGCTGACGAGCGGCGTAACGCATCGATAATGATCAACAACTCCATGAGATGGTCGTTGGCGGGGAACGAGGTCGATTGAATGACGAATACGTCTGCGCCGCGCACGTTCTCCTGAATCTCGACAAAGATTTCCATGTCCGCGAAACGGCGGACGACTGCCTTCGCCAGCGGAAGTTTCAGGTAGTTCGCGATTCCCTGCGCCAGCGCGGGATTGGAATTGCCGGCGACGAGCTTGATCGCTCCGTTCTTACCCGACATTTTGACTCCTCGCCCTACTCCCGCGCCACAGGCGGCGTGGTCATAACAAGGCGGGCACGGCCGGGCAATATGGCTGAAAGTCGTTGTCCCTCGGCTTTGAGTGAGATGATGAAGGGCGTCTAATGGGCGGACGCTGCAAGCATAACCGCCTCTCGCTCCGATTTCGCGTCGGCGGCGTCGTTGCCGGACGGCTGTATAGGATCAGGCCGCGACACGCGGAATATGCCGGCCGCTTCCGGTGAGGATTCGGCTGGCGCGGCCAACGCCACTTGTGGCTCGGCCGCCGATGGCGCCGTCCCGGGCGCCACTTCGGGTGTGGTCAGGAAGGCGGCCAGTTGCTCCATACTGGAATTGGCGATCCGGCGCAGCATCGCGTCATCTGCGGCCGCCCAGGCATCGCGGTTCCGAACCTTCGCGGTCTCTTCCCCGCTGATGCGTAGCACTCGTTGTTCGCTCTGGTCGAATACGTCCCACACCCATGCGACCGTGGTCTGACGCTTCCCTACCTTAACGGCCAGATAGCCGCGCACGCGATAAGCCGAAGGCTGTTCGCGTGAAATAACCGCAAGCCTACGTGACTGCGCTTCTTCATTAAGATCGCCCACCATCTTCTGGAATAGGCCGGGCGGCAATCCGTCGAGGGAATCGAAGGCAACGGTTGCACCGCGCGGCTGCGCCGCAGAGAGACCCTGTTTATCGGGATTGCATCCGGCCAACGCCAACGCGCAGACGACGGTCAATAAACTGGAGAGGCACCTAACGCGCCGGACTTCGCCGGCCGTACGGCGACCTGAACCCCGCTCCATCGACAACCCCGCGCGGCCTGTGATTGTTGTTGTGCTTGGTCTCTTGGGCCGAGCCAAAGCCTAGCGGCAAGCGCGCGGGAGAGTCCAGTCGCAAACATCACGCGGCAAGCACGATCGCATTGACGTGCCGGCCATAGTCGGGTTCGCCGCGAAGCGTCGTGCGCCGGTAGCTAAAGAAGCGCGAGGGGTCGGCGTATGTGCACAAACCGAGATCTTCGAACTGTGCGATGCCGGCTTGTCGAATGCGTTCCGCGATATAGCTTGGGAGATCAAACATTGCGTGGCCATCGCGTTGCGACGCTGCAAAGAACCTTATATTTGCGCGATCGACTGTGACGAAGCGTTCAACGAACTCCGCACCGACCTCATAGTTTTGCTGGCGAATTGTCGGTCCGAGCGCAACACTGATACGGTTGCGGTTGGCGCCCAGTCGTTCCATTGCTTCCGTTGTTGCCTCAACGACGCCTGTGATCGCGCCGCGCCAACCGGCGTGTGCAGCGCCGATCACGCCGGCCTCGCTATCTGCGAAAAGCAGTGGACCACAGTCGGCAGTCGACACCCCGATCGCCAGTCGCGGAACGCGCGTGACAACGGCGTCCGCACGAGGCCGCTTATCAGGAGTCCAGGGTTCATCAGCGATCACAACATTCGGCGAGTGAATTTGAAAAGCCGTCAGCAGGCGATCCGGAGTCACCCCTAACAGTGCTGCCATGCGTGCGCGATTCTCGGTAACTTTGTCGGGTGCATCGCTGGAGCCGACACCTCCATTGAGCGAAGAATAGACACCCTGCGACACGCCGCCGGAGCGTGTAAAAAAAGCGTGGCGAATACGCTCGAGCGTGGCAAGGGTGGCGGCCTGGAGCATTTCGTTCGGATACCTGTAAAACAACCAAATAGATAGTGCGCGCAACGGCGCGCGGCCAGCATTTTAGTTTTCAAAGCCGGGCGGTGTACCTACCGAGGGATGGGTAAAGGCAGCGACCTTAAACAATTCGCCCATCGCATTTCTGTTACGGCCGATTAGACGTTCGAGCGCCTCGTCGATGTCAGTAGTCCGTGCGGCCCTTGCTTTCAGTGTGGCTGCTCTCCGTTCAATTCCGAGCCCTCGCAAAAATTGTGACTGTTCAATTGGCCCAAAGCCAGTGGCACCCATGGCCTCGACGGCACGCGCCAACGATTGGAAATCTACATGAGCGGTCAGGTCGAGATGACCGGGAGACGTAAGAGGGTCGGCATAAGCGTGCTGGCCGACGGCCTGTAAGGTTTCACCAAGCGCGGTCTCGGTGTGACCGTAGTCGATGACGAGGGCGGCGCCTCGGTTGTCCGCTACGCGCCGGCCAACGTCCATCGCGGAGGTTTCGGCGCGCCATTCAAAAACGGCGCCCGCACGCGGCGCACGCAATGCCGGTGGGAGTAGGTTCTGGAAGAAGGGCATCGGCTCAGGCGCGATCGTAAACGCCAGTTGGCCAGATGGGTCAATCTGGATTCGCCGCTCATGCCAGCCACGCTCGGTCTTTATCGCCTGATTGATCGGCAGGGCGTCGAAGAATTCGTTCGCGAAAATAATGGCCGGTCCTTTCGGTACGTCACCGAGCGAGCCATGCCAGATGAGCGGAACGCCTGCACCTTCCAACGTTTTTTCCTGCTGCGCTCGCAGAGCAGGGCTGATCTCGACCAGATGTACAACAATCGCTGAACGGAACTCCGGCACAATTTGCACCGCGCGCAACGCGTCTTTCATCATCGTGCCACGACCCGGCCCGAGTTCGATTAGCCGCACGTTTTCAGGGGCGCCCATCTGCTTCCATACGGCGGATGCCCAGATGCCGACCAGTTCGCCGAACATCTGGCTTATCTCCGGCGCTGTGATGAAATCGCCGCGCGCGCCGAAGGGGTCATGAGTTGTGTAGTAGCCGTGCGTAGGGTCGAGCAGACACAGCGCCATGAATTCAGAGATCGGCATCGGTCCGCCCAATGCGATCCGGCGGCCGATTTCAGCTTCCAGCGCGGAGTGTTCCTCCACTAGCGCCTCCGAAGCGGCGGGTGCCTCAGCGCGTAGAAAATGAAACAAAGACCGGCAAGGAACAGCGGCACCGAGAGCAACTGTCCCATAGTTGCTCCACCCCATAGAAATCCGAGCTGGGCGTCGGGTTCGCGGAAAAACTCACAAAATGTGCGTGCGAGAGCGTAACCGGCAGCGAAGCATCCGATAATTAGACCGGGCCGCTTCAAAGCGCCAGCGCGCACCAGAAGGCCGAGGACGGCGAGCAGAAATAGACCTTCGAGCGCGGCCTCGTAAAGCTGACTCGGATGGCGCGGCAGCGGTCCGCCATTCGGAAAAATCATGGCCCAGGCCACGTCGGCAGGACGGCCCCACAATTCCCCGTTGATGAAATTGGCGATCCGGCCGAGGAACAAGCCGATGGGGCCGACTGCGCAGGTGATATCACCAAGAGAAAGAACGGAAATCCCGCGCATGTACCCAAACAACAAAACCGCGAGCACGCAGCCGATGAAACCGCCATGAAATGACATTCCGCCATTCCACAATTGTACGATTTCGATCGGGTGCTCGACGAAGTAGGGGAGATTGTAGAACAGCACGTAACCGATCCGACCACCAAGGATGATGCCGATTGTCACCCACAGCACAAAATCATCGAAATCGGTGACGCTCATCGGCGCCTTGCCGCCCCACAGTTTTGTTGAGCGAATGAGCAGGCGCGCGTAAGCCCAGCCGATCAGGATGCCGAAGATATAAGCTAGGGCGTACCAACGGATGGCGAACGGTCCGAGCTGTATAAGCACCGGATCAAAGGTCGGATAGGGAATGACAAGCACGGGCATCGCGAGATCCGAATCCGCGGGACGCACGCCCCGCCCGTAAGTGCTAGCACGCCGGGTCTTGCGGCGGCACGACCGGATCGCCATTCTGATGCAATCCGTGCCGGAGGCGAAATATGACCCAGACCAGCAACCGCTTTTTCGACGAGATGGCGCGCTTGATGAACGATGCGGCGGGTGTCGCGCAAGGGGTACGGCGCGAATTCGACACCCTACTGCGCACTCAGGCTGAACGCATTTTGCGCGAACTCGACATGGTCAAACGGGAAGAGTTCGAGGCGGTCAAGGACATGGCGCGTCTGGCGCGTGAGGAGAATGAGGCCCTAAAGGCCCGTGTAGCGGCTTTGGAGGCTAAGACCGAAAAGCCCAGGAAGAAGTCTAAGGATTCGTCCGAAGAGATACGCTGATCAGTGGCCTGTGCGGTTTTCTTGCCCTTTTGGGATGCTGCCGCTATAACCCGCCCCGTTCGCGGCCCCCGGCACCCCTGGAGGCTTGCCGCGTGCGCAGGCGGCGAGAAAGCCGCCTTTTTCCATTGACTTAGATGAGGGATTAACATGGCGACCGTCCAGGAAATGAAGGCGACGGCACGTCCGAAAGGCGGCAAGGGGACCGCTCGGGCTGCGCGTCGCACCGGCAAAGTGCCGGGCGTGATCTATGGAGAGAACAAACCCCCGCTCATGGTCCTGGTCGATCATGATGAACTGCGCCATCGTATCTACGCTGGGCGCTTTCTGACCACGCTTTACAATATCGATGTGGACGGCACCAAGCATCGGGTTATCCCGCGCGACTTCCAGCTCGACGCGATCAAAGACCTTCCGATGCATGTCGACTTTCTGCGTGTGTCGGAAGGGGCCACCATTCGGGTGCATATTCCGGTGCACGTCCTCAACGCCGATCAGGCGCCGGGCGTGAAACGCGGTGGCGCGGTCAACATTGTCACGCATACCGTCGAAGTAATGTGCCCAGCGGATGCGATCCCGGAGTCGATCGACGTCGATATTTCCAGCCTTGACATTAATCACTCGAAGCATCTCACCGACGTGACCCTGCCGGCGAATATCCGCGTTATCGGACGCCCCGACATGACGCTTGTCACAGTTGTGCCGCCGTCCGGCTATGCGGAGGAAATGAAAGCAGCCGCCGAAGCAGCAGCTGCTGCAGCGGCAGCCGCCGCCGCTGCCGCGACCGCCGGCGCTGCGCCCGCCGCCGAAGGCGCTGCCCCCGGTGCCGCGCCCGGCGCTGCACCTGGAGCCGCTCCCGCCGCTGGTGCGGCACCTGCCGCCGCCGCGGCAGCGAAGCCCGAGAAGAAGTGAGGCCTCGTTCAGGCCTCACCGTCAGCGTTTGCGTATTCGGCAACTCTAGGTGAGCGCCGTTCACGCCATGCTGCTTTTCGTCGGCCTCGGCAACCCCGGTCCCAAGCACGCCGGCAACCGCCATAACATCGGGTTTATGGCGGTGCAGGCAATTGCGCGCCGTCGTGAACTCTCGCCCTGGCGGCGGCGATTTCAGGGCGTTGCGGTGGAAGGCAACATTGCGGGCGAGCGCATCCTTCTGCTTTTGCCGGGCACGTATATGAACGAGTCGGGTCGAGCAGTGGGGGAGGCCGCAAATTTCTACAAGCTCGATGCGGGCAGCATCGTGGTTTTCCACGACGAAGTCGATCTGCAGCCGGCGAAAGTCAGAGTAAAAATCGGCGGCGGCGTCGCGGGCCATAACGGGCTGCGTTCGATCACCGCCCACATCGGCAACGAGTACAAGCGCGTGCGTATCGGCATCGGTAAACCGGACGTCAAGGAACTGGTTCCGATGCACGTCCTCGGTGACTTCGCAAAAAACGAATGGGCCTGGGTCGAGGCCTTGTGCGATGTGATCGCTGACAACGCAGCGCTTCTGGTCGATGGCAAGGATTCATCTTTTCAGAACAAAGTTCATCTCGCCATGGAAGCCAAAGGATTCGCCGACGAGGCGGACGACGAGCCGCTCGGCTCCAAATAAGACTGCTGACAAAGAGACAATAAATCATGGGATTTAGATGTGGCATAGTCGGCCTGCCGAACGTGGGCAAGTCGACGCTCTTCAATGCCCTGACACAGACAGCAGCGGCCCAAGCCGCCAACTATCCATTCTGTACGATCGAACCGAACGTCGGCGAGATCGCGGTGCCGGATCCGCGGCTGGACAAGCTTGCAGTTCTCGGGAAGTCCGCGCAGATCATTCCCACGCGCATCACGTTCGTCGATATTGCCGGACTCGTGCGCGGAGCATCTAAAGGAGAGGGCCTCGGCAACCAGTTTCTCGCCACCATTCGTGAGGTCGATGCCGTTGTGCACGTGGTGCGCTGTTTTGAGGACAGCGATGTCACGCATGTGGAAGGCAAAATCGATCCTATTGCCGACATCGAAACAATCGAAACGGAGTTGATGCTGGCAGATCTCGATAGTCTGGAAAAACGCATCGACAATCTTGAGAAGAAAGCGAAGGGTACCGGCGAAGACGCCAAACTGGCCAAGGAATCGCTTAATCTTATAAAACGTACGCTCGTCCTCCTGCGTGATGGCAAGCCTGGGCGCTTGGTCGAGCGCAAGGCCGAGGAGAAACAACTGTTCCACTCCTTGGGCCTCCTGACATCGGCTCCCGTGCTTTATGCTTGCAATGTGGACGAAACTTCCGCCGCAACCGGCAATGATTTCTCCCGCAAGGTCGAAGAGCGCGCGAAAGCCGAGGGCGCGATCGCGGTCGTGATTTCGGCCAAGATCGAATCGGAGATTGCGACACTGCCGCCGGAAGAACGGACGGAGTATCTCGAGGCCGTGGGCCTAAAGGAGACCGGTCTCGATCGCCTTGTGCGCGCCGGCTACGCGCTTCTGCACCTTGTGACCTATTTCACGGTTGGTCCGAAGGAAGCGCGCGCCTGGACCATCACGCAGGGCACCAAGGCGCCACAGGCGGCGGGCGTCATTCACACCGACTTTGAGCGCGGCTTCATCAGGTCGGAAACCATCGCCTATGACGACTATATTGCCTATGGGGGAGAAGCGCGCGCGCGCGACACCGGAAAAATGCGACTGGAAGGCAAAGACTACGTCGTTGCGGACGGCGACGTAATGCATTTCCGCTTTGCGACCTGATCAACGTTCTATCTGCTAGACTTGCGCCGATGAGCGCGACGACCGACCAGTCAACATTGCCCGATCCTGTCGCGGCGAAATCCAACGAGCGGCGCGCTCTCGGCACTGCCTGCGGCGCGCACGCCCTAAATGACGGGTACACCGATCTCGTCTACGTTATGCTGCCTATCTGGCAGGCCGAGTTCGGTCTCAGCTTTGCCGCGCTCGGGCTGATGAGAACGGTCTTTTCCGGCACGCTGGCCGGCTTCCAGATTCCGGCGGGCTTTGTGGCTGAACGCTTCGGCGCCCCGACGGTGCTGGCGCTCGGGACCGCGCTCGCTGGGTTCGGGTACATATTCGCCGGATATAGCAACGGTTTGGGGGTTCTCGTCGCAGCGCTGTTCGTTGGCGGCCTCGGCGCAAGTACACAGCATCCGCTCGCCTCATCGCTCATCGCGCACGCCTTCGCCGGCGCGCGCTCGCTGAAGGCGCTCGGTACCTACAATTTTGCCGGAGACATTGGAAAAATGATACTCCCGGCCGCCGCAGCTTTGCTGCTTATGGCGCTGCCATGGCGTTACGTGTTGATGATCCTCGGTGCCATCGGTGCGCTTGCGGCATTAGCAATCTTTGTCGCGATGCCGAGGTTCAACGACGCCCATGTCTCGTCACGAAAAGATGATCATGCACGACGGGCCGTCGGCGCCGTGAAGCGTTCTGCATTTTCGTTGCTCCTATCGGTCGGTGTGATTGACAGCGCGACGCGGATGGCTTTCCTCACCTTCCTGCCGTTCGTGCTCACCGCAAAGGGGGCCAGCGTCCAACTGGTCGGTCTGGCGCTGACATTGGTTTTTGCCGGCGGGGCGATGGGCAAACTCGTGTGTGCGTTTCTCGCCGCGCGTATCGGGGCGGTGGCGACAGTGTGGCTTACAGAAACCGTGACGGCGGTCGGCATTGTTGCGCTGCTGCCGTTGCCGCTCGAACCTGCGTTGATATTGCTGCCGATCGTTGGAGTTGCGCTCAACGGCACTTCTTCGGTCCTGTACGGATCGGTGCCCGATCTTGTGGAGCCGGCCGGGCGCCAGCGCGCTTTCAGTATCTTTTATACGGGGACGATCGGGGCCGGCGCCGTTTCGCCGGCGATCTATGGGTTGGTAGGCGATGCGGTCGGGGTCCCGGTGGCCCTCATGGTCATTGCCGCAGTCGTACTCATTACCCTGCCGATAACATTTGTCTTACGGCCCGCTCTCGCTGCGCGGCCACGCTGAGTTCAGCGTTGCGGAGCCTTCACTTGACCCACGACCACCGCCGGCAGGATATCGAGATAGGGTCCCAAGAGGAACGCCTCTCCGGAGCCACTGCCATACAAGCGATCGTGTGCGTCGATCATGGCCCGCACGGGACCGACGCAGGCCGACATTGGGTCCACAATTAGATCATTGATTTCGCTCGGCCTCAGCCTGGCCCTGTAGCGCGCATCGGCGAAAACCCTTGCGTACGATGCAATCCGTTGCGTGTCGCACCAGCGGCAGGAGTTTGGCGTCTTTCTGGCGGACCGACATACTTGACCAGTACGGAGGCCGACCGTCGCATCGCAGCGCTGCAGGCAAAATTGAGACTGATGGACGATCCGCCACACGTACAGTGATGGCACGCATGAAACGCCGCCGCCTCGTGGAGGAACCTCTCCGGACGAGCAGGCGTTCTTTTTTTGGACGCAATCGTGAGGAGGAACTTATGACACATTTTCACCATGCCGCGATCGTGAGTGCATTGCTTGCGAGCGTCGGTGCGGTCAATGCGCAAACCACCGTCATCACACGTGAGCCGGTGGAATCGCGGACAGTGGTGACCACTGAGCCGCTGCAACTTACGCCGGTCCAGCGCCAAACGATCTATCGCACCATCGTGCGCGAGCGTGTCCCGCCGGCACGGCCGTCTGTGGAATACCGTGTCGGCGCGCGGCTACCGGAAAGCGTTCAGCTCTACACTCTTCCGCATGAAGTTGCAGTCGAGGTGCCTGCCATCCGGGCCTACAAATACATGGTGGTAAATAACCGCGTTGTGCTGATCGACCCTGCAACCAGTGAGGTCGTCGCCGAAGTGGTCGATTAATACGTCCCACCGCCTGAGATTTGGCCCGGTGCCGCGCGCGCGGGCCATGTTTTTTACGAACTCGACGTTTACCGTGGGCTGACAGGGCAGATATGCACACGCCGAGGTGCTGGATTTTCTGCGTCATAAGGGCCATATTATGGGGCGAGGAGCTTGATTATGTCGATGATCAACTACCGTGCCCCGTCCGAACTATTTCCTAGCCGGAGCCGGAAGTCGCGCCGGCCGATTGGCTACAAGCGCTTTCCAACTGCAGCCGAAGCGATTCGCTTCGCGATTGAGGAATTGCCGCCGGAATTGCTGCTGGGCGCGTATCTCGAAGTGGAAGAGAAGCGGTTCGACGGAAACGGGATCCGGCAACTTTACGAAAGCGCCGACTATCCGCTTCCGCGCAAGGGCGCCAAGACCAAAGTCGCCGCCGCCAGCTGATCTGAAAGCAAAGATGGTAAACCGATCGCAGTCCGTGCCCGGACGCGATTCGGATACGCGCGCCATACGGGGGTCTTTTTGGCGCTAAATTCATCAGCCCCCGCCGCCTCTCGGCCGTTGTGAAAGAAGCCACCGCCGGCAGGTCCGACGATGGCTTCTGTGCTTACTGCATTGGCAGGCAGCCACTAACCCGAATTTTTGGATCCGTTTTTCCACTGCGTGAGGCTGTCACCGATAACCTTCATCGCGGTCATTGCGGCGTGGCTCAGGCTGGCATAGCCGGCAATCTCTCGGCCTACCCGTTCACCTTCGCTACGAAGCATCTCACGTACGGCTTGCAGCTCCAGAATGACTCGGTCGATTTCTTCCATGGATGCGCCGGAAACGCGCCGGATAAGTCCATTCAGATTATCAGCGATCGGTTCGGGCGGTGTATCCGTGTCAGGTCGTTGACGACGGAGGAACGCCACGTCGCGCCTGACGAATTCTCGAATCTCGCCCTCGAAAGTCGCTGCCGCCTGGTCGGCGTCGCTCAATTTTTCCACTGATTTCCGGTTTGGAGCATATATCTCCGGGCCGGGTTTTTCCGGGACTGCACCAAGCCGATCTCTGCTCATGGTCAACTCCTACAAGGCGCAATGCAAATTGCGCGGGTCCCCTTTGCGGACTGATTGCCGCATGCGAGTTGGGCGGCCGTGGGGCAGAGAAGGGCGGACCAGCGGAACCGGACGCGCCGGGCAAGTTATGCACGATTTTTTGGGTATTCGGCAGCCGCGGAAGGTCTACCAATGCAGCTTGAAACCCGCGCTGATGCTTTTGCTGCTGCTGGTCTGGCCGAAATCCGTGACCGCGGTGGTAACCTGGAGTGGACCGTACAGCTTCTGTTCGGCACTCAGCGTATTGTGGGTCACGGGATCGTTGCTGGCGCTGATAAACATTGGTTGCGCTTGCCATGGAACTTTGGCCAAGCTGTGAATGACTTTGCACATTTTTCCGTCACAGACAGCCGACGGCGATGACCCCGTTGATGTGCTCTACGTCCGCATCCAGGCGGCCGAGTTCGCGCTCGCGGTCGGCGCCGCTTTTGCATAGCGCGGCTACAGCTCGCGCTTTTACCACTTCAAGGAAGTAAAGCTGAGCTGCGGTGCAGGTCTCGGGCCCGGCAACCATGCCTAACTTTTTGATCCGCGCCTGCATGGCTGCGACGTTCGCGTTCACATCGGCAAGACCGCGCTCGCAACCTGACGGTTGCACCGGCTCCGGATGGGCAGGCGGTGCGATCAGCAGCGCGAGCGCGAAGGTTCCAGGCACAATGATGCCGACAAAGGCAAGGAAGGCGCGAACAAAACGTTTGAGCACGGAATGTCCTCCGACCATTACCTGCATTGGTCGGTCGGACCGCCGAAAAGGTTCAAACCGGGCGGTGTGAAACCAGAAGCCAACTGGTGGATTAATCTAGGTTCCAGCGAAATGGCGAAGGAGCACGACGATGCATGCACTATTGCCGATCATTTTGACTGCGTCGCATGTCCTTTTGGCAGCCGACTCGGTACCGAAATTCGATGTCGAGCGGACATGTCGGCCGGCGGCGGAAGCGGCGGTGTTGCCGGGCCGAGATTCGGCGGCGTGTCAGCGGGATGAGCGTGATGCGCGCGGCAAGCTCGAGCGAGACTGGGCCAGATACAACGCAGCACAAAAGCGCCAGTGCGCCGGATTCGCCGCACTTGATCGCGCACCGAGTTACGTGGAGTTGCTCACCTGCCTGGAACTTGCAAAACAAACCCAGGAACTGCCACCAGATTCGAAAGTAGAAACTGTTGGCCGCCCGTGATTATCAGGACTTCTTTCCCGGGGGATTGCTGTAGGGGCTGGCGGACGAACCCTGCATCTGCGACAGCTTGTATGCAGACAGCTGCTTGGGCTTGTCCTTCTCGGCCTTCGGTTTCCTTTTTTCCTTACTTGAACGCATCTGACCTTTCGCCATGACGACCTCCCTGGAGTCGAGTGACGGCGAATGCTAACCGGCCCACGGCTGGGCGCAAGGGGATGCCGGAAAGCTCTGTCAGGTCCGGGGCGATGGTGCGCCCGCCGCCTTCATCTTTTCGTCAATGCACTTGTTGACAAGTTCGGCGCGCTTATCGAGATTTTCGTGCGCGCTGCCCTTCTCGGTGCGCATCCAGCATTCCCGCGCCGCGCGCGAGTGCGTCATCGGTTCAGAATTTGTAACAGGCCCCCCCTGAGGCCGTGGTGCATCGGCGTTCGGCCTGACACCCGCTGTCGGGCCGGTGGTATCAGTCTCACAGCTGGCAAGAGCCACCGCGCAGATGGTGAGTAAGGCGATGCGCGCAATCAAGAAATTGCGAAATGTCACGGCCACAGATTTAAACCCACGCTTTTCCGAATGTCGGCTTTCAATTGGTCGCCGCAGGGGCGGCCGGCTATTTGCCTGAAAAGATCCATATACGCAACGCCCGCGAAACAGCTTCACAATCGCGTGCGTGGCTGTGAACCGCGGCCGGCACGGGCACGTTGTTCCTCGAAGTAAACACGGAACCGGAGGCGGCGATGCGTATCTATTGGCTGGCGGCAGCAGCCGTCGTGGTTGTTTGCGGGGCTGTGCGTGCGGCGGAGGGGCCTGCGCCGGAAAGTGGAGACGCGGCAGTCGGTGTCGGCATCTTATGCAACACGCCGCAACAGGCGAAACAATTTG
>Ga0307498_10000018_pt1 | contig 15675 bp, 18 predicted proteins | sample 12_S_MG_FD_201369 | JGI IMG/M metagenome (GOLD analysis project Ga0307498, IMG submission 201369) | Soil microbial communities from Populus trichocarpa stands in riparian zone in the Pacific Northwest, United States - 12_S | ecosystem: Environmental > Terrestrial > Soil > Riparian zone > Trees...
GCGCCTACGAAACTGAGATCGCTTCAGTAGCCGCGCGAGCACCGGACCGCACCGTCTCGAGCATTTTTTTCGGCGGCGGAACGCCATCGCTGATGCGTCCAGCGTCGGTTCAGGCGATTCTCGATTGCATCGGCAAGCATTGGACCATCGCTCCGGATGCGGAAATTACCCTGGAAGCAAATCCGACTAGCGTGGAAGCCGCACGTTTCCGCGGCTTCCGTACTGCGGGCGTCAATCGCGTTTCGCTCGGCGTACAGGCGCTCGATGATGCGGCGCTGAAGGAACTTGGTCGGTTGCACACCGCGCAAGAGGCGTTGGACGCTGTCGCAGTGGCTCGTTCGATCTTCACTCGCTATTCCTTCGACCTCATCTATGCACGACCGCATCAAACGCTCGACGCGTGGGGGGCAGAGCTTAGGCGCGCCATAAGCGAAGCGGCCGAACATCTTTCCCTTTACCAATTGACGATCGAACCCGATACGCCGTTCTTCGGCCTGCACACAGCAGGCAAACTGATCATTCCTGACGAGGATCGCGCGCGCGATCTCTATGATCTCACGCGCGCGATCTGCGCCGAGGCGGGGTTACCGGCCTATGAAGTCTCAAATCACGCGCGGCCCGGCGCGGAGTGCCGACACAATCTCGTGTATTGGCGCGGACACGACTATGCGGGCGTTGGCCCCGGTGCGCATGGGCGGTTGACGATCGATGGCCGCCGCGTCGCGACCGCTACCGAGAGACGGCCTGAGACCTGGCTCATGCGCGTTGAAGACAGCGGCACCGCCTTCACCGTCGAGGAGAAGCTCACTCCGGGCGAGGCCGCTGACGAATATCTGCTGATGGGCTTGCGTCTTGTCGAAGGGATCGATCCCGCGCGCTACAGCGCGCTCGCCGGTCGCTCACTCGATCCGAGGCGGATATCGATACTGCGCGGGGAGGGCGCCGTGGAGACAACGGAAGACGGTCGTCTGCGTGTGACGCAGAGCGGCTTCCCGCTGCTCGACGCGGTGGTCGCGGATCTGGCGGCCTAGATTTACGTGCCCGGCTGGAACGATTGCGGCGCCGGACTCAGCACCTGACCGCCCGAGGGCGTAACACGCAACACGGCCAGGCCTCGCTCATTGGTGCCGTCGGGACGGAAGCGGAATACGCCGTCGATGCCGGCAAAACCCGAGGGATTGGTCAGCGCCGTCTCGCTGAAACGCTGCGGGCCCTGCGTTTTCACAAGAGCCGCGACAAGGGCAACCGCATCGTACGCGAGCGTTGCGGTCCGGACCGGATCCTGCCCGTAGCGGGCACGGTAGCGGCTGGAAAAATTGCTAAAGCCCGTCGCTCCCGGCGCCGCATACCAGGCGCCCTCAATCGCCCCAGTCGAGGAGATTCGGGAATCCTCCCATAGACCCGAGCCGAGCAGTTGCACGCGTCTCAGATCGACGCCGTTGGCAACCAGCGCGTTCACCACTTGGGGTACGGCATCTGGGCTATCGGGGATGAAGATCGTGTCAACCTGATTAGCGGCTTGGCTCACACGACGCACTGCTTCATTGATCCTGTTTCCATCGGGTTTGTATTTTTCGAGCACGAGCACACGACCGCCGCGCCGCGAAACTTCTTGTTGGAAAGCGCCTTCTACCACCGTGCCGTAGGCATTGTCCGGCAACAGCGCGGCGAACGACCGCTTGCCACGCGAGACAGAAAAATCGACGATGCGACGGACATCGGTCTCGGGCAGGAAACTCAGCAAATAGACACCTCGCGCCGCCACGCTGACATCGGTCGAGAACGCAATGACTGGAATGTTGCTCGCGCGCGCGATCTGTGCGACCCCACTGACCGATTGCGCGAAAATCGGGCCGATGATGATCTCCGCGCCCTCCGAAATCGCCTGCTGGGCGGCCGCCTGCGCGCCTTGCACCGTGCCCCCGTCATCCTTCACCAGCAACTGAATATTGGGACTCTTGAATTCCGCAAGCGCCATTTCGGCTGCGTTCTTCATCGACTGTCCGGCAACGCTGGCATTACCTTGCCCGGAAAACGGTAGGATTAGAGCGACACGCACTTGGCCTTCGCCGACTGCGGCGTTGGCGGTAGCCGCCTCGCCAGGGTGCTCCGCCACCGGCGGTCCACCGCCCAATTGCGTGCTGCAGGCCGCAAGAATCGCGGCCGTTACTGCAATGGACAACGTAGTGAGCACGCGCGTCCACGCATGCGTCAAAATTCCCACCGTGCGCGACATAACCAGCATCGTCGCTCCTCGTGCGACAGTTCCATGTCAGTCGTAACTGGTATCGCCGATTTTGTCGCGCGAAAGTTAGGAGTATGAAAAACTAAAAGGAATTGTACTCATGACGCGGCTCCTGTGACCCATTAGAGTTCCGAGCATGGCGAACGAAATGAATGCGCGACCGCGCAGCTATGCCCCGTTTGGCATTGCGATTGACGCCGCCAAGGCCGAGCCGGGCCTTTATCTTGTGGCCACGCCGATCGGAAATCTCGGTGACATTACTCTGCGCGCGCTCGAGGTGCTCGCGGGCGCTGATGTGATTGCCTGCGAGGACACCCGCGTTACCCGCAAACTCATCGAGCGCTACGGGATAACGACGCCGCTTACGGCCTACCACGAACACAACGCCGCCGAGGCACGGCCGAAGCTGCTGGCTCGCCTCGCCGGTGACCAGGCAATCGCATTGGTATCTGACGCGGGCACACCGCTGATTTCCGACCCCGGCTACAAACTGGTGCGGGCAGCTTGCGAGGCCGGCCACTCTGTAACCGCCCTGCCGGGTCCCTCATCGGTGCTGGCCGCGCTTTCGGTCGCTGGCCTGCCGACTGACCGATTTTTCTTCGAAGGCTTCTTGCCGCCGAAACAGGCAGCGCGCCAGAAACGCGCCGCCGTACTCGCGAATATCCCCTCAACGCTGGTTATGTTCGAGAGTGGACCACGCGTTGCGGCAATGCTCGCCGACCTTGCCGCGGCATTCGGGAAACGCACGGCGGCGGTCTGCCGCGAGCTGACTAAATTACACGAAGAGGTCAAACGCGGGGATCTTGAGACGCTAGCGCATGAATACACTGCCGGCGCCGAGACGCGCGGCGAGTTCGTCATTGTCGTGGCGCCGCCCGCCGAGGAAGAAGAGATATCGGACAACGTTGATGAGTTGCTACGTCAGGCGCTGAGGCGCGTTTCGGTCAAGGACGCAGTGGGCGAAGTTGCCCTTGTCACCGGACGTCCGCGCCGCGAGGTCTATCAGCGTGCGCTCAATCTCTCCAGGGATGTGGCTGATGACGGCAAGTGACGAACCGCGCTCGCCGTCGAAGCGCCTCCCGCGACCGGAACGGCAAGCTGCATTCCGTGTCGGAATTTCCGCCGAGAGTCGCGCCGCGGCCTTCCTGATTGCCAAGGCCTTTCGAATTCTGGCGCGGCGCTGGCGCAGCCCGGTCGGTGAAATCGATATCGTGGCGCGCCGGCGTCAACTGCTGGTCTTCGTAGAGGTAAAGGCGCGCGCGAGCCTCGAGGAGGCCGCCGAATCGGTCAACGAGAGGCAACGCCGTCGGATTGCGGCTGCGGCGGAGGTTTGGTTGGCGGCAAATCCGGATGAAACGATCAGAGATTGCCGATTCGATGCAATTCTGGTGACGCCAGGCAAAATTCCCCGTCACATCCCAGCCGCTTTTGAAACGGTCTGATCAGGCGCTTAGACGCTCGAAGAATTGATCGACCTGAGCCCGGATGCGGCTGGCGACGCTGCCAAGATCATCGGCCACGGTCTTCACGGTGGTGGCGCTTGACCGCGTGTCATGCGTTGCGAGACCCATCAGGTTGACCTGCTTGGCTGTCTCCACCGTGTGCTCTGCTGCAACTTCGGGTCGCGCGCTGCATGCCAGCGCTGGCCGGTCAGACCCGCCGCCTCAATCGTTGCATTCAACGCCAGCAGATTGGTCTGCTCGGCAATGTCGGTGATGAGCTTAATCACATCGCCGATGTGGCCGGCTGCCTCGTCCAACTCCTTGACGGCAAGATTTGTCGATTCGACTTCGTTCACCGCTTTGTTCGCGATTGCATTGGATTGTGCGACTTGTCGGTCGATTTCGTTAACGGATGCCGACAACTCATCTAGCCGAAGCAATGTCGCGGACGTTGGCGGACGCTTCGGACGATGACTCCTCGGCACGTGCGGTCTTGGCTGAGGCATTGTCGGCAGCGCTCCCGAGTTGCGTCGACGCTGCGAGCATCTCGTCGGAAATTCGTCCAAGCTCGGCAAGCGTTGCCTCTACCTCCGAAGATAAATGAGCGATTTCGTTTTGCCATATGTTGCTGACGCAGGTCTGCATCGTTGAGCACTGTCCGATTGAGCTCTACGTTTTTACGCATCGCGGTCTGAAAAATCCCGATCGACCGAGCGAGCGCACCGATTTCATCGCGACGATCGGTGAACGGAATAGTGATCGCGGCATCCCCGGCGGCAACTGCTTCGGTAACGCTTGTGATGTCCGAGATCGGCCCGGTTACGCTTGCAGCGCCATCGCGCTGGCGCTGGCTGGGATTGCGATCATTGCGCGCAGACGCGGCATCGGCCACATCGGCCGACATATATATACCGCGTTCGACATTCCAGCTGCCGGCATTGGCGGATTCGAATTCTTCCGTGAGAGCCGCATGAAAGCGCGCGTTCGACACAGCATATACCGACAGCGCCACGGTGGTCGCGGCCATCAATGCAAAGATCGCATATAGTCTGGCGGCAATCGAAGGCGTCGGTAGTTTCACCGGCGGCCCCCGGCCGTGCAACCGCGGTCCCGAAGCGGCTATAGTGCGGGTAATTTGTTAACGCTTTATTCGTCTAAGGGTCGCCATGAGCCTTAAAATCGCTGTCCAAATGGATCCGATCCAGCGGATCAACATCAAGGGCGACTCGACCTTCGCCCTGCTGCTGGAAGCGCAAAAGCGCGGTCATCAGCTTACGTACTACACGCCCGACCGGCTGGCATTGCTCAACGGTCAGGTGTTTGCGCACGTCGAATCTCTCAGCGTTCGCGACAAACCCGGCGACCATTTCACATTAGACAAGGCAAGGCGGGTCGCACTTGCCGAATTTGACGTCGTGCTGCTGCGCCAGGATCCTCCCTTTGATCTCGCCTATGTGACGACCACGCACCTGCTTGAACGCATCCACCCGAAGACCTTGGTCGTCAATGACCCTGCACACGTCCGCAACGCACCCGAGAAGGTGTTCGTGACGGAATTTGCCGATCTGATGCCACCGACACTGATTTCGCGCGACCTCGCCGAGATCAAAGCGTTTCGGGCGGAGCACGGCGACATCGTGATGAAGCCCCTCTATGGCAAAGGCGGCGAAGCGGTGTTTCGGCTCGAACGCGAGGATCTCAATTTCGGATCCCTTTACGATCTTTTCGCCAGCACCTTCCGCGAGCAATGGGTGGTTCAGAAATTTCTGCCCAACATCAAGCATGGTGACAAGCGCATCATATTGGTCGAGGGCGAATACGCCGGCGCGGTGAACCGCATCCCGGCACCCGACGACCTGCGATCCAACATGGTGCGCGGTGGTGCTCCCGCCGCCACGGAATTGACAAACCGCGAAGCCGAGATCTGCAAGCGCATCGGCTCTCCTCTGCGCGAGCGCGGCTTATTGTTTGTCGGCATTGACGTAATCGACGGCTATCTCACCGAAATCAATGTCACCTCGCCCACCGGAATTCGCGCCATCAAGAATCTCGGCGGACCTGACGTGGCGGCGTTGATCTGGGACAAGATCGAAGCCAAGCGGCGCACATGACTTCGCGCATCAGCTCATGAGCGTTGCACTCACCATCGCGACCACCGATTACGACCACTTCCGTGATTTTCGATTGGGATTGGTACGCGCCGAAGGCATTGACGCGAACTGGCTGACGCTTGGCCATCACGAAATCTTTTCGCGCTTCACATTCAATCGCGAATGGGACGTGTCGGAGCTTTCCTTTGCCAAGTTCACGGCGCAGGTAACCCGGAAAGATTCTGACATCATCGGCTTGCCAGTTTACGCTTCACGGCTGTTCCGTTTCGCTTCGTTCTATGTAAACCGCAAAGCGGGCATCATGACCGCAAAAGATTTGCGTGGAAAGCGCATCGGCGTTCCTGAATGGGCGCATACTGCGGCCGTCTACATGCGCGGCTGGCTGATGCACGAGGGAGGCGTCGCACTGTCCGATATCGACTGGGTGCAAGCCGGCACAAACGAGGCCGGGCGCATCGAAAAGGTTGAAGTGTCGCTGCCTAAGGGCGTACGGCTGACGAGTATGCCGGAGAAAACACTGAGTGGAATGATCGCCTCGGGTGAACTCGACTGCGTCATTATTGCCCGGCCGCCGAATTCGTTCCGCGAAAAGCACGTGGACGTAGTGCGTCTGTTTCCCGAGTATGAGACTCTTGAGCAGCGATACTACGAGCAGACGCGTGTCTACCCGATCATGCATGTCATTGCAGTGCGCAAGGCTATTCTCGACAACCAGCCCTGGGTTGCACGCAACCTCTACAATGCATTCGAGGAATCAAGGCGTCACAGTCTCGAGCGGATCCTCGATCCCGCGGTGTCGCGCTATCCAGTGCCTTGGCTGACGGCGTACGCGACGCGCATGCAGCAGATGTTTGGCGGCGAACTTTTTCCCTATGGCATCGAGGCAAATCGGCCGACGCTGGAATTGTTCCTGCACTATGCATACGAGCAAGGTATTGCCCATCGACTTGCGAAGCCTGAGGAAATCTTCCCGGCTGGTATTATGGCATCGGTGAAGATCTAGCTATTCGGTGACACGCTTCATCGCCTCAACGCGGATTTCCGTATCAGTGATTTTGCTTAGATCGATCGGAGCCTTCATGTTGCCGGCTCTCACCAACTCGTTTTGCATCCAGTTCAATTTGTCGAAAGGCAATGTGGCTTGCGGATCTATGGCTTTCTGCCGGATGGTTTCGTCGAAGGCATAGGCTGGGCGCGGGTCGCCAGGCTTGGCGTTTATCGATTGCTGTGTGAGCTTGATCGTTTCATCTCGGTGGCTGACTGCAAATTTCAGCGCGTCCATTTCGGCCGAAACAAAATTGATCGCATCGTCGCGTCGTGTAGAGATTGTCTTACCCGTCATGGTCAGGCATAGCCGCACATAGTTCGGCAACGCTTCATGACCCGTAACCAGCATCTTTACGTCCGGCGGCGCGACCGCCATGAACTCAGCGGCAACGATGCCGCCTTCGGCGACACCCACGATCACTGACTTGAATCGCTCGAGGTCTCCGCCCAGATTTGCAAAACGGACTTCACTTGCCGGAATCTTGTGTTGCTCGAGGATGGCGTTGATCAGCAGATTTGGCAGAGAGCCGGGTGCCGCCACGGCGATCGTCTTGCCCCTGAGATCCTCGACCTTGTTGACGTTCGATTTCACCATAAGACCGTGCGGTACGCCCGGCCAATCACACCCGAGGATCTTGATATCCGCCCCGTGGGCGCCCGCAAGAATCGTCGCCCCCGGACTAGACTCAATGCTGTCGAGTTCGCCAGCCAGTAGCGCTTTGTGTGCCGTGGCACCGTTTTTCAGCGGTACGATTTCGATTCTAAGATTGTGCTTGGCCCCAAAGTCACGCTGGCCAACCATCAGCATAAACCCCGCGTCCCCTTTCGGCTCGATCACGCCGTGTTTCCAGGTTTTGAGGTCCTGTGCAAAGACTGGGGTCGAGAGCGCCGCCAACAGAATTGAGCACACAAAGCAGCGGTCGATCCTCATCGCGATTGCTCCGGCATCCGGTACTACATGATCGTTGGCGAAAAGTCCGAGATCAATCAGGTCCTTGCGGGCAAATCGTGGAAGTTTTGTTCGTGAACTGTTCTTGTGCAACTTGCCCGCTTCGGATACTACTTTTACGAGTACCACGCGAGATCAGGTTGTATGGTTCACCGCATCGCCACAGTAGCATTTGAAGGTATCGAAGCGCACGCGGTCGACGTGCAAGTCCAGGTCGCCCCCTTACGCGAACGCGGCCAAGACGTCCGGCGAAACGCTATTGTCGTTGATCGAGGAAATTCTCGATTTCTCCAAGATCGAAGCCGGCAAGCTTGATCTTGAGGCCCGCCCATTCACGGTCACGACGCTGGTGGAAGAAACAGTGGAGCTTATGGCTCCGCGCGCACAAACGAAGGGGATAGAAATAGCGTCATATGTCGACGAACGTCTCCCGCTTCAGCTGATCGGCGACGTCGCTCGGTTGCGACAGGTATTGCTCAATCTTGTCAGCAACGCGATCAAGTTTACGGAAAAGGGTGGTGTGGCGGTCATCGCCGAACAGGGCGATGACGAAAATGAAGTTCGCTTTGAAGTGCGCGACAGCGGAATCGGTCTGAAAGACGAAGACATTGCCCGTATCTTTCTTGACTTCGAGCAGGCTGACGGTTCCTCCACCCGGAAATTCGGCGGCACAGGATTGGGGCTTGCGATCTCCAAGCGCAGCGTTGAGCGCATGGAGGGACGTATTGCGGTGACGAGCAAGCAAAACGCGGGTTCAACTTTTGCAGTTAGTGTGCCGCTACCAGCAGCGCCTGACGAACAGCAGGAGAAATTCGCACCGCCGGATCTCAGTGGTACGTCGGTGATGATCGTCGCGTCGGTGGAAATCGAGGCGTCATTGCTCGCGCGCCGTCTTGGGCGTTGGGGCGCCAGAACTTATGCCGTGACGCAGGAGAATATCGCCTTCGCACTGCTGCCAGAGCGTGCCTGGGACACGCTCGTGGTCGACTATCCGATCGCGTCTTCGTTCATTGCGAGCGGAGATCTCCCCAAGCTCGGTGTTCAGAAACGGATCGTGCTCATTCGTCCGACCGAGCGCCACGAGCTGCACACACTGAAGGCAGCCGGTTTCACAGGATATTTGGTTAAACCGGTGCGCGCCGCTTCACTCGCAGGATGTAGGCGACGCGAGGACCTACATCCTTGCGCTCACCGCCAATGCACAGACCGATGATCGCGAGGCCGTGCTGTCCGCGGGGATAGACGGCTTCCTGATCAAACCACTCGATCGCGAGCGTCTACGCGAGGCGCTCAGCGCCGCCTCGGCGCGTGCTTTCGACCCGCTTGCAGCCTGAAGCGACTTTCCCCACACTGTCATAATTCCGTGGTCGGCCCGTGGTGTAGGGGACAACGGCAAATCCATCGCTGATTCGCCAAGTCGAAACGACGCAGGGTTTTCGCGCATTTCGTCGAAGAGGACCCAAATGCCTATCGGCACCCGCGGCACTTTTCTTCCTCAACGCGGTCTGTTTGAGCGTTTTCGCCCGACGCCCGGCGGCCTTGGCGTCCCAGGCATCATACCGTCGTTACAAGCATATGGCGGCTTACAGGCTTGGGCGGCCCGCGCACACCGGCCTTCGCAGAGTCTCGGCCGCGTTGGCTCGCTGGAAGTCCGGCTGGCGCAGACTGCCGCCGAAGTCCGTCAGGCGCAAAAGCTGCGTTACCATGTTTTCTATGAAGAAGGCGCCGCCATCCCCAATCCTGGGCGGCTTTTCGCGCGACGAGACATCGATGGCTATGACGCGATATGCGATCATTTGCTGGTTTTCGACCATGCCGCGCGCGACCGCAATGCGCTGAACCGCCCGGCCGTCGTCGGAACGTATCGGCTCCTGCGACAACCACTAGCCGAAGAATACGGCGGCTTCTACACCGCAGGAGAGTTCGACATTGGTGAGCTGCTCGCGCGCCATGCCAAACTTCAGTTTTTGGAACTAGGCCGCTCCTGCGTACTCGCACCCTATCGCAATAAACGTACTGTCGAACTTCTTTGGCACGGCATTCACGCATACGTTTTGCAGAACCACTGTGATGTCATGTTCGGATGCGCGAGCCTCGACGGTACCGACCCCGGGCGTCTCGCATTACCCCTCTCGTTTCTGCATCACTACGCGTCGGCGCCTGAGCCATGGCGCGCTCGCGCATTGCCACAGCGTTATGTCGAAATGAACCGGACATCGAAAGAAACGATCGATGCAAAGGATGCGCTGCGCGCCCTTCCCCCGCTAATCAAGGGGTACCTAAGGCTCGGCGCCTACATCGGCGAGGGTGCGGTGGTTGACCACGAGTTCGGCACTACCGACGTATTTATAGTTATGCCGGTATCGGCAATAAAAAAACGCTACTTCGAACATTTCGATCTCAGTCGCCGGGCAGCGTAACTACAGCCGCCTTAGCGAAACATTTTCGACCAGGTGGCTTTCATTCTTTTTCAAGATGAGGTCGGCACGCTGGCGCGTCGGCAGAATGTTTTCGTGCAGATTGACCAAATTGATGCGCGACCAGATTGATGACGCGGTTTCGACTGCTTGTTGATCCGACAGTCCCGAATAGCGGTGAAAGTACGATTTTGGATCGCGGAACGCCGTGCCGCGCAGAGTCAAAAACCGGTCCACGTACCAAGATTTGAGCACGTCCTCATCGGCATCGAGATAAACCGAGAAATCGAAAAAATCAGAGACAAACGGAATCGCCTTGCCGTCCTTCGGCAAGCGACCAGTCTGCAGGACATTCAAACCTTCAACAATAAGAATGTCCGACCTGTCGACCTCGACTGACTGATTCGGCATGACGTCATAGATCAAATGTGAGTAGATCGGAGCGCGCGCTGGGCGGCGTCCTGCTTTCACATCGGAAAGAAAACGCAATAGCGCCGGCAAATCGTAGCTTTCAGGAAAGCCCTTCTTTTCCATCAGGCCTTCGCGTTCCAGAACCGCGTTTGGATACAAAAAACCATCAGTCGTTATCAGATCGACCTTCGGGACATTCGGCCAGCGCGCCAGCAAGGCCTGCAGAACGCGCGCCGTCGTTGACTTGCCGGCTGCAACAGATCCCGCGACGCCGATGATATAGGGCATTTTCGCGTCTTCGGTTCCGAGAAAGCGCTGCTGCGCGCGGAACAGCCGCTGGGTCGCTGCCACATACATCGAAAGCAGCCGCGACAAGGGCAGATAAATCTCTTCGACCTCAGCCATATCCAGGCGATCGTGCAGCGAACGAAGCCGCGTCACCTCTTCCGAGGTTAAGGTCATGGGCGTGTCTTCGCGCAGCATTGCCCATTGCGCGCGGGAAAAAGTGCGGTACGGCGAGAGGTTCTCTTCGGTGCGCTGTTCCATCATTGACACTAATCGCGCGGACGTGAGGCCTTTTCCTCATGACCACTTTGCGCCGTTCGTTTATCGAGTGCCGCTTCGACCTCGGCCAACGAGACGCCGCGTGCTTCGAGCAGTACCAGCAGATGATAAAGTAGATCGGCCGCTTCCGCGATCAAACGCCCTCTGTCCTCCTGGACGGCAGCCAGACCTGTCTCTATCGCCTCTTCGCCCAACTTTTTGGCGCAGTGAGCGACGCCCTTGTCGATCAGCGTACGCGTATACGATTCCGCGGCGCTCGCTTTGGCGCGTTCGTGTACCCGCTTTTCCAGATCTGCCAGCGTAATCTTACTCATGATTGCCTCTTCGGCGCTCAATAGCACTGTTGCGGTCAGGGATCGAGCCGCATCGGCAGGCCCGCCTCGGCCATGTACGCCTTGGCCTCGCGCACGCTGTGCTCGCCGAAATGGAAAATAGAGGCCGCCAGCACAGCAGTAGCGTGCCCGTCTCGAATACCCTCGACGAGGTGTTCGAGCGTGCCGACCCCTCCTGAGGCAATAACCGGGACAGTGACGGCGTCCGCGATCACCCGCGTGAGCGGGAGGTCATAGCCTTTCTTGGTGCCGTCACGGTCCATTGATGTCAGCAGAATTTCTCCAGCCCCCAACGCAACAACCTCTTTGGCATAAGCAACTGCATCGAGGCCGGTCGGATTCCGACCGCCATGAGTAAAAATCTCCCAACGATCGTTTTCGCCCACCTTCGATACTTTCTTGGCATCGATCGCCACGACAATGCACTGGTCGCCGAACTTCTCCGCCGCCTCTTTCACGAAAGCACGCCGGCTGACCGCGGCAGTATTGATCGAAACCTTATCGGCGCCGCATGTCAGCAGTCTGCGGATGTCTTCTACCGTGCGCACTCCGCCGCCGACGGTAAGGGGCATGAAGCAAGCTTCCGCCGTCCGCGTCACGACGTCGTAGATCGTCTCGCGCTTTTCGTGGCTGGCAGTGATATCGAGAAAGCAGAGCTCGTCGGCGCCGGCCGCGTCGTATGCGACAGAGGCCTCGACCGGATCACCGGCGTCCCGCAGATTGACGAAATTGACGCCCTTGACCACTCGGCCGTCTTTCACGTCGAGGCACGGGATGACGCGGACCTTGAACATCAGGCGGAAGCCCTTGCGGAGCGAATGAGCTTGAGCGCCTCGGCGGCGTCAAGGCGCCCATCGTAAAGTGCGCGGCCGGCAATGGCGCCCGCGAGCTTTCCCGCACGCGGCGAAATTAATTCCTTGATGTCCTCGATGGAAGCTAGTCCTCCGGATGCAATGATGGGAATTCTGATCGCTTCAGCCAGCGCGACAGTTGCATCGAGATTGAGACCTTGCAGCATTCCGTCGCGCGCAATGTCGGTATACACGATCGCCGAAACGCCCACATCTTCGAAACGCCGCGCGATGTCGAGCACTGAAAGTTCGGATGTTTCCGCCCAACCCTCGACGGCAACTTTGCCATCGCGCGCATCCAGCCCCACCGCAATCCGCCCTGGATAATCGCGAGCAGCCTGTTTGACGAAAGGCGGGTCGCGCACGGCAGCGGTCCCGATGATAATGCGGTCAATTCCTTTCTCGAGCCAGTTCTCCACGGTTGCGGTATCGCGCACGCCGCCTCCGAGTTGCACCGGAATGCCGACGGTCTCGAGAATGCGATCAACAGCGGCCGCATTCATCGGCATTCCGGCAAAGGCGCCGTCGAGATCAACGATATGCAGATACTCGAAGCCTTGCTGCTCGAAAGCCCGCGCCTGCGCCGCCGGATCGCGGTGGAATATTGTCGCGCGCGCCATGTCCCCTTGCTCAAGCCGCACGGCGAGGCCTTCTTTGAGATCGATAGCCGGAAAAAGGATCACGGCGACCACTTCAGAAAATTTGCGATCAAAGCAAGCCCCAGGCGTTGGCTCTTCTCCGGGTGGAACTGGGTGCCGACCATGTTGTCGCGAGCGACGATGGCCGTGAGCGGTCCGCCGTAGTCCGCCTGCGCGACCAGATCGTCGCGTTTAGCCGTTTTAAACTCGTATGAGTGCACGAAATAAGCGTGCAGTCCGCTAATTCCCACCGGAATGCCGGCGAGGAGCGGATGGGCTTTCAGTACATTAAGTGTGTTCCAGCCCATGTGCGGGATTTTCAGATCCGATTTCGACGGTCTGATGTGATCGACCTCCCCGGCAATCCAGCCAAGGCCCGGTGTTATTTTATATTCGCGGCCGCGGTCCGCCATCAGTTGCATCCCGACGCAGATGCCGAAGAAGGGCTTGCCCATTTTCCGCACGTTCTGCTCAAGCGCATCGACCATACCCGGAATTTCGTCGAGTCCGCGGCGGCAATCGGCGAAGGCGCCAACGCCAGGCAGCACAATTCGGTCCGCGCGCGTGACCACGTCGGGATCGCTGGTGATGGCAATTCGCTTCTCGTACCCGCTTTCACGCGCAGCACGTTCGAAAGCCTTCGCGGCCGAATGCAGATTACCCGAGCCATAATCGACAATAGCGACGCCGCTCACCGTTGAGCTCCCGGCTCGGGAAACAGGCCGATGACGTCTGATGGTGACGGAGGCCCACGCCGCACCGGTGCCGACTCGGGCTCTATTGAAGTCGGCGGCTGCGGTGAAGTCACGGCCCGCCTGGTCCACTCGGAAAAGAAACGCTGTTCGGCTATCTCGGCATCCTCGCCGACGACGAACCCAAGCGTGGTCCAGCCGCGCCGCGTCAACGTCCACCGCCAGATGCTCGGCGCTTCGAACCCGATCAACAAGGCGATCAGAAGGCCAGCCAGGAATTGCGCTTTCGCCGAGGCGTGCAGGATGGTGAGCGCGCCGCCGACGACCCCGTAGCCCACGACATAAATAACCAGGGCAAGCCAGAGGCCGTGCAAAAGCAGCCACAGCGGCGTCAGCAGAAACGCCCAAAAATGAAAACCATCGCGCACAAACACGAAGCGCTCGGGCGCACTCGTTGTTTCGCCGTGATGCGGCGGCGGCGCGTGGACTGTATAGGTGGGCATCACGCTGGTCCTGTTACAATCCTCATATAAGCTGACGCGCGGTCCAAAAGCAGGGCGCGCCGGCAACGATTCAATCCGGCGCCGCAGCCGTTGTTTTCAGCCGCCAGGAAATCATCCGCCGAGCGAACCCTTGGTCGAGGGTATTTCGTCCTTGGCGCGCTGATCGATGGTTACAGCCGCTTGCAACGCACGCGCCAAGCCTTTGAAGCACGACTCGGCTATGTGGTGATCGTTGCTGCCGTACAACGTTTCCGCATGCAGCGTGACGCCGGCATTCATGGCAAAAGCCTGAAACCATTCCTGCACCAACTCGGTATCGAACTCACCAACTTTGTCGCGCACGAACTCAGCCTTGAAGACAAGAAAAGGACGACCCGAAATGTCGATCGCGACCCGCGTCAGAGCCTCGTCCATCGGCACGTGCACATCTGCGTAGCGCGTGATTCCCTTCATATCGCCAAGGGCCTGCTTCACCGCCTGACCGAGGGCGATACCGACATCCTCGGTCGTGTGATGGTGATCTATGTGCAGATCGCCCTTCGCTTTGACGGTAATATCAATGCGCGAATGACGGGCCAGTAAGTCGAGCATGTGATCGAGGAACCCGATGCCGGTTGCAATTGACGCGCGGCCTGCACCATCGAGATTGACCGCGACCTCGACGTCAGTTTCCTTTGTCTTGCGCTTTACGGCGCCCTTGCGCATGGCGAATATCCTTTGCCCGCGCGCCTTTTATCAGGGGTTTACCGGATTCGCCACAGCCGTTGCGAATGGTTTGCAAACGCGCAACGTCATACCTAGATGTCGCTGGTCTCGGGGGTTTTAAGCACATGTCACCGAACGAACTTCCCGCCTGGCACGGCACAACCATCTTAACTGTCCGCAAGGGCGGCAGCGTGGTTATCGGCGGAGATGGTCAGGTCACGATTGGCCAAACTATTGTTAAATCCAATGCCAAGAAGGTCCGCCGACTCGGCAAGGGTGATGTGATCGGCGGATTCGCAGGTGCCACCGCCGACGCGTTTACTCTGTTTGAGCGCCTGGAAGGCAAGCTCGAACAATACCCGGGGCAACTGACCCGCGCCGCTGTCGAGCTGGCAAAAGACTGGCGTACCGATCGCTATTTGCGACGCCTCGAGGCAATGATGATCGTCGCCGATGCCAACGTGTCATTAGTCCTTACCGGCACCGGCGACGTGCTGGAGCCCGAGAACGGCGTCATGGGCATCGGCTCCGGCGGCAATTACGCGCTTGCCTCCGCGCGCGCGTTGCTCGATGGAGCACTCGATGCAGAAGCTATCGTCCGCAAGTCGCTGGACATCGCTGCCGAAATTTGCGTGTTCACAAACCGCAACGTCACCGTCGAGACGTTGAAGAGCGTCTGACATTACAATTGCATGTATGAGTTTCGTCCCATGACCGCCGACGACTTGCCACTGGTCCGGCACTGGCTCGCCGAGCCGCATGTCGTCA
>Ga0307498_10000019_pt1 | contig 15444 bp, 15 predicted proteins | sample 12_S_MG_FD_201369 | JGI IMG/M metagenome (GOLD analysis project Ga0307498, IMG submission 201369) | Soil microbial communities from Populus trichocarpa stands in riparian zone in the Pacific Northwest, United States - 12_S | ecosystem: Environmental > Terrestrial > Soil > Riparian zone > Trees...
GCGACCTTAACGGGCGCAGAGCCGCGCTCGGTATATTCGGCGGCAGCCGCCGCAGGGGCGCCATTCCGGCGCACCACAAGTTTCATATCGCCTGTTTCAATAACGAGCTCATCGCAGGAACTGCTGTCGATGAGCTTTATGATCTCGGCGATCTCATCGTAAGTCAGGCTCACGGGCGCTCCCGTTCGTTCGGATCGTCGCCCGCTGTATCGATGGTCGCTGTCAATCGATCCGCTGTTGCCCGCAGAAGTGGAACATGGCGCAAGCCCTGTTCTAGCGACATCCGTGCAAGTGGCGCTGAGATGGCGAGTGCAGCGACCCGCTGCCCGCCCGGCGAGCACACCGGAACGGCCACGCATACAACCCCAGCCAGAAATTCTTGATTGTCAGTTGAAATCTCGGTTGCCCGGATCGTATCGAGCGCGGCTTCCAGGTTTGCGAGCTCGGTAATGGTGTTTTCGGTATAACGGTAGAGGGGTATCGATCGCAGCAGCAGCGCGCGTTTTTGCGCGGGCAGTTGGCTCAGAAAGAGCTTGCCCATGGATGTGCAATACAACGGCACGCGCGAACCCGGCTCGAAGCGCAACCCAAAGGGCCACGCAGACTCCACGCGGTCGAGATAGACCACATGACTCCCGGTCATCACCCCGAAATTGCAGGTCTCGCCGATTTTCTGCGAGAGCGCCTCTAGGATCGCGTGGCGCGGTGCACGTAGCATTGAAGCGGCGACGATGCCCAATCCGAGTTGCACCATTCGGGCGCCCGGCACGAACCTGCGGCTTCCCGGCTCGCGCTGTAACAGGCCTTCACTCTCCAGCATTCGCACGATGCGGTGCGCTGTCGGCTTGGGAAGACCCAGCAGCGCGCCCAACTCCGACACGCCGAGAGGGCGCCGGGCGGTCGCCATTGTTTCTAGAATTGCGACAGCCTTGACGGTGGGAAATGTCTTCGACGGCTGTTCCGCGAGAGAGGTCCGCCGTTCGCCAAGCCGGTCGTTGTTCGACGGCTGGATGTCGAGTGGAGACTGCATGGGGAAGTATCAAAAACCGAAACAAAACGTCTTGCAATATGAATTTATCCAGTGCGACAGTTGTGCTGTTAACCAGCCAGGTGAACAGCACAACTGAGAGGCGAGCGATGCAGCGAGTGCTGGTCGCCAATCGCGGCGAAATCGCGTTGCGAGCGATCCGCGCCTGCCGTCGGCTGGGCTACGAAAGCCTCGCTGTCTTTTCTTCTGCCGATGCGAATTCGCCTCACCGATGGGCGGCCGATCATGCGATATGTATTGGCCCACCAGCGGCGGCCGCAAGCTATCTCAACGCAGCTGCGTTGCTTGAAACGGCGATCGCGATGGGGTGTGACGCGATCTATCCCGGTTATGGCTTTCTGGCCGAAAACAGTACGTTTGTGGAGCGCTGCAACGAGGCCGGATTGACCTTCATCGGTCCCGACAGTGAGTGCATCTCACGAATGGGCGACAAGGTCACGGCGCGTCAGACCGCTGCCGCTATCGGAATCCCGATTGTGCCGGGCTCGGAACAGGGTTTCACATCGGCAGGGCCTGCGCACGCTGTTGCGAGCGATCTCGGGTTTCCGCTCCTGCTGAAGGCAAGCGGTGGCGGCGGCGGGCGCGGCATGCGGGTTGCGACGGGCGGCGAAGATTTTATTGCGCAATTCGAGCAGGCTTCGGTTGAAGCGAAAGCGGCATTTGGAAACCCAGAGATCTATCTCGAACGTTTTTTCCCGCAGGTTCGCCATATCGAGATTCAGGTTTTTGGCGATCACCACGGCAACCACGTGCATCTTGGCGAGCGCGACTGCAGTGTGCAGCGGCGCCATCAAAAGCTTGTCGAGGAATCCCCATCGCCGGCACTCGATCAACCGACGCGCGAGTGCATGGCAGAGGTCGCTGTCGCCTTGATCAAAGCGCTCAACTACGTCAACGCCGGAACGGTGGAATTTATCTTCGACCCTGCAAGCGGCAAATTCTTCTTCATTGAGATGAACACCCGGATTCAGGTCGAGCATCCTGTTACTGAAATGGTCACGGGCATCGACCTTGTGATTGAGCAGTTTCGGGTTGCCGCCGGCGAAAAGCTCTCGTTTGGCTCGACATTCTCCGAGGGACGGGCGGCGATCGAATTCCGTATCAACGCGGAAGACGCAGCGCACGACTTCCGGCCCGCGCCGGGCATTCTCAAGCGCTGGCGTCCGCCGAGCGGACGTGACATTCGTGTCGACAGCCACGCGTATGAAAACTATGCCGTGCCCCCTTACTATGATTCCATGTTGGCCAAGCTCATTGTCACGGGGCCCGATCGGGTGGCAGCCATGGAAGTTGCCAAAACGGCACTGGCCCGGTTTCAAGTGTCCGGACTCGAGACCACCGTTCCGTTCCATGCGCGGCTTCTGCAGCGTCCGGAATTTGCGCGCGGTGAGGTCCACACGCGTTGGATCGAGGACAACTGGCGATCGGTGACACTCTGATGGGTGGCAAACGAACCATCAATCTGGTCGACGTGACATTGCGCGATGCGCACCAGTGCCTGTGGGCGACGCGTATGACAACGGCAATGATGGAGGATCTGGCGCTCCGCCTCGACCGCGCCGGGTTTGAGGCAATCGATCTCGTGGGTGGGGCGGTCTTTGATGTGTGTGTGCGCTACCTGCGTGAGGATCCCTGGGAGCGAATGCGTATTCTCAGCGGCTGGGTCAAACAGACGCCGCTAATCGTGATGACGCGCGGACAGAGCCTGTTCACGTTCGAGTTCTTTCCCGACGACATTGTCGAACTAACGGCGGAAAGAATATTCGCCAACGGCATTCGATATCACACGCCTTATGACGCCCTCAACGATATGCGCAACATGCAGGTGCCGGTACGTGCGGCAAAAAAGGCCGGCCTCTATACCGCTGGCGGGGTCGTTTACACGGTCAGTCCCGTCCATACCGACAACTATTATGCGCGCAAAACCCGTGAGCTTGTGTCGCTCGGTGTCGATGCAGTTTACATCAAGGATCCGAGCGGTCTGTTGACGCCCGAACGAGCCCACACACTCGTGCCTGCGCTCAAGGCCGCTTGCGGCACTTTACCCCTTCATCTGCACTCGCATTGCCTTACGGGCCTCGCGCCGTACACCGCGTGCCGCGCTGTAGGACTCGGCGTGGATGTGGTCCACACAGCAACGTCTGCGTTGGCCAATGGCGCATCTCATCCAGCCACCGAATGGTTTGTCGAGAACATACGACGCGATGGCTTCAACGTACCGGTCGATCTTCGACCCGTGGACGAAGTTGCTGAGCGCCTGCGCTACATTGCGAAACGCGAGGGCAAGCCGGTCGGCAACATTGTTGAATACGATGCGTTTCACTACGAGCATCAGATGCCGGGTGGCATGGTGTCCAATTTGAAATCGCAACTCGCGCCACTGGGTATCGCGCACCGTCTGCCGGAGGTTCTCGAGGAAGCTGCACGCGTGCGGTGCGAGCTGGGCTACCCGATCATCGTCAGCCCCTTTGCTCAGTTCGTCATGACCCAAGCTGTCCTCAACGTGATGGGAAAGGAACGGTATGCGACGGTGCCAGATGAAGTTAAAAAATACGTGCTCGGTTATTACGGCGAGATTGCCGGCCCGATCGATCCCAATCTCTATGACCGCATTACCAATGGCGCCATGCCGACATCGGCGCGGCCAGGCGATCTCTTGGAGCCGGGAATTCCGAAGATCCGGCAAGAACGCGGCCCATTCGCGTCCGATGATGATCTTTTGCTCGCTGCCTTCTACGCTCGGCGCGAGTTTGACGCGCTGAAGGCGGCCGCACCCATCAAGACGAACTATCCTCTGGCTTCAACACCGCTGGTGACCCTGCTTAAGGAAATTGCACAGCGGCGCGACATCCGATCGATCCATCTCGTCCAGCAGGCCGGGTGACATGACGACCCCCGCAATCATCACTGTCGCTATCACTGGTGCCATTCCACGCAAGGCTGACACGCCGGCGGTGCCGGTGACGCCGAGCGAACAGATCGAATCGTCGCATGAAGCCTTCGAAGCCGGCGCTTCGGTCGTGCATATTCACGTGCGCAATCCCGACGAAAGCCCCAGCTCCGATCCTGAGCTTTTCGCGAAGGTCCGGGAAGGAATCCTCAAGCATTGCCCCAAGATGATCGTTCAATTCTCAACCGGCGGGCGCGGCCGAAGCCAGAACGAACGCGGGCGAATGCTCTACCTCAAGCCCGATATGGCCTCGCTCGCCACAGGCTCGGTAAATTTTCCGGCACAAATCTATGAAAATCCGCCGCAACTCGTTGAGCAACTGGCACGCTCAATGCTCGAATACAGCGTTAAGCCCGAGATCGAGGTTTTCGACGCGGCGATGCTCTATAATGCAAGGAACATGGTTGATCTTGGCCTACTCAAGCGGCCCTGCCAGGTTCAATTCGTAATGGGCATTCCAAACGCGCTGCCGGCACGACGCAACCTGCTTGAATTTCTGATCGGGGAACTCAAGGAGCTGATGCCCGATGCAACGTGGTCGGCCGCCGGAATTGGACGCCATCAGCTTGAAGTCAATCAATGGTGTCTTGAGCTTGGGGGGCACGTCCGCACAGGCCTGGAAGACAATATCAAGTTCGACAAGAATCGTTTAGCGCGCAGCAACGGTGAGTTGGTTGCGCGTCTCGCGGCGATGTGCACCAATTTTGGACGACACGCAGCAAACGCTACGGAGGCACGGAAAATCTTACAACTTCCGACAGGCTAGAGTTTGCACGGTAAAAACGGGGGGAAGGGCAATGCAGGAAAAAACGAAAACCGGTGGCGTCGGGACGTCGATCGGGACCGTCGCCTTCGCAAGCGCGATCGGCACGACGATTGAATGGTATGACTTCTTTTTGTTTGGGGTAGTCACTCCACTCGTATTCAACAAGCTGTTCTTTCCAAACTTCGATCCGTTGGTCGGCACATTGCTGGCATACACAACGTTCTTTGTCGGGTTCATATCGCGCCCAATCGGCGGCATTATCTTCGGTCACTATGGTGATCGCATCGGCCGCAAGACCGTGCTCGTTCTCACCATTCTCATCATGGGCGTCGCGACTTTCCTGATTGGATTATTGCCGACCTACGCGACCGTTGGCATTTGGGCACCGGTCATGCTGCTCTTTCTTCGCATCTTTCAGGGCATAGGCATTGGCGGTGAGTGGGGTGGGGCCGTGCTGATGGCGGTTGAACACTCTCCAGCCGGCAGGCGCGGTTTCTACGGGAGTTGGCCGCAGATCGGTGTTCCAGCTGGCCTGCTGCTGAGCTCGGGGATGGTTTACCTGTTGTCATATCTGCCAGAAGCGGACTTCTTTTCCTGGGGCTGGCGAATAGCCTTCCTCATCAGCGCGGTCCTGGTCGCGGTCGGTCTCTATATCCGCTTGAAAATCATGGAAACGCCGGCCTTCACGCGCATCCAGGAGTCCGACAAGGTCGTCCACGTGCCGTTTTTCGAGCTGTGGCGAACACACGGAAAGAACACCCTGCTCGGCCTGGGCGCCCGCTACATTGAAGGCGTGACCTTCAACATATTCGGCGTCTTCGTCGTTGGCTATCTCGCAGGAACTTTGGGCCTACCCCGACAAACAGCACTGGCCGGCGTGATGATTGCATCGGCGATTATGATCGTCATGCTGCCGATCTACGGCAATTTGTCCGACAGGATCGGACGGCGTCGTATGTTCGGCGTCGCCGGAATACTGATCGGCATACTTTCGTTTCCGGCATTCTGGCTGATGCAAACCAAGGAGCCGCTACTGGTCTGGATCGCAATCGCAGTCCCGTTCGCGTTTGTCTATCCGGCCGTGTACGGCCCACAGGCTGCGCTGTTCTCGGAGCTGTTCGATACCCGCGTCCGCTATACTGGAATATCGTTTGTCTATCAGTTCTCTGGAATCTACGCGAGCGGCTTGACACCAATCATTGCCACGGCCCTTTTGCCGATGGGCGGCAACAAGCCGTGGCTGATCTGTCTATACGTGCTCGCGGTGAGTATTGTCAGCGCGCTGTCAGTTTTTGCGATGACCGAAGCGCATAAGCGAGACATGGCTGTCGACAGTAAGTAACAAAGCTCAACTGCGGCGCGATCATTATGGACCTCAACCTGAAAGGTCGCGTCGCGGTCGTCACCGGCGGAGCTGCCGGTATCGGCGAGGCGATTGCGAGTGCGCTTTCGGCCGAAGGCTGCACGATATGCATCGTCGACAGGAACGCTGACGCAGGCCGCCAAGCGGCCTCGGCGATCGCAACACGCGGCAACCCGGCTCGATCCGCTGTTGCCGATGTCGGTGATCCTGCTGAGGTGACGCGCGTCTTTGGGGAATTTGCCGCTACCGAAAAGCGCATCGACATTCTTGTTAACGCCGCCGGCCTGCTTTCAACGGGTCTGGTGGCGGACCTCGGCACCGACGAATGGCGGAGAGTGAGCCGAGTCAACCTCGATGGAGTGCTTTATTGTGCAAAGGCAGCAATTCCCATCATGAGCAAGCAGCGTTATGGCCGCATCATCAATATTGGATCCGTGTCAGCCATGCGCGGTGGAGGTTCGGTCGGAAATACGCTTTACGGCGCGACCAAAGCTGGGGTCGCGGCTCTGACGATGGGGCTTGCACGCGAACTCGGCCCGGACGGCATCACCGTCAATGCCATCGCACCCGCCATCGCCGACACGGCGATGACGCATGCCGCGCTGACCGAGGATGCGCGACGAAAAATTCTGGCGCGAATTCCCCTGGGTCGTCTGGCTGGTTTGTCGGATGTCGCCGATCTCGCCGTGTTCCTCGTTTCAGATCGGGCCAGTTTTATTACCGGTACGATAATTCCCGTCGACGGCGGCATCCTGACAACTTGACTGTACAACATGTCGGCCATGGACATTACCACGCTTGCGGCTGTCGGCATCGTGACCGCGGCAGGGCTTGTGCGTGGCACCACCGGGTTCGGCGGGGCCATGCTGATGACCCCGGTTTTGTCCGCACTTCTTGGTCCCATTCCGGCAGTCGTGACGGCGCTTCTTATGGAAACAGCAGCCGCCCTCGTGATGTTTCCCGACGCATTGCCAAAAGCGCGGTGGCGAACTTTGCTGTATTTGATCTTACCGGCAGCCGTGACGGTGCCACTCGGCGGCTATTTCTTATTGACCGTCGACCCGGCCGTTGCCCGGAAAATGATCTCCGCCGTGGTCATTGTATTCAGTTTGATGCTCCTGTTGGGATTTCGATATAGCGGGTCACCGCGGGTCATAACGTCTCTCGCACTCGGAAGCGTTGTAGGGGCGTTGCTCGGTGCAACAAGCGTCGGCGCTCCGCCGGTCATTCTTTATTTAATGTCCGGTCCCGATCCCCTAGCGGTCACGCGCGCCAATTTGACGCTCTTCGTGACGGCTATTTCTGTGATCGGGCTGATTATGCTAGCGGCGGCCGGCGCGATAGGCGGCTCACTTGCTACGTCAGCGATGTTGCTGGTGGTTCCATTCTTATTGGCCACCTGGCTTGGCGGTCAGCTTTTCGCGCGGCTAAGTGATGCCGGTGCGCGGCGATTTGCTCTTGTTCTCATGCTTTGTCTCGGCACGGCCAGCATTTTTTTATAGACGTACTTGGTGGCATTAACACAACCCACCTAATTGAGTGGCGGGACAAGCCTTTGTGGGCCGTTACTAACTGAATCCGGAAAAACAAAGTCGAAAATCCAAACGGGTCAAAACTGCGTCGGGCAGCACAGGGCCGCTTACCCTTGACCGACGAAAATGATTGTACCTAACATACAACACCTATACCGAAGCTTGCCTCACGACGGTCTGATCTCGAGCGGCAATGAAACTGTTTTGAATTTTGTCGGTGAAATAACGGTTGCAGCACCGCGAGAGGCGGTGTTCAAGGCGCTCAGCGACGCGCCTTTTTTTGCGTCTTGTATTGAAGGCGTGCGCGATCTCACAGCGATCGACGCTACCCATTACGATGCAGTGTTGGAAACCCGCATTGCCTATATGCGCTTTAACTTCAAAGTTGGAGTGCAGCTGAGCCGCGTAACACCGTCCGAGGAGATCGAGGCCAAGGTCGAAGGCACACCAATAGGAATGGTGGGCCGTCTGACCGCGACCGCGACGACGCGACTTGCCGATGCCGACGGGGGGACGGTCATCCGTTATTCAGTCGACGCGACGTTGACCGGAAAACTCGGTAGCATGGGTCAACCCGTGCTCAAGGCGAAGGCCAAGGAAATGGAAAAGCAGTTCTCCGCAAGGCTAGCTGCCGCCTTCGCCGGTGAGCAGCCTGGGTCGCCGCCATGATGGCTTTTGAGCTGCTGGAACCGGGCTCGCTCAAGGAAGCGATCGCGCTGATAGATCCAGACGACCCGGAGGTGCGGCCGATCGCCGGCGGCACAGCGCTAATGCTGATGATGAAAGCGGGGGTATTCCGGCCCAGGCGTCTGGTCAGCTTGCGCAAACTGGGGCATGCATTCAGCCGCATTGCGGCCGCGCCGGCGGGCGAACTGACCATCGGCGCGATGGCGCCACTCAGCGCACTTGAGCATTCGCCAGCGGTTGCACGTGGCGCACCGGTGATCGTGCGCACCATGCGGCGGCTTTCAAATGTGCGGGTGCGCAATGTCGCAACGGTCGGCGGTGCGCTGGCCCATGCGGATCCGCACATGGACTTACCGCCGGTTCTGATCGCGCTTGGTGCCACCATCGCGGTCAGTGGTCCCGCGGGTGAGCGCACGATGGCGATCGAGGACCTCTTTACCGGCTATTACGAGACGGCACTCGCCAAGAATGAACTGATCACGCAATTGCGTATCCCGGCGCAAGGCGAAGCGCGCGCGGTCTATTTCAAAGTTACTTCTGGCTCCGCCGACGACTGGCCATCGCTCGGCATAGCCGTCGCGCTGCGTGCCGAAGGGAAGACTGTCAAATCTGCACGCATTGTCGTCAGTGCAGCAACCACCAAGGCTACGCGCCTGAAAGGTGCTGAAGCGGCGTTGATTGGCACCGGCGCCGACGACAAGATGCTTAAAAACGTGGCGGATGCCGCCGTAGATGAGGCCGATATTATCGCCGACTTGCGCGGCTCGGCTTCCTACAAGCGTGAGCTGTTGCGGGTCTACGCTGCGCGCGCGGTCTGTGCAGCCATGCAGACAAGCGGAGGGTCGCACTGATGGCCGCGGCTATTGCATCCGGCGGACAGGTCGGTCGATCGCTGCCGCGGCTTGAAGGGCACGACAAAGTGACCGGTCGCGCGGAATATACTCATCTGATGCAATTGCCCGGCATGTTGCATGCGAAAATCTTCCGCAGCACGGTCGCCCATGGCCGTATCAAGTCGGTAAACACCAGCGCCGCCCGCAAAATGCCCGGCGTCTATGCCGTGTATACCAGCGACGACGTTCGGAAAGTCATCGCAGAGCCCTATTACGGGCCGGCATTCCACGACCAGCCGATCCTGGCTATTGGAAAGGTGCATTTCGTTGGCGAACCGGTCGCCGTTGTACTTGCCAGCGATCCGCATGTCGCCGATCAGGCCGCGCAGCAGATCATGGCGGACTACGATGAGCTGCCGGCGGTTTTCGACGAGGTCGAGGCATCCGAAAACAAGACGCTGGTGCACGATGAATTGAGGCCAGCGGGTACTTTCGCCGACCTCAAGCACCTCAAGGGCCGCAAATGGACCAACATCGCGCTCGATTTCAAGCTGCGGCGCGGCGATGTCGACAAGGCTTTCGCGACGGCAGCGAATGTGTTCGAGCATACGTTCCGCACCCAGAAAGTACTGCACCTGCCACTCGAACCGCACGCCTCGATCGCAGATTACCGTGATGACGGCATCACCATCTATTCATCGGCACAGGGGCCGTCGTTCGTACGCACCGAGATCGCACGGCTGCTCGGCTGGCCGGAGAACCGAGTGCGCATCAAAGTGCCGTATCTGGGCGGGGGCTATGGCGGCAAGCTTTACATCAAATTGGAAGCGCTAGCGACAGCCATGTCGATGTTGGCGCGCCGGCCGGTGAAGATTGCGCATACGATGGAAGAGCACTTCTACACCATCACCAAACACCCGAGCACGTTCCGCATCAAAAGCGGCCTCGACAAGGACGGCCGGATCATCGCGCGCAAGTGCGAGGTGTGGTGGAACGGGGGCGCCTATGCCGATATCGGCCCGCGCGTGACTCAGAAATCAGGCTTCACCGCGTCCGGTCCCTACGACATCGACAATGTTTCTATCGATTCCTACGCTCTCTATACCAACCTGACGCCGGCCGGTGCTCTGCGCGGCTTCGGCGTTCCACAGTTGGTGTGGGCCTACGAAAGCCATACCGACATGATCGCGCGTGCTCTCAATCGCGATCCGCTCGAATTCCGCAAACAGAATCTGCTGCGTGACGGGCGCCCGCAGGCGACCGGCACGATCCTGAAAGACGCCGCTATCGAAAAAGTTCTCGATCGCATCGCCGAGCGGCTTAACTGGAAGCAGCCGTTCGATCGCGGCAAGGGCGTAATTCGGCGCGGCCGCGGGTTTGCGGTGGCCCTCAAGGCGGTCATCTCGCCGACAACCTCGGTGGCGATCGTGAACGTCTCCGCCGACGGCAGCACCACGCTATATTGCGGTACCGTTGACATGGGGCAGGGCTCCGATACGTCGATGGCGCAGATGGTCGGCGAAGTGCTCAACATGCCGGCCGAGTCGGTGCGGGTCGTACCGCGCGATACCGACGTGACGCCCTATGACATGGGCACGCTCGGCTCGCGTTCGCTATTTCACATGGGTCACGCCGTTCGGCTCGCCGCCGAAGAGGCGCGCAACAAGATCGGTCATCTACGGCGCGAACTGGGCGAGCCAGAGGGCAGCAATGCTCCAATCGCCGAGTTATTCCGGAAGAAATACGGCATGCAAGCGGGCAATATCATCGGCACTGGCATCTACAAGCCGAACTACATCCCGCCTGACGCCAATGGGCTTACCACCAACGCGACGCCGTTCTGGATGGTGGCCGGCAGTGGCGTCGAGATCGAAGTGGATACCGAGACCGGGCACGTGCGCATTACCCGCCTGATTAACGTCGCTGACGTGGGTAAACCGATCAATCCAAAAATAGTCGAGGCCCAATTATCGGGCGCATCCTTGATGCAGCTCGGCTTTAGCATGTTCGAGAAGATGCACATTGACGGTGGCCAGGTCACCAATGCCTCGCTCGCCGATTACAAGATCCCGGGTATTCACGATGTGCCGGCGGTAATGGAGAATGAAGCGGTCGACACTTATCAGAGCAACGGCCCGTTCGGCGCCAAGGGTGTTGGCGAACTCGCCACGTTCGGTTTATCGCCGGCAATCGCCAATGCCATTGACGATGCCGTCGGCGTGCGCCTCACGGAATTGCCGTTGACCGCGGAGGCGGTGTTCCGCGCGCTACGCGCCAAGGCAAACAAGCCACTCGGGGACGAATGAGATGAGCCCGGTAGTCACAACAATCAATTTCACGCTGAATGGCCGGCCGGTCGTGGCCGATGTGAAGCCGCACCACAACGTCGTCGAGATGCTGCAAACGCAGTTTGCCTTATTCGGTGCACGAGAAAGTTGCGGGCAGGGGTTATGCGGCTGCTGCACCGTGTTGGTGGACGGGCGGCCGGTTTCGGGCTGTCTTTATCTTGCAGTTTTCCTCGACGGTGCCGAAGTGGTCACGGTCGAGCATCTGGCTACACCGGGCAAGCTTGATCCAGTGCAGCAGGCGTTCATCGAATGCGGGGCCTTCCAGTGCGGTTATTGCACACCCGGCTTTGTGATGATGACCAAGGCGCTTATTGGAGAACATGCCGATCCCGACGACGAGCAAATTCGGGACTATCTATCCGGAAATCTATGCCGCTGTGCCGCCTATCCAGAAATCATAAATGCGGTCAAAATGGCCGCACGTAGTAGCAAGGCCGGACCAACCGGCTAATCCAAAACGCGACCTAGAGGGAGGGACTGATCCATGACAACGGCAACTGTTGCCGCTTCGGAGCCGTGGTATCGCAGCCTCAACGCCACGCAGTGGAAGACTGTGTTCGCCTCGAACCTCGGCTGGATGTTTGATGGCTACGAAACCTTCGCCCTGATTCTGGTGGTCGGCGTGGCCCTTCGCGATCTGCTTGACCCGTCGCAATTTGCCCAGATCCCGGCTTTTGCCGGCACGGTCATCGGTATAACGCTGCTCGGCTGGGGCATCGGCGGTGTGATCGGCGGCGTACTCGCCGACTATATCGGCCGCCGGCGCACGATGATCTTCGCGATCCTGGCCTATTCGATAACGACCGGCCTTTCGGCTTTCGCCTGGGACTGGGTTTCGTTCGCGCTTTTACGCTTCTTGGTCGGCATCGCCATTGGCTCTGAATGGTCAACAGGTGCCTCTCTGACCGCGGAAGTGTGGCCCGATAACGCGCGTGGCCGTGGCGCCGGCCTGATGCAATGCGGGTTGGGCATCGGGTTCTTTCTGGCTTCATTTACCTGGCTGTTCGTGAGCGGCTATGGACCGCACGCTTGGCGCATCATGTTCTTCATAGGAGTCCTCCCAGCCCTGTTTGCACTCTGGTTGCGCACCGGCGTTCCTGAGTCGCAGAAATGGGAGCAAAGTAACGAGAAACGAAAATCTGCCAGGGAACGAAAAAAGAGCGGCGCCGCAATGAGCAAGGAAGACCACGCGCTCACCCGCTTTACCTTCGCCGATCTGTTCGCTGATCCGGAAATTCGCAAGCGCACCATCATTGTATTTCTGATGTCGCTTACGACAACATTGGCATGGTGGGGCATCTCCACATGGGTGCCGCCCTTCATTGCTGCCGCCGCGGGTAAGGCCGGACTGCCGCCGCAAACATGGGCGAGCTATGCGGGCATGAGTTACAACCTCGGCGCCATCTGCGGCTACATCGGGCTTGGCTTTTTGGCTGACCGCTTCGGGCGCAAGCCGATCGTGATGATCTTCTTCGCCGCCTCGCTGCTACTCACGTTTGCGCTCTACAGGTGGACGACCGATCTGCATATGCTGCTGGTGGTTGCGGCGATCAACGGCTTTTTCACGCTCGGTCAATATTCTTGGATGTCAGTCTGGTTACCGGAGTTGTTTCCGACTCGCATGCGTGCCACCGGAATGGCGTTTACGTTTAACGCCCCGCGCTTCATTGCTTTCATGGGGCCGCTATTCGCCGGCATGCTGATTGCCCAATTTGGCGGCTTCAGTGGGATGGCGGTGGCTTTCTCGTTCATCTACATCCTGGGCTTCAGCGTGGTTCCGCTCTTGCCAGAGACCAAGGGAAAACCCTTGCCGGGCTGAGGTCGCTGCAACATTGCAAGCCAGCGGTGCAGCGCAAGCTGCACCGCTTTATTCGTAGATGAGGAGCGCCGACATGGCGAGCGACATCGTTCTAACCAATCCCGCTACCATGGCGGCGCCCGGGGGCCATTACAGCCACGCAGTGAAGGCTAATGGTTTCGTGTTCATTTCCGGTCAGTTGCCGATCGCGCGCGATGGCGCAAGACTTATGGACGCGCCGTTTGAACAGCAGGCGCAACAGACTCTGGACAACATTGCCGCTGCGCTGAAAGCGGCAGGCAGCGCGATCGACCGATTGGTTCAGGTGAGGGTCTATGTCACCGACATCGCGTTGTGGCCTGCCTTTGACACCATCTATGCGACATGGATTGGAACGTCGCGTCCGGCTCGCGCGGTCGTCCCGGTGCCGCAACTGCATTACGGCTTCAAGATTGAAGTCGAGGCGGTCGCGCTGGAAGGATTGTCATGACGCCGCCCAAGGTCATCGCGCTCGAAGAGCACTTTACATCGCCGGGCTTGCGCGCATTGCGCGGCGAGAAGGATACGCCGGTTCAGCGCAAGCTTGATGACCTTGGTGAACTGCGTATCCGTGAAATGGACGAAGCCGGGATCGATCTGCAGATCATTTCCGAAAATAACCCGGCAACTCAGAATCTAGATGCGGAAACAGCCATCAAGCTCGCGCGAGCGTCCAACGATGTGTTGCATGAAGCCGTGCGTCGACACCCAGACCGATTTTCCGGCTTTGCTACTTTGCCGACGCCCGAACCGGCAGCCGCGGCTAATGAGTTGGAGCGTGCCGTCAGCAAGCTTGGCTTCAGGGGCGCCATGATCATGGGGCTAACCCATGGCCGCTTCATGGACGACAAGCGGTTCCGGCCGATCTTTGAGCGCGCAGTCGAACTCGACGTGCCACTTTATATTCACCCGACGCCGCCGCACCCTGCTGTGCAGGAAGTCTATTTCAAGGAATATCTGGCGCTTGCAGTCGCTCCGCTCGGTTTTACCCTGGAGACCTTGACCCACACCTTTCGGCTTGTTGTCAGCGGCTTGTTTGATGAGTTTCCGGCGCTCAAGATCATTGTCGGCCATCTCGGCGAGACCGCGCCATTTCTGCTGTGGCGGACCGACAACATCCTCGGCGAACGTGCGCCTATGCCGCGGGCATTTGCCGAATACTACCGCGAGCACTTTTGGCTCACGACCAGCGGCGCATTTTCGAACTCGGCTCTGACCTGCTCGATTGCCGAGATGGGTGTGGAGAGAATTATGTTCTCAATCGATTGGCCGTTCATGTCCAATCGCGCCGGCCGCAAATGGATGGATGCGGCGCCGGTGAGCGACCATGTCCGGACGCTGATCCTTGGCGAAAATGCAAGAAAGCTGCTGAAACTGTCATGACGTTTTAGTCCTATAATATCTGGCCTCTACAAAAGTGGGACAAGTATTTGAACGTGGCCTAAATCGTGCCCGCAATCGAAAACAGAAAGACGGCCGACGGCGCAAATCTTTCCCACTACAGCAAGCTGCGCTCCATTCAACAGGTTTCGGCGAGCTATGAATTCCGGAAACGCTCAGTCGGCGGCGCAATTTCAGTGACCAGATCCCGCAGTAGTTTCTTGTTGGAAAGTGGCGCGAGTGTCATCTTGCGTGCCTGCAGGCGGGCAGTGCACGCGTAGACAGTTTCGCCGTCAAGTTCGACCATGCACTCCTTGCAGGCATTGGCATTTATACAAGAGAAGCGGATCGCCAGGGTCGGGTCGCGATTGGCCCGGATCCAGCGCAAACCGTCGAGTACTGACTGGCCAGCCTCAAAGGGCACCTCGTAGGTTTCCCACCGGCCGTCATTCACGTCGAGGCCGCGCCAGATCCTAAGGGTGGCGTTTTCGCTCACGACCTTGCCTCGGTGATATCGCGAGGTCCGGCCGATAGTTCGATGCGGGCGTTCTGTAGTCCCACAGTCTGATTGAACGCCCAGTCCGGCGACAATCGCGGATAGTCCTCGCGCTGATGCGCCCCGCGAGTTTCGGTGCGCGCAAGCGCGGCCTCGGCGACCACGCGGGATACCAGTAACATGTTGCGCAGATCAAACCAGTCG
>Ga0307498_10000020_pt1 | contig 15374 bp, 21 predicted proteins | sample 12_S_MG_FD_201369 | JGI IMG/M metagenome (GOLD analysis project Ga0307498, IMG submission 201369) | Soil microbial communities from Populus trichocarpa stands in riparian zone in the Pacific Northwest, United States - 12_S | ecosystem: Environmental > Terrestrial > Soil > Riparian zone > Trees...
TTGGACCTCGGCACGACGGGCCAAGACTGGATCAACGTCTTCACCGAGATCGGGCTCTCGTCTTTTCAGTGGCGGTACCAACGCGTTGGGGCCTATGTCGGCGTAGCGCCTAGCGGGGAATTTGGCGACTCAGACGCCGTCATCGGCACGGCGCTTGTTGACTTCTTCCGCGTAGAAAACGCGCCGTTTGATGCTGTGAGCAACTCGATCGGCGGAACCCAAACACTAGGCGCGGTCTGACGCAGGGCCAGCACGAAAGGTAAACTGTTATGGCGGTCGAACTAACAAAAGAGCTCGCGCGAAAAATCGCGCAATGTTGGTCCAAGGCGAAGCAAGACGAGTGGCTGTCCAAGTGGCCTGACCCTGTTTCGTGGTCGTGGCTGCTCGGTGATCACCTGACCGGCATGACGCGCAAAGAAGCGGCCGAGCGCGTCACGCTGGCGTTGCTCGCTGCGCGGCATGCGCGCGTCACGTTTCCAACGTCGTTCAATGGCGTTCACTACTGGGCGCTACGTGCACCGATGGCAGACTGGCGGCCGTTCATCGTCGCACTTGCGGCCTATCTCGACGAGACGGACGCAACCAAGGTCCCATACCGGCTCTCGGTGCTCGCGCTGCTGTTAGCGAAGACAACGCCGCGCACGCGTGCAAACGACCTCGAGATCGTGACGGCAGTGCAGCCGCCCCCACCGCCGCCGCCCCCACCGCCGCCGCCGCCTCCAGCTTGCGACGTGACGGAGACCCTGTGAAGCGCAAGCGCGCGGAGGGGGCGAAGCCGCGCGCGCCCCGCAAACGCAAGGCCGGTCCACGCAAGCGCAAGGCGAGCAAGAAGCGCAAGGCACACAAGCGCGCTGCGCCGCTGTTCGGCGGCGTGGCGCGGCGCACAGGTCGGCGACCGCGCAGCAAGCGCGGCAAGCTGCACATCCAGGTTCAGGTGCCGCCGGGGCTGCGCCTCGACTCGCCAGAGCTCGGCACGGAGCTGTGCCCCGCAAAGCGGCTCGAGCTCGCTGGCCTCGGGCATCGCAAGAGCGTGCGAGCGCGCCCGAGCTGGGCCGCGGATGAGCGCACGTGGTCACGGGCTATGCGTTCCGTCTCGCCCTACTGGGGGCGCTACGAGCACCCGTATGCAGCCGTGGCCTTCGTCTACCTGCGCAGCGGCGGCCGTGTGGTCGCCGCACACCACTCGAGCGGCCACCGCGAGCACGCGCCGCGCGGTCATCGCGTCGAAGCTCAGCGCGTGGAGCTCGACGAGCTTGGCTACGACGCAACGGGCCAATACTGGGGCCGCGGCTCGCCACTGTGGCGCGTCAACGGGCCGGACGGCGAAGTCATCGTGCGAGCGCGAACCGCACAGGACGCGCGCGCACAAGCGCAGAGGATGTCATGACACCAGACGTCACCATCGACCCAGCGCCATCGGGGCCGCCATACCCTGACAGCGACTCAATATGGCGGCTGCGACAGTCACCCGAGGCGTTCACGGTGGCCGCCTTTCCACCGATTCAAAACTGGCGCTTCGTCGCGCCGGTCTTCGACGGAGATCCCAACAACGAAGACGGCAGCATCGGCCGACCGTTCACGACGCTAACGGCGGCGCTCGCGTCCATCACCGATGCCGCGCCGGGCAAGCGCTATGCGGTATGGGTCACGGGCCGCGTGTCGGACCCTGCGCCGGTAGGTCTCAAGGCAAACGTATTCATAGTCGGCGCTGCGCCTTGGTGCGCGCGCGTGCAAGCTGACTCGTGGTTCCTGGATGCGAGTTGGACGCCAGCGGGCGACCACCGGGGCGGGTTCGTAGGCGTCTCAGTTGCCGGCGTGCTCAACCTGGACTTGCAGGCGGTCACCTCGAACGAGGGCAAGCTGTATTTCAGCAACGCATGGGTGAACAACGCTCTCAGTTACACCGCCTACGGTGAGATCAATCAGCTTGTGGTCAGCGGTGGCTTCACGTTCGACCTATGGACGCTGAACGGCGGCGTTCTCACTTCGCAGGCTGCGATCTGGCAGGGCGGCATCAGCGCGCAAGCGTCAGTCCTCGGCATCCGCTTCGAGCTGGAAAGCCTCGCCTCTGCACACGCCGGGATCACGCTGCGTGCGCTCGCGCCCGGCAATAAGTGCAGTCTGCTTGGCTCGTCGGTCGCTGTGCTCGATGCAGACGGGCCGATCACCGTCAGTGCGCAAGCTGCGTCGCTGTCAGCGGAGCCCACACTCACAGGCGGCGCAGCACTCAATGTGACCTCGGCAGTACGCACGCCGGGCACTGCTTCGCGAGGCTGGCGCTCAGGCATCGGCACGCCCGAAGGCGTGATCGTCGGTTCCCCGGGCGACCTCTACACAGACGCCAACGGCGGCGCCGCCGTGACGCTGTGGGTGAAAGAGAGCGGCGCGGCAACTAACACGGGCTGGGTCGCGAAGTAGAAAGCGGGCGGCCGTGCTCGACACACGGCCGCCGGTTGCTCTCAGCTAAGGCGGACTGTCTGATGCTTTCGCCCGCACACGCATCGGCACCAGCCGCGGGCCTTTACCGCGTGCGTGCCGTCCTCTCGCGCTTCGAGATATGGCGCGAACTGCGCACGCGCAGCGATGCCAAGGTCTCGGCGGATAGCGCGCACCATCCGCTGAGAGATGCGGCGCAGCGCGTTGTATCTGCGGCGGTCGTGCGCCAGTCTTCGGCGAGTGGTCATTGCTTGGGCCGCAGCTGCGCGTATGGAACGTCGGGCACTTGCTCCATGCTCGCGAGCCAGGACGATTCAAACGCCCGATCGAGCCAGACGCGTTCCCACGCACCAGGCCGGCGCATGCCGTCAGCCGCAAACATGGCGAGCATCACGAACACGTCGCCGATGCTCATGCCTTGCGAGCGCGCCAGCGCTTCAAGGTATGGCATGTGCTGGTTGTGAACGTTCACGACGACCGGGGTTGTGTTGTCGTCGCTCATCGCGCCGCCGCCTGTTGCACCTTCGCCCAGAGGCGATCGCGGTCACTCCAGCCGAGCGCGTAAGGGATGAGCTCACGCACGAATAGCCGGCACTTGGGCTGCATGCCTCCCATCAGCAGCTTGATCGCGCCGATGGCCGCGCTGTTGCCGTCTTCGTCGCTGCTCGCGTAGAGCTGCCAGCATGCGGCGATGGCCGCACAAGCGCGCTTGTCCTGCCCCGTGAGCATCGCAAGGCTATTCAACGTGAGATCTGATGGTGAGGTGGGGTCCTCCGCGCAACCGCGGCACCATTCGAGCCAGTCTTGAGTGTCCGTCATTTGCTTCCGTCTCCGTTTGCTGTGGTGGTGTTTCCCTCGTACCAGGTGACGAGGTCTCGCACGTACGCGACAGCAGACGCGAGCTCAGAGCCCGCGCCTGCTTGCGCGCCGTAGTTCCAGTGCGCGAGCTGCGCGAGCCCACGCACCACGCGCCGACCAAGGTGCGGGCGGTGAGGTCGCGGGGCTCCTGCGCGAGCGCTCGGACGCTTCACGCGTCGCGGTTCTTTGGGTGTCGTCTGCTCGCGCTGTGCTGACATCGTTTCCGCTTGCTCGCGATCACGCTGCATCTGCTCTCTCCGTCTGTTGCGCCGTTTGCGGTGGCTGTACGGTCCCCACGGCAAGCGCATTTGTTCCCCGCTCACCTCACGTAGTCCTCGACCTCGAGCTGTCTCGGGTCTGCCGCTGGCGGCGTCGGCTGCTTCGATCGCGAGGGCCGCCGCCGGTCTAGTGCGTTCGTCGCGCGCTCGACCCAGAGGCGCACAAGCTCTGACGAGCTCATGCCGAAGTGCGAGCGCAGCCGCGCCATTGACGCAAGCTCGGACGCCGACAGATAGACCTGTAGCGGCGCCGTGCGTTGTCGGTTCGGCGCTGCGCGCTTGGGTTTCTTGGGCGTCGTCTTCTTGCGAGCCATTCACGCATTCGTGTCATGACACACTCGCGCGCGCAATGCGATTGTGTCATGACACGAGCAATGGCAGCACGTGGCGGCAAGCGAAGGGTACGGGCGGCAACTGTGACACTCACGCGACACGAGCTGGCCGCGCTGCTCGTGCTGTGTGACTGCGCGATCGATGGCGCGCGGGTTAGAGCGTCGACGCTGCAGCGCGCGGACCTTGCTCGAGCACGGCCGCGCATCGCCGCAGCTCTAATTCGCAGTTGCCTACCAGCCGACAGGCGTCTGTAGTCGAATGTGTGCCGATAGCAAGTAGCGCCAACTTCCCGGCAATGTCGGGAATGGGCCTTTTTTCCATTGAGATGGCGGTCGGCGTCGTGCCACACCCGAGGCGTAAGCGCGGGGGTGTGTAGTGCCGACGAGCGAGGGGCACGCATGGCTGACAGCGCGTCACGCGAAGTGACTGACGGGGCGCGCGACGTGCACCACCACAGCGACGGGACGCCCACCCCGTCAGTCCCTCGCCTTATGCCATGGCTGCGGCGTTAGACCGCCGCAGAACTGACAGCAAGACCGCGAAAAGCGAGTCGGCGGCCGACGCTTCGGCGATCTCGCTGGCCGTGGCTAGCCGCACGCGAAAACCTGCATCGAAGGTGATCGCGGCGCCGCATCGCACACACACGAGCGTCTGTGCAGTGCTGAAGTGTGGGGGCCGCATGTCGATGCGGACTAACGCCGCGCCGCGGCTCGGGCTTTCGAGTAGGAGCTCAGCGCAGAGGTGACGCCCGCAGCCTGGACAGGGCGGGCATCCAAGGTGCGAAGGGTCCGGGGGTATGGTGGGCATGGTGTCAGGTTTAACCCGGTTGTAGTCTCTCGTTCATGCCTACCGCTGCCCAGATAGCTGCTCAACGCAAACAGCTGCGCCAGGAAGCAGAACGCGCCGCGCGACAGCGAGACCGGGCCCGGTTGCGCGAGCTGCGCGAGCACCTACGGCACGCGTCGAAGCTCAAGCGGTCGCGCGCTCGCGAGGTGGTGATCGCGTGCAGGCAAGCGCGCGTGCGGCTGCGAGCGCAGCGGAAGGCAGCGCAAGCACGCTACGCGGCCGAGGTTGCCGCCGCTCGCGAGCGCGAGCGCTTGGCGTCTCGCAAGAGCTGCGACGCGAAGAAGCTCAAGACGGCTAGCTCGGCAGTGTCACGCGTCGAACGAGCGAAGCGCGCACTGCTCGCCGAGCGCTCGCACCAGGAGCACGCGCGCGTGTGGGCTCGGAAGGACCCGCTACAGCGACCGGCGCACAAGCGTCGCGGTGACTCGTTGCAGGAGAGCGATAGCGAAGTGGTGCACAACATCCCGCATGATCTCTTGCCCGTCTGGAAGGCCGTGCGCGGTCGCATCAAGAGCACGCCGCGCCGCTCACGGACGGAGACGTTTCTCGAGTGGATCGAGGAACATCAAGGCGAGGTGCAACGCATCCTCGACAAGCAGATTGAACGCGACGTGTCGGAGCTCGTGCAGCAAGAGGCAGAGCTACGCAAGCGCGTCGCTTCGCCGAGGAGCTACCGCGCCATGTCTTCGGCGGCGCTGTCTGACGTGCCGTTCTGACTCTCGCGCACGAACGCCGTCATAAAGTCGCGCAGCGGTGCCAACGCCTCGGCGAGGTGGTGCACCGACTCTGCGAGCTCTGACAGTCCATCGCTGACAGCGCTCGCGAGCGGCGTCTCGAGTCCTTCGCCCGCAATGGCGATGCCGAGTCCTTCGAGGCCGCCGGGCGCATGAACGTCGCCCGCTGCGATGCGCTCGACCGCATGCACCAGGGCGCGGCCGATCACGGCAAACGCGTCTACAGCTTCGGCGGTGTCGTCTTCCATCGTGCGAGGGCGCAAAACAGGAACCGGGCCGCCCTACCCTACCGGAGCGCCGCGGCCAAAAGTGGAAAACAAATAGGCCGTTGACCTCAGCTGTCACTGTAGCCGTTCTGGACGGAACAAATACGTTGACACGCAGCGCGGGTTAAGCGTGTCCGCCGCCGATGCCATGAACCCGCCAAGGCGATCGCCAGTTGCGGCGCTTTTGTCGAGGCCGTGGACATTTTGCTTTCCGTCGAATCGCACGTGATTCCGTCGAGCTAGCCGCCGAACCTCGAAACTGTCACGGGTCGACATGCGGTGTTAATTTCCGGTCCGTCGGACGTGTGCGATACGGTCCAGCCTTCCGCACAAAAGCGGACGGCCCGAGTGCTTCAACACACGGGCCGCAAACCCGTCGCGCAACCCTGCAAGAACAGGGCGCTGGGCGACTAGGAGCCGACGTTTCAGCCGTCGTGCACCACCGCTGACGAAGCTACCACACGACCCCCAAGACGACGAAATCCAGAGCGGCGCTCGAAAGCGCTTCTCGGAGATGTCAGCGCGAGCGACAGGGGAGGGCGAACCGCCGCAAACCCTGAACACAAGCTCAGTCGGGGCACGTGTCGAGGCTCGTACGGCCGAGTTCCTGGCAGCTGGACAAAGGCGCCTAGCTGAACAGTTAGCCAGGTTGGGCCACCCAGCGCCCGAAGGTTGGGACATAAAAGATTCTGCGACCGCTGGCGAGGGTGCGAACGCGCAAACCCCCTGCACGCCTCACGGCAGCATCCCGCCAGCGGTCGGACAGATAGGCGCGGCTGAGCTCGCGCGGGACGCGCGGATCTTGGCGATCGTCGGCATGCCGCAGCCGCTTGCGCGTGAGGTCGCCGCGCAGGTCGGCACGCTGCGGCCGGTGCTCGAAGCGACCGAGCAGAGCGCGCGCGAGCGCGAGCAGCGCGAAGCAGCGGAAGAAGAAGCGCGGCTGAACGAGCACGCGTTGCAGGTCGCGCGCGCGCAGATCGGCCAGTGGACGAAGGACAGCGCTGCGCGCCTCGAGCAGATGCAGCCGAGCACACCGGCCGAGGTGGCAGACGCGAAGAAGCTCACGCCGCACGTGTGGGCGGTGTGTCGGCTGGCTTCGTGCGGCGGTCTGAACGACCTTGCATACGCGGTGCAGCAGATGGCGCTGTGCGTGCCGGACGAGGTTTTAGGGTGCTGGGTCGTGTTCGCGATGGGCATGCGAGCGGACGGAACCGCGCTGCGCCAGCTGTACACGCCGAAGGCACGGCGGCTGCTCGTGCGCTGTTTCGCGCTGTGGTCAGGCGGCCATAACATGCGGCTGCGGCAGATCGCAGGCTCGCCGAGCCGGCGCACCGTGCGCGGCGTCAAGCGCCTACCGCAAACGCTGCTTGCGCGACTCGCAGCCATTGGCGGCAAGCGTTGGCATCGCTCGACCACGACGCGAGACGCAGGCGAGTCGCACACGGCCGGGCTGTGGCATCGCGTGCGGCTGCCACGGGACAAGGCGCACCCCTCCGAGCGGTGCGGACCCAGTGAGCAGGTCGTCAGCCGCTACTGGATGGAGTTGCCCAAGCTGCGCGTTGGTCGCCGCGACGACCCACCGGCGACAGTCGGAGCTGTTGCAGCTCGCAGCGGCGTGGAGAGTTCGAGCGCGCATTCATGGGTGCGACAGCACGCGAAGCAGGCGATCCGCTATGCAGTGCGCGCAGTCGAGATCATCCGCCGCGCTGGCGACTTCGTGGCCGTGCCTGCGCTGATGCATCCGTTGCAGGCGGCCGACCCGCCCACCTGAGAGGCACATAGGCCGCCGCGGACCGCTGCAAACGCAGACCGGCAACGAGGGGCCGCGCCTTCGGAGCTCTCGTCGTGCTGACGCGTGCGTGATCGCTGCGCTGGCAGTGGATTGATCCGCCTAGTCCGTCGCGACGCGAGCACGCCGAGCCGCAACGCGAAGTCAGCGACCACCCCGAGGGCCACACCGAGCTGAGTCGAGACACTTACGCATCAGTGAGACGCTTACTCGTGCTGACGCATCGAGTGAATTTAGAGGCTCACACCTCGACTCTGCTCGGGGTGGCCCTCGGGGTGGTCGCTGACTTCGCGTTGCGGCTCGGCGTGCTCGCGTCGCGATGGACTAGGCGGACAGCGCCTGCACGGCCCGTCTCGAGCGCGCTCACCGCCGAGCCTTGGCCCCACCACCGTCCAGGCTCGCAACACCTCACCGGAGGCCGTGCAGACGCAGTGCGGGACAGTGTGCATCGCCGCGACGAGCGCGGCGAGGACGAGAGCTCAAGAAGGGGTGAGCACGGCCCGTGCCGGTGGTCAGCGCCGGCAGCCGCCAGCGGCGCCTTCGTGGCTGGCGCAGCGCGCGTGTCATGACACACGGTAAAACAGGAGGGCGCGCGGCCGGCAGCCCTACCGACCGCGCACCATCCTCGAGGCCACCAGAACAACCGGAACGGACGCCAGATCGTAGGCCGGCGAGCTCCAAACTGCACGGGGCTAGCGCAAGCTACGGAAAAACAGGGGGGGCCGGGCGGCTTATTGCAATCATGTTGCATGTTTAGCGGGGCAGGGGCCGCGCGAAAATAGCTCTTGACAAATCCGTATGGCCTACACTCGCAAACTGTTGTGTTCTGCGCGTAGTCGCCGCAAAACTCGTCGAAACCTGCAGTTTCAACGAGTGAGGCACACATGGCTGGCATCTCTGCGCACCGGGCGATCGAAATTGCGCGCCGTGCATCCGCAACCGTCGCACGTCGCCGCAGTGAAGCGCGCCAGACGGAAAACACCTTGATCCGCAAGTCGGCGGTCGTGCTCTCAGCGGGCACACTGGGCGCGCTCAAGCGCAACGGCGTGCCTGACGAGGTGGCGGGATTTCCTTGGAAACTCGTACTTCTGGGCGGCGCAACGCTGGTCGAGTTCCTCACACGCTCGGGCGCCGTGCGCTCGTTTGCTGGCGGCGTGAGTGACGCTACGGCCGCGATTTACATGGACCGCTCGATCGTCAACAAGACGCTGGTCTCTGGCGGCGGCGAGTTCTGACAGCAGCTGACGGCTGCTGATGAAGTTTCGCGCGCGTCCACTACGTCGCGCGCAGTGAGGCCAAAGTGGCCGATTACGTCTCTGAAATCCTAAGCCGCGTACAGGGCTTGGGCGTGAGTGGCATGTACGACGATGTTTCAGGCGATGACTACATTGTAGGGCTCGACGATGCGACGGAAGGCGAGATTGCGCGCACCGTGCAAGGTCTGGTCGAAGTGGGCGCGCTGACTGAAGTGGGCGCGGCCAAGGCTCGCAAGGCGATGCGACGCGGTGTAATCCGCGGTCGTGCGCCGCAGCGAATGGGGACCGCTGGCTCGGGATTGCCATCGCCGCCGTTTGCGATGTCGGGCCGAGACACTGAGCGGCGCGCGCCGCTCGGGTTCAGCGAAGACGGAACCGGCAGAAACTTTTTCACGCTGGCAGCGGCCATCGGCGCGATCACGACGATGCGGGCGAAGGTCTCGCGCGTCGCTCACGTCGACCGTTTGCTCATCGTGCCGAGCGCGCCGGGCGCCGTCATGGAGTCGATCAAGGTCGGCGACGAGGAACAAACACTCGCCGCGGGCGTGCCTGTCGAACTATATGGTTCGAGCGCTCTCACTGACTCGCTCAGTGACAATTTTTCACCCATCGGGCCCGGTCTAGATTTTATAGTGGTTATTCGCAACACAACTGCGAACGCCATCACGGGCACAATCGGCACCAAATGTGCCGTGAAACGCTGATTCTACATCGCCGCTAATGGCTGCGGCGCGGCTCTGTGGTCCCGTGGAGCAAACGAAGTCAACGGGACGCCTAACAACTATCGCCAGAGTATCTAACACATGGGCCTACTCACCATCACAGCGCCGCGCACAGCTGACGACGTGAGGGTCGGGCGTGGCATCTGGCAGTGGTTGAGGGCGCACCGTGTTGACGCGAAGTTTGCGTACGACGGGGCACACGTGCGCGTGCGCATGCCGTTTAGCGGCGCCGAATCGCTAGGCGTCGGGCTCGATGCGCTCACCGCGTGGAATGTCGTGCGCCTGCGCGCCACGCCGATCGCGCACATCTACGAGGCCGGCGTGCACTACGAGCGCGAGCCGCTGTGCCGCATGGATGGCGTAGAACGCATGTGCGAGGAGTGGCTGACCGCACACGAGGTTATCGAGCGCGGGGCCGGAGACTGCGACGACCTTGGCGGATGGCTGGCCGCGATCCTGCGTTTGCAGGGCGAGCGAGCGCAGGCCATCGCGAAGCCGAGCGCCGCCGGCTGGCACATCGTTGTGAGACACGAAGACGGTTCAATCGAGGACCCGTCAGCAAAGCTAGGGATGCCCACATCATGAGCCGCCTATCGTCACAGACACAGCTCGTTGTGTTGCTCGGAACCGGTGCGGCCATCGCCGCGATCGCGTTCGGTCGTCGCGACTCCATCGACACCAACGCCGATGCAGTCTACCCGCGCAGCGCGCCGCCGCCGCCGCCGCCGCCGCCGCCGACGCCGAAGGCATCGAGCACGAGCACGAGCACGAGCATCCCGTCTCACATGGTCGACCTGCCCGCCTCAGTGCGCGCAGCCACGCCACTCGAGGTGCAACAGGCCGTTGTAGAGCTCTCACGCGGGCCAAACTTCACGCCCGCACTGCCGCCGCCGCCGGTGCCCAGCGGCATCCCCGAAGACTTCACCGCGCGAGCAGTGAAGGACCTCACCGCGCCGGCCACGACGAGCGCGCAGCGGTCGCCGCGCCAAGCTGCGGCCGACCTGTTCAACTTCGCTTCGACGGCCATACGCGAGGGCCGTGTGAGCGACCTCGGCGAGAAGACCGCGCCAAGCAACTACGTTGCAGCCGCACAGCGCGACATGAGGCTCATCAGCTCCGATGGACTCTACGGGCCGAAGACGGCCGCGCGAGGAAAAGAGCTGCTCGGGCGAGAGTTCCCGAGCCGCACGACGCCAGCAAACCGCCGCGTGTCCAAGGTGCCGGCGAGCGTGATCAACGCGTTGCCGCCTGCAGCCGCTCAGGTGCTCGCACTGCCGCCGCCTGAGCCGCCGTCACTCGAGGAGAGCGTGAGCAAGGTAAGCCCGCGTGAGGCCGCTGCGGCGCTGTTCGAGCTCATCACCCACCCGCCGGTTCAGTGGGGAACGAAGGCGAAGCCCAACACGCTCATACGGAGCGCACAGGCCGACATGGGCGGGCTAGTGGCCGATGGCGTCTACGGACCGAAGACGCAGGCGAAGGGAAAGCTACTGCTCGGGCGCGAGTTCCCGGCGAGAAAGTAACCGTGTCATGACACAAGCACCAGCACCAGAGCTCACCCGCCAGCGCATCGACTACATAGACCAGCCGGACGGCTCTATCGTGGCCGTGCTGACGATCACCCTTCCGGGCGGCATCACAAAGCGGTTCGAGTCGAAAGTCACACGCGCCGAGCTCGAGCAGGCAGAAGGCGACATTGTGGGCGCCGAGCTCGCATTGCTCGGGCCTGATTTTGTGGGCTTTTCCTTCGGAAAGTTCATCAAGGGCGTTGGCAAAATTGCCAAGTCGGTCGCGACGAGCAAGGTATTTAAAATGGCGGCAAGCGGGCTCGCGTTGGCCGCTCCGCTGCTCGGGCCAATCGCACCAATTGCGCTCGCGGCATCGGCGGGCATGGGCGTTGCGTCGAAGCTCAGCGGCGCCGCAGCCGCCGCGATCAAGGGTGCAACCGGGGTCGCGGATGCGCTCACGAAGTCCGCGGCCAACGACGCGCGCAGACTCACCACGACGCCAGCCGGCGCCGCGTCACTGCTCGCAGCGGCGAACGCCAAGCGCATGGGCGCTGAACGTGTCGCCGCCAAGGCGCCGCCGCCAAGGGCTGCGCCTGCGCCTTTCCCGCGGTTCCCAGCGCGGCCAGCTGCGAAGCCACGGCCGCCAGCAGCGCCTAAGCCTGCATACGCGCCATTTTCCGAGGGCGATCTACTCGCGCGAGCGCGGGCCGGGCGAGTTCGCAGCAACCAAAACGTGCGCGTGTCTGACGCGCAGCTGATAGCGGCACACCGCACTGGCCGCATTTTCTGGGTGCAGTGATGAACCTCAGCGTATACGAGCAACTGCCCTACCAGGCCGACGGCCGACACGTCGAGCTGAGAGGGCCAGCCGGGCAAGTGCTCGAGCTCCTAGCGGACGGACCCAAGACGATCCAGTGGTCCCCTGTCGACCGTCGTGCGCTCGAAGTAGAGGTGAGGATCCTGCTCACTGACTACCTTCCAGTAGGCGGTTTAGAGTCGCCTGATGTTAGGTGGCGCATGCGCTACGGACACGGCAAACACACGTGGCAGTCACCGCGCGTGTGTCCCGCAGCATTCGGCGCAGGCGTGCCGGCGTTCGTCAACAACTCACTGCCGGCACGTGGCATCGTGTTTCGCGTCGCTGCGCGCGAGTTCGATATCGAGCTGAGAAACATGGGGCTTCAGCGCGTCTATCACGGCGACCCGTACACGACCTACACGAGCACGCTCATATCGATCTCTTTTCAGCCCGTCTTCGGCATGCAGACGCCGCTGTTCCCGCGCGTCGCTCGTGGAAAGGGGTTCAACGTGACGACGCTCGAGACGGTCAAGACGTTCCAGCCGTTCCCGCCAGAGGCGAACGAATTTCGGCTGTTCGATGACAACGGGTTGCCGTTCGACTCCACCGCAGGGGCCGGCATCGACTTCTACGGAATGGACGGCTACGCGATCGGGTTGGCGCAAGAGCTCGAGATGTATGCCGACTGGCGGCCCATCCCGTTCTTGGCTGCGGCATGGGGCGCTGGTGAGCCAGACACAAGCGAGTTCGTGCACGCGGAGTACCGCTGATGCCCATGGACCGCTACGTCACAGAGCGCCTACGCATCGAGGCTGCGCGGCGAGGCCTCGACCCAGCGCTTGCTCGCGCTGTGGCGTGGATTGAGTCGCACGGCAACCAGGACGCGCGCGGGGCCGCTGGCGAGATCGGGGTTATGCAGCTCATGCCGGCGACGGCGGCAGAGCTGAAGGTCAACGCGTACGACATCCAAGAGAACATCGAGGGCGGTGTTAGATATCTGAGTCAACTCGTCGGCAAATATGGAGTTGAGGCAGGCGTGGCCGCGTACAACGCCGGTGCGAGTCGCATCGATGGCCGTGCGTCTACTGACTGGCCGCGCATCACTCAGGAGTATGTGCGCGCTGTGCTGGTGCAGCGCGCAGCTGAACGGCGTACGCTGGACGCGCAAGGAGCCCGCACAGCGGAGGTCCCTTTAGCCCAGCACCACCCCCCCCACCAGCGCCACGCACGCCGAGCCGCACGCGCGCACGAGCCCAGCCGCGCGCAGCTCGACCCGCGCCGACGCCAGCCAAGAGAACGCCGCCACGCGGCGCCATCAACGCAGGTGTTGGAATGGTCGCCGTGATCGCCCTGGCCGGTGCGCTGGGTCTCGTCGCATCGCAGAGGAGCAGATGAGCACAGCCGAAAAACTCAACCAGTGGGCTCACAAGGTAGTGCCGGGCGGTCGCACGCTCGTACTCCTGCACGACAGCGACGGGAGTACGCTTGTCGTCGCGAGTTGGAACCGTGAGGAGGTCGACGACTACCGAGAGCGGAGCGAGTCGATCGGACAAGCGCTCGTCGAAGCCGCGCAAGACCACGCCGACGCCGCCGGCGAGCCCTGCAAGTTCCTCATACAGTGGCAGCTCGAGTCGGGGAAAGGCGTGCGGGCACTCGTGCACCGCGCAGCGCCAGCCACGCCAAGCGATCCCATGTCGGCTTCGCTCACAAGCGCCTCGTTCACGTCGCCTAACGCCGTCGTCGCTCAGCTGCTCGGGCACATCAGCTCGCAGCAGAAGGTGTTAAACGGCAGTATTGGCGCGGTGCTCGCCGCGTACGAGCGCGCGCTTGCGATGCAACAGAAGGTCATAGAGTCGCAGCAGATGCAGCTTGCGGCGGCCTACGAGCAAGAGCCCGCGCAGTCGAACGAAGCGGACATGCAGCTGTCAGCGATGAAGATCGGGCTTCTCGAGCGGCTGATGGAGCACGCGCCAGAAGTCACGCGCCACCTGGGCAATGCGCTCTCGCGCGGCTCGGGCGAGTCGAAGCCGAACGGACACGCACCCACTTCGGAAGCTGCGGCGGCATAGTGGCGACAACACTGCAAGACATGTCGAACGCTTGGAACGCACTCCGCAACGCCGTCATGGGTCGCGGAGTCGGCAAGCCCGCGCACGTCTCGCAGCAACTCTACGACACCACCGCGAACGAGTACGAGCGCTGGCGCAAGTGGCTCGGCACGCGCAATTTATTCGATGAGTTCGTCTGGCGCGATGAAGATGCGTTGCGCCAGATTGCCGCATACCAACGCGTTGCGCTGATGGCGCAGGATGAGCGGATCGCGTTCGTGGTCCTGAACCAACAGACGTTGCTGCGGCGCATCGGCGACGACGTGACGAAGGCTGCATTGTACGCGTCAGAGGTAGCGCCGGAGATCATCAACCAGGCGCGCAAGCTGCTCGGGAAAGGCGCGCGCGCGCTTGGCGACACTGCAAACTGGGCGGCGGTCGTGATCCCGCTCGGGATGGCGCTGTCAGTCGCGACGACGCTTGCGCGTGCGTTCGGACGGAGGGCCAAGTGAAGAACGAACGCCTAGTTTCAGGGCTCGCGCGCGTCGACTGGTTCAGAGTCGCGCAGCGGCTTGCGGTGTTCTGTCGTGAGATGCGCGGCGACGATGCCGCGACCATTCGACAGGAGACCGAGCGCGAGATTGAGCGCAGCTCGCAGCTGCGAAACAGTATTGAGAGCTTCGTCGACAAGATGAAAGGCACACCGTGAGCAACTATCGTCAACCCTACGAGCTACCGTATTCCGCGTCCGTCCCGTCTGGCGTTGGCTCGCCGATGGGCGACGAGTTCAACCAAGGATCGCCGCAGCTGGTTGACCCGCTGACAGGTGCGCCAATCGCGGGCTATGCAGTGCTAGACCCCAAGTGGACGCTTGGGGAGTCGCACGCCGGTGCGCGCGTGTTTGCCGCCGTGAACGCAAAGATTCGCGCGGCGGAGCTCAGCGTGCAGGCTTTCGGGCCGACCGATAGCGGCAAAGCGCGCGGCGCGTGGATAGAGCAGTCGTTGCCGGTGCTCGGCCACAATCAAACCAACTCGATCCACATCTTTGGCCGCGCAACGGTGAGCATGAAAAGCCAGACGTTCGACGGAGGCGGATGGTCTTACGCCTATCTGCCAACGTATGCCGTCGCTGGCCTATACCTCGCCGATGACTCATTGAGCGACAACGGCTATGGAATCCTGATTGGTAGTAGTTTCGGGTGGGACACGAACGAAGATGACCGGCCGGTAGTTCAAAGTGGAACGTTCGACATCGATGGCAAGGTGTACCCGTGGGACGTGTTCCAGGGGCTTCCGTCGACCTATTACCGCGTACGCCTTGAGCAAACATTCATCTACGCTGACGGGATGCCAGACGGCGTTCAGCAACGGGCTGCGTTGGACCTCGGCACGACGGGCCAAGACTGGATCAACGTCTTCACCGAGATCGGGCTCTCGTCTTTTCAGTGGCGGTACCAACGCGTTGGGGCCTATGTCGGCGTAGCGCCTAGCGGGGAATTTGGCG
>Ga0307498_10000021_pt1 | contig 15346 bp, 16 predicted proteins | sample 12_S_MG_FD_201369 | JGI IMG/M metagenome (GOLD analysis project Ga0307498, IMG submission 201369) | Soil microbial communities from Populus trichocarpa stands in riparian zone in the Pacific Northwest, United States - 12_S | ecosystem: Environmental > Terrestrial > Soil > Riparian zone > Trees...
CACCTAGTGCACTGCACATGTCTGCTTATGACCCAAAGCGGATATTGCGATCACGATTTCACACTCGTGTTCTGAGTTCTCCGGTTGTCCTCGCGAGCAGTCGCGCGACTTTGCCAGCCCGCGACCAGTGAGACTGGCATCGTTCATCGCTGCCGGTCAGCGCGGGTTGACCGTAACCACGGCGTCTCCTTTGACGTATATCAAGCGACTGTCGCGTTTATCGTCCATATACAGCCTTGGTCTGTGCGCATCTCACGCTGACCAAGTGTCCCCAGTGAGGACATTCGCATCACTTTTTCCTTTTTGGGAGAATGACCTATGATGAAGAGTATCATGGCAATTGCTACCGTAGTACTTCTCTCCGCGCCGGTCGCGATGGCACAGCAGCGGTCAGCCGGGGTCTGTGCGGCCGACATCAAAGCAAAATGCGCTGGAGTTGAGCCCGGCGAGGGCCGCATTATAGCCTGCGTTAAAACACACGCCGCAGAATTTTCCGAACCGTGTAAGGCAAGGCTGGCGCGGATCGCTGAGATCACCAAAGCCTGCGCGGCTGATATAAAGGAAAATTGCGCTGACAAGGAAAAAAGTCGGGGTAAGGTCCGGGCTTGCATCCAGAAAATTATTGGCAACATCAAGAGCGACCAATGCAAGGAGGCGCTCGCGCAGGCCGTGGCTGGAAAAAAATAGGATCCTCAAACGCCCATCGGCCAACTAAGGCATAAGGCGCATTGACGTGGTTTAGGTCAGCTTTGCTACAGCGGACGAGTGCTGCTATTCCAATAGCGATTGTGCGCTTTAGATCCCGCCTCATCCTCGCAGTCGGCCTCTTTCATTTGACCAATGTCCGCTATTGGCACTTAGCGGACATCGGCTTGTGCGCTGCATATGTCCGCTATACGTTTTGCACTGAAAATGTCTGGTTTTGACCCAAAGCGGACATTGGGTCCCTTACCCTAGATCTAAATCTGTTAGGGTCTCAGCCGAACTGGCGTCGTCCCAAGACTTCAGGGGATGGTTACATGCGCCGGCGAGATTTCATAAAAGTTGTTGCGGGTTCAGCAACCGCTTGGCCGTTCATGGCGCGTGCGCAAGAGCGCATACGGTTAGTAGGCCTCCTCAATATCCTCGCCGAGGACGATCCAGAATCACGGTTACGAATTGCAGCGTTCAAAAAAAGCTTGCAGGAATTGTGTTGGACCGACGGCAGCATACGAATTGAAGCACGCTGGGCTGGCGGTGACGTTGAGCGTCTTCGCAAACATGCAAAGGAATTGGTTGCGCTCGGCCCGGACGTCATCCTCACTTCGGGCAGCGTCACGGTTAGGCCGTTACAACAGGCGACTCGTACGATGACGCGCGTTGCGGTTGTTCGAGACCCAGTGAACGGTTCCGGGATCGCCCAGTTCGCCGTGATTCAAGCCTTTGCGCCGCCGTTAGGCGTGGAGTTGATCCCTATCGACGCACGTGACGTACGCGAGATCGACCGCGGTATCACGCCGTTCTCGCGCTTCGACAACGGCGGCCTGATTGTGACTTCGGGAGGGACTGGCTATCACCGCGATGTAATTATTCCTCTTGCGGTGCGGTTCCGGCTGCCTGCGGTTTACCCTTATCGCTACTACGCCACTGACGGCGGCCTAGCCTCTTATGGGCCGAATACCATAAATTGGTGATCAATCTCAAGGCCGCCAAGGCGATTGGGCACGAGGTTCCGGCCGGGTCTAGTCCTGCGCGCCGACAAATTGCTCGAATGAAAATTGGCACTTACCGGACATTCCCGAACCTTCGCACCGGCAGGATCGGCACGTTGTAAAACTGCAACACCGCGAAGAAGATCCAGATCATTCCGTCAACATGAGCTTTAACCGCCAAAAGCGCATGTTCTAACTTACCCTAGAGACGACGGCTCAAGGGGAATGGGGCATTGAGTATTGATCGTACTGGCGAGCGCAAAAACAAACTCGAAGAATTGGCAAGACTTAAGCATGCAGCTCTAACGGAGCTTGAACGCCGCGGTTATGAAGTGCGCGGCAAAACGCCCGCTCAAATCAGAAAAATGTTGAAACGTCGGCCAAAGAAATCACGCACGGATTAACGCAATCGCGTTTTTCAGGGCGCTAGCTGGCCGTGGCCTTGTCGGTTGCCGATGTCCGCTTGTGGCACTTAGCGGACATCAGCTTGTGCGCTGCACATGTCTGATTTTGACCCAAAGCGGACACTCAGACGACCTTTCCTAGCGCTGCTTTGACCCAGTACGATGGCTTGTCGCGAGCTTGGGGGTCGAACATGAGGCGGCGTGAATTTCTCGGTGTTTTGGCCGGTGCAGTGGCTGTGTTGCCGCGTGTGGCGCGTGCGCAGCAAGGTAAGCGCGTTCGGCGCGTAGGCGTGCTCATGCCATTCACAGCGAATGATCCGGAGGCACAGGCACGAAACGCGCTGTTCGAGCAGAGCCTCCGGGAGCTAGGCTGGATGGTCGGCCGAGACCTGCAGATCGATTATCGCTGGCCCGGCGGCGAGGCCGCTTCCATCCGTCGAGACGCGGCGGAACTGGTTGCGCTCGCGCCGGACGTAATTATGACCGTCGGCAGTTTGACTATGGGGCCGATGCAACAGGCGACCCAAACCATCCCAATCGTGTTCGTGAATTTGGCCGACCCGGTCGGCGCAGGCTTCGTCCAAAGCCTGGCGCGACCGGGGGGCAACGCCACCGGCTTCACGAATTACGAATACAGTATGAGCGGGAAATGGGTGGAATTGCTCAAGCAAATTGCGCCGAACGTGAAGCGTGTGGCGATCCTTCGCGATCCCACCTCCGCGGCGGGCATCGGCCAGTTCAGCGCAATCCAGTCGGCGGCGCAGTCGCTTGGGGTTAACCTCACGCCGGTCAGCGTGCGCGATGCTGGAGAAATTGAGCGCGGTGTTACGGAGTTCGCGCGATCCGACAACGGCGGCCTGATCGTGACATCAGGCGGAACGGCATTTCGTCGCGATTTGATCATCGGGCTTGCGTCCCGCCACAAGCTGCCAGCGGTCTACCCTTTCCGCTATTACGCCAAAGACGGCGGTCTGATCACCTATGGGCCTGATCCGCGCGATTCGGTCCGGCACGCCGCGGCTTACGTCGATCGCATCCTCAAGGGAGAGAAGCCAGCCGATATGCCGGTCCAAGCGCCGACGACGTACGAGCTTGTGATCAACCTCAAGACGGCCAAGGCGCTCGGCCTCACCGTGCCGCCGTCGCTGCTCGCCCGCGCCGATGAGGTGATCGAATGAGTAGGGCAATGTCCGCTATTGGCACTTAGCGGACATTCCAAAGTCAGCCGCGAATGTCCGCTTTTGGGGGTAAAGCGGACATACCTTTTTGCACTGCAAATGTCTGTTTTTGACCCAAAGCGGACATGCATTCGACACCCCTACAGCGTGGACAGAGCGGCATTCACAGGCTGGGCCGCGCTTCGATAATTTGCGATTTGGCGGCGCCGCTGCCCTTCCAATCTTCACCTTTTTCATCTTCCAAAGCGAAGCAGCTTGGCTGATGTTCGTCCGCTCCGATTGGTGCAGGAGACTCTGGCTCAGGAAGTCCGCCCGCGTTTTCCATGTAGAAGAGCCCGTGATGAGGGACCTTGGTCCCATCGATTATTTTCGCCATCTTGCTTTCCCTACTTCATACGCGGCGGCAGCCTTTTCCAACTATCCAACACGCGTTCCGAAAGGGGCCGCGCGAGTTACACAACGTCGTGCAATCGATATAGGAGCGACGAGGCGCAGAGGAAACCCTCAGCGAAAGGAGACTGGGGCCAAAGCACCGCTTGACGCATTGCTCGTCCCCCCTATTATTCAACAAACGTTGATGGGGATGGGGTCCCCCGAGAACCGCCGAAAGGCTGATGGCTCCTACCAGGCGCAGGGCGTCGGTAGGGGCTTTTTTTGTTCCCAGCTGCGCCTAAGAACGGGCGGACAATGGCTGGGCTTCCTGTTTCCTTGATAATCGCAATCCGGCTCGTGGTTACCACGTGGATCGTTGGCGCGGTGGCCCTTTGCTTTGGATTTGGCCCTGAACCCGTTTGGTTGGCGCTTTTCCTTGGGACAAGTGTCGCCGTAGTGGAATGGAATTTTTTCAAAAATGTAGACGACGCGTGAATGAAGATCGAAACAACCCAATAGGGTGGTCATCATGCTGAGTGAACCCATACGTGTTGCGAACACTCGCGAACACATCTCGTGGTCACATCGGTTCGCATTGTTCTGGCTCATGCTGTCGCTCGTACTCTTCGGTGGCGCTTATGCACTCGCCGAAATTGGCGACATGTCCGACGCCAACCGGACCCTAATGTTCGTGATGCTCGGCACCATTGTCGTCACTAACGCCATTTGGCAGGCCGCCGGGTTGGCCCTCGCTCGGCTTGAAAACTTGATCCTGCCGCGCCGGAAAACACCGGAGAACCATGACTGAAATCTGGACCCTTGCAGCGCTTTGGCTTGGCCTCGCCTTAGTGGCCACATTGCTATCAATCTGGCTCCGCATCGCCACTGCTTTGTCGGAAATCGTAGTTGGCACCATCGCCCAACTCGTAATCGGCGCCATTATTGGCGCAGCAATGCTCGGCACTGACCAAACCTGGGTGAAGTTTTTATCGGGGACCGGCGCAATTTTACTTACGTTTCTCGCCGGCGCCGAACTCGATCCCGCCGTTTTCCGTGAACGTTGGAAGGAAGCAGGTGCGATTGGTGTGATTAGCTTCCTTGTCCCATTCCTCGGATGTGCAGTTGCTGCTCGATATCTGCTTGGTTGGGACCCAATGGCCAGTTGGCTTGCGGGCGTCGCTATGTCCACGACATCCGTCGCGGTCGTGTACGCGGTGATGCTTGAATTTGGCTTCAACGCCACCGACTACGGCAAGGTCGTTCTTGCTGCTTGTTTTGTCACTGATCTCGGGACGGTGCTGATGTTGGGCCTGATTTTTGCGCCGTTCACAATAAAAACTTTGATCTTTGTTGGGGTGTGCATCGCTGTACTGATTTTCTTGCCTTGGATAACCGCGGAGTTTTTTCGTTTGTATGGTGGCCGCCCGTCTGAACTCGAAACCAAGTATTTGCTGCTGCTGCTGTTCGCGCTGGGCGGGCTTGCTGGTTGGGCTGACAGTGAAGCGGTGCTTCCCGCCTACCTCATCGGCATGATCCTTGCTGGCAGCGTCGGCAAAGATCACATTTTGATCCGAAGACTGCGTACCTTGTGTTTCGGATTTCTCACGCCGTTCTATTTCATCCGAGCCGGGTCCTTCGTGTCCGTACCAGATCTAATTGCTGCACCAGCGGCGTTTCTTGTGATGCTTGTGGTTAAGCTCATCACCAAAATCGTCGGCGTGTATCCGGTTACTCGGGCTTTCGGCTCACCACACAAGGACGGGATGTACACCACCCTTTTGATGTCCACTGGGCTGACTTTCGGTACCATTTCTTCGTTGTTTGGATTGTCGCACGGCATCATCGATCAAGCGCAGTATTCTGGTCTGGTTGCAGCCGTGATTGGCAGTGCTGTTGTGCCAACCCTGATAGCCAATGCGTTCTATCTGCCGCGTCACCATCTAGCAAACGCGGCGGACAGTCTAGAGGCCGAAGGTTCGACCGCGTCTGGCGTCCCAGCACCGCGCAAAGTCTAGGAGGACAAACATGGATGTGCCGAAAGACGCAATGCTATTGCGCATCTTCTTCGGAGAAGATGATCGCTTTGAACATCAACCGCTTTATGAAGCAATTGTGCAAAAGGCTCGCGGTATGCATTTGGCGGGTGCAACAGTTATTCGGGGGCCGATGGGCTTCGGGCACTCCAGCCGACTGCACACCGCTAAAGTGCTACGGCTCTCGTTCGACCTCCCCATCGTGGTGGAAATCGTGGACACCGAGGCCAAGATCAATGAGTTCTTGCCCGTACTCGATGGCATGATGACCAGCGGTCTCATAACCTTAGAAAAGGTTCAGGTGCTGCAATACGGCAAGGAAGGTCTCAAGGAGCGGGCCGGTCTTGCGTAGAGTTATCAGCGGTTAATGGCGAGCAAGTCTATGATGAACTATTTTTTGGTGGCGATTGGAGGTGCGCTTGGAAGCGTCGCCCGCTTTTGGTGCTCTGGCTTCGCTGCACGTCAAATCGGAGAATGGTTTCCGTGGGGCACGCTAATCGTCAATATCGTGGGTTCATTTATTATCGGAGCGTTTGCGGCGCTGAGTGCAACAGAAGGGCCATTCTTTATCCGATCGGAAACGCGCGTCTTTGTCATGGTTGGTCTGTGCGGCGGGTTTACAACTTTCTCATCGTTTAGCCTCCAGACTTTTGCGTTATGGCGGGAGGGAGAATGGTTCTGGGCTGGCGCAAATTGTGTGCTCTCTTTCGTCTTATGCCTTCTAGCAGTGTGGCTTGGATACGTTTCTGTGGCGGCTACTTTTCGTTGATGGTTGTGACTTCCGCTTTTGGCCCATAGCGGACATATAGGGGGTTATGTCCGCTTTTGGCACAAAGCAGACATGGGCTAGTGCACCGCACATGTCTGCTTTTGACCCAAGCGGACATTATCCAGCAGCGCACCATCCGTTACTGCTGCGTTCCGATCTGCTATTCTGTGAGCCGTAACTGGCGTCGTCCTAAGCCTCGCGGAGGATGGTAGCGTGCGCCGGCGAGACTTCATTAAAATCATTGCAGGCTCAGCAGTTGCTTGGCCGCTAGCCGCGCATACGCAGCAGCGGCCCCCGAAGATTCCGCGGATTGGTATTATCGATGACGCGCCGATCTGGGATCACTTCCGTCGAGGACTCCAGGAGGCTGGCTACATTGAAGGTCGGGATGTCACAATTGAATACCGGTCGTCAGGAGGCGAGCCCGGCCAACTTGCGGCTGTCGCAGCCGATCTCGCCAACCTTTCGGTTGATGTCATAGTCACTTACGGTAGCGCACCAACACGAGCAGCGCAGCAAGCGACGACGACAACCCCCATCGTGATGATCGCCGTCGGCGATCCGATAAAGGCAGGCTTCGCGCAGAACCTAGCGCGACCGGGCAGAAATATCACCGGCAATACCATCCTCGGAACGGAAATGGCAGCCAAACGGGTGCAACTCCTCAAGCAACTTATTCCAGGTGTTTCGCGCGTTGCATTTCTATGGAATCCAAACAACGCCTCCCATCTTGCCTATCTAGAAGAGTGGCGAGCTGCAGGGCCAATTTTGGGTGTCGAACCAATCTTCGTCGAAGTAGGTCACCCCGATCAGCTCGAGCCCGCCTTCGTCACCATGATACAGAAGCGCCCCGATGCGCTGAGCATAACCGCCGACCCCTTCCACATGGCACAAGTCGGATGGATCATCGATTTTGTAGCGAAGAACCGGCTGCCTAGCCTTTACGTCGCGAAGGAAAATGTGGTTGCGGGAGGACTGATGTCATACGGCCCAAGCATTGCAGATCTGTTTCGGCGCGCGGCTGGGCACGTCCACAAAATTCTGCAAGGCAGCAAACCCACAGACTTGCCGGTGGAGCAGCCGACCAAATTTGAGTTGGTCATCAATCTCAAGACCGCCAATGCGCTCGGTCTCACCTTATCTGCATCGCTTCTAACGACAGCTGATGACGTGATCGAATAAATTGCTGCAATGCCTGGGTCCAGTCTGCTTCTGGCCCAAAGCAGCCATGTCGCTCGCGCTGATAAATGTCCACTTTTGGCACAGACCAGACATGCCTGATCGCCGCCCGGGATGTCCGCTTTTGGGGGGGTAAAGTGGACAGCCTTGGTTATCTGTCCTGACAAAATTTCGGAATGACAATTCGCTATCGTGCTCCCAAAGGCAAATAGGCTGTTACGTCAGAGGTGCAAATCCAATCATAAAAACGTCAGCGGAGGAAATTCTGGTGGCTCTAATACCGCAAGCATTCATGCTCAACGTAACGGACGCGGCCATTGCGGATCTTCATAGTCGACTCTCGCGCACGCGCTTGCCTGATCAGGCTCCCGATCCAGCCTGGACCTTTGGTTCTGACGTTGGATACTTACGCGGACTGCTCGCATATTGGCAAAACGGATTTGACTGGCGAGTGCAGGAGGCAGCATTGAATGCCTTCCCGCAGTTTCATGTCCCACTGCACGGCATCGACATCCATTTCCTGCACGTACCCGGGGAAGGCCCTGCGCCAATGCCGCTACTACTGCCGCACGGCTGGCCTGGTTCGGTATTTGAATTCCTCGACCTCATCCCGCGCCTGACGCATCCGTCACGCTTTGGCGGCAAGGCAACCGACGCCTTTACCGTGGTTGCACCCTCGCTGCCAGGCTATGGCCTATCCTTCAGTCCGGGACAAAAGCGCTTCAGCATCGAAGCAATCACTGACTGCCTCGCCGACCTAATGACAGACGTTCTGGGCTACAGGCATTTTGCCGCACAAGGTGGCGATTGGGGTGCTTTTGTCTGTTCGCGTCTCGGGGCTTTGCACGCCGACAAAATAGTTGGCATCCACATCAACTTTCTAGCCGTTCGTCGCGATCCCATGCTACTGAAAAACTCATCGGCAGAAGAACGCCGCTACGCCGCAGAATTGGCAGAGTTCCTGAAGGAAGAAACGGGCTACCAGTGGATACAAGGCACACGGCCGCAGACGCTTGCCTTCGGGCTTTCTGACAGTCCTGCGGGCCTTGCCGCTTGGATTGTCGAAAAATTTCGTGCCTGGACGGACAATGACGGCACTCCGGACACCGCTGTTGAGCGTGACCGGATGCTCGCGAATATATCGCTATATTGGTTCACGGGTTGCATCGGCGCATCCTTTCATCCGTATTACGCCAGAACGCACGGCCCGTGGCCCATCGAAGGCACAGTCAATGTTCCGGTGGGTTATTGCCAGTTCCCAAAAGAGATCATCCGGCCACCGCGTTCTGTGGCTGAGCGGGTCTATACTGACATTCGCCGCTGGACTGTCATGCAACGCGGAGGACACTTCGCCGCCATGGAGCAGACGGATGCTCTGGCTGATGAAGTCCGCCAATTCTTTCGGCCGCTGCGGATTTCGTAGTCGAAATTCAGGAGTGTCCCAATGATTGCGGTTAACCGTTTGAGACGGTCGGACTGTCTAGTTTTTGCCGCTTAGGGGGTAAAGCAGAATCACAAACCTAAGGCGTCAGGTCCGCTATTGGCACAAAGCAGACATCGGCTGCGTCGCACATGTCTGCTTTTGACCCCGAGCGGACATGCAGTGACTGCGGTCCGATGTTCGCTTTCGGACATCAACAGTGGCACGACGCCCGCCTTGGGTTCCCACGAAGGAGGAGGGTATGAGCGACGACAGGACGAAGGCCGATAAAGCCTGGGAGGCGCGGCAAGAGGCTGCCCGCTACCGCATCTTCAACGCTGCGACTAATGCAGCGGAAGCGACCGACGAAGCTGATGATGAGAAGTATTTTGCAGTCTTGGACCAAGCGGGCAACGCTGCCGAAGCTGCTGCCGCTGAGATCACCGGGTACAAGACTTACGCCGACCTGTTAGAGGCTTTGGACACACGCCGCAAACACTCCTAGCACGGCGGCGAGCGTCGGCAAGCTGCCGGGCCTGCTGCGGCGGCTCTGCGTCTCTCCCAAATCGAACAAATCATGCGCACCCCGAGAGAACAAAATTTTGGCTGCGGGACACAACGAGGGCCTCAGCCGATCTTCTCCCGGACCGCGTCCCGACGCCATCGCGGCGATTCGCTAGGCGCCTCTTTCCGAAGGATAACCAGGCCCATTATCATCCAAGGTTCGACACTTAGAGGTGATGCATGCACCTGGCGCTTCGTCGCGGCTCACACAACGATGCGGAGGCTTGCGGGCACATTATTTATGATGCGTTTAAAGTACTTGCCGACAACCATAAGTTTCCACCCGACTTTCCTTCCGCCGAGATTGCGACCGGACGGGTTTCGACGCTGCTCAGCCATCCAGGCATTTATGGCGTCGTAGCGGAGCTGGACGGCCGGATCGTAGGAAGCAATTTTCTCGATGAGCGTTCGTCCATTTCCGGTATCGGCCCCATCTCAGTCGATCCGACGGTGCAGGAGAGGGGCATCGGCCGCCGGCTCATGCAGGATGTGCTTGATCGCGCTGCCGAGCAAAAGTTTCCCGGCGTGCGCCTGCTGCAAGCCGGCTTCAACAATCGCTCACTGTGCCTTTACACGATGCTCGGCTTCCGTAGCCGTGAGCCAATCTCGATCCTGCAAGGCAAGGCGATCAATGCGAAAATTTCCGGTTACGATGTTCGACCGGCCACCGAAGCCGACGCCGACGCTTGCAATCGGCTCTGCCGCCAAGTGCATGGTCATGACCGCAATGGCGAGTTGATCGACGCCATTCGCCTGCGTACAGCATCGGTTGTCGTGCGCGGCGATTGCATCACTGGTTATACGAGCGCAATAGCATTCTTCGGCCACGCCGTTGCTGAAACCAATGCCGACCTCATGGCAATGATTGCCGCAGCGCCGGAATTTGGCGGGCCTGGCTTCCTTGTGCCAACGCGCAATTACGAGCTCTTGTCTTGGTGCCTCGGCAATAGGCTAAGGCTTGTCTACCAGATGACGTTAATGACGATCGGCCTCTACAATGAACCGGCAGGCGTCTGGCTGCCATCGGAAATCTACTGACCGAAGGAGCGGCATCAGGCGAGCCCGCTTCCAGCACTTAGCAGACCGTCGCGGCCCCGAATGTCCGCTATTGGCACTTAGCGGACATCGGCTTGTGCGCTGCACATGTCTGCTTTTGACCCAAAGCGGACATCAGGGCACTTCCCGAGCATCAGCGCGGATTGCTACCATCGGGTGTCCTGAGGCTCGGGCTCCTCGGGCACACCGACGCGACGGCCGCTAGGGCGCGTAATACACTACGAAAAACTTAGAAGCGGAAGGGGCCCATGCGACACTTCACCAGCACTCAAGACTGGACCGTCGGGGAATTGCAGGCGCTTCTCGATCAGGCGGCGGTCCTCAGGTCCGATCCCGTGCGGCCGCTGCTGCAGGGCAGGACCCTCGCACTGCTGTTCCTGAACCGCTCGCTGCGCACGCGCGCCTCGTTCCAGATCGGCGCCGCCCAGCTGGGCGCCACGGCGATCGTCCTGGAGCCGGGCAACGGCGTGTGGGGGATCGAGTTCGATTCCGGAAAGATAATGGACGGCAAGGCCGAGGAGCATATCGTCGAGGTCGCCGAAGTGCTGTCGCGCTACTGCGACCTCATCGCGATGCGCGCATTCCCCGGCTTCAAGAACTGGCAGTACGACCGTGAAGACCCGCTGATCAAGGCGCTCGCCCGGCATGCGAAAGTTCCGGTCATCAACATGGAGACGATCATTCACCCCTGCCAGGAGCTGGCGCTGGCGATGACGCTCCAGGAGAGGATGGGCCAGCTGAAGGGAAAGAAGCTGTGCCTCACCTGGACATGGAACCCGCAGCCTCTCAGCACAGCGGTGGCCAACTCGGTGGTGATGATCGCCACGAAATACGGGATGAACGTCAGCCTTCTTTGTCCAAGTCCCGAGTACGTCCTCGACGAGCGCTTCATGAAGGCGGCGCAGGAGAACGCCGCGGCGAGCGGCGGCAGCCTTTCTGTGACCCACGAGATCCGCGACGGCTACGAGGGCGCGGACGTGGTCTACGCGAACAGCTGGGGAGCGCTGCCGTACTACGGGGACCCGGAGAGGGAATGGAACCTGTCGAGGGCTTACGTGCGCTTCATCGTCGACGAGGGAAAGATGGCCATGACCAACAAGGCGATCTTCAGCCATTGCCTGCCGGTGCGCCGCAATGTCGAGGCGACCGATGCGGTCCTGGACGCTCCGAGTTGCGTGGCGATCGACGAGGCGGAGAACCGGCTACACGTGCAGAAAGCGCTGATGCTGAGGCTGCTGGGGGTTGCGGCTCGTTCAACATAGAGACGACGCCAATCGATGTTAATGAGGCCGCTGACATTGAACGCGCTGTTTCGGCACTCTGCTCGGGGGGAGTGCTGCTACCCGTCCAGACCGCGCGAGTTGAGCAAAAGTCTTTTGCTAAATAATAAGGTGGAAAAATGAGTTGGATTAGAGTGGGTATAATTAACTTATTAATATTTTTAGCGCTCCTAATATTTGCGGAGGTCGCGCTGCGGTCAGCATGGACTCTTAGGTCCTGTTTTAAAGAATTACGGCTCTGAAAGTCCGTGATGTGAGTGAATTTGAAGCAGAATATATTGGAATTTCAAGATTTGATGACCGTTTGGGATACGTTCCACGTGAAGGTGCACCTGGCTGGACGAATGTCAAAGTCACAATTACGAATGACGGCTTTCGACTGAACAATGTCGAAATGGAACCGCGCATTTCCGAGGTTTTGGTTGTTGGCGATTCATTTACATTTTGTTATCAAGTTTCCAATCCTGAGACTTGGCCAGCATGTCTTGAGAAAAAACTTAATCGGGGTGTAGATAATGGTGGTGTGTTTGGCTATGGCGCTGCACAAGCTCTTAAAAGAGCTTCATTAAAGCTTGGCGAGAAGAATTACTGTTCCCTTGTATTTTCGGTTTGGCTTGACTCTAAGCATGATGATTTTGAAAGAGATCGATTCAGCTATCGGGATGGCTTTGCGAAGCCAGCGTTAGTCCGAACTGATGAAGGTATTGAATGGTCTGCAGTCTCAGATCCAAATCAGCCAGGAACTAAATATAATCCGTCAAAACCTAACTTTTATGAAAGGTTTCTGAAGCTCGCTTATGAAAGAGTTACGATGCTCGCTTTTGTGGTGGATAGATCTATGGGACCGGGAATTTTTTTGCGGGATGATTTAACAATAGAACATCCAAAAGCCGCAGATAAAGATGTGATAATCGAATGGACGTTAAAGGAATTTTCTCATCTCAAGATTTATAACAAAATCTTACTGCTTCAGTATAATAGTGACGGTTTAACGGACTCAGAAGTCTTGGCCAAAAGAGCGATGATTTTGAAAATTGCGAGCGCCCTATCTTTGAAAATTGTCGATACACTGAATGTCCTCGCGAAGTACGAGCCGCAGAAACTTTGGGCTGGACATCACACGCCTTACGGAAACGAAGTTGTGTGCGAGTATCTATTTGAGCGTGGATTTCGCCGTCCCTGACGTTCCACAATCTCTCGCGCCGCTCGGATCAGCGTAGCGATTTAATAAACTTCCAAAGCCCGATGGTTCCCTTCGTCGTTGCGAGCGCCGCTAATTTCCGTTCCGCTTTCCTCTGGCGCTCCACCGCGCGCGCCGTGCATTTCGCACACACGAAAGCCCCGCACCGTTCGGCCTCACCGTGCCGCCGACGCTGTTAGCGGCCCCATGCGGTGACCAGCTATTGTGCGTGGCGATGTCCGCTATTGGCACAAAGCGGACATCCCTAGTTGCACTACACAGGTCCGCTTTCGGGTACAGCGGACATGCTGCGAGCAATTCGAAATGTCGCCATTGGCATGATTGCGCCTCGAAAAAAGCCTCGCGAACACAGAGCGGACGGGAGTCCTGATGATCGAAAATGAATGGGACTTCGATCGACAACACGATCGAGTCCAAAACCGGGGCGGGTATGGCGCGCGCGCTGTGCGCGCCAACTGCACGCGTTCGCTAGCGAGGTGCTTGAATGACTTGAATGATGTGGCTGTTTGCTGCACTGCATGAGTCCGCATTTAGCCCATAGCGGACATAGGTTGGACCCCGGAGGACGACCATGAAGGCAGTGTTACTGATCAACCATGGTGGGCCGGAGATGCTGCGCCACGGCGAGGCGCCCGATCCAATAGCCGGCCCCGGCGAGGTGGTGGTCGACATTCACGCAGCCAGCGTCAACGCGGCCGATTACAAGGTGCGGTTAGGAGGAGGGCGTTACAGTCTTAGTCGGTTCCCTCATATCCTTGGCCGAGACTTCTCCGGCGTCGTCAGCACGCTCGGAGCGGGCGTCACCGATTTTACCGTGGGGGACGCCGTGTTCGGAGTGACTGACCAAGGCATTGAAGGAGCCTACGCGGAAAAGATCGCTATCAAGGCTGCTATTATTGCCAAGAAACCCTACCGTCTCAGTCATGCCGAGGCGGCTGCCCTGGGGCTCACTAGCCTCACCGCGCTCACTGCAATCGAAGATACAGCGCACCTCAAAGCCGGCCAGACTATTATGATCCAAGGCGGTGCTGGCGGCGTTGCGGGATTTGCTGTGCAGCTTTGCAAGCATCTCAGGGCCACGGTGATCACGACGGCGAGCGCCAGTAATCACCCCTATGTGCGCAGTCTCGGCGCTGACCAAGTGATCGACTATAACACCCAGGATTTCACCGCCATAGGTTCGATCTGCGACGTGGTATTCGACACGGTCGGCGGGAGTGTTCGGGCCGGCTGCTACGCGGTGCTAAAGCCGGGCGGCAAACTAGTATGGATCGCACCGGCGCCGGAGGGATATCATCCGAGCCGCACTGACGTCGAGACCCTACGGCCGAACGTCATTCGCGATCGTGCTCACCTCGAGCGAATGCTGGCTCTTCTTGACGCCGATGTGGTCTGGCCGCCCACGATCGTTCGGTACAGGCTTGCTGACGCCGCTGAGGCGCACCTGGTCAGCGAAGCTCGTCATCTGCAGGGCAAATTGGTTCTTGAAGTCCAATAACTCACTGCGCCAGTTTGGCGGTATTTTTTATTTCAAACCAGCCGCGAAACCCGAAGGAGCTGCACAAGCAGCTAGAGAGTTGAGCGGGTCGGCGTAACCATCGCTCCGTCCGCCGCACAGGGCGCACGTAAGTTACAACCACCAACGCAATGCTCGTTGGCGCGTGAAAAAAGTTTACTGAGAAGACACGCTGTTGCGTTCATGAATGTTCGCTTTCGGGGGTAAAGCGGACATAGCGATTGCACTGCGAAATGTCTGCTTATGACCCAAAGCGGACATTCCAACCGTGGCCGCGCATGTCTGCTTTCGAGGTAAAGCGGACATCGAAAAACTGACGTGGACGTACTAGCCGCCATTGGCATAATCGCGCCGTGAAAAAAACCTCGCGAACACAGAGCGGAGGGCTTCGATTTATGGCGCGCCTCAACCAGCTTGTCTGGCCGGCGTCAATGTCCGCTTTCGGGGATAAAGCGGACATTGCTGCCCGCTCAGACGCGACTCAACGCCTCGCGTTCCGCGTTCAGCTAGCCACCTAGTGCAGCCGGAATTCGCCGCTGATCGCCTTCAGTTCCGTCGGCTTGATCAGCTTGCAGTGTGCGACACGCACCGAATGGAGTGGCCCCTCGAGCTTTTCCTGCCAGAAAGCAAGGAAACGCTGCAGCTCGGGAAATTCGGGGAACAGATCGTAGTTCTGCCAGAGG
>Ga0307498_10000022_pt1 | contig 15140 bp, 14 predicted proteins | sample 12_S_MG_FD_201369 | JGI IMG/M metagenome (GOLD analysis project Ga0307498, IMG submission 201369) | Soil microbial communities from Populus trichocarpa stands in riparian zone in the Pacific Northwest, United States - 12_S | ecosystem: Environmental > Terrestrial > Soil > Riparian zone > Trees...
CGCCCGGCGCAAGGTTGAGCCTGCGAAACAATTCCTGCCGCCGAGGTTCGGATGCGGCATGCACTTCGGCAGCGGTCAGATCCGAAGGATTTACGCGCCATGACGCGATGGCCTGCTCCAGGCGCGCCGGGTCGGTGCCAAACCGTTCCGCCAGCGCTTCAAAGAATGCAATGCGTGGACCCGTTGTAAGCTCGGCATAGTGGCCGAGGATTTCACGCGCGCGCGCGACGCCTGAGGCCTCCCCGCGACCGGACAGAAGGTCTTCGCACAATTCGACCAGATTTTCGGAGCGCGCCGCCGGCGCGCCGCGCCGATCGCCGGCGAGCAGCGCGCGACCGCGCTCGGAGATGGTCTGCAGCAGTTCTCCGAAAAATGAGGTGTTCATTCCAGATCCAGCCCTTGCGCCGATAGGGCAATCAAACAACCGCTACTTGCCGGGGCCCATCAGATAGTTGGGCAACCATGTGGCGATTTCTGGGAAGAAGCACAAGATCACAATCGCCAGCATCATACAAACTACGTACGGCAGCGTTCCCCACATCACTTGTGCCAGCGGCACATCGGGCGCGATGGCGTTAACGATATAAATATTTAGACCGACTGGCGGGTGTATCAAGCCGATTTCCATGTTGATCGTGAGAATTACACCGAACCACACGGGGTCGAAGCCCGCAGCCGTAATAATCGGCAGCAGGATCGGGCTGGTCATCAGAATGATGGCCGCGGGAGGGATGAAGAATCCGCAAACGAGCAAAAAGATATTGATCAGGAACATCAGCACCCATTTATTGGCATGCAGGTCGGCGATCCCCTGCGCCAGGGTTTGGGTCAAGTAGAGGGACGTAAGCATGTATCCAAACAACACTGCGGTCGCGATGATTGTCAGGATCATCACCGACTCGCGCATGGTGTCGCGAAGGATGTGCCAGATCTGATCCGGCTTCCAAAGGCGATAGATCAGAATTGCCAGGAACATGCACAATGCCGCACCAACGCCGGCCGCTTCTGATGGAGTCGCGACGCCGCCATAGAGTGCGTACATGACCCCGACAATGATGAAGAGGAACGGCGCGATTTTTGGAATCGACTGAAATTTTTCTTTCCACGAATAGCGAAAATCGATGGCATGCGAGCGGAACCCGCGCTTCCAGATGATGAAGAGCGTCCACAGCATGAACAGGCCGGTCAGCATCAAGCCAGGCAAGACGCCGGCAATGAACAGACGACCGATCGATGTTTCGGTGGCGATTCCGTACAGAATAAAAGTGACTGACGGCGGGATCAGAATGCCGAGCGTGCCGCCGGCGCAGATTGAGCCGGTGGCAACATCGTCCGGATAGCCGCGGCGGCGCATTTCCGGGATGCCCATCTTGCCAATGGCCGCGCAGCATGCAGGCGATGACCCGGTGAGCGCCGCGAAGATCGCACAGGCACCGATATTTGAGATCACCAGGCCACCCGGCAGGCGGTAAAGCCAACGATCCAACGCCTCATAAAGATCTTTGCCAGCCGGTGACGAACCTATCGCGGCGCCCATCATCACAAACATCGGAATTGCGACGAGTGTAAATTCGTCGAGGCCAGACCAGAATGTTTCAGCGACGACATGTATTGCATCGAAGCCCTGGAACAACACCAAAAAAGCAATGGCGATAGCGCCAAGACCGAAAGCAACCGGAATGCCGGAGACCAGCATGATCAGCGTAACAGTGAGAACCAGAATTCCTTGAGTAGTCGGACTCATGGCGCGTCTCCAAGCGCTTCGCGCGCCTGAGCGCGCGCCACGTCCTCGGCGTCCTGCTTATCCTTGATGCCGAATGGTGGCGCTCGACCTGTGACCAGGTTGAGCAGCTCGGCCAAGTACTGAAGGACGAGCAGCCCCAGTCCGATGGGCATCGAGAGATAGGGAATCCACAAGCGGGCGCGCCAGACTGTATTTGAGAGCCAACGCTGGGAATAAGCCTCGTACCAGTACACCGTGCAAAGCACGAAAATGACAATGCAAAATGCCAGTGCCAGCAAATTTGTGAAAAGCGCAAGCCAATAGCGTGAGCGTGGGCCAACATGCAACGGCAGAATGTCGACGTTGACGTGCCCGCGCGTCATCAACACGTAGGCGCTGCCAATGAAGGTGGCGCCGACAATGCAGTATGTCACCACGTCGATCTGCCAGATTGTCGTGCGGCCTAAAATATAGCGCTCGACGACCATGTCGCAAATCACGAGCACGGCGACAAAGATTAGAAACGCCGCAAACACTCCCGCCACTCGCGACAGGAACGCCATCGCCCGAATGTAGGTGTCCATGCGCTTGTCTTTTTCGATTGTCCGAAGATTTAACTATCGAGTCGCTAGTACACCGGCCGGCGAACGGTGCGCCGGCCGGCCATTTTCTAAACTATTTTACCGCAAGGGCCTCATCAATCAGCTTCTGACCATTAGGCACGTCTTTGGCAAACTGCGCATAAGAGCTTTTCTTTGCCACCTCGAGCCAAGCCGCATAGTCCGCGTCACTGAGCGTAACGACCTTGGCCTTGTGATCTTCGAAAGCCTTGACGGCTTCCTGATTGATCGCATCCGCTTTGCTTTCGAAATAGGCTTGCGCCTTTTTGCCCGCGGCGATGATGACGTCCTGCTGCTGCTTGTTGAGTTTATCGAAGCTTTTCTTCGACATCAGCATCGGCTGGTACATAAACCATAGCGCGTTATTACCAGGCGCTGTCAGGCAGTCAGCCACCTCATAAAGCCGCATCGACGCGAAGGTCGAGAGGCTGGTGTCGGTCCCATTGACGACACCGGTCTGGAACGCGTTGTAGATTTCATTCGACGGCGGGCTGACAATACTAGCCCCGGCGCTTTCCCACATACCGGCGAAAGTCGGACCGGCCGCGCGGAATTTACGGCCTTTCATATCATCCGGCTTCACGATGCAGCCGTTCTTGGACGCCATTCCTCCTGCAAACCAGGCATCCGAAAGTACGATCACGCCGCGCTTTTCGATTTCGGCGCGAATGTCTTTCATGAATTGCGACTCGTTGACGCGTTTGGCGCGTTCCTGACTTCGGATCAGCCCAGGCATGAGCGTCGCGCTGAATACCGGAATTTTCCCGCTCGCGTAATCGAGCGGGAAAAGCGTGATGTCGAGTTGCCCGTTTGCCGTCGCGTTCCACTGGTCGTTCGGTTTGAAGAGAGAGGCGCCGGGATAAACCTGGATGTCGAGGCCGACATTTGCTGCCTTGGCCTCCTTCGCTACGATTTGCACCATGTCGTCGCGGACATCACCCTTGCCACCCGGAAATTGGTGTGAAGCCTTGAGCGTTACCTGCGCGTGCGCCGCCACTGACAACAGGATCGATACGGCGGCAGTAGCGAATAGTGTCGGTAGTCTTTTCATTACGTTTCCTCCTTGGGCGTATTTTGTGGTTGCGGACCCTGCCGCTTGCGGTCGAACAATTACCAATTGACCGTCGCCCTTTTTTCACATTAGCCGCCGGTAAGATTAAGCGCCATAGGCCGATGTTCAAATTAGTCGCTAACGGCGTGCGACCAAACGACTATTCAAGGTATGGCCAGCTTGCATCGTTAACTTTATAACCCCCGGCATCGTTCTCCATTCCGCACCTTCCCGGGAGTTTCTTAAATGCCAAAGCCGCTAGCGGGCCTCCGCGTTCTCGAACTGGCCCGCATACTCGCCGGGCCCTGGGCCGGGCAGGTGCTGGCCGATCTGGGCGCCGACGTGATCAAGGTCGAGCGTGCGGGATCGGGCGACGATACACGGGGCTGGGGACCTCCTTTCGTCGAAGGAGCCGACGGAAAACATATCGGCTCGGCCTATTTTCACGCGACCAATCGTGGAAAGCGCTCGATCGAAATGGATTTCGAAAGCGAGGAGGGCCGGCGCATCGTGCGCAAGCTGGCCGCGCATTCGGACGTGCTGATCGAAAACTTCAAAGTTGGCGGGCTCGCCAAATTTGGGCTCGACTACAAAAGCCTGGCACCCGAATGCCCCCGCTTGATCTACTGCTCGGTGACGGGCTTTGGGCAGGACGGACCCAATGCCAAGCGCGCCGGATACGACCTGATGGCGCAAGGCATGGGCGGCATCATGGATCTGACCGGCATGGCTGACGGTGAACCCACGCGCGTGGGCATTCCCGTGTCCGATATCTTCACCGGTGTCTATTCCGTGATCGGAATCCTGGCCGCGCTTGCGCAACGCGAAAGAACCGGCAAGGGCTGCTACGTCGACACCGCACTGGTCGATTCGACCGTCGCGGTGCTTTCAAACCAGGCAATGAACTTCCTCGTCTCAGGCAAAGTGCCCACGCGCATCGGCAATGCGCACGCCAACATCGTGCCTTACCAGGTCTTCCCGGTTTCCGACGGGCATGTGATTGTCGCCACCGGCAACGACAATCAGTTCGTCAAATTTTGCAATGTCCTCGGTGCGACGGAGCTCGGGCAAAATCCTGCATACAAAGACAATGTCGGCAGACTGAAACATCGCGACGAGCTGATCGGAAAGTTGTCGGCGATCACCGCGCGCATGAAGCGCGATGACCTGCTTAGCAAGCTTGAAGCGCAACAGGTCCCTGCCGGCCCAATCAACAATCTCGAGCAGGTGTTCGAGGACCCACAGGTCGTTCATCGCGGAATGAAACTTTCCTTGCCGAGCAAGGCCGCCAAAGGCGGCACGATTCCCGGCGTGCGCACACCGATCGTCATCGACGGCTGGAAGGCGGCATCCGAACACCCTTCCCCGCGTCTCGGCCAGCACACGGCTGAAATCCTGCGCGAGATCGGCGAAGGATAACGACGCCCCCTTGATTGCGGCGGGCTGAAAGCGGAGCATCTGCGAAATGCCGGGGTACCTGTCGCTGCCGGCGCCGGGGAGATGTCCATGAAAATCGTTCCGTCGCTTTTCGTCTGCGCGCTGTCGATTACCACTGCTTTCGCCAACGACTTTCCCAGATTTCAGGTTGATGCGTCCTGGCCGAAACCCCTGCCGAACAACTGGATCATGGGACAGGCTGCGGGCGTCGCCGTCGACGCGCAGGACAATGTCTGGGTCATCCAGCGCCCGCGTACGCTGACCGACGATGAAAAGGCGGCGACGTTCAACCCGCCACGGACCAAATGCTGCGTTCCGGCTCCGCCAGTGATGCAGTTCGACCCGGAGGGCAACCTACTCAAAGCGTGGGGTGGACCTGGGCAAGGTTACGATTGGTTCGAGAACGAGCACGGCATCAATATCGATTACAAGGGTTTTGTCTGGGTCGGTGGCAACGGCAACAACGATGGCCACGTCCTGAAATTCACCCAGGACGGAAAGTTTGTGCTGCAGATCGGCAAACCCGGACCACAGACAGGCAGCGCCGACACGACCCGCCTGGGTCGGCCGGCCGATACGGAAGTCGACCCGACGACCAACGAGGTCTTCATCGCCGACGGCTACGGAAATCACCGCGTCATCGTGTTCGATGCAGATACCGGCGCTTACAAGCGCCACTGGGGCGCCTACGGGAAACCGCCGAACGACGAGAAAGCTCCGGCCTACAGTCCTGCCGGGCCGGCACCGCAACAATTTGCAAACCCCGTTCACTGCGTGAAAATTGCCAAAGATGGTCTCGTCTACATCTGCGACCGCCAGAACGATCGCATCCAGGTGTTTCGCAAGGACGGCACCTTCGTGAAGGAATTTTTCATCGCCAAGGACACGCTGCAGCAGGGCTCCGTCTGGGATCTCGATTTCTGGCCGGATACCAACCAGACGTTTCTGATGAATGCCGATGGAGCCAACAACGAGGTGCGGACGTTGGTGCGCGAAAATGGTGAAGTCGTCGGGGCATTCGGGCGCAATGGGCGCAATGCCGGCGAATTCCACTGGATTCATAACCTCGCGGTGGACAGCAAGGGCAACATCTACACGACCGAAGTCGACACCGGAAAGCGTGCGCAGAAATTCCGCTATGTCGGTCCGCCGCTGAAATAGCGTTAAGTAACGGCGGCGGGCGCCAACGCCTCGATATCCGTTGCGACGTCGATCACTGCCGGCCGTCTCGCCGCGAGCGCCTGAGCAAGTGCGGGCGCAATGTCACTTGCGCGCTCGACACGAATGCCGAGCGCGCCCATGTCCTCGGCAAGCTTCGCGAAGTTCATCGGATTGTAGGTCCACAATTCGCGTGCCTGCGCGGTCTGCTCGCCGCCATAGGCGCGGTCGAAACCCCGCTTCGACTGATTGCCGCCGCCGTTATTGTTGACAACGGTTACCGATGCGAGATTCCAGCGTACTGCCGTTTCGACTTCGGCGATGTGGTACCAGAAACCCGCGTCGCCAGTGAACACGACCACGGGGCGATCAGGGCACGCGGCTTTGGCACCGATACCGGCCGGAAATGCCCAGCCGAGATGACCGGCGCTGCGCATATAGCTTTGAGCCGGCGTCCGCAGGTCATACATGCCGCCCATCCACATACCCGCATGGCCGGTGTCCACAACAACAATTCCATCGTCAGGCACGTGCCGACTCAATTCGCCGCAGATCCGCGCCGGGTGGATCGGCGCCGCGTCCGATTCAAGCATCGGCTTGTACTTGGCGTACCAATCGCCGCGCAGCGCCGCAATTTCCTTGATCCAAGGTGTACGTTTTGCCGCGCTCGACTTGTCGATCTGACCGAGCATGCGAATAAGGACGCTTTTGGCATCGCCGAGCACGCTCGCCTGCAACGGATAATTGCGTCCCAGAGCTTCTGGCTCGATATCGATCTGGATCGCCGGCGTGCCGATGCGGGGCGCCGCCCAGAAATGCGTCGTCATGCCACCAGTTTCGGTGCCGATGAAACAAACGAGATCGGCGCTGTTCACGGCACGGTTTGCGGATTCTCGCGAATAGGTGCCGACCACTCCGACCGAAAGCGGGTTCACTCCCGGGATAATGTCTTTGCCATTGAGCGAGGTCGCGACCGGAATCTGCAGCGCTTCGGCGAGCGCAACGAGTTCCTTGCCGGCGCCCGAGGCGCGCGCGCCGCCACCCGCGACGATGATTGGCCGCTCGGATTTTTGCAGCAGTTCGAGGGCCACCTTCACATGGGCCGCTTCAGGTTCGGGCCGGAACGGCGGCACGCGCGCAAATTGCGGCTCCACCAACGCGTCCATTTCGGCCTCTTCCAGATCGACCTGGCCTTCGTTGCCGCGAAACTGCAGGTGCACGGGGCCAGGCGCGCCGGTTGTGGCCGTGCGAAACGCCTGTCGGATCATGTCGGGAATGCGCGCGACGTCGTCGATCGTCACGTTCATCTTTGTCACCGGTTCGAACGCCGGCACATCGTCAATTTCCTGATAGACCTTACGGAATTTGGTTTTCGGGTCGCGACCGCCGGTCATTGCGATCACCGGGGCATGCGCCAGATAGGCGTCGCGCAATCCTGCCGCGAGATTGAGCGCACCGATCACCTGCGCCATGCAGACGCCCGGCTTGCCAGACGCGCGCGCATAACCGTCAGCCATATACGCCGCGGATTTTTCGCCGTGACAATGGATACGCGCAATCGTCGTCCGCCGCTCCATTTCGGCAAAAGTCCGCCGCAAGACTGCGGGCACCATAAAAACGTGGGTAACGCCGTAGCCTGCCAGCATGTCGGCGAGCACTTCGGCGCCGACGCGCCTGGCATTGTGTCGTACTGTCGTCATGCTCAGGCCGGCTCGAATTTCAGCGCGACACCGTTGATGCAGTAGCGCAAATGAGTCGGCGGTGGCCCGTCGTCAAACACGTGGCCAAGATGGCTGCCACAGCGACTGCAGTGGACCTCGTCGCGAACCATGCCGTGGCTGCTATCCCTATCGCTCTCGACCGCGCCCGGCAAAGGATCGTTGAAGCTCGGCCAGCCGGTCCCGCTTTCGAATTTCACTTTCGAGACGAACAAAGGTTGATCGCAGGCCACGCACCGAAATGTGCCGGCGCGCTTCTCATGCAACAGCGCGCAGCTTCCGGGCATCTCCGTCCCCTGCTCGCGCATGATTGCGTATTGCTCGGGCGTCAGGATATTGCGCCATTCGGCTTCGGTATGGGTCACAGGATATTGTTTGGCCATGATCGTGCTCCGGGACTGCCACTATTTGATTGCCAGGGGATTCACCGGAGAGCCGACCGCTCCGGTGATCGGAATCGCAGGCGCCACGAACAGGAATTCATAGACCTTGTCCTGTTCGCAATCATTCGCCAGTTCTTTCAGGTTGAAGATCTCACCCATGGTCATTCCCATGATCGGAATTGTGATCCAATGCCACGGCTGGTTGATGCCTTCCTCACTTTCGTTCGGCCGCACTTCGCAGCCCCACGTGTCACTTGCGAGCGCGGCGAGCTGCGTGTCCTTAACGAAATCGAGCGTTTCGAAAGCGAACCCCGGCGCATCGCCACCCGGATAACCGTCCCAGCTTCCCACCTTCTGGCATCGCTCCATCATGCCGGTGCGCACGATGACATAGTCACCCCGCCTCAGCTCGACCTTCTGCTTTTTCGCCGTGCCGTAAAGATCGGGATTGGTGATGCCGTAACCATCATCGAGCGACTCGACGCCCTTGTACCGCGCCACATCGAGAAACACGCCGCGCCCGACCATGCGGTTTTTGGTTTTCTCGATGCCGCACTTCTGCGCGCCCGCCGATGTAACCTGGCGGCAGTCATAGCCGTTCCACATGTAGTTTTCATAAAACACATGGCCAAGGCCATCCCACTGGGTGCCGCATTGGAGGGGCATCGTCACCATGTCGTCGGCGGCACGGATACCGCGTTTGTCGAGCGCGCCCGAATAGGCGTCCGTCCCTGTGCGCAGCATCGTGTGAATGGGATTGGTGCGACCCATCGACGGATATTTGCTTTTAGCGCCCTGCGGACCCGTGTGATCGAAGTTGAGGGCGAGCGAAATGACCTTGCCCTTCTTCACCAGGCGTGTGGCGGCAACAATATCTTCAGGCGTCGTATAATTCAGAGTGCCGACCTCGTCATCCGGACCCCACTTGCCCCAGTTCTTGTACCTTTCGGCGGCGTCTCGCATGTCCTGACGATTGATCTTTCGAGCCGGCATTGAATGTCCTCTGACGAAAATGGAACAGCAACGGGAATACAGCCTTTGGGCGCGAGCGATGCAAGCCCCACTGGCAACGTCTTCATGCGATGCTACGATGAAGAAAAAGGGAGGAAATGATGACCCGACCGTCATGCCTTTCGGCGGCAGGCGCAGTGTTGCTTGGCGCGCTATTTGTGGGTTTCAGCGCGCAGGCGCAGGACACCGCGGGCTATCCCGCGCGGCCGGTCAAAATCATAGTGCCCTTCGCTCCGGCCGGCCCGACCGACACGATGGCACGCCTGATCGCACAAAAGCTGAGCGACAGCCTGGGCAAGCAGTTCTATGTCGAGAACCATCCGGGCGCCGGCGGCAATCTCGGCATGGCAATGGTCGCCAACGCGGCACCTGACGGCTACACGCTGCTCCTCGTCAGCTCCAGCGTCGTCGTCAATCCGAGCCTTTACGAGAAAGTCCCCTACGACGTTTACAAGAGCCTTGCGCCGGTGACGCTTGCCGGTTCGAGCCCGAACATTCTGGTCGTGCATCCGTCAGTGCCGGCGAAAGACGTCAAGGAGCTCATCGCTTATGTGCAGGCCAATCCCGGCAAAGTGAGCTTCGCTTCGCCCGGCTTCGGCACCACCGCAAGCCTCGCCGCGGAGAGCTTCAAACACGCGCTCAAGCTTGACATCCAGCCGGTGCCGTTCAACGGCGCAGGGCCTGCGCTTAACGCTGTCGTCGGCGGGCAAGTGCAGATTGGCTTCATGGCGCTGCCGCCGGTGACGCCTCACCTGAAGGCCGGAACGCTGCGTGCCCTCGCCATGACAACCGAGAAGCGCGTGGCCGCGGCGCCTGACGTGCCGACCATGGCAGAGGCCGGCGTGCCCGGCGACCAGATTTCCGACGTGATGCAGGCCGTGTTCGCGCCGGCCGGCACGCCGAAACCGATCGTCGAGCTGTTGCAAAAAGAAATCGCCAAAGCGGTGGCCGCGCCTGATGTCAAATCGAAGCTCGATTCACTTGGCTTCGACGCGATCGCCGACACGCCGGAGCATTTCGCCGCGCGCATCAAGGCCGAAGTACCAAAATGGGCTAAGGTGATCGAGGCGGCCAAGATCGAAAAAGTGAAATAAGACGTTTGTGGGGAGGAGTTCATGAAATTCGCAGTGCGCCTGGTTGCAGTTGCCGTTGCAATGCTGACCGCCGGGGCCGCCCAGGCCGCGAGCTATCCCGATCATCCGGTAAAAATCGTGGTGCCTTTCGCGCCAGCCGGCCCGACCGATGTTATGGCGCGACTGATCGCGCAGAAACTTTCGGAATCTTTGAAACAGCAATTCTATGTCGAGAACCATCCGGGTGCGGGCGGCAATATCGGCATGGTGCAGGTCGCGAAGTCTGCGCCCGACGGCTATACCATCTTGGTTGCGAGCTCGAGCTTTGTGGTCAATCCCAGTCTCTACGCGAAGAACCCGTACGATCCGTTCAAGGACTTCGCGCCGGTCACGCTCGCCGCGGCCTCGCCGAACATCCTCGTGGTGAATGCGGACTTCCCGGCCAAAACGGTGAAAGAGCTGGTCGATCTCGTTAAGCAAAGCCCGGGCAAGTACAACTACGCGATGCCCGGCACTGGCACGACCCCGCATCTCGCCGGCGAGCTGTTCAAGCTGACATTCAAGCTCGATCTTGCGACCGTGCCCTTTAATGGTGCCGGCCCGGCCATCCAGTCGGCGGTCGCCGGCCACACGCCAGTCGCCTTAACGGCGTTGCCACCGACGGCGCCACAGGTGCAGGCCGGAAAGTTGCGGGGGCTTGCCGTCACCTCGGCGAAACGTTCATTCGCTCTGCCCGACGTGCCGACCATGGCGGAAGCCGGCGTCACAGGCCAGGAATCCGAAACGATGCAGGGTATCTTCCTGCCCGCTGGAACGCCCAAGGATGTTATCGATCTACTGAACCGTGAGATCGCCAAGGCAATGGTGCTGCCGGACGTGAAGGAGAAATGTGCCCAACTCGGCTTCGATGTCGTCGCCAACAAACCGGATGAATTTGCGGCATACATCAAGAAAGAAGTTGACAAGTGGGGCAAGGTAATCAAGGACGCCAATATCCCGCAGATTCAGTGAATGCGTATCGTTGACATCCGCGAGACGGCGATTCCGCTCAAGTCGACGCTCGCCAATTCGAGTTTCGATTTCACCGAAATGACGACGTCGGTTGTTGCGGTGATCACCGACGTCATTCGCAATGGAAAGCCGATTTGCGGCTTCGCGTTCAATTCCACTGGACGCTATGCCTGCGGCGCGCAAATGCGGGCTCGCTTCATCCCCCGTATTCTTGCCGCCGATCCAGCGACGCTACTCGACGAACGCGGTAGCAATCTCGATCAGGGCAAGATTTTCACCTGCATGATGCGGCGCGAGAAAGCGGGCGGACATTCGGAGCGATCGATCGCGATCGGCACCATTGAAGTGGCAATTTGGGATGCGGTAGCCAAGATCGCTGACAAACCGTTGCACACGTTACTCGCTGAGCGCTTCAACGGCGGCAAGGTCCCAGCCAAAGTATTCTGCTACGTGGGTGGTGGCTGGTACTGGCCCGGCCAGACCATCCAGGATCTGCAGGACGAGATGCGGCGCCATCTCGGCGCCGGCTACGCAATGGTAAAAATGAAAGTCGGCGGCTTGCCTCTTGAAGAAGACCTTCGACGTCTCGAAGCAGTGCTCGAAGTCGTCGGCTCGGGAGACCGTCTTGCCGTTGATGCGAATTGCAAATTCGGACGCGAAAACGCTCTGCGCTACGCCAAAGCGCTCGCGCCCTTCAAGCTGCGCTGGTTCGAAGAACCCTGCGACCCGCTCGATTTCGGGTTGTTTGCAGACCTTGCGGAAGTTTACGATCAACCGCTTGCGACCGGCGAGAACCTGTACTCGACGCAGGACGTCGAGAACCTCGTGCGCTTCGGCGGTTTCCGCGCCGGGCGTGACGTGATCCAGGTCGATCCACCGCAAGCCTACGGCATCGGACAATATGCGCGGACGATCGACATGCTGGCGGGGCGCGGCTGGCCGCGCGGCGCTCTATTTCCACACGGCGGCAATCAGATGTCACTCGCCATCGCCGCAGGTTTTGGGCTCGGAGGCGCCGAATCCTATCCCGGTGTCTTTGGCGATTTCGGTGGATTTGCCGACGATGCCAGAATCGAAGGGGGCACGATTTCGCTGTCCAACCGCCCAGGCATCGGCTTCGAGGGACAAGCCCGCCTCTACCGGATCATGCGTGAACTGGCCGGCATTTGAAGCCAATGTTGCCCAAGGGACGCTTCGTAAAGCTTTGTAAACGCTGCGAAAGCACACTTTCGTAACGCGCTTGTGCGACATCTGTCCGCAATTCTGTACAGCCGACCCATTGACCATGACCGCCGCCAAACCGCCGACCATTGCGTTCGTGATCCCTTGTTACAACGAACAAGCGGGCATTCTCAGCACACGCTTACTTTGCTCGGCGACATCAACAAGCTGAAAAAGGCGAAAGCTATCTCGCCCAACAGCTACGTCCTCCTGGTCGACGACGGCAGTACCGACAGAACCTGGGACCTCATCAAAAAAATCTCTAACGCGCAGCCGAAGCGCGTCCGCGCTCTCAAATTGTCGCGCAATGTCGGACATTCTGTTGGCCGGTTTGCTCGCACAGATCGGAAAAGCCGATGCGGTGATCTCTCTCGATGCCGACCTGCAGGATGACATGTCGGTCGTTTTGAAGATAATCGACAATTTCAACGGCGGCGCCGAGATTGTCTTCGCCGTGCGCAAGGGCGCGCTACTGACAGCCGCTTTAAGCGCGGCACAGCGAACCTCTACTATCGCATTCTCAATTGGCTCGGCGCCGATATCATTCCGCACCATGCCGATTTCCGCCTGATGAGTGACCGGGCGCTGCGCGCGCTTTCGCTTTACGGCGAAGCGCACGTATTCCTGCGCGGGCTCGCGGTACAGCTCGGGTTCACGACGGCGACGGTCGCATATGACCGATTGCCGCGGTTGCACGGCGAAACAAAATACACGCTGGCAAAAATGGTCGCGCTCGCGATCAACGGCATCACATCCCTGTCGGTGCGGCCGATCCGCATGATCGCCCTGATGGGCATCATTCCGTTTGTCGTTTTCCTCAGCATGAGCGTCTGGGTCTTTGGGACCTGGGTTGCGGGTCACACGGTCCAGGGCTGGACCTCGGTCATGCTGCTTTTTCCTTCTCATTGCCTCCTTCCAGACATTTGCGATTGCCGCCATCGGTGAATATGTCGTGAAGATCTATTTCGAGACGAGATCCCGCCCGCGCTATATCGTTGAAGAAGAAATCGGCATTGTACCGGCAATGCCTGAGACCGAAATCGCGCGTAGTCGCGCAAAGGCGCTGCGAACTCGCGAAATGGCTATTCGCGCGTGACAGCGTAATCGGTTATTGTGCGGGCGACCGACCATGGAAAGCCCGTCCGAACAAGCTCCGATAGATCCCGAACCCCTGCGTCGTTTGCATTATGCCGCCGCGATTGCGTGCGGGGTATTCGCGACGCTGGTCATGCATATTCTGCTGACCGTTTTCGGTCTCGGCCTTGATTCCGCGCTTCGATCCGCAAATCCCAATCACCAATTCATATCCGCGATAGCCTGGTGGGCGATCGCCGCGGCGGGCTTCGTCGGCGGATGGGCGGCGGCGGCCTATCTGATTGCGGCCGCCCGGGAGCGTGAACTGATCTACAAGCTGGCGCAATGGTTCCTGATCGCGCTGGTATTCGTGCTCGCCACGGTTGGTGGCATTATGAGCAAAACCGGCAATCTCGGCGGAACCGTCGACGTGATCGCCGGATTCACAGCGCTTGGACTTGGTGTGTTGTGCGCTTTTTGTGGCGCACGGCTGGCTTACCTGAACGCTGAGCAGGTCTAGCGTCGCGACTATTCCCAGATCAGCACATTGGGAAGCGAGCGATCGACCTGCCGCAACGCCGTGTAACCGACGCCGGCAAGCCCGCGAAATAAACCCAGATTGAATTTCCTCTGGCCGCTGTTCCAGCGGTAGTCGCCGCTGGAACTGGCGTTTTCAACAACCGACAACAGGCGACGCGCCGCAAGTTCGCCAAGGTCCTTGCGCCCAAGCGAGTCCGCGGCCTCACAAAGAAATTCGACATTGGCAAGCGTGCCGCAGCAGAGCGTATCGACACTCCCCGGCCATCCCTTTGTCGCACCCTCGACGGCGTGGACGATGTCTTTTTTCAGTTCGCCTTGCCCGTTTGTCCCATGTTTGACCATGGCAATACGCGCGAGCCCGATGCCGGGCGCTCCGTGGCACCACTGGCATGGCCAAGAGGGCTCTCCATCGCCACGCAAATCCGGCCAGTTATCGCGGCCCGCATCGAAACTCGCGTCTTCAAATGCGATGCATTCCGCCGCCGCCGCCGCGAATTCTTCGCGGCCCGTCGCCGTGGCCAGAGAAGCGAGCGCGTAGGCAAATCCGGCCGCGCCATGCGACATGCCGTTGAGTGCTCGGTTGCCCATGCCCTGTCCGACCCAACTCCGGCGGCCTTCCGGGCCCAGTCGGCTTTGCGCGATCAGGTGCTCGCCGCACTTGATTGCGCGATTCAATACATCGGCCGATTTGCTGTCCCGGTAGAGACGAAGAAGGCCAAGAATTCCCCCAGCGCTACCGCCGATAACGTCCAGCTGTTTATCGGCCGCAATCAGTCCATCGCTGAACAGCCCCGCCGCGACATGAGCGTCCTCAAGCAGACGTTCGTCGCCGAGCAGTTTCGACATCACGGTGAGGGCGTAAACGATCGAGCCCAGGCCCGTGGCACCGCCGACGCCGAAAGAGCGGGCCATTCGCGCCGCATTGCGACTTTTCAGATTTTTTCGAAGGTGCGCGACCCCGGCGAGCGCGAGGTCAGCAGAAGATTGCCGCCACGTAGCCGACGCGTGTGCGGCGAGAAACAGCGCGATGCCGGAACCGCCGTTGTAAAGATCCGGTCCAAGGCAGACGAGCTGAAAGACCTCCGCGTCTCCGAGCCAGTCGAGCCCGATCCAGGCGGCA
>Ga0307498_10000023_pt1 | contig 15018 bp, 14 predicted proteins | sample 12_S_MG_FD_201369 | JGI IMG/M metagenome (GOLD analysis project Ga0307498, IMG submission 201369) | Soil microbial communities from Populus trichocarpa stands in riparian zone in the Pacific Northwest, United States - 12_S | ecosystem: Environmental > Terrestrial > Soil > Riparian zone > Trees...
TGCGAGAACCCGCGTGCGCCCTGCAGCTGAATCGCCACGTCGGCGGCTTTGTGCAGCGTATCGGCAACCTGCACCTTGGCCATCGAGACTTCCTTGCGCGCGCGGCCGCCCTGGTCGAGCATCCATGCTGCGTGCATCGTGAGCAATCGGCCGATCTGAATCTGCTGTGCCACCTCGCCGAGGTTGATCTGCACACTTTCGCGGTCGCCAAGCTTGACCCCGAAGCCTTCGCGTTCCGCGACATAGGCCTGAGCGATCTCCATGCAGCGTTTCGACTGGCCAAGCCAGCGCATGCAGTGCGTCAGACGCGCTGGTCCGAGTCTGATTTGCGTGATTTTCAATCCATCACCCTCTTTCAGCAGCACGTTTTCAGCTGGTATTTCCAGCCCGTCGAATTCGAGTTCGCAATGGCCGCCATGTTCATGCGGACCCATGATCGGAATGCGGCGTAAAATCCGCCAGCCCGGCTGGTCCTTGTGAAACAGAAACGCAGTCAAGCCACGTCGTTTGTCATCACTGGTGCGGGCAACAAGGATGAAATGCGCAGCGCCCTCGGCACCAGTCGCGAACCACTTGTGTCCTTTGATGACGTAACGGTCGCCTTTTTTCTCGGCGCGGGTCCTGATCATCGAGGGATCGGAGCCGCCGCCCGGCGCAGGTTCGGTCATCGTAAAGGTCGATCGCGCCTTGCCTTCGACAATAGGTTTCAGCCATTTTTCCTTCTGTTCGCGGGTGCCGACCAGCTTGAGCAGATTCATATTGCCGTCGTCGGGCGCCATGCAGTTGAACGCGAGCGGTCCGAAAATCGAGCGTCCGGCTTCCTCGTAAATCGCCGCCCAGGCGATAATCGGCAGGTCCATACCGCCGAATTCCTTTGGCGATTGCGGAGCCCATAGACCTGCCTGTTTTGCTTTCTCGCGAACTTTCGCGAGCCTGTCTTCCGGAATGTTCTCGTGCTCGGAGAAGTTTTTCGGATCGGCCTCGAGCGGCAGCACATGTTCTTCCACGAAGGCACGCACGCGCAGGCGAAGGTCTTCAATTTCGGGCGAAAGCGTGAAGTCCATACTTACCCCTTGATCTGAATCACTTGGCCGCCATCAACGACAATCGTCGCGCCGGTAATATAACTTCCGGCATCTGAGGTGAGGAGCAACAACGCGCCGTCGAGGTCGCCCGGCTTGCCGAAACGGCCCATCGGAATTTCGCGTTTGATCGCGGTGCCTACCTCGCCCATCAGATATTCTTCGTTCATCTCGGTAACAAACCAACCCGGCGCGATGGCGTTGACCCGCACGCCCTTGAAGGCGAGTTCGACCGCGAGCGCCTTGGTGACCTGCACGACACCGGCTTTGGCCGCGGCATAGGCAACGGCGCCTTTTGAGACGGCAAGCCCCAGCACCGACGCAATGTTGACGATCGCGCCCTGCTTGTTCGCCGCAAGGATGCGGCGTGCGGCTTCCTGCGCCCAGAAAAAGACGGCGTCGAGGTTGGTCGTCAGCACGTTGCGCCATTCTTCCGGCGCCATTTCGACCGCTCGGCCACCGTGCGCGATGCCCGCATTGTTGACGAGAATCGTCACCGTCCCGAAGGCTTTCTCTGCGGCATCAAAGGCGCGCGTCATAGCTGCGCGATCGGTGACATCGGCCTCGACAGCGATCGCTTTGCCGCCCTTGCCTTCGATCTCGGCTTTGAGCGCCTTAAGCCGTTCGGGCCGCCGCGCCACCAGCGCAACGGCTGCACCGTTGTCTGCCAGCGCTCTGGCGAACTGCGTGCCGAGCCCGCTGGAAGCGCCGGTCACCAGCGCCACGCGGCCTTTCAGGCTGAACATATCCGCGGCCTTCATGCAGTAACCTTATACACATGCCAAGCAACCACATGAATAGACTATGAATCTCAAGCCGCCTATTTTGCCCCCGGTCAAACATCGGGACGGATGGATTGCTTGACGCGGTTATGGCGGGCGGCGATCAATAGCTGGAATGGCTTGGTTGCGGTCACGCAATCGGAAGAGGCCTTTCGGCAGGAGATCATTGTTCTTGTCATCGGCGTCCCGTTGGCTTTTTTCCTGACGGCGGACGTGGGCGAGCGTTTCGCGCTGATCGGCGTAATCGTCTTCATCATGATTGTCGAGTTGCTCAACACGGCAATCGAAAAGCTGTGTGATCGGGTTACCGGCGACGATGATCCCGTCATCAAACGCGTCAAAGATATGGGGTCCGCCGCGGTCGGCCTCTCGTTGCTGGCGGCGGGCGCGGTATGGCTCTGGATCGTGATCGAGAAGCTGTGGCTCTAGTGGCCATAGATTGCGTGCGGTAGCCCGGTCGCGAGCCCGGGCACAAACCAGAGCACCGTCAGCGCGAATAGCTGGATCAGCACAAATGGAATAATGCCCACATAAATGTGCCGCGTGGTGATCTGCGGCGGCGCGACGCCACGCAAAAAGAACAACGTCGGCCCGAGCGGCGGGTGCATGTACGACGTCTGCAGGTTCACCGCCATCATGACGCCAAGCCACACCGGATCGACGCCGGGCATTGTCAGCAACGTGGGCGCAACGATCGGCACCACAACGAAAATGATCTCGAAGGCATCCATGACGAAGCCGAGCAGGAACATCGCCAACATCACCGCCAGCACCGCTCCCGCCGGCCCGCCCGGCAAATTAGTCAGAGCGCGATGCACCATGTCGTCGCCACCGAGCGCGCGGAAAACGAGGCTGAACATCGTCGCGCCGATCAGGATCAAGAAAATCATGCTGACGATTTGCGCCGTCGTCTCGCAGACCGGCCTTAGCAGCGTGGCGAGTGACGCCTTGCATGCTGCAAGCAAAATGGCACCGACAGCGCCGATCGATGCGGCTTCCGTCGGGGTCGCGATGCCGCCAAGGATCGAACCCAGCACGGCGACGATCAAAACAAGCGGGGCGACGAGAACTTCGGCAAGGCGGCGCGCCATGGCAAACCCGTGCGGCGCCTTCGGATCCCGTGGCAGCGCCGGCGACGCCTTTGGCAGGAAGACGGCGACCGCAACGAGGAACAGCAGATACAGCAACACAAGCGTGAAAGCGGGCACCAGCGCGCCGGCAAAAAGATCGCTGACCGTAAGCGACTGCGGGGCGAAGACGCCTTTCGACAGCTGTGCAGCCTGATAGGAATTGCCGAGTTGGTCACCGAGCAGGACGAGTACGGTTGCCGGCGGAAATATCTGAGCAAGTGTCGCGGTCGCCGCGACGGTGCCGGCAGCAAGCCGCGGGTCGTAGCCGAACCGTATCATCGCCGGCAGCATTATCAGACCCATCGTCACAGTCGTTGCGCCGACGACGCCCTTGGCGGCTGCCAGCAACGTTCCGACGATGACCGCGGAAAATCCAAGTCCGCCGCGCAGTGTGCCGAACAGGCGCCCCATGGTTTCCAGCAAGTCTTCGGCGATGCGGGAACGCTCAAGCATCACTCCCATAAAGATGAACAACGGAATCGCGAGCAGGACCTCGTTGGTCATGACGCCGAAGATTCGTTGCGGCAGGGCGCCGAGAATGGCGAAGCGCATGACGCCCAACGCGTCGCCAAAGAGCGCAAAAATCAGCGACACCCCGGCGAGCGTCAGGGCAACCTGATAGCCCGCCATCAGCGCAACAATGACGGCCAGTACCATGAGGATTGCGAGAACCTCGGCGAGCGACATCAGCGCGTCCTCAATAGCGCGGCGGCGCGAATCGCCTGCGCGATCCCTTGCAACGCCATCAGCAGCGCAAACAGCGGGATCAACGTCTTGAGCACGAAAACCACCGGCAGACCGCTCGCCTCCTGGGAATGCTCAAGGATCGACCAGGAGCGCGCCGCGTAGGGTATCGACAACCAGATCAGCACGACCATGAAGGGCAGGAGCAAGAACAATGCGCCGACGAGATCGATCAGTGCTTTCGTGTGTGCGGAGGCGTCCGCATAGAAAATATCGACGCGCACATGGCCCCCGACTTGCAGCGTCCAAGCCGCCGCCAGCATGAACAGCGCGGCGTGGGCATAGATCACTGTCTCAGTCAGCCAGACCGATCCGAGACCGAACAGGTAGCGCGCGACCACCAGCGCGAACTGCAACAAAACTACCACCAGTGCCAGCCATGCCGCGGCGCGGCCGAGAGCCGAGGTTAGGCGGTCAATGCGGTCGGCAACTGCCGTCATATGCGCAAAAGTCATGGCCCCGATGATGGCACAAAGGCGGGCCTTTTGCTTATAGTGGGCCATGTCCGAACACGATCACGACCACCACCACGATCACGATCATTCCGAGCTTGCGGAAACCCAGTTGCGCGTGCGAGCCCTCGAAACTGTGCTGACCGAAAAGGGCTATGTCGATCCGGCTGCGCTCGACGTGTTGATCGAGACCTATGAGAAGAAAGTCGGACCGCGCAACGGCGCACGCGTCATCGCCAAAGCCTGGGCCGATCCAGCCTATCGCGCACGTCTCCTGAAGAACGCCACGCCGGCAATTGCCGAAATCGGTTACGCCGGCCGCCAGGGCGAGCACATTGTCGCGCTCGAGAATACCCCGAAGCAGCACAATGTGGTCGTTTGCACACTGTGCTCCTGTTACCCGTGGCCAGTGCTGGGCTTGCCGCCGGTCTGGTACAAATCGGCACCCTATCGTTCACGCGCGGTTGCCGATCCGCGTAGCGTGCTGGCCGATTTCGGCGTGAGCCTGCCGAAGGATACGGAGATCCGCATCTGGGACTCAACCGCAGAGATTCGTTATCTCGTCGTGCCGATGCGTCCCGCCGGCACCGAAGGGTGGAGCGAGGAGAAACTGGCGGAGTTGGTCACGCGCGATTCCATGATCGGCACCGGCTTGCCGAAATCTCCAAAGGATTGAAATGAACGGCGCGCAAGATATGGGCGGCAAGCCTGGCTTCGGTCCGGTCAATCCGGAGCCGAACGAACCCGTATTTCATGCCGAATGGGAGAAGCGCGCGTTTGCACTCACGCTGGCCATGGGCATGCCCGGCGGTTGGAATATCGACATGTCGCGGTTCGCCCGCGAGAACAGGCCGCCCGGCGAATATCTTTCGATGACCTACTATCAGATCTGGTTCGCAGCGCTCGAGCACATGATCAAGGCACGCGGGCTGGTGTCTGACGATGAAATCGCCGCCGGCCATAGTCTGCGGCCGCCAAAGCCAGTCAAACGCGTGCTTTCACCTGCCGACGTCGCCAAGACGCTTCACCGCGGCGGTCCGACCGAGCGCGAAACGAACACGAAAGCCGAGTTCAAGTCCGGCGATCGCGTTCGCGCCAGAAACATCAATCCTCGCACCCACACGCGCCTGCCCGCTTACGTGCGCGGCCACGTCGGCACAATCGAACGTGTGATCGGCTGCCATGTGTTTCCCGACAGCAACGCCACAGGCGCGGGAGAGAATCCGCAATGGCTCTACAACGTACGTTTTGACGGACGCGAACTTTGGGGCGCGGACGGCGATCCGACCGTCAAAGTCTCAGTCGACGCGTGGGAACCCTATCTGGAGCCTGCCTGACATGGCGCTCGACCCACGCGCCGCGCTGCGTGCCGCGATTTCCGTGCCGGGCCTTCCGCGCGACGCCGACGGGCCTGTGTTCCGCGAACCCTGGGAAGCACAAGCGTTTGCCATGGCCCTGGCGCTACACGAACGCGGTGTTTTCACCTGGAAGGAATGGGCGGCCGCGCTTGCAGACGAAATCAAGCATGCGCAAGCGGCCGGCGACCCGGATACCGGCGAGACCTACTATTTGCATTGGCTCAATACGTTGGAAAAGCTCGTCGCGGACAAGGGCGTGACGACGCAAGCTACATTGCATCGCTACCGCGATGCCTGGGACCGCGCCAGCGACCGTACTCCGCACGGCGAGCCTATTGAGTTGCGGGACGAAGATTTCCGCTAAACGCCCAACAGACGTTCGCTCACGATGTAACCGGTCAGCAAAGCGGCGCCGAAGAACACGATGACAAGTGCCGCCGCGGTTTCGAGTCCGCGCAGCAGAAGCATGCCCACGCCGGGCTTCGCCTTGGCGACCCGATCGGCGAGCCCCCGCGCGCCCACCGCCAGTGTAGCAATGGCCGCAACCGTGATCGCCGTACCCAAACCCATGGCGAAGGTTGACGCGACGCCGATCCAGAACAGGCCCTGAGCCAGGGCAAAGACAAGAACAATGATCGCGCCCGAACAGGGCCGCAGGCCGACGGCAACGATCGCGGCAAGACCTCGTCTGAGCCAATGCTTGCCGGTCAGCTCTTGCGGCTCAGGTGCGTGCGCGTGGCTCCAGGCCGATGCGTCGTCCTCATGGTCATGGTCGTGGGAATGGGAATGCACGTGGCCATGATGATGATCGTGGCCATGCGTGTGGTGATGATCATGGCTATGGTCGTGATCGTGGTGATGGTGGCCATGATCGTGCGCATGCTGCGTATGCTGTTCGCCGCGCAGCAAACGCAGGAAGGCACGGCCTTTCACCCACAGCAGGCGCAGGCCGATCAATACAATCAGCGTATAACTGATAATTTCGATGACGCGGACGGTGTTACCCATCGCTTTTGCCGTCGCACCAAGGAGCGCGGCGGCGATCCCGACAATGGCAACAGCCGTGAATGCTTGCAGCATCGCCGATGCAAACGAGAGCACGATGCCTCGGCGCCAGGTTTCGTCATTCGCGACCAGATAAGACGAAATCACCGCCTTTCCGTGGCCCGGCCCGGCGGCGTGAAATATTCCGTAGAGGAAAGAGATGCCGAGCAGCGTATAGGCAGCACTTCCGTCAGCCTTGGCCGCGCGTATCAGACCGGAGAGCGTGCGGTAGAATTCGGCCTGCTTGGCCAGAATCCAGCCGGCAAATCCGCCGACTTCGGGCGATGGGGCTCCGCGCGTCATGCCGAACGGCTGCGCGAGCGCCCCATCCATCGCCGCGACAAGAAACAAAATGCACGCGATCAGCAAGACGTAGTGCGTCAGGCGGAGTCGCGGCATCTGCGTCAAGGACAGTGCACCAGAAGTTTATTTGAGAATTGGGCGCCCCACGCCATCGTCGTATTTTTCTCGTCGACGGGGATTTCGCTGAGTTTCTTGCCCTCGGCAAATGTCATTTCGCGGGGCAACTGCACGTCGAGTTTGCATTTCGGCGCCCCGATAAGTTTTGCCGGGTTTTGCTTGTCAAAAGAAAAATCGACAAAGATGGTCGGATCGTAGATCTCGATCTTCAGCTCTTTCGCCTTGATCGGTGTTTTGAACGGCAAAATGAAATTGAGCGTCAGCACCTGGTCATGGTAGTCGAGCCAGTAGTCTGAAGTGGGATCGGTCAGCGCGACCTTGGTCCCATCCGCTGTGGCGTAGGTGAAGTAGTCGAACTCTTTGAGCGATTCGACATTGACCTTGGCCAGCGGGGCCAGCTCTTCGCGGGTGAACTTTCCCTTCTCTTTGCTGTCGAGCCCTTGGGTGGCAAACGTCGAGAACATGTCATCGAACGCCCATGCGTGACGAATGCCGGTGATGCGCCCGTCAGGTCCATAGACAAGCTCGGTGTGCATTGTCACCCAGACGTGCGGGTGCGCTTGCGCGGGAACGGCGATAAAGAGCGTGGCGAGTGCGACGAGAAAAATGCGAACCATGCGCGGACCATAGCACGGACTGCGGCCTAAACGTGACGTGTTACTTTGTTGCAGTAGCTTTTGCGTAAATTTTCCGGTCAGACGCCATCCGCGCCGCCGTCCGCGCGCGGGTCGTGCCCGCCTTCCGATGTGCCGTCAGGGTGCAGGACCACCGCGCCCGTGTGGCCCATGGTGTCGGAATATGCGTCATCGAGGAGCGCAACGTCGTGGCCAGCCGAGAGCAGGCGATCGACCAGATTGCCGTCGAACCGTGATTCCATTCTCAGGTTGGTATGCGTCGAACCCCAGGTGCGGCCAAGCAACCAGCGCGGCGCATCGAGCGCCCTGTCGAGCGCTTGCCGATAGTTGACATAGCGCGTGAAGATCGCCGCCTGGCTTTGCGGCTGGCCATCGCCGCCCATTGCGCCATAGGCGATGACGCGCCCATCCTTGAGTGAGGCGAGCGCGGGATTCAACGTGTGGAAGGGTCGGCGGCCGGGCTCAAGCGCATTCAACGATTTCGGATCAAGCGAAAAGCTGGCGCCGCGGTTTTGCATGAGGATGCCGGTTGCTGGCAGGACGCAGCCGGAGCCGAATTCCCAATAGAGCGACTGGATGTAGGAAACGACGAGACCGTTTGCGTCCGCCGCACCCATCCAGACCGTGTCACCTTCGCCGTAGGGCGCCGGCCAGCGCGCGGCCTTGCGAGGATCGATCTTTGCTGTTTCCGCATCAATAAATGCCGGCGACAGGTATCGATCGAGATCGCCGCTGATCTTGTCCGGATCGGTGACGACGCGGTCACGAACATTGAACGCGCGTTTGGTCACTTCGACCAGACCATGGATATGCTCAAAGCCGTCCGCTTGTGCGACGCGCAGCCGATCAAACAACGCGAGGATCATGAGTGAGGCAAGTCCCTGCGTCGGCGGCGGGGAATTGTAGAGCGTGCCCATTTGCGTCATCACACTGAGCGGTTCAGTCACGACGGCCCGGTATTTTTCCAGATCTAAACGCGTCACTGGGCTCCCGATTCGATCGAGATCGGCAGCAATTTCACGGCCGACATCGCCGCAGTAAAAATCGTCAAGGCCGGCATTCGCGAGTTGCTCGAGAGTCGCGGCAAATTCAGTTTGTTTGAGCCGCGCGCCGACGTCCGGCACCTGGCCGTCGAGTAAAAAGGTCTTTTTGAATCCGACGGCCTTTTCCATCTCCGGCAGCTTCTCCGCAGTTAGCCGCGCCTGGCTGCGGGTGACCGTGTAGCCATCGCGCCCACGCTTGATGGCCGGCGCCAGCAGCAACTCAAGTGGGAGTTTCCCGCCCTGCCCCTTTGCGGCCTCGTGTGCAGTCAGCAGTGCGCCGACAGCGCCCGGTACCGTGAGCGCCGCCAATGGGCCGCGCGCTGGAATCTCGTCGCACCCCGCATCGCGATAGAATCGTTGCGTGGCTTTGGCGCCGGCCGGACCGGCGCCCATCAACGCGCGAACGCGGCCCGACGGCCCCCGAATCAACCAGAAGCCGTCGCCGCCGAGATGATTCATGTGCGGATAAACGACCGCGATGCTCGCGGCCATTGCCAGCATTGCTTCGATAGCGTTGCCGCCTTCGGCCAGGATCGCACGGCCGTCCTCGACGGTGGCCGCGTGCGGGGCGGCAACCACGCCGCGGCGATGCCCGGCGGAGTGGAGCATCATGCGGAGGTTACGTCAGCGAGACCGCGCTTCTTCAGCAATGCATCGACCGTCGGCAGACGCCCGCGGAAGGACTTGTAGGCTTCGGACGGGTCGCGCAGGTTTCCCGCACTGTAGACATAGTCGCGCAGCCGTTTAGCCATCGCCGGATCGAAGGCATTGCCGGTTTCTTCAAAGGCAGCGAACGCATCGGCGTCGAGCACTTCCGACCACATGTATGAGTAGTAGCCGGCCGCATAGCCGCCGCCGGAGAACAGATGCTGAAAATGCGGCAGCCGGTGGCGCATCACGATCTCTGCCGGCATCGCCATGCGTTCAAGATCCTTGCGTTCGAAGTCCGATATGTCGAGGCCGGAGGCATCCGGGAGGGAGTGCAGGTCGAGATCGACAAGCGCGCAGGCGGTGTATTCGACCGTGTCGAAGCCCTGATTGAAAGTCCGCGTCGCAAGCAGTCGATCGAGCAGCGCTTTCGGCATCGGCTCACCGCTACGGAAATGTCTGGCATACCGTTGCAGGGTCTCCGGCACTTCCAACCAGTGCTCATAGAGCTGCGAAGGCAGTTCCACGAAGTCACTCGGCACGGCGGTGCCGGAGAGCAACGGATACGTCACATTGGACAGCATTCCGTGCAGCGCGTGACCGAACTCATGAAACAGTGTGCGCGCGTCATCGAACGAGAGGAGCGCGGGCTCCCCTGCCGCCGGTTTGGAAAAATTACAGACGTTGAGAACGATCGGACGGATATCGCCGGAAAGCTTTTCCTGATCGCGCAATGACGTCATCCACGCGCCGCTGTGCTTGGAACTGCGCGCGAAATAGTCACCGATGAAGAGCGCGATGTGCCGGCCTTGCGCGTCCAGCACTTCCCAAGCGCGCGCGTCGGGGTGATAAAGCGGCATGCTGACCGGCTTGAACGAGAGGCCAAACAGCCGGCCGGCGGTTTCGAACGCCGCCTCGATCATCTTCTCGAGCTGGAAATACGGTTTGATCTCGGCTTCATCGAGATCGTACTTCGCCTTGCGGAGTTTCTCCGTGTAGTAGCGCCAGTCGTGCGGCGCGAGCGCGAAGTTGCCGCCCTCTTGGGCGACCAATGCCTGCAAAGCGTCGCGTTCGCCAGCCGCCTTCGCGCGCGCTCGGCCCCAGACCTCATCCAGGAGCTCGCGCGCCGCTGCCGGAGTCTTCGCCATCTGATCGTCGAGCCGATAGTCGGCGAAGGTCGCAAAGCCGAGCAGCTTTGCCCGTTCTCCCCGCAGGGCAACCATCTCCGCGATCAGCGTCCGATTATCCGTTGTTCCGCCATTTTCGCCGCGCCTGATCCACGCCTGGAACGCCTTTTCGCGCAGGTCCCGCCGGGACGAAAACTGCAGAAAGCTCTCGACCGATGAGCGCGCCAGGGTGACGGCAAATTTGCCGGGGTGGCCACACTCTTCGGCTGCAGCTCGGGCGGCCGCACGGGCGAAGTCCGGCAGTCCGGCAAGATCGCCTTCCTCCAGGATCATGGCGAAGGACTTCTCATCGGCCAGCACGTTTTGCCCAAATTGGGTGCCGAGGCTTGCCAGCCGCTCATTGATGGCGGCAAGGCGTTCCTGTGCGGGTTTCTCGAGCGCGGCCCCGGCGCGCACGAAACGGGTGTGGTAGCGCTCCAGAACGCGGGCCTGCTCCGGATTGAGGCCCAGCGCGCTGCGTCGCTCATGCAGTCCGGCAATGCGGGAATGAAGAGCGGGATTGAGGTAGAACGCATTGTTGTGGCGGGCGAGCAGCGGCGATACATCCCGCTCTATGGCCTCGATTTCGTCCGAAGTGTTGGCTCCCGCCAGGGCGAAGAACACATTGGCGACCCGCTCAAGCTCCCGCCCGCTCTTCTCCAGCGCCGCGATCGTGTTCTCGAAGCTGGGCTCGGCCTGGTTTCCGGCAATCGCGGCGATCTCGGCCCGATGCTCCGCGAGCGCGCGGTCGAAGGCCGGGCGGAAGTGCTCCGCCTTGATCTGCGTGAACGGTGGCAACTCGAAGTCGCCGGACCAGGGGGCAAGCAGAGGGTTTTGGACGTCTGGGGAGGATGCTGGGCTCATCCCGTCCATCTAGTCGGAGACCCGGTCGTTGGCGAGGGCCTTGATCACCCGTCAGCGGTCACATTCCCGCCACGAGTCGGCAAGCACACACGCATGCTCGGCGATCCGATGCCCGTTAACGACTTGTATCGTCCGGACAAGATCGTCGTCCGCCTCACAACTTCTGCCCGGCGCCGATGGTCATGTGACAATCCGCGTGAGGCCAGCGATGGCCGTACGGGCTTGATCTCGCAGCCGGATTCGGAGAGATTGCGCCTCGCGAAGGAGACCAACATGGCTCAGAGCCGCCGCATCAACTGGCTTAACGTTGTCACCGTCGTCAGCGCCGCCATCCTGATCGGCGCCGAGGTGTTCGGCGCGGCGTTCGCCGGTTCGTGGGCGATTGCCACCTTGTTCGATCTCGGCGGAGCGGGCGCGCGCGTGCTCGACGTCGTGTTCGTGATCTGCGGCTTGGCCATCATGGCTCAGTTCATTCGTACCGCGCATCGCATCGAGCCGTTCACCACGCGCGGCTGAGCGCGCGTCGTCGAACATCGAAAGAGAAAGTTAAGAAAGTTTTTTTGTCGCGACAAACTTTCTCTTGCATGTGTCACCAAAATTACTTATTTCCGTAATGCCCAATTTCGCACGTGCCTGTGGCCGTGTGTCGGTCGGTAGGTAGCCGGACAAGAGGCCGGCCAGCCGCCTGGAGAGAAGAGCCAAAGCTCTCCAAGAAATCTGACCGGCAGCCGGAGGCGAAACCGGCGCACTCTGCTCTCAGCAGGGGACGCGGCTTAAAGCAACGACGATCGGGCTTCCTTGGTCTCTGCCGGTCTCCACCACCGGCGCGGGTCACCGAAGAGGCTTGTTCATCTTTGCCGGCCGTGCGGACGGGGATCTCCCCATCCAATCCAAGGCAGCTGAGCGGCAGCGGAGTGTATGCGTTTGCGCGTCCCCATCGCGCGCAGGCGACAAGCTCTCAAGCCGCATCACCAAAGGGCCGGAAAGCCCTTAAGCCGTGGGGAATAGCGCAATGACTGAGCGCATCCGCGAGTTTCTACGCAAGCGTAAAGACGAAGGCCCTTGCCTGGTCGTCGACCTTGACGTCGTCCGCGACAACTACACCGCCTTTGCCAAGGCACTGCCGGATACCCGTGTGTTCTACGCCGTGAAGGCGAACCCAGCACCGGAAGTGCTGGCCTTGCTGGCCAAGCTCGGCTCCTGCTTCGACACCGCTTCGATCCCCGAGATCGAGATGGTGCTCGCCGCCGGCGCGACGCCTGACCGCATCTCCTATGGCAACACGATCAAGAAGGAGCGCGATATCGCGCGCGCCTTCACGCTCGGCGTTCGCCTCTATGCCGTCGACTGCAAGGCCGAGGTCGAGAAGGTCTCCCGGGCGGCGCCCGGCAGCCGCGTGTTCTGCCGCATCCTGTCCGACTGTGTCGGCGCCGAATGGCCGCTGTCGCGGAAGTTCGGCTGCGAGCCGGCCATGGCGGTCGACGTGCTTGAGCATGCCCTTAAAGCCGGTCTTGAGCCGATCGGCGTATCGTTCCACGTCGGCTCGCAGCAGCGAAACCAGCACGCCTGGGACCGCGCGCTCGCGTCGGCTTCGGCGGTATTCCGGGAATGCGGTGAGCGCGGCATCAACCTCACCATGGTCAACCTGGGCGGTGGCTTTCCCACGAAGTACCTGAAGAACGTTCCGTCGGTGAAAACCTACGGCACGGCCATCTTCAAGGCGCTGCGCAAGCACTTCGGCAACCGTATTCCGGAGACCATCATCGAGCCGGGCCGCGGCATGGTCGGCAATGCCGGTACCATCGAGGCCGAAGTCGTTCTCGTATCGAAGAAGAGCGAGGAAGACGACGTGCGCTGGGTCTATCTCGACATCGGCAAGTTCGGCGGCCTCGCCGAAACGATGGACGAGTCGATCCGCTATCCGATCCGCACCCCGCGGGACGGCGACGCCCTGGCACCCTGCGTGCTGGCGGGACCGACCTGTGACTCAGCCGACGTGCTGTACGAGAAGGAGCCCTACATGCTCCCCGTCAGCCTCGAGATCGGCGACAGGGTGCTGATCGAGGGCACAGGCGCCTATACGGCGACCTATTCCGCGGTGGCATTCAACGGCTTCTCGCCGCTGAAGACCTATCACATCTGACATCGCCGGGAGCCGGTCATGACGGCTCCCCTCACCCCACAGGTAACGCCCTCGCAGCGCGCGTTTGGTCGCGAGCCGGGGCGGGAGCAGGCTGAGATGATTTCGATCCGCAAAGAACGTCCCCCCGACCAAGGAGCGCGCGAAGCGCTGCTTGACGAAGCTTTTGGCAATTACCGTTGGCGCAAAAGTTCGCAGCGCCTGCGGGACGGCCGGTCACCGGCCGAAGGGCTCGCCTTCGTCGCGACCGATGGGAAGCGCGTCATTGGCACCGCCCGGCTCTGGAATATCGTGTGCGGCACCGGTCACTCGGCGCTACTGCTCGGGCCGGTGGCGGTTGCTCCCGATTGCCGCAATCGGGGCATCGGCGCGGGCCTCGTGAATCACGCGCTTGCCGCTGCCCGCCGCCGCGGTCATCGCGCGGTCGTCCTCGTCGGCGACGAGCCCTATTACAGCCGTTTCGGTTTCTCCACGGAGAAGACCGCGGCCCTTCGCATGCCCGGTCCCTTCGAACGCCACCGGCTGTTGGCGCTCGAACTCGAGCCGGGCTCTCTCAAGGGTGCCCGTGGCCTGCTGCGCGCACCCAGCAAACAGATGCCGCAGTCCGACCTCGCTGCCTCCGCCGCGTAATTTCTGCCATAATCTCGTGGACGCCGGGCTACATTCGCCCGGCGTCTGTTCCGTTTGCGTCCAACCAAAGATAAGACCTGCCCTCCCTGGAGAACGCTGACGATGCCTAAATGGCCAGTGCACGCCCGTGTCGACGGGCCCATCGTAATGATCGGCTTCGGCTCGATCGGCAAAGGCACCCTTCCTTTGATCGAACGCCACTTCGGCTACGATAAGAAGCGCTTTGTGGTCATCGACCCCGAAGACAAGGATCGCAAGCTGCTCGATCAGCGCGGCATTCGCTTCATCCATCAGGCGGTCACTAAGGACAACTATCGCCACTTGCTGACGCCGCTTCTCACGGCCGGCGGCGGCCAGGGCTTTTGCGTGAACGTGTCGGTCGACACCTCATCGCTTGATATCATGGAGCTTTGCCGGGAGATCGGCGCGCTCTACATCGACACGGTGGTCGAGCCTTGGAAGGGCTTCTATTTCGATTCCAAGCTCGGTCCGGAAGCGCGATCGAATTACGCGCTGCGCGAGTCGATTCTTGCCGCGCGCCGCAAACGTCCCGGCGGCCCGACGGCCGTGTCCTGCTGTGGTGCCAACCCCGGCATGGTGTCGTGGTTCGTCAAGCGCGCGCTGCTGACGATCGCCACCGACGTCGGCTTGAAATTCAAGGAACCAAAGACACGCGAAGAGTGGGCACGTCTGGCCAAAAAAGCCAGCATCAAGGGGATCCACATTGCCGAGCGCGATACTCAGCGCGCGAAACACCCGAAGCCGATGAATGTGTTCGTCAACACTTGGTCGGTCGAGGGTTTCATCTCCGAAGGCCTGCAGCCGGCGGAACTCGGCTGGGGCACGCACGAGAAATGGATTCCCGCAAACGCAGGCCGGC
>Ga0307498_10000024_pt1 | contig 14785 bp, 19 predicted proteins | sample 12_S_MG_FD_201369 | JGI IMG/M metagenome (GOLD analysis project Ga0307498, IMG submission 201369) | Soil microbial communities from Populus trichocarpa stands in riparian zone in the Pacific Northwest, United States - 12_S | ecosystem: Environmental > Terrestrial > Soil > Riparian zone > Trees...
TTGGCCGTGCTGCTGCGCTCAAATTTGCAGACGAAGGTGCCAAGGTTGTTGTGTCCGATTTGAACGGCGATGGAGGCAGCGAAACAGTTGCTCCCAAAAGACAAAAGGCGAGAGACGCAGTTTTGTTTAAGCAGACGTCACCGACGCTGCGGACGTCGAGGGTCGGATCGCCTTTGGTCGACTTGACTGCGCGTGCAACAACGCCGGTATCGAAGGCAGAATCGTTCCTCGCTGAACAATCGGAAGAGGATTTCGACAAGGTCATGTCGGTGAATGCCACGGGCACTTCCTCTGCCTCAAGTACGAGATTGACTAGATGGTGAGGAATGGCGGCGGCGCGATCGTAAACCTTGCCTCAGCTGCTGACAAAGGCCGCCCGATCTGAGCACAGCCAGACGATGAGCTCGGCTACCTCCTCCGGGCTACCGATACGTCCCATCGGATGAAGCGGGTCCATCATCTGAGGTGTCTTATTTCCTGGCGCGCAGTCTATCCGGACACCACAGTATGGTCAGGCTTGATGCGCAATGAAATGGGAAATTGGAGAACACTCACCGAAGTTCTGAAGTGCTAGTTGCTGCGCCTTCCGAGGATGGCACCGCCGTCGAGATAGCAGTGGCAAGGCGAGGATTGATATATGCAGCTGGGAAGTAATTTATTTACTTATCGGCACTGACGGCAAAAACAATTCGAACTTCGAACCGCTATTTGACTCCGACCTGACTAGAATGTGGCCTTGCATCCCGAGTATTGCACGGTAGACGAGGGACAAACCTGTACCATTGCCACGGCCCGATTTAGTCGAAAAGAACGGCTCAAAAATTCGATCAATCAAATCTGGCGAAATTCCACAGCCAGTATCAGCCACCCCGATGAGAACATAGTTTGCGATTGGAATTCCGTGCGCATACGCAACATGGTCTTCGCTAACCGCGACGTTAGTAACGGACCACCTCAGCTTGCCACCATCGGGCATCGCATCATTAGCTCCAAGTCCTCCAAGTTTGCTTTGATCGGCCAAACATGATCCGCGCATGAGATTTCAAGCGCAACGGAGTCTCCGACGAGGTGAGCGAGCAGGGGTCTCAGTGCGCGAAGAACTTCGCATGGATCCACGGATTTCAATTGGGCCGGCTGTCGGTCAGTAATTGACGATAAGTAATGTATTGCACGAGCAGCTGCCATCGTACTCTCGGAGATTGTTCGGGCATTTTCACGCAGGTCGGAATCCAAAAGGCTGCTCTCTAAAAGACGGGTGGCAACTGCTTCAATGGCGTTAAGCTCAGGTTCGAGGTTTTCGACAATTGCCGTAGCGAAGGCGTCAAGCGACTGCACTTTTTCACGGTCGGAGGAGGGATAGTAGACTGCGGTTGTCAATGCCATTTTTCCGTGGTCGAATCGAAAGGATTCTGCCGGCGTTACCAATCTGCGGAGATGCTACTTCAGATGCACGCAAATCGGCGGACTAGGACAATTGGAATTCCATCATCGACGACACAGTGGCACACCGGCGCTCGCGCGATGATTCTTTCCAGAAGAGCGAGTTTGACGTGAGAATCAAATGTACCACGAGAAGCCTTGAGGCGAACAAAGCTTATGCGGTGGCTGGTTTCCCTGTTTTCCGGTTTGACTTCCCTGCCTGTCGTTTAAAGTGTCCCTGTTTGCGCATGCTAGGGAATTGGTCAAAAGGCATTAAATTTTGGGCTCAAAATGCTGCCCGAGAACCCTTAGAATGGATCGGATTGAAGGTCTTCCCTGTTTATTTCCCTGGTGGCAGGGAATTAAAACCCAACGCGAGAAACTGAAGAACTGATCATGCGACCTGCCCACACACTTGCTCTGACTCTTGCGATCACGGCGTTCTTCGGACTCGGCGGATGCGAGGGCTGGGGCCAGACCTACCCGACCCGGACAATCCAGGTGGTCGTCGCCTATGCGGCGGGCGGCACCGGGGACATCGTCGCGCGCTCGGTGGCTGACAAGCTTGGCACCACGTTGGGGCAGTCGGTCGTGGTCGAGAACCGCGCTGGTGCGAGCGGAGCTATCGGGGCTCATTCAGTGGCGACCGCCGCCCCGGACGGCTATACGTTGTTGGTCGGGCAGACTGGTGAAATGGCCGTCAACCAGCATTGGCTCAAAGGTCTCAACTACGATCCGGATAAGGATCTTGTTCCGATCGCGCTTGCGGCCGTCGTCCCGCTCGCACTCGTCGTTCCGGCCAAGGCGCCGTATTCGACGATGCCGGAGTTCCTATCAGCCTTGAAAGCGAAGCCGAAAATGAACTTCGCGTCCGCCGGTATCGGGACGCCGGGTCATTTCGCGGGCGAACTGCTCAAGCTTCAGTTCGACGAAAATCTTGCCCATGTGCCCTACAAGGGCGCCGGACCAGCGCTAAACGACCTCATCGGCAATCAAGTGGATTTCTATTTCCCGGGATTTCCCGCAGCAGCGCCTCATGTGAAGGCCGGCACGCTCAAGATATTGGCCGTGTCATCAGCCACGCGCTCGCCGGCAGCGCCTGATATCCCGACCGTGGCCGAGCTCACCGGCAATAAGGACTATGACTTCACGCTATGGGCCGGCTTTTTCGCGCCCCGGGGCACGCCGCAGGCGATTATCGACCGCCTCAACAAAGAGATTAACCAGGTGATCCAGAATCCTGATGTGAAAGCGCGGCTCGAAGCGGCTGGCGCGGTCGTCACGCCCATGTCGCTCGGCCAATTCAAGGATTTTGTGCAGAATGAGAGTGCGAAATACCTGAGAGTCATCAAGCAGACCGGGGTCACCGCGCAATAGTTTGTCAGCCAATTCTTAGGTATTCTGCTCCCCGACCTCTTCGAAATCTCGGTTTTTCGGCCATTTCTGCTTGACTTGGCGGGGTCGCGTCGATACATACCCACCACTTTTCGGCAGGCGGTGAGCTTCGCTTGCTCGGAACGGCCCCCGGCTAGTCCTTTGAGAGCATTACGTTTTCTCGAAAACTGGCTGGCGCATCGCCTCGACGAATGAAGCTCAAACGCTGCCACTGACAGCACCTGTCAGACCTTAGAAGTGAACGGCCGCGGTGCCTCACCGCACCTTGGTCGTCCGAACGGAAGAGCGCCCTGCCGCACTCTGGCGGATGGCGCGATTTCGTTTTGCGTGCAAGCAGCACGCAATGCGGGGCGATAAGCCCGACCAGTGCGGACACGGTTTGTCCGTGAGAGATGCAGAGGGATGGCGCAGAACAATTGTTTTCACGCTTCTCCCAGAAACGAAAGTAGCGAAGGCCAACGATGCCGACGATCAACCAGTTGATTGCCAAGCCAAGGCACCCGCTCAAGGCGCGCAACACGGCGCCGGCGCTTGAATCGTCGCCGCAAAAGCGCGGCGTCTGCACGCGCGTCTATACGACGACACCCAAGAAGCCGAATTCGGCGCTGCGCAAGGTTGCCAAGGTGCGTCTCACCAACGGGTTCGAAGTCATCGGCTACATCCCGGGCGAGGGTCATAACTTGCAGGAGCATTCGGTCGTGATGATCCGCGGTGGCCGCGTGAAAGATCTTCCGGGTGTTCGCTATCACATCCTGCGCGGCGTGCTCGACACCCAGGGCGTGAAGAACCGTAAGCAGCGCCGTTCGAAATACGGCGCCAAACGGCCCAAGTAAGGATCAGCGTCATGTCTCGCCGTCACGCCGCCGAAAAACGCGACATCATCCCGGACCCGAAGTTCGGAAACGTTGTCGTAAGCAAGTTCATGAATGCCATCATGTACGACGGCAAAAAGTCCGTGGCGGAAGGCATCGTCTACGGCGCGCTCGAAATGATCGAGGGCAAGACTAAACAGAATCCGCTCAATGTATTTCAACAGGCGCTCGACAACGTGATGCCCTCGATCGAGGTTCGCTCACGCCGCGTCGGCGGCGCAACTTATCAGGTGCCTGTGGAAGTACGTACGTCGCGCCGTCAGGCGCTTGGCATCCGCTGGATTATTGCGGCGGCACGCGAGCGCAATGAACGTACGATGACCGAACGGCTCTCAAGTGAGCTGCTCGATGCATCCAATAATCGGGGAAACGCAGTCAAGAAGCGCGAAGACACGCACAAGATGGCGGAAGCCAACCGTGCCTTCTCGCATTATCGCTGGTAACAGCAGAAAAGCTCGAGGACTGACCCCCTATGCCCCGCAGCCACCCCATCGAGGACTACCGCAACTTCGGCATCATGGCGCACATCGATGCCGGGAAGACGACGACGACTGAGCGGATCCTCTATTACACGGGAAAAAGCCACAAGATCGGCGAGGTCCACGAAGGCGCCGCGACGATGGATTGGATGGAGCAGGAGCAGGAGCGCGGCATTACCATCACGTCGGCCGCGACGACCGCTTTCTGGAAAGAAAAGCGTCTCAATATCATCGATACGCCTGGGCACGTCGACTTCACTATTGAGGTGGAGCGTTCGCTGCGCGTGCTCGACGGCGCCGTATGCGTTCTCGATTCCAACCAGGGTGTAGAGCCGCAGACCGAGACGGTCTGGCGTCAGGGTGACAAGTACAAGGTTCCGCGCATTGTCTTCGCGAACAAGATGGACAAGATCGGCGCCGACTTCTTTAAGTGTCTCGACGACATCAAGACGCGCCTCGGCGCAAAGCCAGTAGCTATCCAGCTTCCCATCGGCTCGGAGCAGAACTTTAAAGGTCTTGTCGACCTGGTCCGCATGAAGGGCGTTGTTTGGGACGACGAATCGCTCGGCGCCAATTACCACGACATCGACATTCCGGCCGACATGCTCGACGATGCTAAAAACTACCGCGAGCAGATGATCGAAGCTGCGGTCGAACTCGATGACGCCGCCATGACCGCTTACCTCGAAGGCAAAGAGCCTGAGGAGGCGACACTCAAAAAGCTTATTCGCAAGGCCGTCCTCACCGGAGCGTTCTTTCCGGTGTTGTGCGGTTCGGCGTTCAAAAACAAGGGCGTTCAACCGCTGCTCGACGCGGTTGTCGATTATCTGCCAAGCCCCTTGGACGTTCCGGCCATCAAGGGCCTGGACGACAAGGGCAACGAGGTCATCCGCAAGGCCGACGACAAGGAGCCGATGGCGCTTCTTGCCTTCAAGATCATGGACGATCCCTTCGTCGGCACCATCACCTTCTGCCGTATCTATTCCGGCACGCTCACCAGCGGGACCGGCGTCATCAATTCCACGAAGGACCGCAAAGAGCGTATCGGCCGCATGCTGTTGATGCATGCGAACAACCGCGAAGACATTAAAGAAGCCTATGCCGGCGATATCGTCGCGCTGGCGGGCCTGAAGGAAGTGCGCACCGGCGACACACTGTGCGATCCGCAGAAGTCGGTGATCCTGGAAAAGATGGAGTTTCCTGATCCGGTCATCGAGATTGCGATCGAGCCGAAGTCGAAGGCCGACCAGGAGAAACTGGGTGTCGCCTTGGCGAAACTCGCGGCCGAGGATCCCTCGTTCCGCGTGTCGACCGATCAGGAGAGTGGTCAGACGATCCTGAAAGGCATGGGCGAGCTTCACCTCGACATCAAAGTCGACATTCTCAAGCGTACGTACAAAGTCGACGCCAATATCGGTGCGCCGCAGGTGGCGTTCCGCGAAAAGATCACGCATCGTGTCGACCACGGTTACACCCACAAAAAGCAGACCGGCGGCTCCGGTCAGTTCGCGCAGATCAAGATTATCGCCGAGCCGACGCTACCAGGCACACCGTTCGAGTTCGAAAACGAAATCGTCGGTGGCGCGGTGCCGAAGGAATTCATTCCCGGCGTCGAGAAGGGGTTGGAGTCGGTTCTCGGTTCCGGTGTTGTAGCGGGGTTCCCTGTCGTAGACCTCAAGGTCACGCTGATCGACGGCAAGTATCATGACGTCGACTCTTCCGCGCTGGCCTTCGAAATCTGCGCGCGCCAGTGTCTCAAGGAGGCGCTGCAAATGGCGAAACCTGTTCTGCTCGAGCCAATCATGAAGGTCGAAGTCGTAACGCCGGAGGATTACACCGGTTCAGTCATTGGCGATCTCAATTCGCGACGTGGGCAGATTCAGGGTCAGGACATGCGCGGCAACGCCAACGTCATCAATGCGATGGTCCCGCTGATGAACATGTTCGGCTACGTCAACAATCTGCGCTCCATGTCTCAAGGCCGCGCCACATTCACGATGCAATTCGATCACTACTCGGAGCTGCCGGCGAACGTGTCAGCCGAAGTTCAGAAGAAATTCGCGTGATCGGGCCCGAGGATAACAGAAGGATCTGAACGGAGAGTTCCATGGCCAAAGAAAAATTCCAGCGCACCAAGCCCCATTGCAATATCGGGACCATCGGTCACGTCGACCACGGCAAGACGACGCTGACAGCGGCGATCACCAAGGTGCTCGCCGAGAAGGGCGGCGCCACGTTCACTGCCTATGACCAGATCGACAAGGCGCCGGAAGAAAAGGCACGTGGCATTACCATTTCGACCGCGCACGTCGAATATCAGACCGACAAGCGCCACTATGCGCACGTCGACTGTCCTGGTCACGCTGACTACGTGAAGAACATGATCACAGGCGCAGCCCAGATGGATGGCGCGATCCTGGTGGTCTCCGCGGCAGACGGCCCGATGCCGCAGACCCGCGAACACATCCTGCTCGCTCGTCAGGTCGGCGTGCCGGCGCTCGTCGTGTACATGAATAAGGTCGACATGGTCGACGATCCGGAACTGCTCGAGCTGGTCGAGCTCGAAGTGCGTGAGCTGCTGTCGAAGTACAATTTTCCAGGCGACAAGATCCCCATCATCAAGGGCTCGGCGCTCAAGGCCCTCGAAGGCAGCGATGAGAAGCTCGGCAAAGAAACGATCATGGAGCTGATGAAGGCGGTGGATGAGTACATTCCGCAGCCCGAGCGGCCGAAAGACCAACCGTTCCTGATGCCGGTAGAAGACGTGTTCTCCATTTCCGGCCGCGGCACCGTCTGCACCGGCCGGATCGAGCGCGGCATCATCAAGGTCGGCGAGGAGGTCGAGATCGTCGGCATCAAGCCGACGACCAAGACGGTCGTCACCGGCGTCGAGATGTTCCGCAAGCTGCTGGATCAGGGCGAGGCGGGCGACAACGTCGGCTGCTTGCTGCGCGGCACCAAGCGCGAAGAAGTCGAGCGCGGCCAGGTGCTCTGCAAGCCCGGCTCGGTCAAGCCGCACACGAAGTTCAAGGCGGAAGCTTACATTCTCACAAAGGAAGAGGGCGGCCGTCACACTCCGTTCTTCACCAACTATCGTCCGCAGTTCTATTTCCGCACCACTGACGTCACGGGCGTGGTGCACCTGCCGCAAGGCACGGAAATGGTGATGCCGGGCGATAACGTGGCGATGGAAGTACACCTGATCGTGCCGATCGCCATGGAGGAAAAACTGCGCTTCGCCATTCGCGAAGGCGGCCGCACCGTCGGCGCCGGCGTCGTGGCGAGCATCATCGAGTAGTGTGTCGAGGCGTGATGGCCGGGCAAAACCCGGCCATCCGCATTTACCTGGGTTAGCAATTCCGTGGTTGCCCGGCCGACGGGCGGGCACGACGGACGAGAGATAATGACAATGAACGGCCAGAATATCCGGATCAGGCTCAAGGCGTTCGATCACCGCATCCTCGATGCGTCGACGCGCGAGATCGTGAACACGGCGAAGCGCACCGGTGCGCAAGTTCGTGGACCGATCCCGCTGCCGACCAGAATCGAGAAATTCACGGTGAACCGCTCGCCGCATGTCGACAAGAAGAGCCGTGAACAGTTCGAGATGCGCACGCACAAGCGCCTCTTGGATATCGTCGATCCGACGCCGCAGACGGTGGACGCGCTGATGAAGCTCGACCTCGCTGCCGGCGTCGACGTCGAGATCAAGCTTTAAGGCCGGGGTGGGTTAGCAATGCGTTCGGGTGTAGTCGCACAGAAGGTCGGAATGACCAGGATTTTCACCGACGCCGGCGAGCACGTGCCGGTGACGGTGCTGCGCCTTGCGCAGTGCCAGGTGGTCGCTCACCGCACCAAGGATAAGAATGGATACGTCGCGCTGCAGCTCGGATCGGGCGCGCGCCGTTCCAACAACATGAGCAAGGCCGACCGCGGCTATTTCGGCAAACAGAACGTCGAGCCCAAGCGCAAGCTCGCCGAATTCCGCGTGACCGAGGATTCGTTGATTCCAGTCGGCGCGGAAATCACCGCTGATCACTTCATTCCCGGTCAGTTCGTCGATGTTTGCGGCATCACCATCGGTAAGGGATTTGCCGGGGGGATGAAGCGCTGGAACTTTGCCGGCCTGCGCGCCTCGCACGGCGTTTCGATTTCGCACCGCTCGATTGGCGGCACCGGCGGCCGTCAGGATCCGGGCAAGACGTTCAAGAACAAGAAGATGCCGGGTCACCTTGGCGCTGAGCGGGTCACGACGCTCAATCTCAAAGTCGTTCAGACCGACGTCGAACGCGGCCTCCTACTGGTCGAAGGTGCGGTGCCTGGCGCCAAGAGCGGTTGGGTGACCGTGCGCGATGCGGTGAAGAAAAAACTGCCCAAGGAAGCCCCGAAGCCCGGTAAGTTCCGCGTGAACGAGGCGGCTGAAGCAAAAGCGGAGTCCGCTCCAAAATCTGAAACCAAACCCGCGGTTGAGCAGGCAGCGCAGGCCGCTGGCGCCGCCGACCAGGCGGCAACCGCTGCGGCACAGGCTGCCAAGGCCGCCGATAAGGCTGCGGAAGCTGCCGACAAGGCCGCTGCTGTCGCGAAGAAGGAGGGCGAGTGATGGAGCTCAAGATCGTCGCTCTCGATGGAAAGGATGCCGGCAAGGCCACGCTGCCGGATGCGATCTTCGGCCTCGAGCCGCGCGCCGATATCATTCAGCGTTGCATTAACTGGCAGCTCGCCAAGCGTCAGCGCGGGACACATAAGACCAAGGGCCGCAGCGAAATCTGGCGGACTGGCAAAAAGATGTATGCGCAGAAGGGCACCGGCGGCGCGCGTCACGGTTCGGCCCGCGCGCCTCTGTTTCGCGGCGGCGGCCGAGCTTTCGGCCCCGTTGTGCGCAGTCACGCGATCGAACTGCCGAAGAAAGTGCGCGCACTCGCGCTCAAACATGCCCTGTCATCGAAGGCCAAGGATGGCGTCATCATTGTGCTCGATAGGGCGACTGTGAAAGATGCCAAGACGAAAGCGCTGGCAAAGCAATTCGACAAGCTCGGGCTTGAGAACGCGCTGATCATCGATGGTGCCGAGATCGAAACGAATTTCCGCGCCGCTGCTCGCAACATTCCTAATATCGACGTGCTGCCGGTTCAGGGCATCAACGTCTATGACATCTTGCGACGCAAGACTTTGGTACTGACGAAGGCTGCGCTTGATGCGCTGGAGGCGCGATTCAAATGAGCACCAGTGATCCGCGCCACTACGACGTCATCATCGCTCCGGTGATCACCGAAAAGGCGACCATGGCATCCGAGCACAACAAGGTCACCTTCAAGGTGGCAAAGCACGCCACGAAACCGCAGATCAAGGAAGCGGTGGAGAAGCTGTTCGACGTCAAGGTCAAAAGCGTCAATACGCTTACGCGGCCGGGCAAGATGAAAGTGTTCCGCAACAGGATCGGGCAACAGTCCGACGTGAAGCGCGCGATCGTGACCCTCGAAGAAGGTCACCGCATCGACGTGACCACGGGATTGTAAGGAGAGCGTTGCGATGGCGTTGAAAACATACAATCCGGTAACGCCGGGCCAGCGCCAGCTGGTGATCGTCGACCGCTCGGCGCTGCACAAGGGGCCGCCGGTCAAGTCGCTGACCGAGGGGCAGAACTCGACGGGTGGTCGCAACAATCACGGGCGGATCACCTCGCGTTTCCGGGGTGGTGGCCACAAGCAGGCCTATCGGCGGATTGATTTCCGCCGCAGGAAGTTCGATGTGCCGGCAACGGTCGAACGGCTGGAATACGATCCGAACCGTACGGGCTTCATCGCGCTGATCAAGTATCAGGATGGCGAACTCGCCTACATTCTCGCGCCGCAGCGCCTTGCCGCCGGCGATACCGTGGTCGCGTCAGAGCACGCGGACGTGAAACCGGGCAATGCCATGCCGGTCGCGAACATCCCGGTCGGTACCATTGTCCACAATGTCGAGATCAAGATCGGGAAAGGCGGGCAGATCGCGCGCTCTGCAGGCAGCTACGCGCAGATCGTCGGCCGCGACCAAGATTACGTGATCCTGCGACTCAACACGTCCGAGCAGCGCCTGGTGCATGGCCGCTGCATGGCGACAGTCGGCGCCGTCTCCAACCCGGACAATATGAACACCACGATTGGCAAGGCCGGACGCCAACGTTGGAAAGGGCGCATGCCGCACAACCGCGGCATCACCATGAATCCGGTCGATCACCCGCACGGCGGCCGCACCAAGGGCGGCAAGCACTGGACGACGCCGTGGGGTTTCCCGACCAAAGGCAAGAAAACTCGCAAGAATAAACGCACCGAGCGCTTCATTATTGCGAGCCGGCACGATCGCAAGAAGAAGCAGCAGTAGGAACTCGAAGCTATGACGCGTTCAGTTTGGAAAGGTCCTTTTGTCGACGGCTATCTGCTGCGTAAGGCAGAGGCCGCTCGGTCATCGGGCCGCCACGAGATGATTAGGATTTGGAGCCGGCGCTCGACCATTCTACCGCAATTCGTCGGACTGAATTTCGGCGTCTATAACGGGCAGAAGCACATTCCGGTGCTGGTGAACGAAGAGATGGTCGGTCACAAATTCGGCGAGTTCGCGCCGACCCGGATGTTCTACGGCCATTCGTCCGACCGCAAAGCCAAGCGCACAGGCGGACCTGCCGCGTCGGGCGCCGCTCCGGCGGCACCGGCTGCCGCGCCAGCGAGCTGAGAGATAAAAGAGTAACGACATGGGCAAGCGCCAACGCGAGCGAGACCTCAGCGAGAACGAGGCGAAGGCTGTGAGCAAGATGCTGCGGATCTCCCCGCAGAAGCTCAACCTCGTCGCGCAGTTGATCCGCGGGAAAAAAGTCGCGAGCGCGCTCGCCGATCTTGAGTTTTCGCACAAGCGTATCGCAAAAGATGTGCGCAAGTGCCTGGAATCGGCGATCGCCAACGCCGAGAACAATCACGACCTCGACGTCGACGACCTAGTCGTCGCCGAGGCTCACGTCGGCAAAGCACTGGTCATCAAGCGCTTCACCCCGCGCGGCCGTGGTCGCGTGGGACGAATCCTAAAACCGTTTTCTCATCTGACCATCGTTGTGCGTCAGGTTGAGGCGCAGGCGGGAGCCTGAGGAGTAGACATGGGTCAAAAAGTCAATCCGATCGGGCTGCGCCTCGGTATCAACCGCACCTGGGATTCGCGCTGGTTCGCAGGCAAGGCCGAGTACGGCTCCCTGCTGCACGAAGACATCAAGATTCGCAAAGAGCTGATGAAGCAGCTCAAGCAGGCGGCTGTTTCCCATATCGTGATCGAACGGCCGCATAAGAAGTGCCGTGTGACAATCCATTCGGCGCGCCCCGGCGTTGTGATCGGCAAGAAGGGCGCGGACATCGAGAAGCTGCGCAAGTCTGTTGCCAAGCTCACGGACAGCGACGTCGTCATCAACATCGTCGAAATCCGCAAGCCCGAGCTCGACGCCCAACTCGTCGCCGAATCGATCGCCCAGCAGCTTGAACGCCGCGTCGCGTTCCGCCGAGCGATGAAGCGCGCCGTGCAGTCGGCAATGCGTCTTGGCGCCGAAGGCATCCGTATCAACTGTTCCGGTCGCTTGGGCGGCGCCGAAATTGCGCGCATGGAATGGTATCGCGAAGGCCGCGTGCCGCTTCATACTCTGCGCGCCGACGTCGACTACGGTGTCGCTACGGCATTCACCACCTACGGCACATGCGGCGTGAAAGTATGGATCTTCAAGGGCGAGATCCTCGAGCACGACCCCATGGCGCAAGACAAGAAGCTCGCTGAAGGCGAGACCGGCCGGCCGCGCCGCGAAACGGCGGCTTGAGAGGACAAACAGAGTTTTAGGTCATGCTGCAACCGACCCGCACGAAGTTCCGCAAGGCGTTCAAGGGCCGCATTCATGGTGTCGCCACGAGTGGCACCACGCTTGCCTTTGGCCAATACGGGCTCAAGGCGCTCGAACCTGAGCGCGTCACCGCGCGCCAGATCGAGGCTGCGCGCCGTGCGCTCACCCGCTTCATGAAGCGATCCGGCCGCGTATGGATTCGTGTGTTTCCCGACGTGCCGGTGTCGAAAAAGCCGATCGAAGTGCGCATGGGCAAAGGCAAAGGTACCCCGGAGCTCTGGGTCGTGCGCGTAAAGCCCGGCCGAATTCTGTTTGAAGTCGACGGTATTCCCATCGAAGTCGCCAAGGAAGCGCTGGGACTTGCCGCGGCCAAGCTGCCCGTCAAGACCCGTTTCATCGAACGTATCGCCGAGTGACGCCATGAAATCCGCCGACGTAAGAGCGATGACGCTCGATCAGCTCGATGACGAAGTGCTCAAGCTGAAGAAGGAGCAGTTTAATCTGCGCTTTCAGCGCGCCACCGGTCAGCTCGAGAATACGTCCCGCGTGCGCACGATCCGGCGTGACATCGCGCGCATGAAGACGATTGCGGCGCAGAAACGCGCCGGTGCACCTGAGCCCGCTCCGAAGGCCGAGGCCGCGCCGGCACCAGCGAAAAAGACCAGGACTGCCAAACCGAAGGCCGCCGCGAAGCCGGAATCGCGCGCCAAGACGAAATCGAAGCAATAAGAGGTTCGAGATGCCGAAGCGTACGCTGAATGGCGTTGTCGTAAGCGACAAGCAGGACAAGACCGTGGTCGTGCGCGTCGAGCGTCGCTTCACGCACCCGACGATGAAGAAGACCATCCGTCGCTCGAAGAAGTACCACGCCCATGACGAGGCCAACACCTATGTGGTCGGCGACATGGTGTGGATCGAAGAGCGGCGGCCGATTTCCAAGCTCAAGTGCTGGGAAGTCGTACGCGGCGAGAAAAAGCAAAAAGTTCAATGATCGTTAGCGACCAAACATTGAGAGCCGCATCATGATCCAGATGCAAACCAACCTCGACGTGGCGGATAATTCCGGCGCGCGTCGCGTCATGTGCATCAAAGTGCTGGGCGGTTCCAAACGCAAATATGCCACCATCGGCGACGTCATCGTCGTTTCGGTGAAGGAGGCGATTCCGCGCGGCCGCGTCAAAAAGGGCGACGTTATGAAGGCCGTCGTGGTGCGCATCTCCAAGGACATCAAGCGTCCCGACGGCTCGGTGATTCGTTTCGATCGCAATGCGGCGGTCTTGATCACACCACAGATGGAGCCAGTGGGAACCCGCATATTCGGCCCGGTGCCGCGCGAGCTGCGCGCCAAGAATCACATGAAGATCATTTCGCTCGCCCCGGAGGTGCTGTGATGGCCGCCAAAATCCGCAAGGGCGATAAGGTCGTGGTTCTCACGGGCCGTGACAAAGGCCGTACGGGCGAGGTGATCGAGGTACGCCCCGATCAGGATCGTGCGCTCGTGCGCGGCATCAACATGGTCAAACGTCACCAACGCCAGAGTGCGCAACAGGAGGGCGGGATCGTCTCGAAAGAGAGCACCGTTCACCTGTCCAATCTGGCGGTCGCCGACCCCAAGGATGGCAAGCCGACCCGTATCGGCTTCAAGTTCGTCGGCGAAGGCGATGCGCGCAAGAAAGTGCGCGTTGCCAAGCGTTCCGGAGTCGAAATCGATGGCTGATACCCAGCAGCAGGGCAACGAGCCCAAGAAAACGCAGAAACCCCAGGGTGCCCCGAAGGGCGCCAAGGATGGCGGCGCCCCCAAAAGCGCAAAAGAGGGCGACGCGCCGAAGGTGAAGAAGCCGCGCGAGCGCTCCGACTATGTGCCGCGGCTGAAGACGCATTTCGAGCAGACGATACGTGGCGAGCTGGCGAAGAAGTTCGGCTACTCGAACGGCATGCAGGTGCCCAAGATCACCAAGGTTGTACTCAATATGGGCATCGGCGAAGGCGTCGCCGACCGCAAGAAGGCGGACAACGCGGCGGTCGACCTGTCGCTGATCGCGGGCCAAAAAGCCGTGATCACCAAATCGCGTAAGTCGATCGCGACCTACAAACTGCGCGATGGACAGGCTATTGGTTGCAAGGTCACGTTGCGCAAGGCGCGCATGTACGACTTCATCGATCGGCTGGTGAGTATCGCGCTGCCTCGCGTCCGCGACTTCCGCGGCCTCAATCCAAAAAGCTTCGACGGTCGTGGCAACTACAGTCTCGGCATCAAGGAATACACCGTGTTTCCGGAGATCGACTTTGACAAGGTCACCGATACCTGGGGACTCGATATCACCGTTTGCACCAGCGCACGCAACGACGACGAAGCGCGCGCGCTGCTGACTGCGTTCAACTTCCCGTTCCGGCAGTAGGGCCAGGCCTTATACGCGGAACCGCAAGGAGCGAAAGTATGGCTAAAAAGAGTTCGATCGAGAAGAACAACAGGCGGCGCAAGATGGCGAAGAAATTCGCCAACCGGCGCACGAAGCTCAAGGCGATCGCACATGACAAGAAGCTGCCGATGGAGGAGCGGTTTGCCGCGACTCTGAAGCTTGCTGAATTGCCGCGCAATTCGTCGAAGACGCGGATCCGCAATCGCTGCGAGCTCAGCGGCCGCCCGCGCGCGTACTACCGGAAGCATCGCCTGAGCCGTATCGCGTTGCGCGAGCTTGGCTCCAAGGGCCTGATCCCCGGCCTTGTGAAGTCGAGCTGGTGAGGAGGGCGCGATGGCAGTGAATGATCCG
>Ga0307498_10000025_pt1 | contig 14659 bp, 13 predicted proteins | sample 12_S_MG_FD_201369 | JGI IMG/M metagenome (GOLD analysis project Ga0307498, IMG submission 201369) | Soil microbial communities from Populus trichocarpa stands in riparian zone in the Pacific Northwest, United States - 12_S | ecosystem: Environmental > Terrestrial > Soil > Riparian zone > Trees...
TTTGTTTCCGATACGAAAATCCAAATCGGCTGAGCGAAACGTCGCATTCAAGGTTCAATCATGAGCGGACACTCGACCTACCAACCGCAGAGCAAGGTTCTGCAATGGCTCGAGAAACGGTTGCCGATCGGTGGCCTGGTTCATTCTTCTTTCGTGGTCTATCCGGTGCCGCGCAATCTGAACTATCTGTGGACGTTCGGCGGCATCCTCGCGTTCATGCTCGGCGTGCAGATCGTCACCGGCATCGTGCTGGCGATGCATTATATCCCGCACGTCGATCTCGCGTTCCGATCTGTTGAGGGCATCATGCGCGACGTCAACTATGGTTGGCTGTTGCGCTACCTGCACGCCAACGGCGCGTCGATGTTCTTCTTGGCCGTCTACGTCCACATGTTCCGCGGCATCTATTATGGCTCATACAAAGAACCGCGTGAGGTGCTCTGGATTCTCGGCGTGATCATCTACCTGCTGATGATGGCGACAGGCTTCATGGGCTACGTGCTGGTCTGGGGCCAGATGAGCTTCTGGGCCGCGACCGTGATCACCAATCTGTTTTCGGCAATTCCCGGCGTTGGCGACACGATCGTTACGTGGCTATGGGGCGGCTACGCGGTCGGAAATCCGACGCTCAACCGGTTCTACTCGCTGCACTATCTGCTGCCCTTTGTGATTGCGGGCGTGGTCGTACTCCACATTTGGGCATTGCACGTCGTCGGGCAGAATAATCCCACCGGGATTGAACCCAAGTCAGAAAAAGACACCGTGGCGTTTACACCCTACGCAACGGTGAAGGACGGCTTCTTCCTTGCTGCGTTCGTCATCCTCTACGCGTGGTTCGTGTTCTACATCCCGAATTTCCTCGGCCACGCAGACAACTACATCCCGGCCAATCCTGCAGTGACACCGACACACATCGTGCCGGAATGGTACTACCTGCCGTTCTACGCGATCCTGCGCGCAATTCCGGACAAACTGATCGGTGTCATCGCGCTCGGCGCCTCCATTGTGATTCTGGCTTTCCTGCCCTGGCTCGACACATCGAGGGTGCGCTCGGCCCGCTATCGGCCGTTGTTCAGGCAGTTCTTCTGGCTGTTCGTGATTGTGTGCGTCGGGCTCGGCTGGCTGGGCTCCAAGCCGCCTGAGGGAATCTACGTGATCCTGGCTCGCGTCTTCACCATTTATTACTTCGCGTTTTTCCTGGTCATCCTGCCGCTCCTCGGCATCTTCGAGAAGACCAAGCCGCTGCCGAATTCGATTTCGGAATCGGTTCTGGGCGCGAAAGCGTGAGCGGGAGAACGAACATGAAGATGCAGCGTACAATCATCGCTCTCGCGCTCGCTGGATGCGTCGGTTCGTCGATCGCACCGGCGGTTGCTCAGGAGCATGACACGCCGACGCCGCCGATGTTGAAGTGGTCTTTTTCTGGCCCGTTCGGCAGGTACGACCAGGGACAACTCCAGCGCGGCTTCAAGATTTACAAGGAAGTCTGCGCAGCCTGTCACTCGATTCAGATGCTGGCTTTCCGCAATCTGGCCGACCCAGGCGGCCCTGGCTTTTCAGAGGCGCAGGCGGCGGCGGTGGCCGCTGACTACAAGATCAAGGATCTCGACGATAAGGGCGAGCCAACTGAGCGCCCCGGACGTCTCGCCGATACCCTCCCGCCACCGTTCGCAAATGAACTCGCGGCCAAGGCGGCGATCGGCGGTGTTGCGCCGCCCGACATGTCGACCTTGGCGAAGGCCCGCACGTTTGAGCGCGGCTTCCCCTGGTTCGTGTTCGATACGATTACGCAATATCAGGAGCAGGGGCCGGACTACATCGCCGCGCTGCTGAACGGTTATGAGGAGCCCCCCAAAGGCTTCCAACTGCCGCAAGGCGGTCACTACAACAAATATTTCCCGGGCCACAATATTGCGATGTCGCCTCCGCTGCAGGCGGGCCAGGTGACCTTCGACGATGGTGCGCCGCAGACGCAGGAGCAATATTCCAAGGATATCTCCGCGTTTCTGATGTGGGCAGCCGAGCCGCACATGGTGGCGCGCAAGCGCATCGGCCTGCAGGTTATGATCGTCCTGATCGTGCTCGCCGGATTGATGTATTTCACCAAGAAAAAGGTGTGGCACGAGGTCGAGAAGCCGCGCGAAATCGCACGCGGACAGGACCCGAAGAAGACCGCGGCCTGACGACTTTGGAAATGTTGTTGCGCGAAGGGCCTCGTTTGGGGCCCTTCGTTTTTTTGTCGGCTCGTATAGGCTGAACGCACTCCTCTTCCACACTTGCGAGTGCGCATGGCCAAATCTGTTCTCGGTATCATCGGTGGGTCTGGCATTTATGATTTGCCGGGCCTTGGCAATGTACAAGAGCAACGAATTGCCAGTCCCTGGGGCGATCCATCCGGTCCTCTGCGCATCGGGGAGATCGCAGGGCTGCCGGTCGTGTTTCTCTCGCGCCACGATCAGGGCCACCGGCTATCGCCGTCAGATATCAACTATCGCGCCAATATTGACGTCTTGAAGCGTGCCGGTGTTACCGATCTGGTTTCCTTGTCAGCGTGTGGCTCGTTCAAGGAAGAGCTGCCACCCGGGTCCTTCATTCTGGTCGATCAGTTTGTCGATCGTACCTACAGGCGCGAGAGCTCTTTCTTCGGCAAGGGACTTGTGGCGCATGTTTCAATGGCTCACCCGGTGTCGCCGCTGTTGCGCGCGAATTTGCGTGATGCGGCAACGGCGGAGGGCATCACGCCGCACTGGGGCGGCACCTATGTGTGCATGGAAGGCCCACAATTCTCCACTTACGCCGAAAGCATGACCTACAAGCAGCTTGGCTATTCCGTCATCGGTATGACCAACATGCCGGAAGCCAAACTCGCTCGGGAGGCGGAGATTTGCTTCGCGACCGTCGCGATGGTCACCGACTTCGATTGTTGGCATCCGGATCATGACGCCGTGACGGTCCAGCAGATCATCAAGGTTCTGCTAGCCAATGCTGAACAAGCCAAGAAACTTGTTGCGCGGCTGGCGCGCGATTTTTCACGCGAGCACGAGCCTTGCCCGATCGGTTCCGATCGCGCGCTCGATACAGCGCTGATCACGGCACCAGAGGCGCGTGATCCGGAGCTGATCAAAAAGCTCGATGCCGTTGCGGGCAGGGTGCTCGGCCGTTAGCCTTGCCATCATGAACATGCGGGCTGGCGCTGTCACGCGTGAGGAGCCTCCGTTTCGTGCCGAGCACATCGGCAGTCTGTTGCGGCCGAGAACGCTGCTGCAAAAGCGTGAGCGCTTCGCACGTGGAGAGATTTCGCAGGCCGATTTGACCGACGCGGAAGACGCGGCGATCGTGGACGCAGCGGCCTTGCAGGAGCGGCTGGGCCTCCAGTTCGCGACTGACGGTGAATTCCGTCGTCGCTCGTATCACAGTTTTTTCTACCGACAGCTTGGCGAGCTGAGCATCGATACCGTTGCGGGCGCCGATGCCGAGGGCGGGGCAGCCGGTGCCGGGCGGGGACAACAGCCCGTTGCGCTCATCAAAAGCCGCGTGCGCTGGACGCATCCGGTGAATGTCGCCGATTTCAATTTTCTCAGAAGCAAAACGAAATTGCTTCCCAAGATTACGATCCCCGGACCGTGCGCGTTGCATTTTCGCGGTGGCGATGCCGCGGTGCTGGCGCACGCCTATCGTGACACTGACCAATTCTGGGATGACATCGTCGACGCATTCAACAAAGAGCTGGCTGCGTTGGCGGACACGGGCTGTCGCTACGTGCAGATCGATGAAACGGCCTTCGCCAAATTTGGCGATCTGGATGTGCAGGCGGCTCTAGCGGCGCGTGGCGACGACTGGAGCAAGCTAATCGACACCTATGTTGGAGTGACAAATCGCGTGTTGCGCGCGGCGCCGAAGGGTCTCCAAATCGGAATGCATCTCTGCCGTGGTAACCGTGGCGGCCACTGGCACGCCGAGGGCAGTTACGAGGACGTCGCCGAACGGCTGTTCAACGCATTGGACATTTCTTTTTATTTTCTCGAGTACGACACCCCGCGCGCGGGTACCTTCACTCCGCTCCGTTTCGTTCCCAAACACAAATCGGTCGTGCTTGGATTGGTTTCGTCTAAGACGCCGATTTTGGAAGATAAGGCTGTTCTGCGCAAGCGCGTCGAGGAGGCGAGCCGACACGTAGCACTTGATCGTTTGGCAATGAGCCCACAATGCGGCTTTGCTAGCGTGGACACCGGTAATCCGGTGACGCCTGAGATGCAGGAAGCTAAGCTTCGCCTCGTCGTTGAACTGGCGAACGAAATTTGGGGCGAGGCCCGGTCAAAGTGAGAGGCAGCATGCGGTGTGGCGCTATCTACCTCACAATTGCGATTGGCGCGGCCATTGTTTCGGTGACCGCCCAGGCGCAGGAGCAATATCCCAACCGCCCGGTTCATGTGCTGGCCGCTGCAGCACCAGGAGGCAATCCTGATGTTTTGGCGCGTCTATTGTCCCAACGGCTTGCTGAGATCCTTGGCCAGCCTTTTGTCGTCGAAAATGTCCCCGGCGCCGGCGGCATATTGGCGGCCAAGCGAATCGCCGAAGCGTCGCCCGACGGATACACGCTGATGTTGAACGATTCCGGGGCACTGGCGATCAACATCAATATGAGCGCAGACGCTACCTACAAGCTGAAGGACTTCACGCCGATCACCGCGCTTGCGACCGTGCCGACCGTGCTGGTGATCATCCCGTCGGTGCCCGCCAATACTGTGAATGAATTCATCGCGCTGGCAAAATCGAAACCGGGGATGATGAGTTTCGGATCTGCAGGTGCCGGATCCATCCATCATCTCACGATGGAAATTTTCGCCGAACGCACCGGCATCAAGATGCTGCATGTCCCCTATCGCGGTGGGACCGCCCTGGTGAATGGATTGCTGACCGGCGAGATTCAGGCTGGATGGTCCGGTCTCCCAAATGTGATTTCGCATATCAAGGCGGGCACCTTGCGCGGTCTGTGTGTCAGCGTGCTCAAGCGGGCCTTATCCCTGCCCGACGTGCCAACCTGTGACGAGGCCGGCATCAAGGGCTTTGACATCGCCGATATGCTGGGCTTGCAGGCTCCCGCCGGCATGTCGCCCAAATCGGTGGAGCGATTGCAGATTGCGATCGCGAAGGTCATGCGCGAATCGGCGATGGCCGAGCGCATGGAGACCCTCGGTATGGCTCTCCAGGAAAACGGTACGGCGAACTATGTCCGCTTCATGCAAGACGACCTCGATCTCTACGCCAAGGTGATCGACCGTCTTGGTCTTAGCCGCAAGGCGAGCAAGTGAACCTTTCGCGCAACATCTATTGAGGATCCGATGCATATCGTCGATGTGAACCGGCAATCGAGCGAAGAATGGCGAGCGGGCGTTGTGACGCGCATGAAAGCCTCTGCCGCGAACAGCGCCACCCAACTATGCCTGTTCGAGCAATGGTGCGATCCAGGACACGGTGCGCCAAATCATCTGCATGCGGTTGAAGAGGTTCTGTGCGTCCGTGAGGGACAGGCTGACGTGTGGATCGATGATAAACATGTCACGCTGACGAGCGGGCAGTTAGTTATCGTCCCGGCCGGCCGCAAACACGGTTTTTCAAACATCGGCCAAACTGTCCTACATATCGAGTCGACACTCGCGGCTCCTGTATTCGAGGCGGCGTACGACGACAAGCGAGAGACGCCGCGTCGCTGGTTGCCGGGATCAGATTGAACCAAGCAGCATCGCAATCATGGCACATTCTTCCTCACTCAAAGACGACCTGCGCGCCGCGATCCGCAACATCCCGGACTATCCAAAGCCCGGCATCATGTTCCGCGACATCACGACCTTATTGGGTGATGCGCGTGCATTCCGGCGCGCGGTCGATGAATTGGTGCAGCCTTGGGCCGGCATGAAGATCGACAAGGTCGCGGGAATCGAAGCACGCGGCTTCATTCTGGGAGGTGCCGTCGCGCATCAGGTTTCGGCAGGCTTCATCCCGATCCGCAAGAAGGGGAAGCTTCCCTATAAACGCGTGACCATCGGCTATTCGCTCGAGTACGGCATCGACGAGATGGAAATGCATGAAGATGCGGTGAAGAAGGGCGAGCGTGTGATTCTCGTGGACGATCTGATTGCCACGGGCGGCACCGCGGAAGGCGCGGTCAAGCTGCTGCGTCAGTTGGGGGCCGATGTCCTCGCAGCCTGTTTCGTCATCGATCTGCCGGAGTTGGGTGGCGCCGACAAACTGCGCACGATGGATGTGCCGGTGCGCACCTTGATTTCATTCGAAGGGCATTAGCGTCGGTACGGCCCCCATGGTCCGGACGGACCGCCTCCCGGAGCGACCGGTGGCTCGTCCGGCAAGAATGGCTTGCCGGCCTGTCCGTCCTGGTCGCGACTTCCCCAGGGGCCGTCTGCTGAGGGCGGTGAAAGCTGGTCGGGCTGCTCGGGCGGTTTCAAGGCGATCGGTCCTGGGTCGTGGCCGCCGGCAAACTTGACCAAGGCCTCCACCCGAGAATCGACTGATGGGTGGGTGGCAAACAGGTCCGAGAAGCCCTGACGCGGGTTGTCGATACACATCTCCATTACCGCCGAATTGGCGCTGACGAGTTCTCCGCGTCCCTCGATCTTGCGCAGCGCCGAGATCATGGCGTCGGGATTTTTCGTGAGCTCGACCGAGCCGGCGTCGGCGAGATATTCGCGCTGGCGCGATAGCGCGAAGCGGATGACGATCGACAAGATCCAGGCGACGACAATCAAAGCTATCGCGATGAGGATGGCGATCCCGGCGCCGCCTTTGCGGTCGCTGTCGCCACCCCTGCGGCGAAACCCGCCGAAAAACACGTTCTGGAAGAACAGCCGGAAAACCATCTCCCCGAAGAACGAAATCACGCCGGCGATGACCACCGCGATCACCAGCATGCGGACGTCGCCGTTGCGGATATGGGTCAGCTCGTGGCCGAGCACGGCTTCGAGCTCGGCGTCGTTGAGCGCGTTGATCAAGCCGCGTGTCACCGTGATCGAATATTGTTTTTGGTTGAGACCGGTGGCGAAGGCGTTCAGCGCATCGTCATCGGCGATCTTCAGCTTTGGCATGGTGATGCCGCGTGAGATGCAGAGATTTTCCAGGAGATTGTAGAGCCGCGGTTCCTCCGCGCGGGTGACCTCGTGGCCGCCGGTGACGGCGTCAATCATGGACTGATGAAATTTGTAGGCGATGAGGATCCAGACAACGGTGCCAATGGTCGCGAAGGGAAAAGCCTTGGCGAGATCGAAGAGCGCGGCTTGCACCAGATAGTCGAGCGGAGCATCGACGGTCAGCGCTTCCGCCAGCAGCGCGCCTGCGAACACCAGGAGATAGACCAGAAAGAACAGGCCGATAAGCAGCGCGATTGAACGGCGCCTGTTCGACTGGATGTGAGAATAGAGCCCGTAAGCGGCCATTCTTTATCCGGCCCTGTGCTCTGTCATGCCCGGCCCAGTGCTGCCGGAAGAGAAGACATTGTCGGGCCGGGCAAGCCCGGCCACAACCGGTGTCGTCAAGCGGATCTAGAACTTCACGCTCGGTGCCTGCTCGAGTTGGGCACGGCCTTCGCCAAGATCAAAAAATGTACGCGGCAAGAAGCCGAACATCCCGGCGAAGATGGACGCCGGAAACTGCTGGATGCCCGTATTGTATTCCTGCACCGCGTTGTTGAAGAACCGGCGCGACGCAGCAAGTTTGTTCTCGATGTCCGACAATTCGGCCTGCAACTGTTGAAAGTTCTGATTAGCCTTGAGATCCGGATAGGCTTCCGAGAGGGCGAATAACTGCCGAAGCGCGCCGGTGAGCGCGTTCTCCGCAGCCACCTTCTGCTCTACGCCGGGGGCAGCCATCGCCGCATTTCGCGCCTGAACCACGGCCTCCAACGTTCCGCGCTCATGCGTGGCATAGCCTTTGACAGTCTCAACTAGGTTGGGAATGAGGTCGTGCCGTTGCTTCAGCTGAACATCGATGTCGGCAAAGGCCTGGTTGGTCCTCTGACGCATGGCGACGAGGCTGTTGTAGATACTGATCGCCCAGACCACGAGGACGACGATGATGCCAAGGACAACCCAGCCGGTGGTGGACATAAAAGACTCCAAATTCGAGACACGGAAATCGGTTGCACAAAATCAGTTTATCTCAGATGCGGTTCTGGTCGCTAACGGCAACCAGGTAGGTGTCCTTGGAAGGGGTGGGTTTTTGGGCGCAAAAAAAGACCCCGAGCCTAAACCCGGGGTCTCTTAGCCAGACGGCTATTCGGGGGGTAAGGGGGGAGCCGTCCAGCTGAAATACACGCGATTAACTCCGCCCCCTGGCAAATGGTTCCGGCCCCAATGTGGTCGAATGAGATTCGATGTCGCAAGCGGTTCGCTTCGCCGCCGCAACACGGTTTCAGAAGTGTTTCCAACGGGTTGAAGGAGGGGCGGATTTTGTCCGGCCGTTGCTCCGCACCAATCTGATCAACTCGCCTCGCGGAACCGGACCGCGGCTTCCAAATCGACAGATACGAGCTGGGACACACCACGCTCGGCCATCGTGACGCCGTACAGGCGATTCATGCGCGCCATCGTAATCGGATTGTGCGTAATGATGACGAAGCGCGTGTCGGTCGATTTCGTCATCTCGTCGAGCAGATCACAGAAACGCTCGACGTTATGGTCATCAAGCGGTGCGTCCACTTCGTCCAGAACACAAATTGGCGCGGGGTTGGTCAGGAACACGGCGAAGATGAGGGCAAGCGCCGTCAGAGCCTGTTCTCCGCCCGAAAGGAGTGACAGCGTTGCTGGCTTCTTGCCGGGCGGCTTAGCAAGAATCTCCAGGCCGGCCTCCAGTGGATCTTCGCTTTCGACCAACTGCAACTCGGCAGTCCCGCCGGCGAACAACTGGGTGAAGAGGTGTTGGAAGTGTTTGTTGACCTGCTCAAATGAAGTGAGCAGCCGCTCGCGTGCTTCGCGGTTGAGGCTTTGGATGCCGAGCCGCAATTTCTTGATAGCCTCTACCAGGTCGTCGCGTTCGGTGGTGAGCGAGGAGTGTTGGACCTCAACCTCTCGCAGCTCTTCCTCGGCGCGAAGGTTGACCGCGCCTAGGCGTTCACGCTCACGGCGAAGACGTTCAAGCTTCTCTTCAATTTCGGCAAGATCGGGTAAGGGATCGGTCGGACCGATTTCGGCCAATTCCGCGACCGCTGACGGTTCAATTTCCAGCATATCGCGGATTTCTCTCGCGATATCGCTAAGCCGACGTTTGGCTGCTTCGAAGCGTTCCTCGGCGCGGGCGAATTCTTCGCGAGCTGCACTGGCGGCTTCCAGCGCGGCCCGGGCATCGCGATCGGCTGTGGCGAGCGCCGTTTCAGCGGCCTGCAGTCGGTCGGCACAGTCCTGCCGGGCGGTTTCCGCAGTCTGCACTTCGGCGATTAGTGCACGCCGTTTCTCGGCGAAAATCTGGGGTGCATTCTCGAGCTCCGTACGGTCGCGTCTGGCCTCGACAGTGCGCTGTTCGAGTGTGGCGATCTGTTTTCGCGCGCCTTGTTGACGTTCGATCCAACCCGTCCTGTCGGCTGCAAGGGTCGTCAGCCTGCGGTCGGCAAGTTCAGCTTCGCGGACAATCGCCTGTTGCTCGGCTCGCACCTCCGCCAGCCTCGCGCGTTTGCCCGAAATCTCGTCGCGCACCTGCGCGAGCTTTGTTTCGAGATGGGCGGCCGGGGCGAGCCGGATGAGCGAGCCTTCAGCGTCAGCTTTGGCGGTTGTCGCTTCGTCGCGGCTCGTATTAAGCCGCGCACGGGCTTCGGCCAGCGCCGATAGCCGCGCAGCCTGACGATTGAGATCTCGTTCGCGTGCGCGTGTTTCAGTTTCTACACTGCTGGCAGCCTTGAAGGCTGCCTGTGCCGTTTCAACTGTCCGGCGATTGGCGTCGACCTCGCTTCGCGCGCTTACGAGTTCGCTGTCGATCTCGGCAAACCGGCTGCGTTGCGCCAGCCTCCGGGCGGCGCCGGTTGGCGCGTGCGCCGCGGCAACAAACCCGTCCCAGCGCCAGAGGTCGCCCTCGCGTGATACCAGCCGCTGGCCGGTTTTGAGGGAACTGGCAAGACGGATAGCCGCGTCGCGCTCAACGACTCCGATTTGTGAAAGGCGGCGCGTCAATTGCGCGGGTGCTTTCACATATTGCGCCAACGTCGCGACGCCGTCGGGCAGAGCAGGGTCGTCCGCCTCGTGAGCAATCCCGCTCCAATGCATGGGTGAGGATGGATCGACAGGCGCATCCAAATCGTCACCGAGTGCGGCGCCAAGCGCTTTCTCATAGCCTTTTTCGACGGAGATGTGGTCGATGACCGGAGGCCAAAGGCTGCGGGTCTCGAGCGACAGCATCTTTGACAAGGTCTTCGCTTCGGTCTCCAGCCGCTGCACGCGCTTTTCTGATTCCGCCAACGTAGCCTGGGCAGTTTCCATTTCAGCGCGCGCCACATTGTGCGCAGCTTCGGCTGCAATCGCGGCAGCCTCCGCCTCGCTGAGCGCGACTTGAGTCCCTTCCATCGCCACAGCAAGCGGACCAACATCTCCCGTGTGAAGCGTTGCCAGTTCACGCTCGATGGCCTCGATTTCTGAAGAAATCCTCGAAATGCGTTCGCTTTGTTCCCGGGCAGCGTTCTCGAAGAGGTTGCGTTGAGCAGCCAGATCCGCAAGCTCTGTGGTGCGATCGGCGAAGATCCTCTCAGCCGCTCCCAGTTCGGTGTCCGCTTCAGAGACCTTGGCGTCGACCCCCCTTCTACGACCCGCGCTTTCGCGCGCTTCGGTGCGAATGGCTTCTTCTTCGGCGACCAGGCGTGCAATCGCCTGTTCGGTGTCAGCAGCAAGGCGCTGTTCCCGCTCGGTATCGGCAGCGAATTGAACGAGCCTAAGGTCAAGCTCGACGATGCGGTCCTTCGCCCGCGTTTCTTCGCGGTCAAGATCTCGCTGGGCAACGTTAAGACGGTGTAGCGCGGCGCCTGCGTGTGCCTCCGCTTCGCGCAATTCCGGCAGAGACGCCGCAGCGAGCGCCTGACGCTTTGAGGCTTCTGCTTCTGTGCCCACCCGATCCGCGACGGTGCGCACGGAGACGTCTTTCGCGTGCTCGGCTTCGGTGACTTCGCTGTTCGCGGAACTCCATCGCAAATGATAAAGGGTCGCCTCAGCCTTGCGCACCTGGGAGGATACGGTTCTGTAGCGGATCGCCTGACGCGCCTGCTTTTTCAGACCATCAATTTGGGCAGACAGTTGCCCAATTACGTCTTCGACCCGCAGAAGATTGGTCTCTGCTGCCTTCAATCTCAGTTCGGCCTCATGGCGTCGCGCGTGCAAACCGGCAATGCCGGCCGCCTCTTCCAGCACGCGACGGCGCTGTTCCGGTTTAGCCTGAATGATCTCGCCGATCCGACCCTGATGGACGAGCGCGGGCGAACGCGCGCCGGTCGACGCGTCGGCAAAAACGATTTGCACGTCACGCGCGCGTACATCCCGCCCGTTAATCCGATAGCTAGAGCCGGAATCACGCTCGATCCGACGGGCAATTTCCAACGAGTCCTGATCGTTGAAGGCAGCCGGTGCCGAGCGCGTCGAATTGTCGATCGCGATGGCGACCTCGGCATTGTTTCGCGCTGGCCGACTGTTTGAGCCGGAAAAAATGACATCGTCCATCGATGCCGCGCGCATAGATTTGTGCGAAGATTCGCCCATGACCCAGCGCAACGCCTCAACCAGATTCGATTTCCCGCAACCGTTTGGGCCCACCACGCCGGTTAAGCCTGGCTCAATCAGGAAATCGGTCGGTTCGACGAACGACTTGAAGCCGAGCAGCCGCAGCCGTGTAAGTTTCATACGTTAGGGCCTCGTGGCTCTTTGTTGGCGACGGACAACGTTCCGGATCTCATCTTTTTGGTCATGCGCAGAGTAGCGCGGCGCACTTTCGCTTCATCGATTTTGCACTGAACAAATCACTAGGTCGTTCCGTGGCTTGGCCCGAATCTAAGAGGGGGCGCCACATCGGCCCGGAGAATGAATCGCCGCGCCCGCAAGGGCAACTACCCCGCAGAAGTTAGGGGCGGTTTTCCATATCTTTCCGAAAGGGCAGACGCGAAAACGGGGTTTGTACGCTTACCGCGCGTGCGTGACTCGGGCCAAAAAACCCTTGTCAGCCCTTGAGATAGGGGTCAATCAGCTTTGCCATTTCGTCAGTCGACAAGGCGCCAGGGTATTGCGTCCCATTGATGAAAAAGGTGGGCGTTGATTGCACCTTGAATTTGTCGACGGCGCGTTTGCGGATGCTTTCGATGCCATCGAGTACCTGCTGATTCGCCAGGCAGGCATTGAAGGTTTGTTCCGTCAGGCCCGCCTGCTTTGCAATGGCAAGCAAAGGAGGTATCGGCTTTTCGACCGCCCACTGCTTTTGCTGGCGAAACATTGTGTCGATCAGGGCAAAATATTTCCCGTTGTCGTCCTTGCCGGCACAGCGCGCCAGCATGAAAGCGGCGGCGGCGAGGTTGTCGAGCGGAAACTCGCGGAAGATCCACCTTACTTTGCCGGTGTCGATATAGCGCTTCTTGATTTCTGGAAACGTGGTTTCTTGAAAGTGCGCGCAGTGGGGGCAAGTCATCGACGCGTATTCAATAATGGTCACAGGCGCTTTTTCGTCGCCCATCGCCATTTCTGGCAATGCGTCGGATTGCATCAACTCGCTGGTAGGCACGGAATCTGCCCAAGCCTCGACCGTCAAAGGTGGCAATGAGGAAACACCGAGCACTGCGGTGGCGAGCGCCACGGCAGACGTGGTCAGGCAAAATTCGCGGCGGGTGATCTGCAACGGAGGCTCCTGGGGCTGAGTGCCGGTCTGAACCGTCACTGGCTAGCTGGACGGCACAATTGTGGCAATGCCGGGCCAGCCTGCCAAGCCGGGCAGAGGCCTCAATTTCGCTTGATCGCCGCGCCCAGCCGGCCGAGCGCCTGACGCAGATTCTCGTCCTTGATATCCGGCAAGGTTTCGGCGACCCGTGCCGCCATGGAGGGGTCGGGTGTGTGCTGTGTGGGTTTCTCGCGATGCCTGAGGGGGGCTTGCCGCAAGGCAATGCGACCGATCGCCTGCCAGCCGAAAAAGCGGTTGACCCTCTCAAGGATGACGGCTGAGAGGTGCTGGATTTCGAGTGCGGCGGGTCCTTCGACCCGCAGCACAAGCGTGGCGGGTTCCGGGATTTTATCGCCGACCGGACGGGACCACTTGATCTTGAGCGGCTCGCTGTGGGCGGCAATCTCGGCGCCGACGATGTCGGGCCAGCGCGAAATGATCTCAGTTGAGGCAAAGCCCTGCGCCTTGAACGCGTCGCCCAAGGTCGCACTCAGCAATTCCGAAAGTGGCCGGGGAAAACCGCGCGGGGGCTTGCTCATAGGTACGTGCCTTGTGCCATCGTCGCACCATGACCGTAGCAGTCCGATCGGTTTCGCGGAAGAAAGCCCAAACGCCGGATCCCGAGGAGTTGCTTGCCTGGTATGACCGGCACGCACGAATCTTGCCGTGGCGAGCTCGGCGCGGCGAACACGCGGATCCATATCGCGTATGGCTGTCCGAAATCATGCTCCAGCAGACGACTGTGAAGGCGGTTGGACCGTACTACGTCCGTTTCTTGTCGCGCTGGCCCACGGTTGCCGCGCTTGCTGCGGCGAGGCTCGATGATGTCCTTCGTGCCTGGGCTGGGCTTGGCTATTACGCGCGCGCTCGCAATCTGCATGCCTGCGCGAAAGCTGTGGTCGAACACCATGGCGGACAGTTCCCGAGTGATGTCGAAGCCTTGCGCGGCCTGCCGGGGATCGGCGACTACACGGCGGCGGCGGTAGCGGCAATTGCTTTCGATTTTCCGGCAGTGCCGGTCGATGGGAATGTCGAGCGCGTCGTGTCGCGGCTTTTCATTGTCGAGGAAGAACTGCCGGCTGCGAAGCCGGTGATCAGACGGCTTGCTGCATCTTTACTCCCAAAACATCGGGCAGGTGACTTCGCTCAGGCGCTCATGGATCTCGGAGCCACTATCTGCTCACCGAAACGTCCCACGTGCGTGCTGTGTCCTTGGGAAGGCGCCTGCGCAGCGCACGCGCGCGGGGAACAGGAGACGTTTCCGCGCAAGTCACCAAAAGCGGAAGGCAAATTGCGCAGCGGCGCCGCGTTCGTCGCCCTGCGCGCCGATGGTCGCGTGTTACTGCGCCGGCGTCCCGAGAAAGGCCTGCTCGCCTCGATGATGGAGGTGCCGGGGAGCGAGTGGAAACATGATTTCGACAGGGCGCACGCTTGCCACTCGGCGCCGCGACTAGGTGGGCGAGCGCGATGGCGCCAGTTGCCCGGCATGGTGCGGCACGTATTCACTCATTTCCCGCTCGAACTGACTGTCTTCGTCGCGCACGCACAACCAGCAACGGCAGCACCGAAGGGTGCGTGTTGGGTGAAAATCGGGGATCTGGCGGATGAGGCGCTGCCCAGCGTCATGCGAAAAGTCCTCGCACACGCTCTCGATCGACGTTAGACCGCCACAACTTCCGAAATTGCAGTGGCGCGCCGAGGCGCAATCGCGCGAGCGATCGCAGTTCCCAAAAGCATCAAACATCGCTACGAAACGAGT
>Ga0307498_10000026_pt1 | contig 14498 bp, 17 predicted proteins | sample 12_S_MG_FD_201369 | JGI IMG/M metagenome (GOLD analysis project Ga0307498, IMG submission 201369) | Soil microbial communities from Populus trichocarpa stands in riparian zone in the Pacific Northwest, United States - 12_S | ecosystem: Environmental > Terrestrial > Soil > Riparian zone > Trees...
TAAGCCCGCGTGCGCTTTGCTGTCGCTTCCAGCGTGGGTGTTCGGTGTTCAACCGTATGAATGTGGCCGCAGTCTTCGCACCGAAAGAAGTCTACGGGTGCCCCGGTTCGGTGGCTTTCAACTGTGTGCCTAAATTCCAGTTTGCCGCCAAAAACGAACAAGGCTGACTGATGCTGGTAGGCTCCAAGGTTTCCCTCCACGGTTAAGTGAGGTACGCCGTCGTCAATCAAATCGTTGCAATAAAAGTCATCTTTGCACGACTGTGCCCAAGGCGAAGGTACACAGCGACCATCCATCGTGCTGCACAAGACGATTTTGTTGGGCTTAGGGGCAACTTAATGTTCGCTTCTCGACATAGCGTCCCGCTCAGATTTGGATAGGGGCACCGTCATAGCGATGGGATACGATGGGATAAGCCCTTTTGGGTGGGGACCCGCCCATGACATTACAAAATGACCACGACCACCATTCTGACTATGACCTCCGTCACCTAGCGCTGTATGGCGTGGCGGCAGTTGTGCTTTTGGTCTTCGCGTGGACCTTAGCCCACTAGCGTGCCTAACGTGCCGCGCTTAGCCGGTCTTTTTGTGCGCAAGACTTTCCAATTCTTCGCGCAACACCAGCGCCTGCGACTAGTTTTTTCGGTTTTCGGTATAGGGATGCTGGCTATTCCTAAGTGCAGGGTCGCTTGACTAAGCGCCAGTATCACTGCCGCCGTAAAGAAATAGCGTGGATTAGTCCTTTGGATGGGGACCGCCCATGACAAAACGAAATTCTGGCTTTGAAACTCGTCAACTAGTGCTGTTCGGCGCGGCGGCATTTGTGCTTTCGGTCTTCGTGTGCACCCATGTCTTCTAAACGTGCCGTGTAGAGACCGGCCATGCCAAGAATAAATACCGATTTCAAAGCAGGTCACCTAGCGCTTTTTGGCGTGGCGGCAGTTGTGCTTTTGGTCTTCGCGTGGACCTACGTCCACTAACGTGCGCCCTGAGCAGGTCTTTGCGGAATGTCCGCTTTGGGCCAAAAGCAGACATGTGCAGCGCACTAGTCGATGTCCGCTAAGTGCCAATAGCGGACTCATGCACTGCAGCAAACAGAATTTGTTATTCGAGCACTTCGTCGGCGCGCATCAGGAGCGCCTCCCTAATAACGGAAGCCAGTGTTGTTGCCGTGGTCGCGCCTGGCTCGCGGCGAACACTTGCGCGGCCATTTCCAGAGGAAGCCGTCCTACACGATTGTGACGCGGTGCGCGGTTCAAACGTACTTCACACGGTCAGCGAGTCTGTTTAACGTTGCCGCAGGGTTGAAGTGGAGTCGCGCACTGCGCCTCACAATGAGGCTTTCGGTCATCGTTCCGGGCGGTATGGGCTGAGGGCGCGCCATCCAATTCAAGATTGCAAAGGCTGGCGCGGGGTAGGCGTACATGTGCGGGCTACGAAGATACTTAATCGGAGCTGCTTTACACATTGCCGCCTTGAGCGCCTGGGGCCTCGCGGGGACAATTGCTGCGTCCGCCGTCTGGGCGGCCGATGCCATCAAGATCGGCTTCAGCATGCCGCTGACCGGCGGGCTTGCCTCGAACGGCAAGGCCATTTTGACCGCATATCAAATGTGGAAAGAGGACATTAATGCGAAGGGTGGGTTGCTCGGTCGCGACGTTGAACTCGTCTATTATGACGACCAGAGCAATCCCGCGCTCGTGCCTGCGATTTACGCGAAACTCCTTGATGTCGATAAAATCGACTTGGTCATTTCGAGCTATGGCACCAATATGACCATGCCGGTCATGCCGGTCGTCATTCCAAAGAATCGGGTCGTGATGAGTTTGTTCGCGCTCGCCGTCAACGATGAGTTCAAGTATCCCTACTATTTCTCAATGTTTCCGGCGGGTTCGGACGGGATTCACGAGATTTCGCGCGGGTTTTTCGAGATTGCGAAGGAACAGAGGCCGGCGTTGCGGACAGTCTGCATCATCGGCGCGGACACGGATTTTGCAAAGAAAGCGGCCGAGGGTGCTCACGACAACGCGATCGCAATGGGCTTTCAGATCGTCTACGAACGCAGCTATCCACCGACCACAGTTGATTTCAATCCGATCATCCGCGGGGTTCAGGCGGCCAATCCTGACATTGTCTACGTCGCATCTTATCCACTCGATTCCGTCGGCATCGTGCGGGCGGCGAACGAAATCAAGCTGAAGGCCAAACTGTTCGGCGGGAACATGGTCGGGCTGCAATACGCAGCACTGAAAACCCAGCTGGGCGCGCAACTCAATAACATTGTCGTCCATGATTTCTATGTACCCGAGCCGACCCTCCACTTCTCCGGCATTGAGGAATTTCTCAATCGCTACCAGATCAAGGCTACCAGTGGCGGGATGGATGAGCTCGGCTATTTCGTTCCGCCATTTGCCTATGCGAACCTTCAGGTGCTTGGTCAGGCGGTTGCGGCAGTTGGCAGCCTCGACCAAAAGAAAATCGGTGACTACATCCGGTCAAATAGCTTCACTACAGTCGTCGGAGACGTGAAATACGCGCCCAACGGAGAATGGGCACGACCACGCGTGTTGATGGTGCAATTTCAAAACATAGAAGGAAACAATCTCGGACAATTCAGGAAGCCAGGCACACAGGTGATTATCAATCCAAAGGAATTGGCGTCTGGAGCGCTGCGCTTTCCGTATTCTCAGTAAGCGTCTTTGCTTGTTTCCAGATCGGCATTGTGAATTGAAACACCGCGCCATGAGGGGAGCCGGGCGATGCCCACAGGCGGCCTCCATGGGCTTCGATAATCGACCGGCAGATTGACAGTCCCAAGCCCATACCGTTGGACTTGGTCGTAAATAGAGGGTCAAAAATACGGTCGGCTATGCCGGGCTTGAACCCGGTGCCGACATCTGCGACAGCGACCAGTACGCTGCCGGACGCTTCGATCTGCGATTCGATGCGCAAAATTCGCGACCGGTCTGTGATCGAACTCATTGCATCCGAGCCGTTGGTGATTAGGTTCATGATCACCTGTTGCAACCCGATGCGGTCTCCCCGCACCTGTGGAAGGTCCGCGGGCAATCGAATTCGGACCAACACGTTGCGACCTTGCAGCGTCGAATCCGTCAACCTGAGAACGTCCCGAATGACGCTATTGATATCGACGGCGAGATATTCGGGCTTGTCGTTCCGGAGGAGCGCACGGATACGTGTGATCACCTCGCTCGCTCGATCGGCCGCGTTGACGGCGCTATTTATGGCGTCTTGGGCCTCCACGAGATTTGGGACGTCGCGATTGAGCCAACGTCGCGCGGCTTCCCCATAGGCGACGGTCGCGGCAAGCGGCTGCATGATGTCGTGCGCGATGGATGCAGCAAATTCGCCCATCGTCGTCAGTCGGGCTACCCGAGCGAGTTCCGACTGGGCCTCCTGAAGTGCCGCCTCGGTGAGCTTGCGATCGGTCACATCCATGGTGACCCCGATGTACTCCCTCACCTGACCGGATTCGTGAAAGACGGGATTGCCAACGCTGTGAAGATGCTTGATCGATCCATCGCTAAGAACGATTCGAAACGGAATATCATAAGGCTTTCCTGAGTGAACGGCACTGGTGCTGATCATTTCGAGTGAGGGCCGATCGTCTGGGTGAATCATATTTAAGAACATTTGATAGGAGAGTTCTGTCTTCTTTGGATCGAGGCCGAAGATACGCCATTCCTCCTGCGACCAAAACAGTTCTCCGGTCGTGGGATTCCTAGCCCAACACCCCGTGTGGCTAATCTTTTCAGCCTCGGCCAAGTAGAATTCGCTGCGCTTAAGTGCACGCTCCGCGTAAACGCGATCAGTGATTTCGGTTGCAGCACCGATGATATCGATGATCTCGCCGAACTTGTTTGTGACCGGATGACCTATGCTGTGGACGTATTTGGTCGTTCCGCCGCCAAACAGGAGCCGATAGTCCTGAGCAAAGTCCTTGCCCGTATGAATTGCCAGATCAATGTTTTGCTGGACGGCGTCGCGGTCGCTCGGATGCACACGGTCAAGAAACGTCGAAATGGACGGGTCCGTGCTCGCCGGGTCGAACTCCAATATTCGAAATAGTTCTGGGGACCAGAAACACCGCTTTGTTACAACATTCAAAGCCCAGGTTCCTGTGCGTGTCAGCCTTTGCCCCTCGGCCATGCACGCTTCACTGCGCCTGATCTCTGCGGCCGAGCGCCTGTGTTTGCCAAGCCGGCCCTTCGTTCGAGGCCGCTTGTTCTTACTCCTTCTTCCGACCATGCGCAGGGTCCGTAGTACCTTTGTACTTCTTTTCCGAAGATCACATAGGGAATGGCCGTGCTACTGTGATGCTGCCGAAAAGCTTGATGAATTCCCGCCGCCTTATGGGATTTATTTCCGTGCCGAGAACCACCTTCTTGAAGTTTAGTCCGATCTTCAAGCGAGAGCTATGCGCCGCATCGCAGCGACACAGGCGAGTTCATGAATTTTTTCCTGGCCTAATACAGTTTTGTCTTGATCAAGGTCTGCGCGAGGATGAAACTTGTTTGTGGGGGCTTCCAGCAGTGCGGGAGGACATCCCATGAGTACCATCAACAATTCAAGTGCCCCGCAGACGAAGGTTTTATGGATCGCGATTGCTCTTCTGGGTGCGGTGGCATTTGCGATCGTAGCTCTCAATCGAGGTGAAGCAGTCAACGCCGCGTGGCTGGTTGTCGCCGCGATTTGCATCTATTTAATCGCATATCGATTTTATGGGTTGTTCGTCGCCAATCGGGCGCTCGGGGTCGACGGCGCGCGGCAGACGCCTGCAGTTCGTCATAACGACGGTCTCGATTACGTTCCAACCAACCAGTACGTGCTTTACGGCCATCATTTCGCGGCGATCGCCGGCGCTGGTCCGCTGGTCGGTCCGGTGCTTGCGGCGCAAATGGGCTATCTGCCGGGTACACTCTGGATTCTTACCGGCGCGGTGTTTGCCGGGGCAGTCCAGGACATGACCGTCCTGTTTCTTTCGACTCGGCGCGATGGTCGCTCACTCGGCGACATTGTGCGTGCCGAGATGGGACCCGTGGCTGGCGCGATCACAGGAATAGGCATTCTTCTGATCTGCGTCATCGTCCTTGCGGTCCTCGCCCTCGTTGTCGTTAAGGCGCTGATCGGGAGCCCTTGGGGCACTTTCGCGGTGTTCTGCACGATTCCGATCGCACTTCTAATGGGGATCTATAATCAGTTTATCCGCCCGGGCAGGATCGGCGAAATGTCACTACTCGGCTGCGTATTGCTTCTCGCAGCGCTGACCTATGGCAAGACCGTTTCCGAGACGCCCTCGCTCGCCGCCTATTTCGATCTCAAAGGAGAGACGCTTGCGCTGATCATCATCGGATACGGCTTCGTCGCATCCGTGCTGCCGGTGTGGTTGCTTCTGGCTCCGCGCGACTATCTTTCGACATTCCTGAAAATTGGTACCATCCTGCTCCTGGCCATCGGTATCATCATCGTTCGTCCCGATCTCAAGATGCCGGCCTTCACCAAGTTCATCGACGGCAGCGGACCTGTTTGGTCTGGCAGCGTATTCCCGTTCCTGTTCATCACTATCGCATGCGGTGCTGTTTCCGGATGGCATTCGCTCATTGCGTCAGGAACAACACCGAAGATGATCGAGAACGAAAGGCAGATCGCGTTCATCGGGTACGGTGGAATGTTAATGGAATCGTTCGTCGCCATAATGGCGATGATCGGCGCAAGCATCATCCATCCCGGCGTCTATTTCGCAATGAACAGCGGGGCGGGATTGATCGGCACCACGGCTGAGCAAGCCGCACAAGTCATTTCGTCATGGGGCTTCGTCGTGACCCCGGACGAGATTAGTCAAGTGGCCAAGGATGTCGGAGAGACGTCGATCATGTCGCGCACCGGCGGCGCACCAACACTCGCGGTCGGGATGGCCCAAATCCTGTCGTCGTACCTTGGCGGCCGCACCCTGATGGGCATCTGGTACCACTTTGCGATCCTGTTCGAGGCCCTCTTCATCCTCACGACAGTCGATGCCGGAACACGCGTGCTCCGTTTTATGATTCAGGATCTCATCGGCAACACGATTCCGGCTTTCAAAGAGACTACGTCCTGGACAAACAACCTCATCGGCTCGGCGCTTTCGTGCGCGATGTGGGGCTACTTTCTATACGTCGGCGTGATCGATCCGTTGGGCGGTATCTGGACGCTATGGCCTCTGTTCGGGACCGCTAACCAAATGCTGGCGGCAATTGCGTTGACAGTGTGCACGGTCGTCCTGTTCAAGATGAAACGCGATCGGTTCGCCTGGGTGACGATTGTGCCCGCCACGTGGCTCGTGGTCTGCACGATCACTGCGGGGCTCGAGAAGGTGCTCAGCCCCGATCCAAACGTGGGGTTCATCAGCCACGCGCTCAAGTACGGCGACTCCCTCGCAGCGAACAAGTTGCTGGCCCCTGCAAAGACGCTTGGCGAGATGAGACGGATCGTGTTCAACGACTACATCGATGCGACGCTTGCAGCTGTGTTCGTGCTGGTGGTCGTTGCGACCGTGATCTATGGCCTGATCAGTATCCGAAAAGCGCTGGGCAATCCGCAGCCGACCGCAATGGAAATCGGGCTCGCCGGAGCAGCCGTGGGAGGTCGCCATGCCTGATCTGCAAGTTTTGTTCGACCAGTCCGCCAGTGCGATGCGGACCGCAGGTTATTGGAGCACGCGAACTGCGCGTCTGATGATTGGTGTTCCCGATTACGAAACATACGTTGCGCATCGGCGGGCAAACCATCCCGACCAGCCAATCATGACGTATGTGGAGTTCTTTCGCGAACGCCAGCAAGCGCGCTACGCCATTGGGAAAGGTCGATTTCGAGGCTGCTGCTGAAAGCCAATAGCTCGGCAGTGGATTGTCGCGCCGATGTGTGCTTCTGGCGCATAGCGAATGAGGTGCGAAATGTCCGCTTTCGGGGGTAAAGCGGACATCGCTCCCGCAGCGCAAAAATGTCCGCTTATGACCCAAAGCGGACATTGGGGTCGCAAAGTGCTAGCCTTTAAGCCTTGCATGAGACATGGCCCTTATGGGGGACACATGCAACACTGCTCGCCATTGCCGACGAAGTGATCGACTGAAATGGCGCAATGTCCGACTATGGCACTTAGCGGACAGGCATCAGTGCCCTGCACATGTCTCTTTTGACCCAAAGCGGACATTCGAGTCATCGCGAGTCTGGCCCCTTTCCCAGTGCTGGCTCGAGCCGGTACCATGTCACTCCTTAGCTTTTGTTGGGGGACAATGAGGCGGCGCGACTTTATCAAGCTGGTTGGGGCCGCTGCGGCGTGGCCATTCGGCGCGCGGGCGCAGACTCTGCCCGTGGTCGGGTTTCTCAATACAACGTCACCCGAGACCTATGAATTCAATGCGCAGGCGTTTCGCGAAGGCCTTGGCACGCTTGGCTATGCTGAAGGCAAGACCGTCGCGATCGAATACCGCTGGGCAAGCGGCGATTACAGCCAGATGCCGGCGCTCGCAAAAGATTTGGCGAGCCGCAACGTGGCGGTGATCGCGGCGACCGGTGACATTGTTTCGGCTCGTGCAGCGCAAGCAGCAACAACGACGATTCCCGTCGTGTTCGCCATTGGATCCGATCCCGTGAGGTTTGGCCTTGTGAAGAGCCTCAATTCGCCGGGCGGCAATTTGACGGGAGTGACCCTGTTTTCGAGCACGCTCATAGCGAAGCGCATGGATCTCCTGATCCAGCTGGTTCCGACCGCGCGCGTCATCGGCCTTCTCATGAACCCGGATAATCTGAATTTCGAAACCGACATAAAGGACGCGCAAATAGCGGCGGGCGAGCTTGTAAAGCAGACGGTCGTCGTGAACGCGAGAAATCAACGCGACTTCAGTGGCGCATTTGCCGTGATGAAGGAACAGCGCGCCGACGTGGCCATGATCGCGAGCGACCCCATGCTGCTCAGCGAGCGCGCCGCCATCGCGTCACTGGCATCCCAACATTCCCTCCCTATGGTCTATTTTGACAGGGAATTTGCAGCTGCCGGCGGATTGATGAGCTACGGCACGGGCATCACCTGGATGTACCATCAGGTTGGAGTTTACTGCGGACGAATTCTCAAGGGCGCGAGGGCCACCGAACTGCCTGTCGTGCAGCCGATCAAATTCGACCTCATCATAAACCTCAAGACCGCCAAGGCGCTCAACCTCGCAATACCGCCGCACTTGCTTGCAACGGCCGATGAAGTAATCGAGTGAGGTGGCAACGTCCGCTATTGGCACTTAGCGGACATCGGTTTGTGCGCTGCAAATGTCTGCTTTTGACCCAAAGCGGACACTTACACGCGCCGACTAATGCCGGATTTATCCCTGAAAACCTCTACCGCCAGTACACGAGGCCGGACGAACAAAAAGGGGGGCGTCGCTGATATTTTTGTGTTGGCACTGCTCTCTGTGCCGATGAGGATAAGTCCTGCTCCCCCGTTTACAAGGACCAGAATGACGGGCTCACCGGACCATGTGTTTATAGGGTTCATTCCGACGTGAAGAAATTCGCCAACCGGTTGGTCGAGATATTGTAGCCGCAGCTGCAGACCAACCTCGGCCGGGGCAAGTGCAAGCCCATGCGCTCGAGCAAGCGTATAGACGTCCGCCAGCGAAGGTTCAGTCGGCGTGCCGAGGTCAGCGCCGGACACAACGACAAGGTCCACGTCAACCTTGGCAGGGCTTAGAACAAATGCTGGCGAGCAAGGATTTGCGCGGCGAGGTCTCCGATCCCACAGCCGGCAGCATCCAATGCATTACGCAGAGCGAATGTATTTGCGAACTGTCCTAACGTTATGGTCTTCCAAACCTTACGACCGGCTTCAGCAGAGGGCACAGCTGCTGTTCCTCCGCTTCTTGGAGCGACTGTCTTTGGCTGCGCATGGAGCGCTTGCTCCCCCTGAAACGCAACTATCCCGCACAGCGTGGCAACGGCGAGCATTCTTCGCATGGGGCACTCACGAAGATTTGGCGACCAAGTTTGGAGAAAATCCTAAGGGTTGCGAATTTGATGTGAACAAGTTCACACCCACAAAAGATGCGACATAGCCCAGAGAGTCGCCGCAGGCTACGATCAAGCCCGCTGTTAACAGTTGGATTTCGGCTGCGGAGCGCTTGTTCGCTAATGACCCAAAGCGGACGTTGCGGCAATTCGGCACCTTTCAGGCTTAGTTCAAACCGGTACGATGACCTGTGTTGAGCCACGGCGGCGGCGACGACAATGAGACGACGCACGTTCATTACACTGGTCGGCAGCGCGGTAGCTTGGACGCTCACGGCACGCGCGCAACAGCCGGCGAGGCCGATGATCGGGTTTTTGGTAAGTGGCTCGTCGGACTCTTTTGCGATTTTTGTGGATGCTTTCAAGCAGGGAATGCTTGACAACGGGATGGTGGAGGATCGGGATTACCTGCTCGATCTGCGTTTTGCGGACGGCGATTATGGCCGCTTTCCAACATTGGCGGCTGAAGTAGTGCAGCGTAAGCCAGCCGCGATTGTCGTGACCACCATCAGTGCGGCGCGAGCGGCACAGCGCGCCACCGCAACGATACCAATTGTGATGACCGGTCTCATCGACCCAGTTGGGATCGGACTGATCGCCAGTCTTGCGCGACCGGGAGGAAATACCACCGGTCTGTCTAACCTGGCGCAGGACGTGATGCCGAAGTTGGTGGAAATGCTGCGCGCTACCTTTCCGACAATCAAGGCGATTGCAATCCTGTTCAATCCCACCAATCCGGCAAATCGTGAAATGATGTCCAAAGAGATTCCGGCTCAAGCCAGTTCGATTGGGGTGACACTTCGTCCGGTCGAGTTCCGAGGCGCAAAAGAACTCGACGCCACCTTTGCGGCCCTTGGACAGCAACCCCCGGAGGCGCTCGTCGTCATGTCCGACGCCGCTCTCTACGACCTGCGTGAACGCATTTCCGCATTGGCACTTAGGCACCGGCTTCCGACAATCGCGTACGTTCCTGAGTTTACCGACGCTGGCGCCCTGATGAGTTACGGACCGCCCAGGCGAGCAATGTATCGTCGCTCTGCCGATTACGTAAAAAAAATATTGGCCGGCGCGAAACCGGCTGATCTGCCCGTCGAGCAACCCACGCAGATCGAGCTGTCGATAAACTTGAGGACGGCGAAAGCACTTGGCATCGCGATTCCCGACGGACTACTGGCGCGCGCAGATCGGGTGGTCGATTAAAGGTGAACGCGATCCCACGCTGACAAAGGAGCGCGTTCTAAATGCGTTAGGAGTGCGCAGGCCCGCAGCATAGCCAAGTGTCCGTGTCCATATTGGCACAAGCAGACATCTTGTTGCGTGGCCTAAATATCTGCTTTGGAGGTAAATCCCCGGAGCGGACATGCTCAACCGACTGATATGTGAACTGCCTCACATACGGGTGGGCACATACGATTATGATCGAATTGGGAGGGCCACCCACTATGAATGACATCACCATCGGACTCGATCAGGCCGACGAACGGGCTCTCGCTTGCGACATCCCAGACGAGGCCCTTGAGAGTACGGCGGGGAGTCAAAAAGGAGGGAAGTATACTGTTGTTTTCTGCACTGCTTTAGATCTCTGCCCAGGTCCATAAAAAGCGCCAGCCCACTGCCACTTAAAATTCGCATCGCCTAACTTGCTCCCACGGAGTGGCTGACGCCGCATGTCCGCTATTGGCACTTAGCGGACATGCGCTGGTGCACTGCAAATGTCCGCTTATGACCCAAAGCGGACATTCATCGTACCTGCGAAAAAAGAGAGCCGCCTCCGGTTACATACGGTGAGCGGCCCTAGTTGCCTTGGGAGGAATTATTGCACTTTAGGGGAAACCCGTCGTTTGCGCTGTGATGGCCGTCACGAACTTAACAACATTCTTGGGAAGCCAAGGAGTGCGGCAAACAAAATTTGTAGGAATAGATTCAGAATCGTTTCAATGCGGGGTCAAAAGCGGACATCGAACGGATGTCGCCGTTGGTTTGTTCGGCTGGTGCAGGTGTCAACTTCGCGCAGTAAGGATGTAGTGCAGTGCCCGACCAGTTAGGAAAATCCCCAGGGCGACAACACATCCTCCAAGCGCAAACAAGGGTTCAATGCTTAGAGCAACATATAAAATGGCGGACGCGATCACAATTAGAACCGCAAGTATGTCCCCCGTCCATCCAAGAATGTACCCAAGTTCGGCGGGCAGCTGCTTGAGCTCGGCTAGAAGGGTGCGAAGGTCCGTCATAGCAGGGCGTGATCAATGCGAGTGTAATACTACGAGCCATGCAAATTGCAGGGCCGTGAAACACAGAGTTAAAAACGACAAACCAACGACTTCAAAGCCGGCCATGGCTGCCTCCGCTAAGGGCTGTCTGTTCGCTTCTTATTAAAATACCGATACTCCGCTTAGTGCGGTGTGCTGGGCATCACAAAAAGTCGCATTGCATCGGGAAGTGTGATCGATCGCACAGTCAAATCGACGCCTCGGACCGATATTGCTGGTATGAGACGCCGAATTACCCAACCTAGGGTGTCCCAACTTTCGGCGGATCGCAGAGGGATCGCTGCGGCGCTCGCACCCAGCGGCCCCTTTTTTATGTCTACTAGAATTCTAATAACGGTCACGACACATCCTTGTCCGCAACGCGTCGGTACGGCCCTCAGAGGTTTGTGCCATTTTGAAATGACTCATCAGGCGAAGAAATTTGAAGGATTACGCTTTTTTGTGATGGTCAACACAGCGCGCGAGTCTCACTCAACTACTCTTAAGAAACGGACATAGATTTTTGCCGGTCAGAGGAGACGACAATGCGCTTCAAATATCTGACCAATTCCAGCGGGTTTACGCGGATCGCCACCTGTGTGGGGCAGCTGCTCGACGGCGCCACGGACGGATACATCGAAGAGCTATCTCAACACCTGCGTCCAGATCCGGCTAGCAGGTGCCTAAATCGCCCGTGCGAACTGAGCGAACTTATGTCGCGAACTATCGCTCCTTGAGCACGGCCGCGCGACAACCGACAGAAAACACGTCTAAAGGTCGGACAACGAGAGGTCTACTCGTCACTCGTTTTGGGCTTTCGCAATTATTGGATCGCAAAATTCCGTTCGGGGTTTTTGGATTAATTCACATGCTAGAATTTACAATCGATGTTTGCGGGCAAGTCCATAACATCCGAGTTTACTGCTTCGCAAACAGCTTCTGGGTAGCCGCCGGGGAACATCTTGGCAAACAACTCAGAACACGGGGTAGCACCGCAGGAAAAGCCGTTACGGCTTGGCGCAGGGCGGCAGAGTTCACCTGCCAGCCAGCGAATAGCAATCCCGGTCATCCTTCGCTCATGCGATATTAGCCCGGCAACATCCTGAGTCTTCGTTTGGTGACAGCCTGAATGTCCGCTCTTGGGGGTAAAGTGGACATCATTCAAGGTAAAGCGGACATCAAGAAATGTCGGCTAATGACCCAACGGACATTCGCCAAAATTGAAGTAAGCCTCAGGCGAAGTTGCGTTAGACGGTAACGATGTCCCCGCGGGTTTTCTCGATTGGTATCGGCGCCTTTATCTGACCCCTTTCTGGCGTCCGATCAGGCATTGCTTCATGCATCGGCAATCGGTTGCCTTTAAGAGAACGATTCACAGTTTGGCCAGAAAATATCTCGGCTTTCGTGTTTGTGTGCCACAGATCAATCCAGTTAGGCGGTGCCGCGACTTGGTGTGCCGCAACTAGAAAACTAGCAACGGCTACAACATATGGAAGCGAATACAAAGTGACGCTCTTTATACGCATGACATTCATCTCCTGTTAGCTTGAATGCTAACGAGGTGCGGGTTGACAACTAACCTGTTCCATACACCGTGATGCGCGATCAGCGCGGCGATCGCGCCTGTCGCGTAGCTTCGATTGCCGCGGCCTCGGCGCGATAACGCGCCGCGTCTGCTTGCAAGTTTATCGACGGTTTTGAGGTCGCTGATCTGACTCGCGACCTCCAGACAAAATTCCGCTTGGGCGCGGAGGTATTGCGCGTCACGCATGCGCTATCTCCGTCTTCTGCTTTAATTGCTGCCTGGGGTGAGCTAATCGCAGCTCAACTGCACTTTTTCTTTTTGGAGTGCGGCACCGGCATCTCCGGCATCCTTAAGGCCTATGGCAGTGAACGGCGCACCTTCTGTCATGTTCCGTACATAGCGGCTTTTATTTCCAAATATTTCTGGTCCAAAACGGCGATTGGGCCGTGAGCCGCCAGAAATCACGATGGAACCCATAATTTGATCACGAATACGCTGGCAAAATCTGTTTGTTGTGCTGAAGGCAGTCGGATTGCATGGCCGAGGACCGGGCTATCGGCATTTAACGACCGCGATCGCTTTGTTCTGGCACGCCTTGGCAGTGGGAGGTACGCGAGGGGTGCACTCGTCGTAAGAGAGGGGGGAGAATGTCCGCTATTGGCCAAAAGCGGACATCAGGCGTGCCCAAAGCAAAAAGGCCCCGGCGGTTAGACCAAGGCCTTTTCGATTAGATGTTGCTAGGAACCGCGTTTGTCTCCGTCTTCACAAGCGAAGACTTGATGCGGGTTGACGGTTACCAAAGCAGCCGTTCCGCCAACGAGCGCAAAGGCGATCAAAATAAATCCGAGGACTTTTCTCATGCGCATATCTCCTCAAGAGCAATCACCATAACACTCGCCGGCCCGAGGATATATGACAGGCAGCTAACGTTTGCGTGAGACGGAAACCAAAAGAACCCAATGTCCTTGCGAGGGTAAAGTGGACACAGCGCGGACCTAACGGAATGAAACGGGCCCTTTCTCCAGTGGAGAACAGCGATTGGGCTACCTGTCTTGAAACGAGTGGACAGTAATTTAGGTGGGCTTCAAAGCGACGGGAAATGCAATGGCAAAGAACACGATTTGCCTCTGGTACGATACTGATGCCGAGGCCGCTGCTCGCTTTTATGCCGAGACCTTTCCCGACAGCACGGTGGGTGCCATCCACCGTGCACCCAGTGACTACCCATCTGGCAAGAAGGGAGATGTGCTGATAGTCGAGTTCAAAGTTGCTGGCGTCTCCTGTATCGGCCTCAACGGCGGTCCAACGTTCAAACATAACGAAGCCTTCTCGTTCCAGATCGCCACTGACGATCAACCCGAGACCGACCGCTATTGGAACGCCATCGTGGGCAACGGCGGCCAGGAGAGCGCGTGTGGCTGGTGCAAAGACAAGTGGGGCGTGTCGTGGCAAATCACCCCGCGTGTACTGACCGAGGCGCTGGCGGCCGGCGGCGACGAAGCAAGGCGCGCGTTTGATGCGATGATGGGCATGAAGAAGATCGACGTCGCCGCAATCAAGGCGGCGCGGCGCGGCTGAGTTTCCGCGGGGCGGGACGCTGTGATGTCCGCTATTGGCACAAAGCGAACATGGCCTAGTGCACTGCACATGTCCGCTAATGACCTAAAGCGG
>Ga0307498_10000027_pt1 | contig 14298 bp, 14 predicted proteins | sample 12_S_MG_FD_201369 | JGI IMG/M metagenome (GOLD analysis project Ga0307498, IMG submission 201369) | Soil microbial communities from Populus trichocarpa stands in riparian zone in the Pacific Northwest, United States - 12_S | ecosystem: Environmental > Terrestrial > Soil > Riparian zone > Trees...
GAATTTCTCCCCGTCGGGGTCAAGGATAAGCCCAGACATCCCGCATTCATCGGATGGAGAATGGAGGCCGATCTTGGATAACTGTATAATAGCCCCAGGTACTACTGTTAAGGGCTACGCCCTCAAATGCTATGAAGGAGTGCAGTGGCCCGCTCATAGATTGGCGTGGACCTTAGCTAATGGGCCAATACCTGAAGGTTTACACGTACTTCATACTTGCGACGTAAGAAATTGTATCAATATAGATCATCTTTGGTTAGGGACCAATGAAGATAATATGCGAGATAAAATTTCCAAGAATAGACAAGCTCGCGGAATTACTCACGCTAACTCTAAGTTAGATGAGGAGAAGGTAAGAGAGATACGCAAGAGAGGTAAGACTGAGCTATACTCCACAATAGCCAAGGATTATGGGGTAACTAAGATGACCATCAATGATGTAATGAACGGTTATTCATGGGGGTGGGTGAAATGAGACCATGGTCGTACTCTAGGCTCAGTACTTATGAAGAGTGTCCGAAGCAATACTGGTACTCCTACGTGGAGAATATGCCTGGGTTTCGTGAGGAATCTCCCGCCAAGGATAGGGGTAGGGATATACATGCTGAGGCCGAGGCTTACTTGAAGGGCGAGCTTACAATGTACCCGTCCTCTCTTCAGCGAGTAGCTGCTCATGCTATGTTGCTTAAGAGCAAGAAAGCTACTTCTGAGCAAAGTTTAGCTGTTAACGATAAATGGGAACCATGTGAATACGATTCAACGGAAACATATCTGCGCGGCATTATCGACATATCCTTCACGCAAGAGGTTGAGGATGGGGAAGAGGTCCACGTCGAGGATTGGAAAACGGGTCAGGCTTACAACTCCCATCCGATACAGATGGAGATGTACGTGGCCCTCATGTCGGCGTATCATCCAAAGGCTGTACGTTACGTCACGAGACTAATCTACACAGATTTGGGTATGGTGACCCCTCCTAAGATTACTGAGCCTATACGCATCAAGCCTATTCGTATGATGCTCGACGGACGGATTGCTAATGCAGAGGCCGATGAAATCTTCCCCGTCAGGGTTGGGTCTCATTGTAAGTGGTGCGAATACTCAAGCCGATATGGTGGCCCGTGTCCTCATTAGACTCATTAAAAGAGAAGTTTGTAGAGCAACGAGTCTGCGATTACGCGGAGTACTGCGAATGTCTAATCCTAAAACTCAATGTACTAGGTCGCCGTGGTTGGCCTGATCGTATGTTTATATACCACGGCAAAGCACTGTTTATTGAATTCAAACGTGAAGGAGAAAAGGTCAAGAGGATACAAGAGCATATACACCGAACGATAAGACTTCACGGCTTTGAAGTAGCCGTGGTTGACGACGTAGTTCAAGGAAAGAGATTAATAGATGAACTTACCGGAAAATGACAACTGGACGTACTGTATTACAGATGTAGAAGATAGAGTGAATTACTTTACTGTACCCAAAGTAGTTCGCACCTTCCCTGAATTCATGCTAGTGGATGTAGTTACGGGGGACAGCGATCCCGTATACTACGCTGTTGCTCGAGCATCCAAGCGATGGGGAAAGCCATGGGCCACTCGATTCTCTGTAGCCATGCTAGCCTACTACCATACAGGCGTAGCGGTGAAGGCTGCGGACTACGAAGGCCTGGACTTCTGGAAGCATCTATCAGACATCTATCCTACTGCTCCCCGTGGGTCAGAACGTAGGCACTTCAGAGCTGATCTAGGTAAGTGGGCCCTAGCTAGTATGGAGAAGTATGCCCCCAATCCAGACGACTTCTTCGACAATTTTGGACAGACGTATCTAAGTATCAGGTCTACCTGCGAAGCAAGGTTAGTTCAATTTGGACCGTACTTCCAACTTAAGATTTGCGATTTCATGGATCGTTGCTTAGAGATACCTATTCTCAGTTTTGCCGGACTTGAGAAGAATCTACCCACGGAACCCGCCAAAGCCGTTGGTCTTATGTTTCCAGGTAAGCAAGTATCTACAGCGTTCCTTGATCTTTGTAAGCAGATGGAATCGTACAATATACCGGCACCGCCCAGGTTTGATAGACCCTGCGGTCCTGCGGAGGTAGAGACCAGTCTATGCGGATGGAAAACAACTAAGTACAAGGGTAACTGGTTCGGAGCCGATATCATTGAGAAGCGCGAAGCTCTCAAAGGCTACGGCGACAAGGCCAGGTTACTAGCGGATATGATGCCCCAAATCCGTAATAAGAGCGACTTCAAGTTGGAGCTGGTATGAAGTGGGAGCCTAAGCAATATCAGATGGATGCTCTCAAGTTTGTACTAGGGCACTCTAACTGCGGCGTATTTCTTGACCCCGGTATGGGGAAGACATCGGTGTCTCTCGCGGCAGCTACCTATCTGCGAGATAAGGAGCACGTCGATCGCATATTGATTATCGCCCCCATTAGGCCCATGTATAAGGTGTGGCCAGATGAGATCAAGAAATGGGACGACTTCGGCCACCTCTCCTACACCATACTACATGGGGAGGATAAGGAGGACAATCTCAACTTGATTTGCGACATCTACCTCATTAATCCTGAAGGGCTCAAATGGTTCTTCGCCGTCAAGGGATTGGATAAGATCGCCCCCAATATGCTGATCATAGACGAGTCCACTAAGTTCAAGGACTACTCTACGGCCAGGTTTAAGCTCCTTAAGCCCCACTTAGGAAAGTTCAAGAAACGCCTCATTTTGACGGGAGAACCAGCTCCAAATGGATACATGGACCTATTCGGTCAGTGCTACGTTATGGATCAGGGAGCCGCTCTAGGCAAGTATATTACCCACTATAGGGCGATGTACTTCTTCCCCACAGGTTACGGTGGGTACGACTACCATCTACGAGAAGGTGCCGCTAAGGAAATACAAGATAAGATCAGGCCTTCCGTTATGCGACTAGCCGCAGAGGATCATCTGGAAATGCCGGAACTGATCTTCGACGATATCAAGGTTGATTTGCCCCCCGACGCTCGCAAGATATACAAGCAATTTGAGGACGAGTTTATTGCGGAAGTGGGGGATACAACAATCCTCTCGGTGAATGCAGGTGCTAAGGGCAGTAAGTGTCGTCAAGTAGCTAATGGTGGGGTATACGACGAGTTCCATATAGCCCATCCTGTACACGACGCTAAGACAGTAGCTCTCAATGACCTAGTAGAGCAATTGCAGAGTAACCCGCTTCTTGTGGCCTACGAGTTTCAACACGATTTAGAGCGTCTGCTAAAGGCGTTCCCCAATACTCCCTGTCTTACAGGGTTAACTGGAACTAGACTAGACAAGGTGATAGATGGATTTAACCGAGGTGATATTCCCCTTCTCTTTGCTCATCCTGGAAGCGCTGGACACGGACTCAACCTCCAGGGATCTTGCCACCACGTTTGCTACTATGGACTCACGTGGGACCTGGACTTGTACCATCAGTTCTACAAGAGAGTTTGGAGGCAAGGTCAGACTAACAATCGAGTGTTTGTTCACCGTATCCTCGCAGACAGAACACTAGATGCGAAAGTAGTCCGCACTCTTTACAGTAAGTCGGCTACCCAAGCAGACTTCCTCGACGCTATCAGGAGTGATTCATGACTGACCACACCGATCTGTGCAAGCGGTTGCAAGTTGTGGCAGATGATCGGTCGATGACTGATTACGGCGCGGCGGGAATCATGCATGAAGCCGCCGCCGCCATCGAAGCGTTAGAGGCCGACAACGCGGCGCTGCGGCAGCGGTTGAAGAATGAAAAAGAGCTGTTGGAGATCACGATAGTCAACCATGGGGATGCGTTGAATGAACTAGGAGAAGCAGAGAGGCGCATCGAATCATTAGAGGCCGACAACGCTGCGCTGCGCTCGGAGAATGCGCGATTGTTGCAGTTGGTTCTGTCGCCGGGGACGATCCCGTTCAACTGGAAGGAACTAGAGGCCGACAACGCGGCGCTGCGGCAGGATGCTCTTAGGTATCGGTGGTTGCGTAGACATAACCCACAATGGGTCGGATTTGCAATGCACGAATCCACGTTTTCAAGAGTTGATGCCGACGTAGACGCCGCCATGCGCGAGGGGAAGAAGTGATGATCATAAAGCTGCACGGAACCTCTGGTAGCGGTAAGACTACAATCGCCCGAGCATTGATGGCGGGGAACATCTATAGTACAATACACAACGCCGCGAATCGCAAGCCCGAGGCGTATGCGATGTTTCATCCCTTGCTCCAAAAGTCGTTGGTTATTCTCGGCCCATACACCGCTACCTGCGGTGGATTGGATTCTCTTAACAATGTAGATGATCATATACGACTACTGGAGCAATATGGACATATTAATCACGTATTCTACGAAGGACTCCTGGGCTCAGAATACTATGGACGAATTGGTAAGGTCTCTGAGCTATTTGGGGACCATCACCTTTTTGCATTCCTCGACACACCCATCGAAACCTGCATCGAGCGTGTTAAAGCCAGACGTATCGCTGCTGGAAACACCAAGCCCCTCAATGAAGACAATACGCGTGGTCGTATTGCAAAGATCGAGCGACTCAGGTATCGACTCGAACATGAATTCTTTAGGCCCACTATTACCATCGACCACAAAAACGCCGTAGCTCAGATTCTTGAGCTTTACCGGAAATCGGAGCAGATATGATTATCCCTGGCGAGCTAGACCTGTTTAAATACTGGGTCAAAGAGCGAGATCGCATTCGTAATCTCAAAGAACTCAATATCAAGAAGCCTTGGTCTGAGGACCTCATCTTCCAGAATTACAAATTCTGCAACGTAAAGCGCGAGGATGACGCCGTTACCAAGTGGTTCTCTAGGGGTTGGCGACACCCGAAATTCTGGGAAGAGGTCAACTTTGTCCCCGCTATCATTCTAGGACGTACCATCAATTGGCCCTACACCCTCGAGCGACTGGGCTTCCCTTCTGAGTTTGATCCCACAAATATGATTGAGATCATGGACGAGATTCAGGCATCAGGGAAGAAGGTCTATACAGGAGCCTATATGATCACGGCGGGGCCCACAGGAGTCCGCAAGAATGAGTGGGTAATAGGCAATGCAATCTCCTACTTCAAGAAGCCGCCTATTCTTGACCCTCGTTCGATTCAGAAGTCGTGGGAGGCTATCATTGATGCTCGCTACCCCTGTGTAGGCCCATTCATAGCGGGGCAGGTCATAGCTGACCTAAAGCAAACTGCTCACCTACACGGAGCGGATGACTGGTATACCTGGGCCGCTCTCGGTCCTGGATCAGCTAGGGGTCTGAACCGGCTTCACGGTCGAGACTTGAGATTTCCAATCAACCAAAAGCACGGACTTCAGGAAATGCGAGAAATACGAATCCAAGCTAACTTGACCGACTTGTGCCTTCAGGATGTACAAAATTGCCTATGTGAATACGATAAGTACAGTCGAGTCCTAAAGGGTCAGGGTAAGCCTCGGAGCGGGTATCGCGGCGTATAATGCTACAGGACGATTACAGGTCTAAAACGACCGCTAGCAGTTGGAAGGGGCCGGTTCGGTACGCGGGCCTATCCCCGACCCGAGTCAGTAATTTTACAGGTTTAAAATTCTGTAGAGGAGCTTAATATGTTACCGCTAATAACAATGTTTCACGATATTAATGACGCTTACTGCGACTTACAAACTCAGAAGAGTCATTACTGTGAGTGGGAAAATACACGTAACGGTATGGCCTTAGCCTTCCAAATGCCGATACTCATCACTCATGCTTCCCCATACCGCAGAGTCTTGTTTGACCCCATTCGGGACGCTAACCCATTCTTCCACTATATGGAGGCGATCTGGATGCTTTCAGGAAGTCAGAATGTCGACTTCCCAGCAATGTTCGCGTCAAATATCAAAAACTATTCAGACGACGGAGTGACGTTACATGGAGCCTACGGACACAGGTGGAGATATCACTTTGAAAATGATCAGCTGGAAGAGGTTATTGAACTTCTGCAAAAGGACCACAAAACCCGAAGAGCAGTCCTCACCATGTGGGACCCCAGTTACGACCTCGGAGCTGACACCAAAGACCTCCCCTGCAACACCCACATCTACTTCCGAATCATCAAGCGATACCTGAATATGACGGTCTGCAATCGTAGCAATGACCTCGTATGGGGAGCATTGGGCGCAAACGCAGTCCATTTCTCCATTCTTCACGAGTACGTTGCCAACGCCGTAGAGGTCAATCTGGGAGAGTATCACCAATTCACCAATAACCTGCATGTATATGAGGAGTGGGTGGATAGGTATACCAAGTTTCCTTCCAGGTGGTACAGAGAAAATCCCCACTTCGATAGGTGGGAATTCGGCCCAGATAATATCAAGATACTGGAAGCCGAGCAGTTCGTAGAGCAGGGGTTAGACAGCGACGAGCAGTATAGGTGCCGCATAATTAGGGACAATGCTGTCCCCATGTTGCAGGCCTGGTTAGCTTACAAAGACGGAGACTTACATCTTGCTTTACATCACGCTAGGGGAATACACGACGCTGACTGGCAAGAAGCGTGCATTCAATGGCTCGAACGCAGAAAGGAGAAACAGAATGGCGGCGAATGATAGGCAGGTAGGCGGGGATCATTACAAGAAGGGCGGTGAAGAGCACTGGGATAGAGCTTGGAGGCTAAAGTACGACTGCTTCCAATACATCATCACTAAGTGGGTCGAACGCTGGAAGGAAAAAGGCGGCGTGGAAGACCTGAAAAAGGCTCACCACGCCCTGGAGAAATATATCGAACTGATAGAAGCAGGGGATACCCCTCCTATTCTACCAGTACCAGAGATGGTGCAAGAAGCTCACTCTGAGGTGAAGCATGGACAATGGAGAGGTTTTGTTTACGAAGGCGGCACGGCGGAGAAGGATCACTATACGTGTAAGATGTGTAAGCAGTATATTCGCATCCCTATAGGTGATCCCCCGTACCTGCACCATACTCACTAACGACCACCAAAGGGGGCGGCTGAATTGGCTAGATCCATCATAGCCTCTACCCCCTGATTCTCTCCAGCCAAACGGAAGGGTATATTGCGTTCTCGTAGAGCTTTGACATAACGGTCTAACAATTTTGGACGTTGTGCATACCAATCAGGACGATCCGTCCACTCAGGTATTTTGAAGCCTGCTTCAGGTAATACCACACCCGCCAGTCTCTCTGGCGTAACGCCGAAATTTCCTCTGTACTTAGCTTCTGCGTACATGGAAGGAGCCTTCATAAATTGCCTCAATATACTTTGAGCGCCTTTGTTGCCTGCATCTGCATGGTCTTTTAATATCGCAATAGCTTGTTTTACGTCCCTAGTTTTTTCAGGAACTGCAAATCCCTCACGAGCCATATCCCAGGCTTCGTTAGTTGGTTCAAATGCCCTATATTCAGGTACATCTGAAAGCAAGGCCGCTCCTCTGGGACTTTCCTCGTAGTGTTTAGCTGACCTAAATTCAGGAGACATCGCTATAGAAGCTGCTTGCGCCGGTTCGTCTGGATACCCGCTCGCAAATTTCTGAGTTTGAATAGGCCATTTAGGTACATTACGATCTTCTGCATTCCACCCTGATTGAGTCCATACATCACGATTGTAAATAGTACTAGCATTATGCTTGGGGTCTACTGCGCCAGGTCGAGGCACGTACAAAAGACTATCTCCTGAATTAGAATACCAAGGTATGTCCTCATCACTCATACCTCTGCCGTATTTCTTGATAGAAAAACTAGGTGACGTTAAATGCGAAGGTAGTATGGGATCATAAGGAATTGGATTTTGAGGTATACGCGAACCATGTACCGCATACAAATTGGGCATACCTCTCGCACGAAGAGCACCTGCCATAGCAGTTTTAGCCATGCCCCCTTCCCCAAAGTTCATCACTCCCTGCTTTATATTCTCCATTTGAGCAGGGTCGTGAAGCTGAGGCATTACAGATTTCAGATCTTCAGCTTTCTGCTTATCTTCTGGGCTAGGATTAGTACCAAAGCCCAGATTCTGTCCTCCACGACGGAGAGTAGCGACAAGCGCATCCTTCCAATCGCGGGTGCCTTTAAGGGCATCTACGATTGGAAGAAGGGCGTTTTCAGTCCCGTATTCGCTGATCTCAGGCATGCTAGTCCTTGAAGAAATACGCCAGCAAGGCGCTGATTATAGTCACTATCGTACCTTCCAGTGCTAAAACGATCAGCCGTACCCTCGCCTCCAGTAACGCTATCCGCGTGTCGATATCGTAAACTGGAGGCTTATCGGACATCTCAGTTGGTGATCGTCACCTGGCAAGACATCTCGGTCATATTGCTCGACGGTGAACTGTTCTTGATATTCATGTAGTACGTCACCCCAGCCGTGACTTCCTTCCCAACGTTGAGCCAGAACAATGGGGAAGGATTCTGCGTCGTACTGGCGACTACGCCGTCGGTGAAGCTGCCCGGCTTGGTACTAATGCAGGCATCGCGTGAGTTCGGACCTCCACCATATTCGGCCCCACTAGCCCGCCCTTTTTGTCCCGCAGGAGCGTTAGCTGGAATCATGAAGCCGATGACGAGGGTCATATCACCCTTGAAGCCCTTGGTTCGCAGGTACTCCGTCGTCATCACCCAAGGTACGGCGTAGTTCAGAGTATTGCCTTGCACATCTCCAGGCGTGCCGTCGGTGGGCGCCGAATCTGGCGTTGTTGATCCTCCCCCGCCGCCCGAGGGTTTGGACGGTCCACCTTCCTTAGCAGCAGTGATAGTGACCGATTCGCCTGGTTGTAGGGTAATGTTCTGTCCCATGTTACTCTCCTATTTGATGATTTCGATCAACCGTGCCGCGCCAGTCAACAGGAACGCTAGCAGACCAGCGAAGAACGCAATGCGCCCAATCTCCTGCAATTTTGGATTGGCGGCGAGCACATACATCAGTACACCGACCAGAGCTACTAGCAACGTCAATGCGATAATCATATGACCTCCTACGGTTGTGCAGCTAACTGCGCTTCTAAGGCTTTCACCTTAGCGGACAACTCCTGTATGGCTTTAATCATGGGGCCGATGAATTCGTGGTAGCGCAGACTCTGAGTACTGTTCGGATCATTCACGTCATCCACGACGTATCCTGCAAAATCTACGACGCCCTGCGCATCTAATACACTCTTCACTTGCTGCGCACCCAACCCCCAGTGAGTACGCACGCCGGGAATGGGAGTAGTCACGTTGACATATTTGGGCTTTGTCCTAGGTGGAATCTTCTTGCCGTCGATAGTCGTGTAGCCAGGCTCAATTTCAGTTCCATCTTCTTCTAATGTCGCTCGATTACCGCCAACAACCCACTTGTACGAAATGGGAAGCAAAGCATTTATGAAGTCAAGTCCAAGAGAACTGGGCCTAATCTCTGTTTTCAGACGTTCGTCAGATGTATTGACTGTTCCATTAACTGCGTAAACATTTTGCCACCTATTACCACCATACCCTGAGTTAATAGCATTGTCGCTGAAAGGACCAACGTGGAGGTTAGCTACAAAATGCAAATCTTTATACGCAGTCGCAGCGATGTTATGTGCACCCATAATGGCGTAAGGACCGCTGGCGTACACACATAGGGACGTATCGCTTGCTAGTCTAATATCAAGAGTCGCATGAGCAGTATTGCCTCCTCCAACACCCATTCCTACTACAACATTACTGTATACATTAAAACTGCCCGCCTGTATTTCGTGATTCGATCCGTTGTAGTAATGATAAGCGCCAGTAACGCCTGGAGTTCCAAAGAATATCGCCCCAGTAGTTGACGTTCGATTAGGGTAAATATCTGGGGTTGTTAAATTATCAGTAAGCACCATCCTTTGCACCGCATTGCACGTCCAAGTATGACTAGCTGCAGAATACATTAAGGGCAAATAACCCCCTCCACCCCTATCGTATGTTTGTACATAAGAAGTGCCCTTCGGCCCTTCTGGTACATTATGGAAAAGTTCAAGCCCAAGACCCGAAGTTGGCCAAACAGAGGGCGCTCCTCGTGCACGTATTATATTATTTACATCTAAAGCGCCCGCTACCGACGCCCCTCCTACTACATTAAAATTCCCATTTACCGATAACCCTTTAGTTATTGTAGCACCGGTAGTCGAATCAATAGTAAGCGCCATAACTGGCGAAGCCACTGCTCCTGACACCCCCATATTCGGTGGAGCAACCTGAAGCCAAACATATAAATTGTCGGAGTTGAGTTGCCATGCTGACTTGTTGGTATAGCCCCAAGAATACTTATACGAACCTGACGAACTTGAAAAATATAAACCAGCACTAAATATCGCCGCAGAAATACCATGAGCGGAGCTAGCTTGAATTCTCAAACTTGACGTAGCCATATCAGGGTTAATACTACTAACGTCAAACCCGATATACCCTGACCTATCTATAATGAAGCCGGGGAACGTCGTCACCGTAGAATCTACACCAGTAGAACCAGCGGCATGACTGAGCTTATAGACACCCGCAACGGGGTCTATACTCTGCACAAAACCGTAATTGCCTGATGGATCGAGAGATTTGTAAACACCCCCAGTCGAATACACTCCCATACCCAAAGTACCACTGGAAGGTAGTACAAAATCTGTCGAATACGACTTTCCTGTTACCGTCGAAATAAAGCGAGCATCCCCAGAACCGCCAACGGAGAGTGAGGTCTCGTTAGCAAGGTTCTTATTCGACACCGTTTCCGCACCAGCGGGGGACGTATAATCAGTGCCGGCGATGCCTTGTATAATCGCCGTGCCGTTGCCCTTCAGCATCCCTACAACACTAGTGCCCGCAGTACCTGACGGTCCTGTGGCCCCCGTCGGTCCCGTAGGTCCAGGAACAGTCGAAGCAGCACCCGTCGTGCCCGTAGGTCCAGTCGGTCCCGTAGGACCAATGACGCCCTGAATGCCCTGGGCACCTGTATTACCTGTAGTACCCGTTGAGCCAGTAGGACCAGTTGGTCCGGTAGGTCCAGTCGCTCCCGTGGCGCCCTTAACGCCTTGTATACCTTGAATACCCTGAGTACCTTGTATACCCTGAGTACCCGTAGCGCCGGTGGGGCCAGTAGGACCGATTACCCCTTGGATACCCTGAGCGCCGGTATTACCTGTAGTACCCGTAGGTCCGGTGGGTCCGATAATACCTTGTATACCCTGAGCACCCGTATTACCTGTAGTACCCGTAGGTCCGGTGGGGCCAGTAGGACCAGTCGGCCCTGGTACAGTAGACGCCGCTCCTGTTGTACCTGTAGAGCCAGTTGGTCCGGTGGGGCCAGTATTACCTGTAGTACCTGTAGGTCCAGTCGGACCAGGTACGCCCTGAGCACCAGTATTGCCTATATTACCCTGAGGACCAGTCGGTCCCGTCGGACCTGGTACAGTAGATGCCGCTCCCTGCGGACCCGTAGGACCAACCACTCCTTGAGAGCCAGTCGGACCGATGGGGCCAGGTACAGTAGATGCGGCTCCCTGCGGTCCAGTAGCACCAGTGGGGCCAATTGTACCTGTCGGCCCCGTGGGACCTGGTACAGTAGACGCCGGACCTACTGAGCCAGTGGGGCCAGTAGGACCAATTGATCCTGCCGTACCTTGCGGTCCCGTGGGACCGATTGCACCAGGTAATCCCTGCGGTCCTTGCGGTCCTGCCGGGCCTATACCAGTACCCGTTCCCAGGTCTTGTATATAGGCTCCACGCTTATCGACCCATTTAGGAGCGTCGTATTGAGTGGTGTAAACCTCGTACAGCGCTAAGTCGCCTCCAGTCAAGTTAGGCCAACCAGACGGAGGGGCAGTAGCAAAGTCCACTACGCCCGCGGCAGTGATACGGATGTAGCAGGTAGAGTTGGGAACTAAAGTCAGGACACCGTTAGGTATCCAAGTTATCGCCCCGCCGTTGACTCGATAGTTGCCCCCGTAGTAGCCCCACTTTAGTAATTTTGAGGTATGGTCTTGACGACCGAAGGCCAGGGCAGGAGAAGCGGCATTATTATTGCCGTTAATCGTCAGCTCTGGGCGAGTCTGAGCGAATAGTACCTGGTCGATATTGGTGTTAGAGTCGGCCATCAGTAAACGCTATAGAGCAAGGGGTCGTGATGAAGTATGGGAGTGGTATCAATGGAGTTGGTAAGCGTGAAATTGGCCGTTAGACCACCGCACGTAGCCGTCACCCCATAGGTACCCACCAAACTATTCGCCAACGGTAAGGGGGAATAGGCATACCCGTTAGCATCAGTGGTAGTACTGTACGTATTAACACCTCCAAAACTACAAGATGGTGAAGTTAGAACAGGAGAAGTGAATACTACTGTTTTACCGGCAAGTGGACTACCTATTACATTCGTGACTCTGGCTATTAAATTCTGAGCGAACGAGGTACTGACCCAAGCACTCTGTCCGTTCCCACCAACTGCGCTTAACGCGGTTGGAGTGATTAAGTCCTTTACAGTTACATAGAATGTAAAGGTCGCCCGATTGGAGTAATTATAATTTTGTTCGTACACCTTTATAGTGAATGATCCCTGGGCTCCTCCAATTACTATGTCTGCGGTAGGGGTAACTGCTCCACCGTCACTAATTGGATCATTTATAGTAGATCCATTTGAAAATGCGGCGTTAGTACCTGAATTCGTGATTTCGTATCTCAGACTATACCCGTTAGCATCACTACCATTAGCACGACGAGTATGTAGAGCAATAATCTGTCTGGAAAGAATGTCCCCTATACTTACATAGAATCCTGGATAGGCGTCGTAAATGAACCAACCCAAATCGTTAGGATTAGTAACAACAACTGGCCCTATGTACGCCGCGGCTGATCCAGACGATACCGTTAAAGTGAAACTACCGAGCATACTTGAAGTGGCTAGTCCTGCATTCATCGTAGCTACGCCATTACCGTCAGCTACAACATCGTAATACTGCGGCCCCGGCCTAGTATTGAAACTAGCGGATTCGCTAGGTAACGTGAATCGGACAATCTCCCCACTACCAGGAGAGCCGTCTGCTAAATATACTTGAACTTGTATCCCAGACCCGTCGAGAGCAGGACTTCCGAATTGCGTAGAGTTGTAGAGATAATGGTTCCCCTCCCCGTGAAACGTGGAGATCGTCGAGACTGCTCTAGTTTGAGGAAAATCGAGCATTAAAACACCGCGACGTTAGCCAAGTATGCGTCACTATCCCAGGTAATAGCTACAATTGCCCTCTTCATTGGACCGGCGGTAAAATCAGGCTTGGCGAAAGTTGGTCCAGGCCAATGTACAGTAGCTGGGAAATTGACCGGACCAGAATGAGTATTAAGGAACGTGATACGCCCTATACTACCTGCGGGAATTCCACTAACAGTATTAATAGTAAATCCACCAGCTACTACGTTACAAATCCAATTAGTTGCAATACCGAAATTAAGGTCCGCAACGCTAGTTACATAACGGTTATACGTGTTAATCGTTTGTGCAGTTATATCCTTCGCATTAACTAAACCAGTAGCTTGTATAGTAGTACAGTTAATAGTCGTAAACTGGAAATTGGGAGCCGTCAAAGCACCATCTACGGTCAGAGTACCCGTTATATGCATGGATGCAGCTGTTACCAACCCTGTCGGCTGTATGGACAGAGCTTTACCGTAATCGTAGTCGTCCCCATTAATTGTAACAGATGGGGTTATGTATATACTTCCACCAGCGGTAGGGCTATCATGTATTGACCAAGTGATATAACCCGTGCTACGGAAAGCGGTAAATCCGTAAAGATCAGTCTTAATTCGTGAAGTAAATTTGTCCTTATCGTACTGCCAAACCTGGACTCCGCCAGCTACTCCGGCCATAATTCCCGACATGTAACGGAAAAGTCCCAGACTAACTTCATTGGCGAAGCTAATTCCAGGAGCACCTAGCGTCCCGTCCGTGAAGTGAACGGGGGCCAACATACCTCCGGCCCCTGTACGATCCAGACTATTCGTCAGGGCTTGGGCTATATCGTCTAGCGTGGGGTTCGCCCAGCTAGTGGCGATAGTCGTGTAAGGAGCGACAGGATTGGTCGCCGGAAGGGTGTATACCCCAGAAGCATTGCGAGGCATTATCTGTTCTCCCGTTCATAATCAGCAGGGGTTATGGTAACGCCCCTACGCAATAGATCCACGATATGCTTCACAGTTTCAGACTTACCAATGAGTTTATCAATATTACCGTGAGTAGCCTCTACTGTACCTTTAAGTGCCCGCTTGATCAAACCAACTTTCGGGCCTAACATCGCAGTAGCGGCATCTAGTGCTGGACTTAAAGC
>Ga0307498_10000029_pt1 | contig 13944 bp, 21 predicted proteins | sample 12_S_MG_FD_201369 | JGI IMG/M metagenome (GOLD analysis project Ga0307498, IMG submission 201369) | Soil microbial communities from Populus trichocarpa stands in riparian zone in the Pacific Northwest, United States - 12_S | ecosystem: Environmental > Terrestrial > Soil > Riparian zone > Trees...
CCCCACTCCATTTCCATGAATGTCTCGTGGGCTGGCCTTGTCGTTGCTGTCCTGCTAGCGATTTGGGGCTTCTCGCTGAACGACTAGCGAAAGCGAGCACAGCGCAACCCTTCGCTGCCACTACCAACAAGGATGCGAGCGGCTGGAATGGCTTTGCCGCATGAACATCCTAAGCTAGCAGTCGCAGTGACGGTTGATGGCAATAACGACTTTGGCGTTCAACTTGATAGAGCAATCGCTCGAAGCAAAATGATCGAAGCGAAGCCAATCATCGAAGGCACAGCAACCGTTTCTAGCGCGAGTGACCCAACAAGGCCTGTGCAGACGTATGGTGGTGGGAAGCCGATGATTGTTGATAGGAGATATAGGAGATGGTGATGCCACTACTAGCACTACTAGCACAGTCAACGTCATTCGCCAGTTAGCGCAATCCAGCTTCGGTCTAACGCCACCCGAGCGCCTGCACGGTAGGGCAAACTTTGAGCATCACGCAGCCAGCATATATCCAAATCGAAAAGTAAACGACGGCGACGGCCATTATTGGTGTTGAGCCTATGACGTTGAAAATCACCTCTCCGACTTTATCGCCGCGGTCCAAACCGAGCAATAAAAGTGCAAACAGGAATAAAAAACCGCCACTGAACAAAAATATCCAATTCATCGGTCGTTGCGCTCCGGTGCCCCCAGCACAGTCATCAGCTAGCGGCATCGTAACGCAATGAGATGTTGACTGCGCTACGCCCACACCAATGCGGGAGATTTCCCTTGGTCCTCAAATGTCGGGACGCTTTCATGCAGGGGCGGGAACTCACAAGAAGATTTCGAACGGCCTGATGTTTTCGCAACGTTATATCAACGTATAACGCTACAATCGCAAAGTGTTGATGCTGTTGAGACCGGACCGGTGATAGGAAAGGGGCCGTTCTCGTCCCCACGAGAGCACGGCCCCGATCTCACTCCCCGTCCCCAAAGTCCCCAGAGGTCGGGGCCCACTTTTTTACAATGAATTGTGGCGTTCAGTGGACGCAATGCGTTTTCGTCCAATGATTTTTCTGAATTGTTGCTCATCAATCCATCATCGTCACCCTAACCACTCATTGTTTAGATTGAGCACTCCGATAAACCCATCGGGGTCCTAAACCGCTGTGGATGCCCTCACTCCATCCCCGTTGTAAGTACCGGAGCCACACCACTCGCCATCGTCCTGTTTGGGTTTGGAAGACAACCGGACGCCACGCGAACCAGCGACGCCAGCGATGCGATTTTTTAGTTGCCCACATTCTTTCGCCGGTTCGCTTCGTTCGGTTCGCCGGATTAACGCTACGCCGACTTGGTAGGTTCCTTTTAGTGTGGCGCTAGCTTCGCCACAGTCCATTAAACCTCCTTTGTGAAATCCTCGTGTATCTCACCGTCATCTCAATCGATCTATGACCTAGCCATTCTTGGATTGTGCGGAGATCAACGCCACGGTCGGCTAATGCGTAGCCGCAAGAATGACGAAGGCAGTGAGGGTGTAGGTCCGAGAAGCCAGCTGCTTCGGCGGTACGATTGACAAGGTAGTTCACTGCAAACCGAGTTAGCCGCCCTTGACGTTCGGAGAGAAAGAGCCAAGGCAAGCTATCCTTCCGTAGCCCGCGATAACGCCGGATTGCTCTTAGCTCATCGCCTTCTATTGGATGCATCCCGGCATTGGAGCCCTTCAATCGTCGGACCCATAACGTAGCTCGATCAAAGCTTACATCGTCAATGCGCAAGTCCACGGCTTCACTACAGCGCAAACCGTGCCGAAACATCATCAGAAAGAGGAGGTGATCTCGTGCGCCTTGCCGACCAGCCTTAGCAGCATCGAGGAAGGTCTTGATCTCAGTTGGGTCGAGGAAGTCCTTCCGTCGACGCGGATCAGTAACACCACTCTTCACATTATCCGTGATGGCGAGGTCCGTCATTGGCTCGCCTTCCTTAGCTTTCTCTCGGGTTTCAGTATGCCTCTCTTAACAAAATCCCATCAGTCGCCAACGCTATGACCTTCGGGTGATCGTCGATATATTTATTAGCAGCGATGGTGATCTCCCTGCTTTTCGCTAGGGTCATAACGGCTCCGTACATTGGAACGGTGCTCATGATCGTGCCCTCACGTTTGCGCCGGGCTGGCACGCATTGGTGAAAAGCTCACGTTTGGATTGAGAGTTATCGGCGGCGAACATATCGGCAAGCATGCCGATAACACATTCGTGCTGGTTGATTGCATCACACCGCAGATGGGTGCGTGCTTCTTGCATCGCCTCGGCGATAGCTTCGTAGTGTCGTTTGGCGAAGCGTGATAGCTTCCGATTAGCCTTGACCATTGGGTCCTCCATCTGGCTAGGGTCAGAGCTTCACGACGATTAGCCTCGCCGTGAAGCTCGCTTACTTCGCCGCTTGTGTTCGAGATCAGTCAATTACAATCAGCGCAAGATCGAGTCGTTCTCGCTCGCACGAACGCAATCATTGTTCGCTGCGAACATTACGAACTTGTGGCGATGTGAGGGGCCGGGGCCAAAACTTTGCTCGCTGGATCAACGCAGTGTACCCTCGCAAACTATGTGAAATTTTCACCCTTGCTTTTTGCAAAGGGCCGTCAGAAGCGTTGGGAGCGTTCGATGAAATCGATATGTGGAATTGCATTTGTATTGGGGCTTCTGAGCCAAACGACAAATTCAATGGCAGATTACGCAATTATGGGACCGGGCTCCGTAACTTGCGGCAAGTTTGCAGCGGACTTCCGGCAGAACCCCGATCAAGTCGATAATGTATTTTTTACATGGGCACAGGGATTTATGAGCGGCTTTAATATCACGGAGACGACGGGAAGCTATCGAGATATGACGGCAGTACCCATTGATGCCCAAAAAAAGTTTATCCTGAATTATTGTGATCAACATCCGTCACTTGAATACGCTAAAGCTGTTATGGAGCTTTATCACTATAAGCTCCCATTGAAGAAGACGCCGCCTGCCTCCTCACGCTAATGGGTGCATTCCTGTAGCCCTTCGTAACCCTTGCAAATATATGCAATGATTTAATCGAGAAAGCCGTCCATGCAACCGCGCATGGGAGTGGGGCAAAACTTGGCGATACAAAGCAGGGTTAGTATTACAACCTATTTTTAAATGACATGGAGAAATCGGATGGCCAAAAAAGCAAAGCGACGACGCACAAAGCGAATGGCTTGGACGAGAGCGCATATAGCGGAGCTAAGACGGTATTCGAAGGACAAGCTACAGGTGAAGAAAATTTCAAGGCTGATGAAACGTACCATTGGCGCATTGCGCCAAAAAGCGAGAGCGTTAGGAATTAGGCTCGGTCATCGTCGTTGAAGAGAATGCCAGACCTGATGTCCCCTTTGGGTCAAAAGCGGACATTCTGCAGTCTCAGTCACGCAGACCAAGGATCAGGTTCTTGCAAAAGCAAGGCCGCAAGCTCTTTGTATTCGCTCAAGAGTTCTTTGACGTCATCCTCCATCGCGATATCGGGATGGACAAGCGTCCAAAAATGAGCGGTTCTAATAAAAGCAAGAAGCGCTAGGACACACTCGAAGCGTTTGCCGCCAAGGGCGTCTCGCAACGCATTTAGGGCACGCTCAGACTGCGTCGGATTCACAAAGATCAGAGTGCAAACCGCAAACAAGATGGCCTCCCTTTTGGTTGGTACGATTGATAAGAGTGGCGGGTTCGTTGACTTCACTGATTTTGAACGGCGCTTCGCGTGGATTGCTCGATAAGGCCACACAACCCGGCTGGCCTACACCCCGATAAATGAGCGCCACCTTTACTGGACGCGAAGGTCATGCCTCCCTCTAGGTCCTGCCTTGCCTCTCTGACTGTGCCTCTCCTCAGAAGAGAGATGGCTAGAGTCTCTTCTAGATGTGTACGCATTTTGCGTACGGGAATTTTGGGCGTTTCCGGGTTTTCCGTACGCATTTTGCGTACGGGAGTGTCCGGATTTTGCGTACGGGAAACCGGGTTTCCGTACGGGTTTTGCGTACGGGAGATCGCAGAACGAAGTACCGTCCCAGCAGGTGAAGTCCATGCTCGGAGGCTTGCCCTTGTACCGTTCGTCGGTGAGCCGGAATTCTGCCGCCGTGCCTCTGCCGGGACCAAACGAGGCGCCCCGAACTTCAACGATGAATCCGAAGTGTTGCAATTCGCGACACCAGCGGCTGACCGTCCCTTTGTCTGCTCCCAATTCCTTGGCCGCGACTCGCACCGAAAGAAAAACTGCTTGTTGCGTTTTGCGGCTGTAGCGTTTCTTAAATGCGAGAAAGAAAGCGCGGGCGCCTGGTGACATTGCCAGCCACGCTGGCGAATCCATCACGTAGACAAACATCGGCACGAATGGCGGCAGCTTTTGTTTTTTCATGCGACGCGACTCCGCGCGAAGGCGATCTGGCGCGAGCGCACCCAGCTTCTAACTTCCGGTGTCGGTGGGATTGGTTCAGGCGAAGCGCCCCAGGCGGGAAACAGGCCGAATTTTTCTCGGTACTTGTGCGCGGCCCAACCGTTTTTATATCCGCGCTCCTCGGCGACATGGACCAACATCGCATGCCAGCGGTTGCGTTCGGCGGAATCGTAGACCACGCCGTTGGCGCGACGCGATCCGTTGACGAGGGCGAGATCGCCGTCCGCGATGACCACGGCGCGCGGCGCTCGCTGCGGTAAAAATCCACAGTGGAAACACGCTTCGCCGGCGCTGCGGACGGCGCCGCAGTTGGTACATTCGATCAAACGTGACGCATATTGCGTGCATCGTTGTTGATGTGTGGGGCTCTCGGCGCGGCGATCCGGATCCAGTGTCCAATCAACCCGATCTTCGGCAAAACCGTGCCGAAAGACGGCGCCGGAATGATCGAGGATGATGGCGTCGGGCTTGCCTTTGGCGGGACGCAGTACTCGCCCGATCATCTGGCGATAGAGGCCCATCTTCTTTGTCGGCCGCGCCAGAATGCAGCAACTGACTTCGGGCGAATCCCAGCCTTCAGTCAGCACCAGATTATTTGTAACGAGTTCGATTTCACCGTTTGCCAACCGCTCGAGCGTTACATCGCGCTCCAGCTTTGGTGTTGTGGCATCAATGTGCTCGGCGCGAACGCCGGCCCGCACGAATTCATCGCGCAAGTGAATGCTGTGCCCGACGCTGACGGCAAAGGCGACGGTTTTCCGGCGTTCGCCAAATTTGAACCAGTGGCTCACGATGTCGCCGATAAGCGCGGGTTTATCCATCCGCGCGGCCAATTGCCCCTCATGGAAATCGCCGGCGACGGTGCGGATGCCTTTGAGATCGGGATCGATCGGCGCGTAACAACGGGTTTTGACCAGGTAGCCTTGATCTATCAGGGGTTGTACTTGCGGGCACTCGATCATCGTCTCGAAAATGGATCCAAGCCCGCGCCCGTCACCACGGCATGGTGTGGCTGTTGTTCCAAGCAAGACCGCGTTCGGATAGGCCGCAATTATTGCCCGGTAGCTTTCTGCCGGGACGTGATGTGCTTCGTCGATCCAAAGTAAATCGGCGGGCGGCATGTCCATGCGATCAGAGCGAACCGCGCGCGCGTGCAATGTCGCAATGCTGGCGACTTGCACCAGTTCGAACGGGCGCCCCGGGAATCCGGCTTGGATAATTCCGTGACTAATTCCCGCAGCACGTAATTTCTTGCTCGTGTGAAAAATGATCTCGCGCCGATGGCTTAACACCAACGCGGATTTTGCCGTACGAACGAATGAGCGAATAATATCGGCGCCAATAACCGTTTTGCCGGCACCAGTGGGCGCCACCAGGATGATGCGGCGCTTGTGTTCGCGCGTACGATCAAATTCGGCGATGACGCTCGCCTGATACGGATACAGGGCGGTCATGTTGCACCCGATCGCGATCGCGGATGCTGTAGGCCGGCGCGCGCGCCGCTGAAAATCGTCGTCATCACGGAGCGCCAGCCATCGCCCTCGATGAGGCCGTTGCGGTGGCAGGCGTCGATCAGGCGCTCGATCACTTGAGCCCGGTCGAGCTCACCGCCGGCGACGAGCTGGAATAAGCGAAACGCTGCGCAGTTGAGCGCGTTGTTGCGCATACCGGGCAGCGTGGCGGCGACCGCTTCGATCTCACGGTCGAGCGCGGCAAGTCCGTACGCATTCGGCTGGCCATTTCGCGGCCTGATGGTGCTGAGCGCGCGTTCCGAAATCGTCGGCGCCGGCTTCTTGCGCGCGAGTTGCAAAAGCCAACCGGGCGCGTGCGTTGGTTCGATCGAAGCGTCGATCCACCGATAAATTTTGCCGTTCGGATGGACCGACGGCGGCGCCGCCACATAGCCGCCATCGGCTTTCACATCGACGTCCGTGCCGATCTTGGCGGTGCTGCACGGAATCGGATCTTGGGTAACAAACCAGTGGTGCCGTCCGTTGCCGGTGCTGGAAAGCAAGGTCGGCGGTAACCGCCCTTGCACAGTTTCAATCTCGGCCAGGGTGGCGAAGCCGGCATCACCATCGATGTCGAGGACAAAAACGCCGCTCGGCGTTCCAGTGCGAATTGCAATGTTGTAGGCAAAGCCGCCGGCAAACCAGCGCTGCAACGTCGCCGGGTTTGTTGTTGCGTCGTAAAATCCGCGCCGGGTGGCTGGCTCTTTGGACTGCGGGTTTAGCGGAAACACCTGCCAGCCACGCGCGGCATAATCGAGGGCTACTTTCAACATCACCGGATGCGTCATGTGACACCCGGTTTCTTGCGACCGTCGTCGCCGGCGGTGCCACCGTGCCAAAGCGAATAGGATTGTGGAATGCCGGGAAATAGTCCGCTGTCGACTTCGTGACATTGCGGGTGCGCCAGAATTTTCTGTGCCGTCTCATCAGTGATGGGACCACCGGGCACCACAAAAAATTGGCGGCCAAATTTTGTATTTGGGGCCTTCATGTCGACCAGCACGCAGCCTGGCCGACGTAGCCGTTCGGTGGCCTCGTCGAAGTTGAGTGTTTCTTTGTTGATTGCCGTCATGACACGCGCGAAGCCCTTTTAGTTAGACCGCTTGAACGGCGGCGGTTGGTGGGCTACGTCAGGCGTGTCAGTGTCCCGACCTAGCCCCTTGAAATGCAACGGCGGCCAACGTGGCCGCCGTTTTGCTCATTACGAGTTGCTGGTGTTGTCGCGCGCGCGCCTAGCGAGCTCGGCTGGAGGCAGTGCCTCGATGATTTCATCCAGAAAGTGCAGGTCGACGATTGTTGCGCTGCCGTCCTTGCGGAAAAGGCCGCGGTGCCGCGCTGCCAAGCCGTAAAGCTTGGTGCGTTTCACACCGCGCGTCTCTATGGCCGTGGGGATGCGGCCCCAGCGTGGGTTAAGCATGACTGTCCGCCCGTAATCAGTTGCATACGGACGTGGTCGCACGCTGTGCTAGGGCGGCTTCAAGAACAAAGTTGAATTGAAAACCGCCCTACACGGTTGGGGTGTTTACTTGGCACCACCAGGGGGATTTCGCTCGGCTCCGGGATCAATCAAATTGCCATGTTCATCGAATTGCAGGACGTCGATCGACATGGCGCCAGTAGCAGACAACGTCGCGGCGCCGAACTTCAAATGTCTGTAGCGGCGCAAGACTTGCTTGGTCTGGCTGGCGCTCGGAGACTTGCCAAAAACCGCTTTCGACGCGGCTTGGAAATACGCAATAACGGGCCCCTCCGGATCCGGCCAATTTGCAGTCAGTTTCGGTTTCCTTGGCGTCGAAACGCCAAGATGTCCGCCGACGCTTTCCCACAGCGACAGAATTTCATATTGGCGCAAGAATTTGCGCGGCTGCCTCTGTTTCGCGACTTGCCGAAAAATCTTGGCCTGCTCATCGTCGCGACGAATTTGCCGGTCGAGCGCCTCGGCAAGCGCAGATCCACTCACGGTCAGCCCCAATGTCTGGCGGCTACGTCGCGCCCGCTCCTCGCACTCTTTTGCGCGTTCCGTTGGCGTCGTATCGTCGCGCGCAATGCGCTCGAGCTCGATTCTCACTGGCGTGTCATCGATATTTTCCGGCAGCAATTTTTTGATCTCACACCACTGGTCGTCAGCAATGCGTTGTTGTGAGAGTTGCGTGGCGGGATTTTTCATCGCCGTGATGCCGTAAGCGGGCGCACGTTGTCCGGCTTGGGTGCACCAAACCGAGGCGCGCCAGCACGGATCGCATCGACGATGTAGCTTGGGGCCAAATGTGAATAGTGCCGTTCGCACATTCTCGTGTCGGCGTGGCCGAGATTTTTCGCCGTCACGAGCAGCGGCACGCCGTTCATTGTGGCGAGCGACGCGTATGAATGCCTAAGACCATGAAAATTGATCGCCGGCTCGATCTTGGCGCGACCGCACGTCTCCACCATGCGGCGGATCTGGTGCGAGGCTTGCCACGGCTTGCCGTCCGATCGGTGCAGCAGCCATTCGGCGCCCCTTCGCCCGGCGGTCAGTTGCGCGAACAGCGCCACGCCTTCGTCGGTCAACACCACGTGACGCGGTTTCCCAGACTTGCTCTGGTGCACGGCGATCGTGCCGCTATCCGAATTGAAGTCGTGCACCTTCAGGCGGATGAGTTCGCCGTAGCGGCAACCGGTGGCAAGCGCAGCCCGCACCAGCGGGCGAAACTCGGAATCGGCGGCATTGATGAGCCGCTTTCCTTCGGCGATCGTAAGATAACGGGCCCGTGAGGCGTCCACATTCCGGAAGGGCCGCACTTTGCGCCACGCGGTATCGCTCGCGATCTTGCCGTCGCGAAAGGCATGGTTGAGCGCAGCGCGCAATACGGTCCACACGCGATTGGCCGACGATCGCCGCTGCCGTTTTCCCTCGTCGCCATCGGCAATAGCCCGATACTGTCGGGCCTTGCCCTTTCCGGCGCGCAGTTGCGGCGCGCCTCTCGCCACACCGTCGCGCCAGCGCCGCAGCCGGTCGGTAGTGAGCGCAGCGATCCTCGCGGTGCCCAGTGTCGGCAGGATATGGACGGTGGCGCGGGAGCGGGCGTCCCGGATCGCATGCGCCGACCGGCCATCGCCCTCAAGATATTCGAAGTAATCCTGCAGCGCGTCGGCGACCGTGTAGGGCCCCTTGGGCTGGCGATCCGGCGGACGATACGCCTTGGCACATTCCTGCGCCTGTCCGAACGTCAGGATGGCGTGACCATCCGCCTCGGCGAAGTCGTCCGCAACGATCAAGGCACCGTGCGCGGTGCGGATATTCTCGGCCTTGTAGACACCATGGCCGACGTACCGGCGGACGACCCAGGCACCAGGCCCGCTGGCGTTCTTGCGATAGCCGAGATGCAGCCCGGGCTCGATCAGCCGGTAGTACGGCTTGTGCGCCATCTTGAGACGCGCGCGGGCGCTGCGGGATTCCAAGTTTGAGTCGCGGACTTTGCGGGCCATCGGGCGGGTCCAATACGTTGTCGGGTCTAATACGGGTCCAATATACGTGGCTAAACGCGCCCGAACAAGGATGTATAGCTACGCACGATATTGCAGGCGTTTCAGGTAGTTCTGCGGATACGGGCGAACGCGGAAGGACGCGAAATCTTCCCTCTCACGGCGAAAACAGGGGTTCGAGTCCCCTAGGGAGCGCCAATAAAATCAGGCACTTCTCGCAATTACAACGCTGGCGTTTACGCCCCAACCTAAAACCAACTGTAAACAGTAGCGGTTGGAAACGGGAGTGCCGAGCGGCGGCAACACCGCGCAGAATTTCCCGCGTCGTCTCCGTAACTTTATAGCGAATAAATTCCTATCCATGCGAGTTCACGCATGTTTGTGGTGGTTGCGGATTGGCCGATTCAATTGCGGTGTGCGCCCATGTCTCTCCACGCAGCGAGGGAGAAGACGATGGAAAAACTGCAATGGCCAGCAGGCTGGTCACGTACGCCGAAAAGCCGAAAGGAATCTGGCCGTCGCTTCACACGCTTCGGCGAACCCGTACCGTTCCAATATGCGTACGACACGCTTATAGGCGAGTTGCGTCTGCTCGGCGCAAGTAAAATTGTTGTCTCAGTCGAGCGTTACAGCATCGACGATGGCGTTGCGGTTTACTTCCGCCTCAAGAATACGCCGATGGTCATGGCCACCGATCGCTTCAACACGAAGGAAGCAAACATTCGTTCCCTCACTTTGGCGATCGAAGCCATGCGTCAACTCGAGCGTCACGGCGGGAGTGCTTTGGCGGACCGCGCAATGGCTGGCTTTACCGCACTGCCACCGCCGCGATCATCACCGTCGCGATCATGCTGGGAAGTGCTTGGGATCGAGCCAGCCGCAGGGCCAGCAGAAATCGAGCGTGCCTTTCGGGCGCAGGCTCTCAAGCATCACCCCGACAGGGGCGGCTCAGACAGTGCGATGGCTCAGCTTAATGCTGCCCGGAGCGAGGCTTTGGGGCAGTAAGTCAGTCGGCAGAGCGCGATTTTCGGCCACGGATATTCGCATTCGTGGCCGTTATCGCGTGGCCAAGCGCTAGCCTGATTTCAATCCCAAACAAACGGCAGCCGGAAGCGAATCTTTCGCCCACTTACAGGCCATATCGCGCCGACTTCACTCGCATCGAATTGAAGATTTGAGTATTGGTCGGGCGAACCGGGAAGTCTCGCGTTGGTTGTCGCGCAGCGTTTGTCCTGCAGATATTGCATGTAGTCGATATGAGCATTTACCCAGTGCTCCTTTGGTATCTGTTCCAATGGGTCATAATCGTTTCGGTTCCCACCCTTCTGCCCCCACGTCGATAAGCTGCCGAGCACCGCTTGCTGCCGTATTTCGATCAACGCCTTTCCGATTTTCGCATGCACGCTGTCTGTGTATACGTCGTTGCTTCCAACAATTCGCTCGACAAGCTGTGCGAGGGTGACACTCGGGGTCTTCTTTCCGGCCTTTTGGCTGTCTAGCTCAATCTGAATGCGAGCTGCAGTGAACAAGGTCGCGCAAATCACGAGCCACCAAACCCAACTCGGTAAAACGACCCAAAGCGGACATCCAAGGCCCCTCGAGCGCCTCGTCGGCAAGGGCGTTGACAGAATTGCGAGGTCGATCGTCCGCTGACGTTCGTCGTGCCTACATGCTATCTTTCCCAACAATTGCAGGTTCCCGGGGCGACTACATGCCGGAAGACCGCGTCGACCGCAGACTTGCCGCGATTTGGGCAGGCGACATTGCCGGTTACAGCCGTTTGATGGGTATTGACGAGGAAGGCACGCTCCGCCAGCTCAAGGCACATCGCAAGGAACTGGTCGACCCCAAGATTACCGAACATCGCGGCCGGATCGTCAAGACGACCGGTGACGGGATGCTGGTGGAGTTCGTCAGCGTGGTCGATGCCGTGCGCTGCGCCGTCGACATTCAGCGTGGCATGGCCGAGCGCAATGCCAGTATTCCGGCGGACAAGCGCATCGAATTCCGCATCGGCCTCAACGTTGGCGACATCATAATCGACGGGGATGACATCTTCGGTGATGGCGTCAATGTGGCGGCCCGGCTCGAGGCGCTGGCCGATCCCGGCGGCATCATGGTTTCGAGCGTCGTGCACGATCAGGTCCGCGACAAGCTCAGCTTCGGTTTCGAGGACATGGGCGAGCAGACGGTCAAGAACATCGCGCGACCAATCGGCGTCCACCGCGTCTCCCTCGCCGAAAACGTCCCGCTGGCGACGTTCAAATCCACCGTGGCTGCAGAGCCGTCGACCGCCAATCGGCCGTCGATCGCGGTGCTGCCGTTCGCCAATATGAGCGACGACCCGGGACAAGAATATTTTGCCGATGGCATTTCCGAAGACATCATCACGGGTCTATCGAAGCTACGCTGGTTCTTCGTCATCGCACGCAACTCATCGTTCATCTACAAGGGCAAGGCCCTCGATGTGAAACGCGCCGCCCGCGAATTAGGCGTGCGCTACGTCCTGGAGGGCAGCGTCCGCAAGGGCGGCAATCGAGTGCGTATTACCGCGCAACTAATCGATGCCGCCACGAACAACCACATCTGGGCCGACCGCTACGACGGTGACCTGACCGACATCTTTGCGCTGCAGGACGAGATCACCAAGAAAGTCGTTGCCGCAATCGAGCCCAAGCTGCTGGAGGCTGAGGGTATCCGTTCGCAAAACCGCTCGCCCGAGGATCTCGGTGCCTGGGACATGCTAATTCATGCGAATTCCTTATTCTGGCGACTGACTAAATCCGAGAGTGAAGCCGCCATTGCGCTGCTGAAGCGGACGGTTGAGCGCTACCCCGACTATGCGCCGGCGCATAGCATGTTGGCCTTTGCATTGTTGGTATCGCGTCAGGCGGGTTGGATCGTCATGGAGTCCGAAGTCAAGCAGCCGGCGACCCTTGCCGCCCGAGCAGCGGAGCTTGACGACAGCGATCCGTGGGCCCATCTCGCGCTCGGCTACGTGGCCTTTACCAGGCGACGCACCGACGAGGCGGTAGAAGAATTCCAGCACGCACTTGATCTCAATCCGAACTTCGCCGCCGCGCATGGCTATCTCGGAATGGCGCTCGCGCTCGACGGTCGATCGGACCAGGCCATCGACCATATCGAGCAAGCGATCCGCATGAGCCCGCACGATCCCCAGAATGCGATATTCAATGTGCACCTTGCCGCCGCTCATTACCTCGCCGGGCGCTACACCGAAGCGGTCGGCTTTGCCCGCAAGGCCATGCAACAGCGTTCCGGATTGACCAATGCTCATCGCATTTACGTCGCGAGCCTGGCCCAAGCCGGCCAGATTGACGAGGCTCGCGCTGCCCTCGCGCGACTAATGGAATTGCAACCGGAACATTCGATCGCGTGGATCGAACGCAACATCCCATATACCTCGGGCTCGATGGCGAAATTCCTCGAAGGCATGCGCAAAGCCGGGCTGGAATAGATCCAAGATTGGCCTAGCGGAATTCAAAACGGCAAAGCTACTCGACGTGCGTATGTCCGCTATTGGGAGTAAAGCGGACATGGCTTCGACATCGCGGAATGTCTGCTTTTGACCCAAAGCGGACATTTCGGCCGTAAAGCGGACATCGTGCGGATTGGTCCGAAAATTCGTCTTCAAGAACACGTACATCAATCTCAGCGTTGCGGACCGTACAAGCTAAGGTCGCGCTCGGCGCTTAAAATATTGCTGTATAGGTTGGCTATCCATTGTCGTCCGGGCGATGTGATGTTGAGATAGCGGATCGCGTTTTGGATAAACGGCGATATGCTACTCCAATAGAACTTTGGATACTGATCGGTGAGATCGGCCGGCGAATCATAGCCGAGCTGCTTGTTCATTCCGACTTCTTCAAATTCGTAATAAAGCGCATTGGCTTTGCGCAGATAATGTGGATCACCGAGTTGGCCAATGAGATCGGCGGCGCGCACCAGCATGCCGTCTTCGTTGCCGCTGTCGTTAGCGCTGGGAGGAAAGCGTGTGAACTCGATGGCATTGGCGATACGGGCGGCGTCGAGCAATTTGGACTTGGCGAAACGATCCATTACGAACAGCTTTGATCGGTCGACGTGGTACGGCAATAGCGCAGCGTCGGACGAGCCGCGCGATAGCTCAGTCTTGTTGCCTTTGGCGTCAATAATGTAGCCGTCGTCGCTGTCGCCATTTAGAATACCACGAACATAGCCGATGTCGTGAAACAGACAGGCGACTAAGACGTGCGCGTAATCGTCGGCATTTGTTTCTTTTAAAAGCCTTCGTCCCTTCAAAATATCGTATCCGACGAGTGTCACCAGCATTGTATGCTCGACGTTGTGATAGAGCGCGTCGCTGTTGCCGATACAGTCGATAGCAAGTCTTGCAGCAGACTGAACGATTTCTATTAACCCCGCGTTCGTCGAACCAAATCGGCGGCCCATGTGCGCCGCAAGATGAGATCCCAAAGCTTCAGACGCCAATTCGGGAATGGTAATCATTAGACCCCTCCCGCTATGCTGTAAG
>Ga0307498_10000030_pt1 | contig 13865 bp, 16 predicted proteins | sample 12_S_MG_FD_201369 | JGI IMG/M metagenome (GOLD analysis project Ga0307498, IMG submission 201369) | Soil microbial communities from Populus trichocarpa stands in riparian zone in the Pacific Northwest, United States - 12_S | ecosystem: Environmental > Terrestrial > Soil > Riparian zone > Trees...
TGAGCAGGCGCCCTGGAGTTGACTAATCCATGTTCGACATTGGTTGGGGCGAGCTCGTCGTCATCGGCATCGTCGCGCTGATCGCGATCGGGCCGAAAGAGCTGCCGACTGTGTTGCGCACGCTCGGGCAGTACATGGCAAAAATTCGGCGCATGGCGTCCGACTTCCAGGGCCAGTTTCAGGAAGCCATGCGGGAAGCCGAAATGGCCGATCTGAAAAAGCAAGCCGAAGATCTCAAAAGTTCGGTCGGCGACCTCACCAATTTCGATCCGCTCGCGAACACGCAGAAGGAGATCGAGCGTGCCTTCGAGATGCCCGAGGTCGGCGAGGTCATCACCGAGAAACCATCAGAGCCGGCGGCTTTGCCGGAACCGCAACAGCAGGTCGACGTGAAAGTGCCATTGCCCGACCCGCCATCACTGGTCAGCGAGAAAGATTTTGCGGCGGCAGAAGCGCCACCTCCCAAACAAGCCGGGGGCGGGGCATGACCCACGAGGATATCGAGGCCACCAAGGCTCCCTTGATGGACCATCTAATCGAGTTGCGTTCGCGCCTCATTAAGGCGTTGCTGGCGTTTGGCGTGATGTTCGCGATCTGCTTTGTGTTTGCAAAGGACATCTACAATATTCTGGTGTGGCCGTTCGTTTGGGTGGCTGGCCCGGAAAACTCGAAATTCATCTATACGGCGCTGCTCGAATATTTTGTCACGCAGCTCAAGCTCGCGATGTTCGGCGCGGCATTTCTGTCATTTCCGATCGTGGCGACGCAAATTTACATGTTCGTCGCACCCGGGCTCTACCGTAACGAACGCAAGGCATTTCTTCCATATTTGATCGCGACTCCGATCTTCTTCGCGCTGGGTGCGATGGTGGTTTACTTTCTGGTCCTGCCGATGCTGGTGAGATTTTCACTCGGCATGCAGCAGATGGGTACGACCACCGATGCGTCGATCGCTTTGATGCCCAAGGTGGGTGAGTATCTCTCGTTAATGATGGCTCTCGTTCTTGCTTTCGGTGTGGCTTTCCAGCTGCCTGTAATTCTCACGCTGCTGGGTCGCATCGGGATCATCACTTCCGAACAACTCAAGGCCAAGAGGCGCTATTTTATCGTCGGCGCGTTCGTTCTGGCCGCCGTGCTGACGCCGCCCGACGTTATCAGCCAGATGTCGCTCGCAATTCCGCTGCTCATCCTGTACGAGGGCTCGATCTGGTCGGTGCGTATTGTTGAGAAAAAGGCACAGGCAGAAGAGGCCGCCAAAGTGGCATCCGAAGCGGCGTCAGTCTCTGCAAAGCCTGCGGAGTAGGCCGGGACGCTATTGAACTCCGTCATGCCCGGCCTTATGCCGGGCATCCACGTCTTTGGCTTTATCCAGTGAAGACGGCCCGGCCAGGACGGTATAGAAACCCGCCATGTACGACATCAAATGGATTCGCGAGCATCCTGACGCCTTTGACCGGGGGCTAAAACGGCGCGGCCTCGAACCGGTGTCAAAAAAACTTATGGCGCTTGACGAAAAGCGGCGCGCGGCGATCACCAAATTTGAGCAGGCGCAGGCGCGTCGCAATGCCGCCTCGAAGGAAATCGGCGATGCCAAGAAGGCGAAGGACGAAGCCAAAGCCAGCAAGTTGATGGCCGAAGTGACCGAGCTCAAAACCTCGCTGCCAACAATGGAGGAAGAGCAGAGGGCGCTCGCTGCTGGACTCGATAAGGAGCTGGAACAGATTCCGAACCTGCCACTCGACGATGTGCCTGACGGCGCAGATGCGAGCGGGAACGTCGAACACCATGTCTTCGGCAAGAAACGCGATTATTCGTTCAAGCCCAAACAGCATTTTGAATTGGGTGAAGCGCTTGGTCAGATGGATTTCGAGCTTGCAGCCAAATTGTCGGGCGCGAGATTTGTGGTTCTCCAAAAGGGTCTTGCTCGTCTCGAGCGCGCGCTTGGTCAGTTCATGCTCGATCTGCATGCCGGAAAGGAACATAGGTACACGGAAGTCAACCCACCGATCCTGGTGCGAGATGAAGTGATGTTCGGAACGGCGCAATTGCCGAAGTTTGCGGAGGACCAATTTCGAACGACCAACGACTACTGGCTCATTCCAACCGCCGAAGTGCCGCTGACCAATCTGGTAAGGGAGTCGATCGTCGAGGAGGCACAACTGCCGATGCGGCTCACGGCTTGCACGCCATGTTTCCGTGCTGAAGCTGGTGCGGCCGGCAAGGATACGCGGGGCATGATACGGCAACACCAGTTTACAAAGGTCGAACTGGTCTCGGTGACGACACCAGAAAAATCGAAAGAAGAGCACGATCGGATGCTCGGTTGCGCCGAGGAAGTGCTTAAGAAGCTTGATCTGCACTACCGCGTGGTTACGCTTTGTACCGGTGACATGGGCTTTGCCGCGCAAAAAACCTACGACATCGAAGTCTGGCTGCCCGGTCAAAATGCCTATCGCGAGATCTCATCCTGCTCGAACTGCGGGGATTTTCAGGCCCGCCGCATGAATGCACGCTATCGTTCCAAGGGCGGTGTCCAGCACGTCCATACGCTGAACGGATCTGGAGTTGCGGTTGGTCGCGCATTAATCGCTGTGATGGAGACCTACCAACAGGAGGATGGCTCGATCGCGGTGCCGTCGGCGCTCACCCCCTACATGGGCGGGATAACGAAGATCGAGCGGATGTAATGCGTATTCTCATCACCAATGACGACGGCATTCACTCGCCTGGACTTGCTGCCTGCGAGAAAATCGCGCGTGCGCTTTCCGATGACTTGTGGATCGTGGCACCAGAAATTGACCAGTCCGGAGTGTCGCATTCGTTGTCTTTGAATGATCCATTGCGTATGCGCGAAGTCGGCGAGCGGCATTTCGCGATCAAGGGTACGCCGACCGACTGCGTCATCATGGGCGTGCGCCACCTATTAAAACAGAAACCCGATCTCGTGCTCTCCGGCGTCAACCGCGGGCGTAATTGCGCCGAGGACGTGACTTATTCAGGCACGGTCGCTGGCGCCATGGAAGGAACGGTGCTTGGCATTCCATCTTTCGCGCTCTCGCAGGCCTTTGCATTCACCACAAAGCATCATCCCTTTTGGGACACCGCGATCAAGTTTGCACCCGATCTGATCAAGCGTGTGCTCGATACCGGGATGCCGCGCGACGTTCTAATCAATGTTAACTTTCCGGATTGCTCGCCTGATGAGGTTGTCGGCGTCGCGGTTACCGTACAGGGCAAGCGCGATCAGGAATTGTTACGGATCGACGCGCGCCATGACGGGCGCGGCAATCCTTACTATTGGATTGCGTTTGAGCGTGGCGGAAATCCAGGCGCGGCGCCGGGGAGCGATCTCGCGGCGCTGACAGAGAAACGCATCGCGGTGACACCGCTGCGGCTCGATCTTACCGACGAACCGTTTATGACGAAGCTTGCTGAGGTGTTCGACTAGGCAAACAGACCCGCGAGGGTGTTTTTCAGCTGTTCGGCCTGAAATGGCTTCTGCAGAGCAGGGCGCCCACGATAGGCCTCCGGTAAACTGCGCTCGCCGTAACCGGTGACAAAGACGAATGGCAGGCCACGTTTGGCAAGAATGTCGGCAACGGGATAAATTTCTTGCCCATCGAGATTAACATCCAGAATAGCAGCGCTGAATTCGCCATCGGTGGCGAGCTTGCGCGCTTCCGAAATAGTGCCGACGGCTGCGGCCACACCATATCCGAGTTCGTCCAGCATCTCCTCGAGTAGCATGCGGATCAAATACTCATCCTCGACCACGAGAACGCGTGGTGCCGTTGTCGAGGTACCTGTCATTGGGGTCTCCCGCCCTTCAACTCAGAATGAGCCGCAGAGTTCCAGTTTAGCTCAGGATCCAGGTAACATGCTAATAACGCCGGTAAAGAGGCCTGACCGTGTCTAGAACGCCCAGCTATCAGCAGGATAACGATCGCATGGAATTCCTGCTGACCTTGCGCCGCCGGGGTATTGCGGACAAAGCGGTCCTGCGCGCCATGGATGAGGTGCCGCGCGAGCGCTTTGTGGATGCGAATTTTGTGGAGAGCGCCTACGCCGATCAGGCATTGCCAATCGACTGCGGACAGACAATCAGCCAGCCCTATGTCGTGGCCTATATGACAGAACAGCTCGGCGTGCAGCCGCACCATCGAGTGCTCGAGATCGGGACTGGGTCCGGCTATCAGACAGCGGTGCTGTCGCGATTGGCTCGCGAGGTGGTCAGTATAGAACGCTACCGGACGCTGGCCGATCGGGCGCGCGATCGTCTGAAGTCTCTCTGTTACGACAATGTCGACGTTGTCAGCGGAGATGGTTTCGTGGGAGTGCCGGGCGGGGCGCCCTACGACCGCATCATCGTTACCGCCGCAGCAGAGAGGTTGCCCGAGACGCTCCTCGACCAGCTTGCCGACAATGGCGGGGTCATGATTCTGCCGCTCGGCGCACAGGACGGCTCACAACATCTGATCAAGCTTACCAAGTTACAAACGGAAACCCGGCGCGAAAATCTCATCCCAGTACGTTTCGTGCCGATGTTACCGGGCCAAGCGCAAGAACTGTGATTTTTCGGCCCGCACTTCGCATCGGGATGCAGCGTAATCGGCGCATTAATTATTAAAGCCTTGTTTACTCGCGGCTGGTTTAGTTCGAACTCTACGTTTCATGCGTACGAGTGAGTAACCACATGTCGCGCCCCAAGGTGGATTCTCGCCAGAGTACCTGGCCGCGCGTTGCAATTCTCGGTCTGGTAGGCATTACCGCTGCCGGCTGCGCGGATTCCGCACGCATCCAGGCCAGTTCGTACGCCAACGACCGCCCATCGCCGCCGCAAAGCGTAAGTTCCCTTCCGGCGCCTGCGACCTCCGCGCGCATTGAGGCTCAACCGTTGAGCCCGCCAGCCACTGTCGCGGCGACGCCCGCAAGTTATAGCCCGCAAAGCCCGACTGCGTACAGATCGGCCAGCCAATATTCCGATGTCACTGGATCAAACGTGCCGCCCGCTGCCACCCATTGGGCATGGAACGGCGGTTCTGCAGTAACGGTAGGATACGGCGAAACCATCGAGAGCATTGCTCGCAGACACGGCGTGCCAGCATCGGCAATTCTGCAAACAAACGGCATTCGTGACGCGCGACAGGTCCGACCGGGACAGCGCCTTGTTATTCCGCGCAACGTCACAGGCGGGACCCAAACAGCTGCTGTGTCCAAGTCGACGGGTGGCAACATTCATTCCACCACAATCGCAAGTGCCGCGCCCGTACCGCAAAATATACAGCCGCGCACAGCGCCACTAGAAAAGGCGACCGCGCCCGTCAAAGTCGCAAGCATTGGTCCGGTTCAGACAGCGAATGTCGCCAAAGAGGAGCCGCGTGCGGTCGAAACGCCCGTCAAGACCGCAGAGGCGATGCCTTCGTTCCGTTGGCCGGTCCGGGGGCGCGTCATTGCCGCCTTTGGCAGCAAGACGAACGGTATGCAGAACGACGGGATTAACCTCGCAGTTCCAGAAGGCACCCCGATCAAGGCTGCCGACGATGGCGTCGTCGCTTACGCCGGCAATGAACTCAAAGGTTATGGAAACCTTGTTTTGATCCGCCATTCGAACGGCTTTGTGTCCGCCTACGCGCACGCGAGCGAACTGATGGTCAAGCGCGGCGATTCAATCAAGCGCGGGCAGGTCATTGCGCATGCGGGTCAGACCGGCAACGTTACCTCGCCGCAATTGCATTTTGAGATCCGGAAAGGCTCGACGCCCGTGGACCCGAGCCAGTATCTCGGCGGCGTCTAGTTCTTCAGCGCAACGCCAAGCCGTCCCGCTAGATCCTGCACAAACTGCCAGGCGACGCGCCCCGATCGCGAGCCGCGCGTGGTTGACCACTCCAGCGCTTCACGGTGCAAGGACTCGCCGCCAGCGGGGATTTTGTAATGCGCCACGTAGCCATCAACCATCGCCAGATATTCGTCTTGGCTGCAGCGGTGAAACCCAAGCCATAGGCCGAACCGGTCGGATAGCGATACTTTCTCCTCGACAGTCTCCCCAGGATTGATCGCGGTAGAGCGCTCATTCTCCATCATGTCCCGCGACATGAGATGGCGGCGGTTTGAGGTGGCGTAGAAAATAACGTTGTCCGGACGGCCTTCGATTCCGCCCTCCAGCACCGCCTTAAGCGATTTGTAGGTGGTGTCTTCAGCATCGAACGATAGATCGTCGCAGAATACGATAAAGCGGTGTGAAGAACCGCGGGTGAGCGCCATCAGCGCGGGCAGGCTGTCGATGTCTTCACGATGAATCTCGATCAGCTTGAGCGGACCGTTTTTGGAATTGCGTGCGAAAGCTGCGTTGACGCCGGCGTGCGCGGCCTTCACGAGAGAGGATTTGCCCATGCCGCGTGCGCCCCATAAGAGCGCATTATTGGCCGGCAAGCCTTTGACGAAGCGCTCGGTGTTTTCGACGAGCACATCGCGGACCCGATCGATTCCTTTGAGCAGCGACATCTCGACGCGGTTGACGCGTGGGACCGGTGCAAGACGGCCGTCCGGGTACCAGACAAAGGCGTCCGCAGCGCTGAGATCGGGAAGTGCCTTTCGTTGCGGTGATAACCGCTCGAGCGCACTGGCAATACGCTCCAATACGTCCGCCTGGGCCGCCGGACGGGAGGTTGCCTTTGCTTTGGACGTTGAGCGTCGCGACGATCTGAATTTCGATTTGGCCATTGGTATTCCCGGAAATCGCGCTGCTCTTAGCGGGGTGGCGTTGCCCCTGCAAGCGGTCTTACTCACAAAGGGCTGAAAACGGAGGGTTTTTAAGGTCAAGGCGCCGTTGCAATTGGGTGGGCGCCCGCTATAGTCCGCGCGAAATTCAAGCGCCCGCCCAGGCGCCGGGAAACCATCCAAGGAACGCGCTTAAATGTTTACAACGCCTGCGTTTGCGCAAGGATCTCTGTTCGGAGGTGGCGCAGGTGGCGACGGCGGAATGCTGATGTCGTTGCTGCCCTTCGTGCTGATATTCGTTATCATGTACTTTCTAATTCTGCGACCGCAGCAGAAGCGTGTGAAACAGCATCAGGAAATGGTCAAGAATGTGCGGCGGGGCGATACCGTCGTCACCAATGGCGGGCTTGTCGGTAAGGTCACCAAGGTGATCGACGACGACCAAATCGAGATCGAAATCGCGGACGACGTGCGCATTCGCCAAATGCGGCAGATGGTTGCCGATGTCCGTGCCAAAGGGGAACCTGTCAAGGAAGAGGCCACAGCCGGTTAACGCCGACGGCCTTGGCCCTTAGCCGCAAGTCGAGACGTCATGCTTTATTTCACGCGGTGGAAGGCGACGGCGATCATACTTACAGCGTTCGTTATCTGCCTATTCGCCGTTCCAAATTTCTTGCCTGAGAAGATGGTGCAGAGCTGGCCGAAGTGGGCGCAGCGGCACGTGGTGTTGGGTCTCGACTTGCAAGGCGGTTCGCACATCCTGCTGGAAGTCGACACGAACGCCGTTCGCAAAGAAAAACTGGAGGCGCTGCGCGACGACGTCCGTCGCGTGCTGCGTGATGCGCGCGTCGGCTATACCGGCCTGGTGGTGCGCGGCAATAGCGTCGAGGTTCGCATTCGCGAAGGCAGCAATTTCGATCAGGCCGTCGACAAGCTGCGAGAGCTGTCCCAGCCCCTCGGCGGAATTCTCGGCAGCAGTACTGGTCAGCGAAATCTCGATGTCACAACCGAGGCCGGAAGCCTGGTTCGGCTGACTTTGACCGAGCCCGCTATCGTTGATCGGATTCGTCAGTCGGTTGAACAGTCGATCCAGATCATCGAACGCCGGGTCAACGAACTCGGCACCGTCGAGCCGTTGATTCAACGCCAAGGTGTCGACCGAATCCTGGTGCAAGTGCCGGGTCTTCAGGATCCGACGCGGTTAAAGGAATTGCTCGGCAAGACGGCCAAGCTCGACTTCCGTATGGTCGATGTTTCCATACCGGCCGAACAGGCGTTGCAGGGTCGTGTCCCGCCGGACTCCGAAATCCTTTACAGCGCCACGGCGCCGAAAACCCCGAATCTGGTTGAAAAGCGCGTACTTGTGTCGGGAGGCGACCTCACCGATGCGCAGCCGGGATTCGATCAACGCACCAACGAACCGATTGTATCGTTTCGATTCAATACGTCGGGCGCACGCAAATTTGCGCAGGTCACACAAGAGAATGTCGGCAGGCCGTTCGCCATCATCCTCGACAATCAAGTGATATCGGCGCCGGTTATTCGCGAGCCCATTTTGGGTGGTTCAGGACAAATATCCGGGAGCTTCACTGTCGAGAGCGCCAACGATCTCGCAATCCTTCTGCGTGCCGGCGCCTTGCCGGCGCCTCTCACCATCATTGAGGAGCGGACGGTTGGTCCGGGCCTCGGCCAAGATTCCATCGCCAAAGGCAAACTCTCGTCGTACGTCGGTGCGGCGATGGTTATCGCCTTTATGTTGGTGACCTACGGCTTATTTGGCCTTTTCGCGAACATCGCCGTGGCTATCAACGTCGCGATGATTTTCGGGATTTTGTCGCTCCTCAACGCGACGCTGACATTGCCGGGTATCGCCGGTATTGTCCTCACCGTCGGGATCGCCGTCGATTCCAACGTGCTTATTTATGAGCGCATCCGCGAGGAAGTACGCGGCGGACGCACTCCGATCAACGCGATTGACGCAGGGTTCAGTCGAGCGCTAGCAACGATCCTCGATTCAAACATTACGACCTTCATCGCGGCCGCCGTTTTGTTCTACATCGGTACGGGGCCAGTGCGCGGTTTTGCCGTTACGCTTGGTATCGGCATCATCACGACGGTGTTTACCGCTTTCACCCTGACACGGTTGATTGTTGCTTATTGGGTGCGTTGGCGGCGCCCGCAACGCGTGCCCATCTAAGGAATCCGCGCCGTGCGCCTGCTCCGCATCGTTCCCGATGACACCAAGTTCGACTTCATGCGCTTCCGGCGCATCAGCTTTCCGCTGTCAGCGCTCCTGTCGATCATCGCAATCTCACTTTACTTCTTCCATGGACTGAATTTTGGCATCGACTTCAAGGGTGGGACCTTGATGGAGGTGCAGTCGAAAGCGGGCGCCGCCGATCTTGCAAAAATGCGCGCAACACTCGGCGCGCTTGGATTGGGTGAAGTGCAGCTGCAGCAGTTTGGCGCGCCCAACGATGTACTCATCCGCATCGCCGAGCAACCGGGCGGTGAGCTGGCGCAACAACAGGCCGTCAGCAAGGTGCGCGGTGCCCTCGGTAATGAAGTGGACTATCGCCGAGTGGAAGTCGTGGGCCCTCGCGTGTCGAGCGAACTTCTGTCCTACGGTGTAGTGGGCTTGATGCTCGCTATCCTCGCGATCCTGATTTACCTGTGGTTCCGGTTCGAATGGCAGTTCGCGCTTGGCGCCATGATTGCCAACGTCCACGATATTGTGCTGACCATCGGTTTTATGTCGATCACCCAGATCGATTTTGACCTTACGAGCATCGCCGCGCTGCTCACCATTCTGGGCTATTCGTTGAACGATACTGTCGTCATCTATGACCGTATTCGCGAAATGCTGCGCCGATACAGGAAGCTGCCGATGCCCGAGCTGCTCAACGCGTCCGTCAATCAGACACTTTCACGCTCCGTGATTACGCACGTTACAGTTTCGCTTGCATTGCTGGCGTTGCTGCTGTTCGGGGGACAGGCGATCCACAGTTTCACAGCGACCATGATGTTCGGTGTCGTACTCGTCGGTACCTACACGTCCGTCTTCATTGCATCACCGATCCTGATTTACCTCGGTGTCGGCACCGGCCGTGATGCCCTCACGTCCCCTGAACGGCACAAGTAGATGCCCCTCGGCGGCGGCGCCGATGCCCCACACCTGCCGCGCCCGGCGCCAATCGATGCCTACGGTAAAGGCGGCTTTCGGTTCGCCGGCATGTCGCACCGTGGTTCTTTGCTGTGCTTTCCCGATGGCATCTGGGCCTGGCCAATCACGGATTTGGCCGAGCTGAATGAGGCGGCTCTGCGGGCGGCGTTCGAACGCGCCGACGGACTTGATTTTTTCCTTATCGGCGCGGGTCGCGATCCATGGACGCTGCCCGAAGATCTGCGGCAGAAATTTCGCGAAGTGTTACTTTCGGTCGACGCGATGGCGACGGGCGCTGCGGTGCGAACTTACAACATTCTTTTGGCGGAGAACCGGCGTGTCGGAGCCGGCTTGATTGCGGTCAACTGATCCAGACGGTGGATTGGCTGGATGAAGGAGTCTTTCGCATATTGCGCCGATCGCGTGCGCGACGCTGATCGGGATCGCTATCTTGCGGCACTGTTCGCTCCCGCCGACAAGCGAGGCGCATTGTTTGCGCTTTATGCATTCGATGTCGAAATTGTGCAGGTGCGTGAGCTTGCGCGCGAATTGATGCCCGGCGAGATCCGATTGCAGTGGTGGCGAGAGGTGCTTTTTGGGGAGCGTGCGGGTGAAGCCGCGGCGAATCCGGTTGCGGCTGCCTTGACGGAGATATTCGGGCGCTACGCGTTTATCCGGGATCCCTTGGTGGATATGGTCGAGGCTCATCGTTTCGACATCCACAACGAACCGATGGCGAGCGTCGAGGAGCTCCTGTGTTACGCATCACGTACCGCCGGAGCAGTCTTTGGTCTGGCCGCGCGCCTTCTCGGCGGCGAAATAAGTCAGGTGGTCACGACGGAATCGGGGAGTGCACAGACGATAGCAGACGTGCTCTCTCGGCTTCCTCGACACGCCGCGCGGCGCCAACTCTACGTTCCGTTGGACATTCTTCGACATTATGGCGTCGATCCAGAAGATGTTTTTGCCATGCGCGCGACACCGGCGTTGCGCGCCGCGCTTGCCGAATTGCGTTTGCGTGCACGTCGGAGCCTTGAAGGCGTCGTCGCGGTTGAAATTCCGGAGACCATACAACCGGTTTTTTTGCCGTTAGCGCCGCTGCGTCAATGGCTTCTCGATATGGAGAAGCCAGGTTACGACCCGTTCCAGCCTCCACCAGTGGCGCCGTGGCGACGGCAGTGGCGAATTTGGCGTGCCGCGAGATCATTCCGCAGAATTGGGACCTAGCCGATCACTCGGCGGCGGCTGCCGGGAGGTCTCCCGCAATCCAGTGACCGAGGTCGGCGAGGGCACGTTGGGTTAGGGCGCTCTTGCGCGCGAACGCTTTCGTGGCTGAGCGACCAAATTTGCTGTGGCGATCGAAAGCTGGGGTCTCGTTTAAGGGGGGAAACAAACCGAAGTTGACGTTCATGGGCTGAAACGAAGAAGGGCCTGCATCGATCGTGTCGATATGGCCACCGGTAATGTGGGCTAGCAGCGCCCCATGCGCCGTCGTCGCCGGTGGTGCGGAGATTGGCTTACCGCGACGTTCGGCAGCGGCAAATCGCGCGGCAAGTAAGCCGATAGCGGCTGACTCAACGTAACCCTCGCAGCCCGTGATCTGGCCGGCGAACCGCCAGCTAGTATTCGCCTTCAGTCGTAAAATCTCATCGAGCAATGCCGGCGAATTGAGGAACGTGTTGCGATGAAGTCCGCCCAGCCGCGCGAACTCGGCGGATTCAAGTCCTGGAATGGTACGGAAGATACGAACCTGTTCGCCGTGCTTAAGCTTAGTTTGGAAGCCGACAATATTGAACAGGGTGCCGAGTTTGTTGTCTTGCCTGAGTTGCACGACCGCGTAGGGTTTGATCTCCGGTTGGTGCGGGTTTGTAAGCCCAAATGGTTTCATTGGTCCATGCCGCAACGTCTCAGGACCGCGCTCGGCCATTACCTCGATCGGCAGGCAGCCATCGAAATAGGGTGTGCTCGTTTCCCATTCGTGAAAACGTGTTTTGTCGCCGGCGAGCAGCGCTGCAACAAATGCGTGATATTGCTCACGCGACAGGGGGCAATTGATGTAGTCGGCGCCTGAGCCGCCGGGGCCGGACTTGTCGTAACGGGACTGAAACCAGGATTGGCTGAGGTCGATGGTGTCGCGGTGGATGATCGGCGCGATGGCGTCGAAGAACGCGAGCTGCTGCTGACCAGTCAGTCGGCCAATCGCGGCGGCGAGGTCAGGCGATGTGAGTGGGCCGGTTGCGATGATAACGCTGTCCCAATCTTCTGCAGGTATGACTTCTCCGCGCTCTAGTCTAATCAACGGATGAGCCACGAGCGCGGCCGTTACTGAGGCCGAAAAGCCGTCGCGATCGACGGCTAGGGCGCCACCTGCCGGCACCTGGTTTTCGTCTGCCTTCCGCATGATGAGCGAGCCAAGCCTGCGCATCTCTTCATGCAAAAGGCCGACGGCGTTGTGCTCGCAATCGTCTGAACGAAATGAATTCGAGCAGACAAGCTCCGCGTAGCCGTCGGTTTTGTGCACCGGCGTTGCCCGCAGCGGCCGCATTTCATGCAGCACCACCGGTACACCGGCTTGCGCGAGCTGCCAGGAGGCTTCGGACCCGGCGAGGCCGCCGCCCACAACATGGACAGGTTGTAGTTGCTTTGTAGCCATTCAGTGATAACTAGGCCGCCAAGCGAAAAGCCGCAACGGTGGTAAGGGGCTATGGATGCATTTGAGTGTGACGTTCTTTGGAGCGATCGGCTGTTTTGCATTCCTTGCGACGGTGCCAGTCGCCAACAGCGCTACGGTCTAGGGCGCTGTCGATGCCGCATATGAAGGGCTTTCTGTGACCCACCGACGCCGAGCACTGTATTTGTGTGTCACGGGTTTGGTTGCAAATATCGCGTTGAGTGGGATCTAACGGCCAGCGACATCCAAAAAATCCTAGTCGGCCGCGCAGGACAGGAAGGAACGGGCGCAATCCCGAAGGACGCGATCGCTGAACTTGTGTCGGCTCGCGGTACTCCCGACTTGTTGGACATGATCCGGATCAATCACGTCTCGGGCGGCGTCTCCATTGCCGGACTCAAAACTTACGCTTCGGGTCGTGAGAAGCTTCAGGGCGGAGACACTCGATTACGTCTGGCTCGATGAAGAGCCGCCAATAGACATCTACACGGAGGCGCTGACTCGTACGAACGTCGGCGCCAGTCCGGTATGGCTAACATTCACGCCATTGCAGGGCGTCTCAACGGTCGTGAAGCTTTCCTGCACGAGAAGTCAGAGGACCGCCACAATGTCGTCATGACGATTGACGACGTGGAGCACTACAGCAACGATGAGAAGAAGAAGATCATTGCATCATATCCGCCGCACGAGGCTGAAGCCCGGATCAAGGGCATCCCTGTATTGGGCTCTGGTCGAATATTTCCCGTCGCGGAGGAAACCATTGCCATCGACAATCGTGAATTTCCGTCGCACTGGCCGCGGATCGGCGGCATGGACTTCGGTTGGGATCAACAACTTAACTTTATCAGTACCAGCACATCCACCGGATATGTTGTGCTGACGGAGATGACCTAACGGATTGGACCTGCGCGCGGGGGTGCAGACAGGACCTGTCTCACCCCACCCGTGCGGGGTCATTCTCCTCGTCGCCGGGGAGGCCGCCGAAGTGGCGGCCCCAACTCAGCAGATCAATTTCAGTAGCCGCGATATGGCTTGCAGACGCAGTCCTGTACGCTGAAGCCCCTCGGGCAAACGCGTCCGTAGCAGTCTACAGCCCTTGAGCCGCGGGAGTCTCTCCGGTGATGATATCTATCGTCATCGTAGTATCGCTCGCGATATCGGTCGCCGTAGTACCGGTCACCGTAATAGCCGCCGCCGTACTGCGCCGATGCCACGCCCGACGTTCCCACAAGGGACGCGGCTGCCAACACTATTAATGCAAGCTTTTTCATCTTGTCCTCCCGGGACTTTAAACCGAATCCTCGGGATTATGTT
>Ga0307498_10000031_pt1 | contig 13656 bp, 17 predicted proteins | sample 12_S_MG_FD_201369 | JGI IMG/M metagenome (GOLD analysis project Ga0307498, IMG submission 201369) | Soil microbial communities from Populus trichocarpa stands in riparian zone in the Pacific Northwest, United States - 12_S | ecosystem: Environmental > Terrestrial > Soil > Riparian zone > Trees...
TCCACCCGCCGGCTGAAACGCAAGGTCGGTTCGCGGCAAAAAGTCATCATCGACGAAATCGGGCCGACCGTGGCAAAAGGCCGTTCCATGGCCGACGCGCCGGAAATTGACGGCGCGGTCTACGTATACGCCCGCCGCCCACTACGAATCGGCGAAATCACAACGGTCAAGATCGAGCGCGCTGACGAATACGACCTGCATGGCACCGCGGTCGGGTTCTGATTACTTTCAACGGTTCAATTGACGCGCCGTTTTGACGACTGCATCAGTCAGAGTTTTAAGTTCATCGGACGCAATCGTAAAAGCTGGCGTCAGATAGATGATGTTTCCGATTGGCCGGATGAAGACCCCTTGTTCGATGAAATGCGTGCGCAGGCCATCGAGGTCGTCGATCCGATCGATTTCGACGACGCCGATCGCGCCTTTCACGCGCACGTTTTTCACACGCGGCATATCTCGGCAGGGCGCAAGACCTCGCTCCAGGGCAGCTGAAATGTCGATGACCTGCCGCAGCCGAGGCTCTTTTTCAAAAAGATCGAGTGATGCGTTCGCCGCAGCGCATGCGAGCGCATTCCCGGTGTATGTCGGGCCGTGCATCAGCGCCTTTTTCGGATCGTCCGACCAGAATGCATTGAAGACCTTACGTGTCGCAATTGTTGCTGCGAGAGGCAATGTGCCGCCCGTCAAGGCCTTCGACAGCGTGATGATGTCCGGCGCGATCTCGGCCTGCTCACATGCAAACATGCTTCCTGTGCGGCCGAACCCGGTGAAGATCTCGTCAAAGATGAGCAACGTATCATGCCTGTCGGCAAGGGCCCGTAAACGCTGAAGCACGCTCGCGTCATGAAATTTCATGCCGCCAGCGCCCTGGACCAACGGTTCGATGACGATCCCGGCGATTGATTCGCTGCGTTCCGCGAATAACCGTTCAAGCGTTGCGGTCGTCGCGTCATCCTCGGGCAGATCCACAAGCTGGTGCTTCTGAAGTATGCCCGCGAGCAGCGCGTGGATGCTCGCCTCGGGATCACTGATCGCAATGGCGCCGGTCGTATCGCCATGATAACCGGCCTTGAACGCAACGAACTGAGACTTTGTCGGCGCACCGCAATTGATCCAGTATTGGATTGCCATCTTCATGGCGACTTCCACGGCCACCGAGCCAGACTCCGAAAAGAACACGCGATTCAGCTCACCGGGCAACAAGCCCGTGAGCCGGCTCGCAAGCCGGAGGGCTTGTTCGTGCGCGAGTCCGCCAAGCATCACATGAGGCATTGATGCGAGCTGTGTCGCCACCACATCTCTTATGTGCGGATGGTTGTAGCCGTGACAGGCAGTCCACCAGCTGGCTATGCCGTCAATCAACTCGCGTCCATCAGTGAGTACGATCCGGGAGCCCTGGGTTCTCGCGACTGGCAGCGGAGCTGGCAGCGTTTTCATTTGGGCATAAGGAAGCCAGACGTGCTCCAAGCCGTCGAGATACCAATCCGGCATGACGCTGTTTTCGCTGGCTCGCCCGGCCATTTGACGTTTCCCTCCTGTGTTCGTGCTAAGCATCTGGTCGGAACCTGGCAAGGTCACTGATGCACTCACTCGACGCCTTTGCGCAAGACAAGCTCGACGACCTCAAACGCCGGCACCTATACCGAGCGCTCAACGAAACCGTGCGCGAGGACGGCATCTGGATTGAACGAAACGGTCGTAAGTTGCTTTCATTTTCCTGCAACGATTATCTCAATCTGACCCAGCATCCAGCCGTCAAACAGGCTGCGATTTCCGCCATCGAGGAGTACGGCGCCGGCTCCGGCGCTTCGCGGCTGGTGACTGGAAATCATCCCCTCTATGCGAAACTGGAATCGCGTCTAGCGCGGTTCAAGCGCGCCGAGGCTGCGTGCGTTTTCGGTTCCGGATATCTCGCGAATGCGGGGATTATTCCCGTGTTGGTTGGGCGTAATGGATTGGTCGTTGTCGATGAGTTGTCGCATGCCTGCATCTATGCCGGTGCCCACTTATCCCGCGGCACGGTCATAACGTTCCGCCATAACGATGTGACGCACGCGCGTGAACTCCTGGCGACCCATCGCGGCAGTTACAATCACGCAATGATCGTGACCGATGGCGTATTCTCAATGGATGGAGATCTTGCGCCGCTGCCTGAATTGGTCGCGCTTGCGGAGGACTATGACACCTGGGTCATGTCGGATGACGCGCATGGCCTGGGCGTCGTCGGGGGCGGCCGCGGATCAAGCTTTGTCGGAAATTCGGACATTCCTGTTCCGCTGCAGATGGGCACCATCTCGAAAGCCATCGGTTCATACGGTGGCTACCTTTGTGCATCCGCGCCCGTAATCGAACTGATGCGCAACCGCGCGCGAACCCTGATCTACTCGACCGGCTTGCCACCCGCTTGTGTAGGGGCCGCAATTGCTGCGCTCGACCTGATTGAGCGCGAACCCTCCTACGCTGCTGAACCGGTCCGAAAAGCAAAAGCATTTACGCAACGGGCGGGGCTGCCGGACGCGCAAAGTCCGATCGTACCGATCGTGATCGGTGACGAAGAAATTGCGCTTGGCAAATCGCGTTTGCTGGAAGACGAAGGGTTTCTAGCAGTCGCCATCCGTCCTCCGACGGTTAAGCCGGGAACGGCACGCCTGCGCCTGACCTTCACGGCGCAGCATCCGGACGATCAAGTCGAACGACTCGCTGACTTCGTGCGGGAAAAGATACTGGCATAAATCGTGGCAGCTTATTTCGTCACCTCGACCGGTACCGATATCGGCAAGACCTTCGTGACCGCCGCGCTCATTCGCTATATGCGCGAGTCCAACCAGCCGGTTGGCGCGTTGAAGCCCATCGTGAGCGGATACGATTCCTCGGTAGCAGAAACAAGCGATCCAGCGGTCTTGCTGGCGGCGCTCGGACGGCGGATGTCGGCAGATGAGGTCGAACGCATCGCTCCCTGGCGGTTTCGCGCCCCGCTTGCGCCCGATCTCGCCGCCGCCCGCGAGGGCCGTCGCGTTGATTTTGTCGAGTTGGTCGAATTCAGTCGCGCGGCTATCAACGGCGCAAAAGGACCACTGTTCATCGAAGGTGTCGGGGGAATCATGGTGCCGCTCGACGGACGACGCACCGTGCTCGACTGGATGACGGCGCTTGATATTCCGCTGTTGCTAATAGTCGGCGGCTATTTGGGAACGATTAGCCACACGCTGACCGCGCTCGACGTGCTGGCGCAACGCAAATTGACGATCGCCGCTATCGTCGTGAGTGAAAGCGACCGCGACGCCGTTGCACTGGACGATACCGTGGCTAGCATCGAGCGATTTTCCAATGGTGTTGAAGTCGTGGGGCTTCCGCGTCTCCCCGCCGGAATTACGCATCACCCGGCAATCGCCCGGATCGCCAATCTGCTTTGACACGCCGTTAGCCGTTGAAACTCAGCATGGTCTCGACCATGCCTTCCAGATTGACCAGGCCGTGCATCACCATAGTCAGGATGGTCGATCCGCTCGCCCAGCGGATCCACCCGAACAGCACACCGAAGGCGAAAACCTGGGCAATCAGGAACCAGTCGTATTGAACGTGGATGATCGCGAATATTCCGGCCGTAAAAACGATCACCGGCCATGCTTGCTGCGGTGTTTTCAACCAGCCTTGAAATAGAAAGCCGCGAAATAGCGTTTCCTCGCCGATCGGAATGAGGATCGTCACGGCGAACAGAAGCAAAGGCAAAAGGTTGGCGGCAGTGGCCGCCTGGTACATATCGCTCTGGAAGCGGTCGACAATGTTGCGACCGGCGAGCCAGCTCACGGTATCCCCGATGGCAATCAGCACGGCCACACCAACAACGGCAATTATCACCTCGCCGCGGCGCGGCAGCTTGTAGCCGAGATATTCCGCGACGTTTCCCCTCGAACTGGCCGCAAGAGCGAGCAGTGCTACCTGTACCGGCGCCGATACGAAAATAAACAAAACGATGGCACCGCCGTCCTGCGCCAATGTGGCGACCTCGCTCAATTTGAGGCCGTACCCCAAGCTCAAAGCCAGAATCGCGGAAAGCTGCCCGACGAAAAGCGCGAATGCGCCGATCACGAATGTGGCAAAGACGCCGAAAGGCTTTACGGCGTCGCTCAAGGCAACGCCTTCAGCCACTGGCCCAGCGCAGCGCGTTCCGCTTCGGTCATATCGGTCTGGTTGCCGAGTGGCATCGCTTTGCCCTGCACAGTCTGCGCGTAGATGACCGCAGCATGTTTCTTGAGGTCGGCGGCAGATTCCAGAATTATATTTTTTGGCGCTTCGCGAAAACTTTCGTGCGTCGACTTTTTCGTATGACACGTCGCGCAGTGTTTTTGCACAATAACGAGTACTTCGGCGTCGGATATGCTGCCAGCCTGCGCAGCAGGCGCAACGGTGGCGAGGATTATCATCGCCACCGCGTGCAGGATCATGCAAGAGGCCTTCTACGGCACCAAAATCGACGAACCCGTGGTGTCGCGGCCTTCCATTTCTTTGTGCGCCTTGGCAGCGTCTTTGAGCGGATATTTCTGGTTGATCGGGATTTTCACCGCGCCTGAGCCGACGACCTTGAACAAGTCAGTGGCGGTTGCGATCAGGTCATCGCGTTTGGCCACATAGTTGTTAAGGGTCGGTCGTGTCGCAAAAAGTGAACCCTTGGTTTGCAGAATATTGATGTTGAAGGCGTCGATCTGGCCGGATGCGCTTCCGAAACTGACGAAGTAACCGAGCTGACGCAGGCAATCGAGCGAGGCAGGAAAGGTGGTTTTGCCGATACCGTCGTAAACCACATCACAAAGTTTGCCGCTGGTGATCTCTTTCACCCGGGCGACAAAATCTTCATCGCGATAAAGGATCGTGTGGTGGCAGCCGTTCTTTTTGGCGAGCTCGGCCTTCTCCTTGGAGCCGACTGTACCGATGACCGTCGCGCCGAGATGGTTTGCCCATTGGCAGGCAATCAGACCCACGCCGCCTGCGGCGGCGTGGATCAGGCACACGGTGCCCTTCTCGACCTTGTATGTGCGGTTGATCAGATACTGCACGGTCATGCCCTTGAGCATCATGCCTGCAGCCTGGTCGTAGGAAATGTTGTCGGGAAGTTTCACAGCGCGATCCACCGGCACCAGCCGCTCGCCGGCATAGCCACCTAGAGGTCCGACAAATGCGACGCGGTCGCCCAGTTTGAGGTCGGTGACGCCGGGGCCAACCGCCATGACCTCGCCGGCACTTTCGTTTCCTGCAATGAATGGCATACCGACAGGCGAGGGATACATGCCCATGCGGAAATAGGCATCGATGAAATTCACGCCGCAGGCATGTTGCTTGATCTTGATCTGGCCCTGGCCTGGCGCGGCGATCTGGACATCTTCGTAGGTGAGGACTTCGGGACCACCGGGTTTGTGAACGCGCACTGCCGCGACCATTTTTACACTCCTTGGATAGGCTTGTTATGCAGGAAGGAATTCGGGCCGCGATAATAGGCGGCCGCACGCCAAGCGCAAGGCGGGGTCAGCGCGCGCCGGAAACGCGAAGATTCGCGCCGTTGATATAGGAGGCAGCGTCCGACAGCAGAAACAGAATGGCCTCGGCGACTTCATTGGCTTGGCCCGGCCGACCCATCGGTAACATGGGCATGACCCGATCAATACGTCCCGGCGGCTGAATATCGGTGTCTATCACGCCTGGCGTAATGGCGTTGACGCGGATACCTTCCTTAGCAACCTCGCGAGAGACCCCGATAACCATGGAGTCTACTCCGGCTTTCGCCGCGGCATACCACACACATTCGTTCGCGCCGCCAAGCGGTGCGGCCATCGAAGAGAGCATCACAACCGAACCGCCTTTGCCGCCGTGTTTGGTCGACATGCGGCGAACGCAGGCGCGCAGGCAGAGCAACGCTCCGAACGTGTCGATGTCGAGTACTTCGCGGATTGTCTGCGCGCTGACTTCGTCCAGACGCGAGCCTTCTCCAATAATCCCGGAACTGTGCACGAAATGCGTGAGCGATCCAAAAGTGTCGCTCGCCGTGTCGAACACTCGTTCTATATCGTTCTCCTGCGCCATATCCCCCTGGATGGCAATCGCCTTTCCTCCGGCCTTCTTGACCGCCTCGACGACGGAAGCCGCCGCGTTTGAATTGTTCTTGTAGTTCACCGCCACGTCGTAACCCTGCCCCGCCGCAAGCTTTGCCGTCGCGGCTCCAATGCCGCGGCTGCCGCCGGCGATTAACAGGACTGGTCGGGACATGAGTTACTCCTTGAGCTATCTCCGCCTTTCACGCGGCGGACCGCACACGGTCAGGCAATAATCCGACGCTAAAGAAATATACGGCGATGAGCGACAACGGCACCGTGACGTAAGGGCCTGGCGACAGATCCTGAACAACCGCGGCCAAGGCGAGCACCACCCACATGGTCAAAATCGCAATATTCAACAATCGCCAATGTTGGACACGCAGAGGATGGAGAAATTTCACAGGCGCAAAACTCAGAGCCGCGAGCAAGGCAACCGCGATAGCTGCCACCCATCCTGGCGGTTCAAGCAGATACAGATAAAAGGCCGCAAGATTCCAGACCGCCGGAAAACCGCGAAAATAATTGTCCGCAGTCTTCATCTCGCGGTCGGCAAAATAGAGAGCACCACTGATGACGACAACAACCCCCGCCGGAATCGCAAGCGGCTGCGGCATGAGTCCGCTTGCGGCGATCGCGTAAGCCGGAACGAAGACATACGTCGTAAAATCGACGACCAGATCGAGTGTATCACCCGACCAGCGCGGCAAAAGCTTCTGCACCTCGAAAGCGCGGGCTAACGGCCCATCGACGCCATCAATAACGAGCGCCAGGCCGAGGCAGAGGAACATCCCCGCCCAATGACCCCCGGTCCCGAGGATGAGCGCCAGCAATGCCAACGCCGCGCCGGTCGCGGTGAAGACATGAATCGTGAATGCGCGGACGTACTCGAATCCCGCCACTTAACCGTTGCCCCAGTCGAGCTTTACGATCTCAGCCGATCGCCCCGCCAGATTCCAGTTGCGGCCGAAGCCGCGGAAACGCGATCTGTCGGCACGAGAGACAATAACATCAGAACCAATCCAATATTCACTGTTGTGGATCATTACATTCTTGCCCGCTTCCTTGCCCCGGACTGGGGTGATCGCGCCATCAACATATTTTTCGATGCGGATGATGCGCGTTTCTCCTTGCGTCTCATAGGTGATGGGCACCTGGTGCACCCCAAGAAATTGTCCAACAAGAATCGATAGTAAGCGCGTGGTACCTCCGACCCGGCCGGTAAAAATTCTTGTCAGCCCCTTCACAGCCTGAACGGATGCATCCTCGTCGACGAAAAGAGCGGCGGTCCAGTTGCCACGCGACATGATGCCAGGCAGGTCCATCATGAGGCCCACCTTTATGCCCGCAAGATCGACGGTGTCGAAATGTCCGTCGTCGATGCGGATGCCCGCCCAGGTCTGACAACGGCTCTCGGTCGGCGGGTGCTCGCCACGCGACAATACGCAGGGACAAAACACCGTGCAGCTGCACGACAGTGCCAACTCGCCTCTCAAAGTCCAACTTTCCGTCAACGCACGACTCCCGCTTTATTTTCAACTCGTTCGCAATGGCCATCTGCCGGCCCCAGCTGCAAGAAGAATACTAATGCCGACGACCATAAGCACGATACCAACGGCACGAGTGAAACGTCGGCCCGTGAGCATCTTCTCGATCGTCATTACGATGGCGATCGCAGTCATCCAGACGATGTTCATCAAGCCAACCCCGAACATCAGCAACATCATCGCCCAGCAGCACCCAAGGCAGTAGAGACCTTGCTTTAACCCAAGCCTGAATACTCCGGCGTTAGTCGTCGCCCAGTTTGTGAAGAAAAATGGAAACGGCTGCTGACACCGCGTGAGACATGCATGCTTCAGCGCGGAAAATTGGTAGATGCCGGCGAAGATAAATATTGCACCGGACAGCAATGGGTTCGCCGATGCCATGCCACGGTCGAGCAATGCCGTCCGCGTTAAAGCTATCTGTCCGAGGACTGCGAAAACCGAAAAGCCAAACCACACGGCAGCGTAGCCGCCAGCAAGTACAAATGGTGAGACGATCCGTTCGCCCTTGCGAGCGGCAGTGTCGGCAATTTCCGTATAGGTCAGAATCATGGGCGCGGCGCTCGGCAGCATCATTGCCAAGGCCATCGCGCACCACATCGAGAAGATGACCGCCACGGCGTAAGGGCCCGAGAGGCCATCTTGCAGGGTGCTGCACAACGCCTGCACAAATCCTGGCCCGCCCGGAGCACTCGCTGTTCCGCCGAAAAGGAGCGCAAGGTACAGCCAGCCCAAACCGCCGAGCACAATCACGCAGAGCCAAGCCAGTACCTTCGGCCGCGTGAAAACGTGTCCGAGGCTCGCCACGGCGGGCGACAGGTGTGTCATATCATGGCGGGCAGTTTCACTCATGCAGCTTTGTCCATAGCCCATAAGCCGACGTGAGGGTATTGCAAGTGTCCGGCTTGGTTTCCGATCGGGCCGGCGCGTGCTAGTGCGGTTAACGCGAGACGGGAGCCTTTGGATGCCAGAAGCGCATGACGATCGATGCGCCGCCCTCGTGGTCGGCCGCGGGCCCGCTGGGCTTACTGCCGCGATCGCCCTCGCCGAGGGTGGCGTTCCCACGGTTCTGGTCGGTAAACGATCTGCAAAATCGGATAACCGGACCACGGCTTTACTCGCTGGTTCCGTTACCGCGCTCGACACGCTCGGTGTCTGGGCCTTGTGCGCCGCACAGGCCGCTCCGCTCAAGGTCATGCGGATTGTCGACGACACCGGCCGATTGTGGCGCGCACCCGAAGTCAGATTTGAAGCGAGCGAAATCGGATTGGATGCGTTCGGTTACAACATCGAAAATCGTCATCTAATCGACGCCCTGGAAGAGCGGGCTCGCAATCTTTCCAACTTAAGTGTGATCGACGTCGAAACAGTAGCGCTCACGCCCGAACGGCATTCGGTTGCTGTTGCCGTCCAGGACGGATCGACATACCATGCGCAGTTCGCGATCGGTGCGGACGGTCGCAATTCGATCTGTCGCGCAGCGGCCGGAATTGACCTTAGCGAGCGCGAATACCCGCAGGTGGCACTGACGTTGTGCCTACGGCATTCCCGTCCGCACCATGACACATCGACAGAGTTTCATACCCCAGCGGGTCCGTTCACGCTCGTGCCTTTACCGGGAGATCGATCGAGCCTGGTTTGGGTGCTCGACCCTAAAGCGTCTGAGGAGCTTTCGGCTCTTGATGATGCTGAACTGAGCGACGAAATCGAGCGCGCGTCATATTCGATTTTGGGAAAGATCGAAGTCGAATCGGGCCGCGGCCGTTTTCCCCTCCGCGTTGCGACCGCACGGCGGTTCGCAGACAAGCGCATCGCGCTCATCGGCGAAGCTGCGCACGTCATTCCGCCGATCGGCGCGCAAGGTCTCAATTTGGGTCTGCGCGACGCTGCAACAATCAGCGAGCTTGCGATCCTGGCAAATCGAAGCTGCCAAGATATTGGAGCTGACGATATGCTCGCGCACTACGATCTCTTGCGGCGCGCCGACGTGGGCAGCCGAGCACTCGTGGTCGACTTGCTCAATCGCACATTGCTCAGCGACTTCCTGCCCGCCCAAAGCGCCCGGGGATTAGGCCTTTACCTGATCGACCGCATTGGCCCGTTGCGGCGTGCAGTCATGCGCGAAGGCGTGGCTCCCGCCGCGGCCCAACCGCGACTGATGCGTGGGGAAGCACTCTAGCCGAGTTTCGGCGCTTTCTTTACGCCAGCCGGTTCGCGAAACTCCGGACTGATCGGCAGTGGTAGCGCTGCCAAACTCTTGCCCGAGGCAGTTGCGGCTTGGTGCGCAAACAGCCCGCGTTCGACAAAATGCGGGTCGCGTATGGCCTCTTCGAGCGGGGTGACCACCGTGGTGCAGCAGTCGGCCGCGGCGAATATCGGTCGCCATTCCTCGGATGTCCTGGCGGCGATAAGTTTCGCGATGGCGTCGCGCGTTGCTCTCGGGTCCCGGGTGTCATCGACAAGTGGCGCCGGCAGGGCAATTGCCTTGGTAAAGGCAATCCAGAATTTCTGTTCGATCGCCCCGCAGGCAATCAATTTTCCGTCCTTCGCCGGATAAATTTGGTAGCGCGGCGAACCGCCAACGAGCCACATTTCACCAGGCGCCGGAAAGCGCTTGCTCGCAACGCCGAGCGCGAGCGCCGCCCACGTGAAGGTGAACATCGCGTCAGTCATCGCTATGTCGATGTGGCAGCCCTGCCCGCTTTGATCGCGAACCCGCAAGGCAAGCAAAATGTTGATGACCGCCGGAAAGCTTCCGCCGGCGATGTCGGCGGCAAGCATCGGCGGGACCACGGGATTGTCGCGTGGCCCAGGCTGCAAATCCAATAGGCCAGTGTTGCCGATATAGTTGATGTCGTGACCGGCCTCATGCGCGCGTGGCCCATTTTGGCCGTAGCCAGATATCGAGCAATAAATGAGCTTCGGGTTGAGCGCCCTTAGATCCTCGTACCCTAGGCCGAGACGCGACATCACGCCCGGACGGAATTGTTCAACGAGAATATCGGCACGTTTGATGAGTTCGGTCAGTTTGGCGCGATCCGGGTCGGCCTTGAGGTCAAGGGCGATGCCGGTCTTCCCTCGGTTGAGCATTACAAAAGCCGCGCTTTCGCCATCGACCATCGGCGGAAAGCGCCGGGCGTTCTCGCCGCCGGGCTTTTCGATCTTGATCACCTCCGCACCGGCTTCGGCGAGCATCAAGGTCGCCAGCGGACCGGGGAGCAAGGTCGTCAAATCAACAACGAGAAGACCGGACAACGGCTGCATGAATGCACCTGAACAAGGTTGCCGGGAAACGTTGGGTCTCCCCCGCCCTACTTGGCGCGGCCTTTGCATTGCTCTAAACGGCAGAGCCATCTTATGGAAGATCTCATGAAGCCTCCACGACAGTTCTTTGTCCCGCTAGCGGTTGGCGCGCCTGCGCCTTTGCGCGAGTTGCCGGTCCGGCTGGAGCGGATGATCCATTTCGTTCCGCCCCATAACGAAAAGGTCCGGGCAAAGGTGCCTGAGCTTGTGCGGCAAGTCGACGTGGTGCTCGGCAATCTCGAAGACGCCATTCCGGTCGAAGCGAAGGAGGACGCGCGCAAAGGATTCATCGAGATGGCGAATAAGGTCGATTTCGGGTCGACCGGACTATGGACGCGCATCAACGCACTCAATTCGCCCTGGGCGCTTGACGATGTGATCGAGATCGTCGGCGCTGTTGGCGACAAACTCGATGTGATCATGCTGCCCAAGGTCGATGGACCTTGGGACATCTACTATCTCGACCAATTGCTGGCGCAGCTAGAAGGCCGACACACACTGAAAAAACCCATTCTCATTCACGCCATTCTGGAAACAGCACAGGGGGTCAACAATGTGGAGGCGATCGCGACAGCCTCCCCCCGGATGCATGGGATGAGCCTCGGTCCGGCCGACCTCGCTGCGTCGCGTGCCATGAAAACCACGCGCGTCGGCGGAGGCCATCCCGAGTACAAAGTGCTGGCGGATGCCGAAGGCGGGAGGCCACGCGCGACGTCGCAACAGGATCTCTGGCACTACACCATTGCCAAAATGGTCGACGCATGCGCCGCAGCAGGGATCAAACCGTTCTATGGGCCGTTTGGCGATTTTTCGGACGCCGCTGCGTGCGAGGTTCAGTTCCGCAACGCGTTCCTCATGGGTTGCCTGGGGGCATGGTCGCTGCACCCGTCGCAGATCGAGATCGCCAAGAAAGTATTCTCACCTGACCCAACTGAAGTCGCATTTGCCAAGAAAATCGTCGAGGCTATGCCGGATGGTGCTGGGGCAGTGATGATCGATGGAAAGATGCAGGACGACGCAACCTGGAAACAGGCCAAAGTACTTCTTGATCTGGCCAAACTGGTTGCGACCAAGGACCCCACGATGGCCGCGCGCTACGCCTTGTGAGGAATGTGAAGGAAAGTTCGTTCATGGAAAAAATGCGTAGCGCCAAGTTCAAGGTCGGTCAGGTGGTCAAGCACCGTGCATTTCTGACTGCTGTCGCTAATAAACCTATTGATATAACAATAAGTTATACCAGTCGCACAAAACAATGATTTGGCAACGTTCTTGGCAACACCGTGCAAAGTTCGAACGGGAGTCTCAAAAGCGCAGCGGCGAGCCAGCCATGTCACCGAACCGCCGCCACTTGCCACAACGCACCAACCATGGAGGGGGGCGTGCGTCATGACCGACTGTAGTCTAACAAGAACACTCAGTGGCACGACTCCACTTCCGGTTCCTCAAACCGAAGGAGTCTCAATCATGTCACGCGATATCGAGCCGATAGCCGGTCAAGCCGGCGTTCCTCGTACTGCTCGAACGATCCAAATCAGCAAACATGCGCCGACGAATCCGGAAATTAGGTAGCCGAGCCACCCTCCTAGGTTGACCCCAAAGAAGCTAAAAATGGCGCTCGCAACCGCCGCCCCGATGATACCGAGTACGATATTCATCAGGAGTCCCGTATCACTCTTCATGAAATGCTCTGCCGCCCAGCCTGCAAGTCCGCCAATAATAATGGCTGCAATCCAGCCTACTTGTGGATCATTCATGGCCCGTCCTCCTCAAATAGCATCACGGGAAACTTGTCTAACTTAGACAGCTTAAAGGACCGCTCGCCGGCGGGGAATACGATATTTGGTGGCGTCTGGATAAGCTCGGTGCCTCCGCAAGGTGCTGTAGTGGGCACTGATATCAAGGCCGCGAGCACTAAAGGGGCCGCCGAGATGGTGAAAACGGCAGCCCCCACGCCACCGCCTCAAAACACTGGGGAGCGTTAGAGCGGATAGCTAGTGCAAAAAATATCGGTCACATGGCGTTTTCAGGGCGGCCCATTTCCTCATGCCGCGTCCGCCCGCTGCGCCTACTGCTGCTTACCCGTTTGTCCATTGCGGACGTAGTCGAGTACAAATAGACGGACCGCGGAGGACAAATTGCCCTGCTCGCGTGTCTTGTCGATCGTTGTAACCGTCTGCGGCACCGTCGCACCTTGGGTGTGCGCGATCGCCTTCAGGCTGCTCCAGAACGCATCTTCGAGAGAGATGCTGGTCTTGTGGCCATCGATCACGACGGAACGTTTGATGACTGGCGATTTCATGGTGCCCCCTTCGAGTTAAAGGCGGTTCTCGTAAGATCGTACCGTGATTCGGTGCCGGGCCAAAAGAAAGGGCCAGGCGATGGTAAGATCGGCCTGCGGCAATAGCTACCGGAACGTTATGGCATTCGATGCGTTTGCGGGATGAGCCGTCACCCCCGTCCCCCTATCCCCGAAGCTGGCGGCGCTTATTGGGGCTGCCGTTTCCCCACGGTGGCCCCACTTTTTATGAACCTAACCCGATAAGGGAAAGGGCCAGGATGGCCGGGAATCTTTGTGTCGTCCGCCAAGTTGAGAAAACGAACACGGAGATGTGCCATGCGTCCTCAGGAAATTGGTATTGCCGAGCAAACCGAAGAAATTTCTTGGCCGCATGTTTGGCTCAAGAGCGTGCTGATAGATGCCGGCAATCCTTTTCCAACGAGAATTT
>Ga0307498_10000032_pt1 | contig 13559 bp, 14 predicted proteins | sample 12_S_MG_FD_201369 | JGI IMG/M metagenome (GOLD analysis project Ga0307498, IMG submission 201369) | Soil microbial communities from Populus trichocarpa stands in riparian zone in the Pacific Northwest, United States - 12_S | ecosystem: Environmental > Terrestrial > Soil > Riparian zone > Trees...
AGGCGAGCAGATACGTTGGGCGCATCCTCAAAGGCGAGAAGCCTGCCGACCTCCCGATCCAAGCGCCTACCGAGTTCAAGATTGTAATCAACCTCAAGACCGCCAAGGCGCTTGGCCTCGCCGTGCCGCCGTCACTGCTCGCCCAAGCCGACGAGGTGATCGAATAGCGGTCCTTAGAGCAAAGCGGACATTGCCCTGGGCTCGTCCCCACTTGGCTTTTGACCCAAGTGGACCTCCGCTCTTTACCCTCGGTTACAGTTTGCAAGCCAATGTCATACTGTTACACTTCTTTTCTAACCGTAACAGTTTCCAGCCAACAGTGCGGGAAACAATGGAAAATACAGCGCCCGAAATGCACGCCCCAATGGCAGTAAATGTAACAGTTGCCCGTTCGGCCGCGCGAGTACCTTACCGAGCGGGAAATCGAGAGGCTGATTAAGGCTGCGGGGAAAACCGCTGGGGCCATCGGGATGCCACGGCCATCCTGATCGCCTACCGCCACGGCTTGCGAGCCAGCGAGCTCGTGGCCCTGCGTTGGGACGATACCGACTTCCAAACCGGGAAACTGCACGTTCGGCGCGCCAAGGGCGACACGACCAGCGTTCACCCGATCGGAGGCCGAGAACTACGCGCCCTGCGGCGGCTCAAGCGTGAGGCCCCTGCAAGCGTCTATGTTTTCGTCAGTGAGCGCCTGGCACCCCTGAGCGTTGCCGGCTATCAGCGCATGATCGCGCGGGTTGGCGAGGCCGCGGGCTTCGCGTTCCTGGTACACAGCCACATGCTCCGGCATTCGTGCGGCTATAAGCTCGCCAACGACGGCCAGGACACGCGGGCGATACAGCACTACCTGGGCCACAAGTCGATTAACTCGACCGTTCGCTACACAGCGTTGGCGCCTGATCGATTCAAGGGCTTCTGGAAAGACTGATAACGCGGGTGTCGGGGGTTCGACGTGAATGTCCGCTATTGGTGATAAAGCGGACATTGGCTTGTGCGCTGCACATGTCTGCTTTTGACCCAAAGCGGACATCGCCGGCTCGATAGACACACTCCACCGCTGACCATAAGGTCTCGAAAACACGGAGCGGAGTTGATCATGCGCAGGATTGCACTGGTACTTGTTTTCTCGGCCGGGCTGATCGCACCGGCGCTCGCCCAGAAGACTGAGATCGAGGCTGTAAACGCGAAGTGGGTCGATTTTTTTAACAAGGGCGATTTCGCCGGCATTGCATCCCTCTACACGGACGACGCTGCGGCGTTCCCTCCGGGCTCCGGCATCGTGCGAGGTAAGGATGCGATCGGGGCGATGTGGAAAGGCCTGGCGGAGCAAGTGAGCGATCCCAAAGTGACGACGCTTGAGGTTAAGTCACTCGGCCCCTCTGCGGCGCGTGAGATCGGCACGGTTAGCTTGAAGACTAAGGGCACGCCCCCGCAGGAAATCACCGGCAAGTATGTGGTCGTCTGGGAAAAAGTTGGAGACAATTGGAAACTCGCGGCCGATATCTGGAACGACGGCAAGTAGGAACACTCTTTCAGTTACTCCACGCCCTCAACGATGTCCGGAATTGGCACTTAGCGGACATCGCTTGCCTGCGCAGCGCGAAGGGCGACCACAGCCGCCTCTCGCGATTTGCAGACAATAGGCGCTATTTAAGGGCGATGCTGGGCGGTGGCCCCTCGTTGGCCGCGTTGCCGTCGATGTAATTATCGCCGTAGCTCTGCACGACACCGCCGTTTGCTGCTTCCCAAGCGCCATATGATCCGTTCCCCGTCACCATCGAGTGGGCGACGCGAACGGTCGCGCCGCCATTCGCGACTAATCCTCTGTAATTGTTGGCGGCGACGGACTGGAACAGCATGAGCGTGGTCGGCGCGTAGCCTGGACGAGTGCTGGCGAAAAAGCCGGCGTCGTGGTTGCCGGAGGCATGGCTGTCGTACACGGTGACGTTGACAGTCCCGCTGCTGTTGCCGCCCCACACATTGATACCGACTTGGTTATTGTTCGCCTGGACGCGATTGAAGACGGCGGACACACTAGCTTTTGCCAGCGCATAGATACTTATCGCGTCATTACGATTATCCGCCACCAGCGAATTCGATACCAAAAGATTGCTCGTCGCATTCGGGACAAAGCTGATGCCGTTAGACCCCAAGCGACGGATAAGGCAGTTATCTACGGTCAGGGATTGGCCGCTATTGAATTGAATCCCGGTCGCGCCCTGAAACCCGCTCGCGCTGGGGGGCCGCCCTCGATGGTCAAGCCGCGCAGGCTAACGGCGTCGTTCAGACCGGCATTGATCACGATGCCGGTGCCCTGTGAGGGGACCATGATGCCCGCTTCAAAGCCGCCTCCGTTCACGATGCTGATCGCCTTGTTGATGGTAAAGGTGCCAAAGTCGGCCGTGCCGAGAACAGAGATCTCGCCGCTGGCAGTTGTCGCAGCGAGCGCGGCCTGAAAGGTTCGGCACGGCGCGGCGATGCTGCAGCCCGGGTTGCTGTCGTTCCCTGTCGGGGACACGAACGTGTGTGCAGACTGCGCCTGCGCGGATACTGTCGGCAGCGCGGTGGCGAGCGCCAGCCCGACGGTGACGACAATGGTGGTGTGTTTCATGGAAGCCCCCTAAGCATTGACTGAGCGACACGGCACGCGTCGCGGGGGCAAGTTTTACCTTTGTGGGATGGGGTGGCCTAGGTCGCGCATGTCGGAGTATGGGCTATGCGTGGTCGCTGCGGTATGTGCGCGATGTCCGCTTTACCCCAAAAGCGGACATTCCGCGTGGCGAGTGGCATGTCCCGCTAAGTGCCAAAACCGAACATTTTGAGCAACGCTGCTCACCAGAGTTTGCTGGCTATTCGATCACTACATCAGCGCGAGCGAGCGAAATGTCACTTATTTTGCCAGCATCGCCGTCACGTCAATCTCAATCATCATGTACGGCCAGGCGAGTTGGGGCACGTTCAGCAATGTTGATGCTGGAATTGGGGCAACACCAAATGCCTCTCTTCGGCATTTTAACGCGTCCTGAAAAAATCTGATGTCGGTGATGTAGGTTACTATACGCACAACGTCATTCATCGTCGCGCCTTGAAGTGCCAGTAGTTTTTTGATCTTGCCGTAAGCATAATTGCACTGGCCAATGAAATTACCTTCTTCGACTATCTTTCCATCACCTTCCCGCTCGGGACCAATTCCCGCTAAGAAGATAATCTTGCCTGGATTTGTCACCGTAACGACCTCGGAAAATTTCCCTTTCGTCCATTCATTGTAACTGAAATTCTCTTTTTTGAATTGCGTTTGCTCTTGCGCAAAAGTTGCCGATTGAGCAAAGCAGGAAACACATACGGCCAAGCCGGTTATTAGCAGCTTATTCATGACGCCTCTCCCTTTGATCCAACATTATTCGTGTATATGTTCCACATCGCGTGTGCATATTTAACCTCAAACCCTTTCACACAGCTGCGATTGCTTCGATCTCCAGCAGGAAATTTGGATTTGCCAGTCCGCGCAGCACACAAAGCGTGCTGGCGGGTGGATCGCCGCCGAAATAGTCCTGCAGTATCGAGCGCGCCTTCGGTACGTCGTGCGGATTGCAAATGTAGATCGTCACCTTCACCACGTCCTTCAGGTTAGCGCCGCCTTCGGCCAGAGCGAGCTTCAAATTCTCCATCACCATCTTGGTCTGCGCCTCGAAGTCGTCCGGTGGCAGTACCTTGCCGGAGGGATCGGCGGCGACCTGGCCGGCGCAGAAGACCAGCTTATTAGCCCCCTGCGCGGTTACCACGTGGGAATAATTAGCGAAGGGCTTATGAGCCCTTGCCGGCGATTTGCGCGTCAACGTTGCCATGGCTCTCCCCATTTACCGTCGTATTGTTCATCATGCATCCCGGTGGGGACCAGCCTCCGAGATAAGCTTGTCGGGATACTATCAATCGAGCGGTTTTGAATAAGGGAGTACGAAAAATGAATGCACGGCGCTTGGTGAGCTCGGGATCGCCATTCGAACCGGAGATAGGGTTTTCTCGCGCAGTGCGAGTCGGCGCGCAAATCTCGGTTGCGGGAACAGCTCCGGTTTCTACGGCAGGCGGCAATGTCGCGGTGGGCGACGTCTACGGACAAACTAAGCGATGTCTAGAAATTATCAACGCAGCTATCGTCGAAGCAGGAGGCGCTCTTCAAGACGTTACGAGGACGCGAGTGATGCTTGTTGATATGGCAACATGGCGCGAGGCAGCACGCGCGCATGGAGAGTATTTCGGAGCGATTCGCCCGGCTTGCACTTTCGTTCAAGTGTCTCGGTTCATCGATCCGCAATGGCTCGTAGAGATTGAAGCAGACGCTATCGTGCCTGGAGAATCCGACCGCGTGCGTTGACAATCAGATGCCGTTGTCAATTGTCCGCTTTGGACGCGGGATATCCATTCGGTCAACGGGACGGTTCAAATACGAGCACCGCGCCCATGGCGTTCTCTCGGCCTATCACGATGACATTTCCGGCATGACGTCCGGCAATGCCGGGTACTTCCGCAAGCAAGTTAGCGTCTCTCACCAAAAACCGTAACGCCGCCAGCCTTGCGCCACCTGAAATATCCGGCGCTGACACATCAAAGCGCGAGGCGAAGACCGCGGGCGTCAGAACCTCAATGTCACCCCGCGGTGTCGTGATCTTCACGCCATCCGGTGTCCGACGACTGTCCGCGCCAGCGAAAGCCGCAAGAAATTCTGCGTGATCACTCGGTACTTGCGCGACGAGCACGACGCCGGCAACGGCCACGGACGTATTGGCGTGGCACTGAAAGGCGGGATTCCAGAAATTCTCCGGGTCGCGCTGGGAGCAGGTAAAGAACCCGATGCCCGGCGCACGTGGATCCGATGCAAAAGCCAGCGCGAAGGCGAGCTTGACCGGCGTGCCGTCCGGGCGCTTGCCTTGGCGCTCGAACTCGTAAAGCTCATAATCTCCGATGCCGGCCGCGCGAAAAGCATCTGCGTCCGAGGCGCCGCTCCCTTCAAGCACCAGCATCGAAAGTCCCTGCCCGCGCGCGAGCCAATCGCGGTTAAAGGCTCCGAACGAGAAGTGTCGGGCCAAATGCGGGGCAATCCCCGTCGTATCAGTTACGGCCAGTAACTCAATGTAGGTGCCCGGGAATTGAACAATATGATTTTGCGTTCCCCAAGATCGAGAATGTCGATTTCGCGCGCCGACGATAAATCCAAGCCGCTGATAAAGGTCTGCCGCGGCATCGAGATCGCGCACTGCATGAACAATATGATCAAGTCCGCGTGGCATTGCGTGGCCGCATTAAAGTCCGCCTTCGGGCATTAGCGAGATTATAGAAAAGTTATGGGCGTCGTCTTGGGCGAGAAAAAGCGCGGATGTTGAGATCGGCGCGCCCGCGGCGTGACCTGACGCTCCTCACATTCCAAAACGTTAGTATTTAGCGGACAAAGATGAGGCGCTTATCCTAAGAAGTCCAGAACCCATGTCCGCTTTGGGTCATTAGCGGACATGTGCAGCGCACAAGCTGATGTCCGCTAAGTGCCAATAGGGGACAATCGTCCGTTAGAAGCCGAATATGAGCCTCGCTACCTCGTGATTCTCACGGCTCACGCAATGTACACGGACTTTGACTTGTGGATCGAACATTGCGGTCTAAATCGTCCGGCTGTCGTAAGCCCAGTGAAGCAGTGCCTGACGTTGCCGCGGGCGACACAGCAAATCGCCGGGTTCGCAATTCTTCTGGATTTGCCGAACGTGGCGGCGAATCGCCTTCCAGCGTTTGATCTGTCGTGCGTCTTCCTCCGGCAGGCGGCGGCCCATGTAATAGCGGCAATACCATTGGAACCAGCCGCGCGGATCGTCGCGATGGATCCAGCCTTTGCGCCTCCATTCCGACAGCGGCTGACTGGCATTGATCCCGAAAAAATTGAGTGAACAATCGCGCTTACCACGCGCAAACTTGGCTTTCACAAACCAGCTCTTCGGAAACTCATTCCGGCAGTCGGTCATGTACTTGCCGCAGAACACGCCGAGCTGAAGCATGTGCGCGGGTGTCAATTGAGGCTCGAACTCTGGATCAAAATCCCGCCCTTTCGGCGCTGAGGGGGCATAGCGATAGCGCTTCTGCATTTTGTCCCTGACGTAAACAGTACGCTTGCGCATGTGTGCCTTTAACCACATTAATTTACGTGCTGCAGCGAAGCACCACGTCGGAATGGTGAGACCGAGCGATTCGATTGCGACAATGCTATGCCCAGCTAAGCCGCTCGAGGATCGACTTGCCCATCACCCAGTCCTTGTCCTCTTCGGATAGGAACGACAGCTCCGCGGTGAAATGGGTGATGCGCTGCTTATAGGTCGCCTTGTCGTAGCCGTTGGTAATGTCGGTGCCCCAATAGCATCGCTTTGAACCATAGACATCGAACAGCCGTTTGATGTGCGGCGTGAAATCGAGGAACGGGTAGGCTTCCGACGAGTAGTTTGGCGCCGACGATAACTTCACCGAGACGTTTGGATATTTGGCAAGCGAAGCGGTCTGACTAATCGCGTCTGGTATGCGGCCTTCTTTCACGGTGTCGCCGCTGACACCCATGTGATCGGCGATGAGCTGCAGCCGCGGATATCGTTCCGCGACGCGGGCAAGCTCCGCATTCCGGCCAGGGGTCAAGAACATCACCGGAAGGCCGGCCTTCTCAGCCTCAGGCCAGAACCAGTCCGGCGTGCCGTCGGTCAGCCAAGCTTGGGCCGGACCGAGGAAGGTCAGCCGCACGCCGAGCATGCCTGGCTGCTCCTTCCACTTAGGCAACAGCGCCGGCGCTTGTGGGTTCTTCAGCGGGATGCGGCCCATGACCGCGAAGCGATTGGGATAACGTTTGGCCGCTTCGAGGGCATAATCGTTGCGGTCGCCCGGCCAGGACGGCGGCACGATTACGACGCGATCTACGCCGGCCTGATCCATCAACGGCACGAGCTTCTCGATCGTGAATGGCTCCGGCATCTGCGGCTTCATGCCGGGGACCCATTTCCAATCCTCGGACTCCGCCTTCCACAGATGCACCTGAGCATCGACGATGGTCCGTTTAGCGGGCTGGGCAATCGCTATTTGCGACGCTGGCGCCACAGCTGCGGCGAGCGTGGAGGTGACGAACTGCCGACGAGACAACATATAAATTCTCCTCTCAAAATGAATAACTATGTCATTTCGGAACTGTGCTACGGCCGCTCCGGATCGTGGCGACCAGTCCACAGCCAAGTCCGCTTTACCCCGAAAGGGACATCAAGCGTGGTGGAGAGAATGTCCGCTAAGTGCCATAAGCAGACATTAAGGTCGCTTTGAGTGGATCATCCCCGCTTTGCTACGCGGCGTCAGACGCGATGTTGCTGATAATTGTAAGGTTTTTAGTTCGATTGACATCGATTTACTGCTTCGGAATAGATTGCTGGCTCGAGTGTTTGGAGTGTCGGAGCACACCATGCATATTTCGGGAGGATACATGATCAAGGCGAGCCAGCAATTCAGTCTAATTGCTCTTGTTTGCAGCGTATCACTTGCGTGCGCTTCTCCGTCGTGGGCGGTCATGGTCGCCTTAAAGGCTGATTTGAAAGCGTCCAACGAAGTCCCGCCAAATGAGAGCAAGGGGACGGGCTCAGTGACTGCGACTTTCGATACGGACAGCAACAAGCTGTCATGGAAAGGCACTGTGTCAGGTCTTATCGGTACGGTGACGGCCGCCCATTTTCATGCCGCAGAGGCTGGCAGGAACGGGGCCGTGGCGGTTCCGATCATAGGCGCCGACAAAGATTCTTTTGAAGGATCGGCCACACTCACCGACACTCAAGCCGAAGATCTGATGGCTGGCAGGTGGTACGTCAACATCCACACGACGACTCACAAAGCCGGCGAAATTCGTGGTCAGGTGACAAAGTGATAAGATTTATTAGACAATCTCGTCAGTGCGGGCAAGGAATGTTGGCGTAATCTCGAGACCGATTGCTTTAGCGACTTTGAGGTTGAGGACTAGTTCAAACTTGGTTCGAGTACCTCATCGGCATTCGTGAGCAGCGAAGGAGGAATGGTGAGGCCGAGCGCTTTCGCGGCCTTGAGATTGATTACTAGGTCAAACTTGGTTGGCAGTTGAACTGGTAAACCGGCAGGCTTAGCGCCTTTGAGAATCTTTCCGGCGTAGACTCCGGCCCCGCGATGCGCGTCCGCCACGCTTGCGCCGTAACTGATCAAACCGCCAGCGACGGCAAACTCGCGCGAAGCATAAATCGCCGGTATTTTGTAACGCGTCGCCAGCGCGACGATTTGATCATACATCTCGCTGAACAGTGGATCGGCAGCGACGAGGAGTGCGTCGATATTTATTTGCGATAGGGTCGAGAAGGCACGATCTAGGTCGCGGTCGCTGCGGACATTTTGAATAGAGAGTTTTTGCCCGATCTCATCTGCCGCGTTTTCTAAACCTGCCAGTTGCCGGTCGGTATCCGGATAATCCTCGTTCGCCAACACGCCGATCGTTTTACTTGCTGGCACCAGCTCACGCAGGAGTCCCAGTCGCTTTGCCTCCAGTGCTGGAGCAATCAGACTCATGCCGGTGATGTTGCCACCCGGATTGTTGAGGCTGTTGACAAGTCCAATATTGACCGGATCGCCGTCGATGACAAAAACGATGGGAATTTTGGTCGTCGCCGCCTTTGCCGCGAGCGCCGAGGGTTCACCGCCAGTGGTAACGATCACCGTTGCCTGCCGGTTGACCAAATCCTCTGCCAATGCCCGTAGACGACCGTATTTGCCATGCGCCCAGCGGTACTCAATCGTTACGCCTTGGCCCTCAATGAAGCCAGATTCCTTTAAGCCGGCACGTAGCGCATCTAAAACGCGGGTGGATTCATCGGCCGATGTGCTGCCGAGCAATCCAATGATCGGCATCCGCTTCTGTTGCGCGTGGGCGCACACGGCAAACGGCAATACGATCGCGCCGCTACCAAGAAGGGAAATGAACTCCCGCCGCCGCATGTCCGCCCCAAGACTCAGGACTAGGCATCGCACCGGGGTCAGACTAGCACATTGGAAATGGCTTGCTGCAAGTGCAGCCAATGTCCGCTTTGGGTCATAAGCGGACATGAAGGCCAAGCAACGTCATGTCCGGTTTACCCCCGAAAGCGGACATTCGGCGGCATGATGCGGCGAACCTACATAGAGCCGACGCTCTCCTTCTACCCAAAACTGACCGATTAAATTGTGAGGACGATCTTGCCGGCCGATCCGGGCTCAAGGATCTCCTTGTGTGCGCGCGCTGCCTCGGCGAGTGGCAATACTTTGCCAACAACGGGCCGCAAAGTGCCGTTTTCGAGGCCTGCAATGAGCCCGGCGTGGATGTCTGCTTCTTCGGTCGCTGTGATGGCCCAGAGCGTGAATGCGCGAATCGAAGCGCGGCGCGACATCAGCTCACGCGGATTGATGGTGACCTCGCCGCGACTGCCGATCACGATGATGCGGCCATTGTTGGCCAATAGCTTCGTGTCGAAGGAGAGATTCACATTGGCGAGCATTTCTAGAATGATGTCCACGCCCCGGTTGCCCGTCGCTTGCAAAATTTCTTCTTGATATCCGGCTTTGCGGTGATCGAAAACTTGATGCGCACCCTCCCGCTTGGCCATTTCCAGGCCTTTCGGGGTCCCTGCAGTACCGAAAACCTTAAGACCCATGGCGCGCGCGATTTGAAGGGCCGCCGTGCCCACACCGCCACTTGCGCCGTGTACCAGCACGGTCTCGGAAGCGTGCGCTTTCGCCGAGTGATATAGCGCATGATATGCAGTTCCATAGGGGACCCAGATTCCCGCGCCTTGCTTGAAATCAATTTTCGCAGGAAGTGGATGCACTTGCTCTTCGAGCGCGAGTGCGTATTCCGCATATGCGCCGGTGAGGGTCCGCGCCGTGTATACGCGATCGTCTCGCTTCACCTTTTTGACGCACTCGCCAACCGCTTCAACCACTCCGGCGCCATCCGATCCGGGAGTGTAGGGGAGCGGTGGCTTCATGGGATAGGTGCCCGCGCGCATGTAGGTGTCGTAGGGATTTACCCCGGCCGCATGAATGCGCACCAGCACCTCGCCGTCTGAGGGCTTTGGTGTAACCACCTCCTCAAGCTTCAGGGCCTCAGGACCGCCGAATTCATGAACACGAATTGCTTTCATTTTTTCAGTCTCCATGTGAAAACTTGCGGCATCCGCGTGCGTGCGACCAAGCGAGCTTACAGTACAAAATGGACCCACAGAGCCTAGCTCTGCGCCCTGTGATTGGATGTCGCTTTGGGTCATTAGCGGACATTTTGCGATGCGAGAGCCATGTCCGCTTTACCCCCAATAGCGGACATGTGCAGTGCAACTAGGGATGTCCGCTTTGTGCCAATAGCGGACATCGGTCGGTTGTTCGATCACTGCGTCGGCTCGGGTTCTCTCGCTTGAGTCGCCAATCTGAAATTATTTGATGGCGCTCAGTGCAATGGCCTTTAGTTCATTGTCCTTTTCCCACCAACTAAAAAACGGTTGGAAGATCATCGTTCCTACCCAACGAACTAACTTGAACTCCTGTTCCGTATCAGGGGGGTGCCTCAAGATTTCCAAAGCGACCCACGTTCCGAGCGTATCGGACGCAACGAGTTGCGGATCGTAACCTGCGTCTAGAAGATCGTAATAGGTTTTATCGAAAAATGACTGACACTTTTCAAATGCTGTTCTTGCCAACCGGGGATACAGCTGCACAAGGCGTTCGGCGACTTTCTTTTCGAGTTTTAGGCGACGTTTTTCGTTCAAATTTAAAGTTCTCAGACGGATTAATGCCAAAAAAACTCCGGCATTTGTTATGACGAAATCCCAGTACCTCTGAGCCCGCTCGTCGTGGGGAATGAATGGAAATTCGTCAACAAATTTAACAAACATGCTAATAGCATGCGTGTTTGCTGTTCCCACCAGCAACGCAGCATCCCTCTCCAATAGATCACGCTTGAATGGCCAGATCATCGCCTACACGCTGGCGCTGGCATGATGCCCCCGCAACTGCTCTATCTTGTCATTGTCCAACACGCGTGAGAAGTAGCGCCGCCCGCACACCCGAAAGGTGCGATGTCCGCTTTCCCCAAAAGCGGACATGTGCAGTGCACCGGCCCATGTCCGCTAAGTGCCAATAGCGGACTTTGCATGTGAAGAGAATGCCCGCGCTGCTTAGGGCGTCAGCGCCAAAGCCTTGAGTTCCTTGCGTGCCGTACCAAAAGCACCAAGTTGGTAAACCGAAGCTCCAGCGGGCGAGAACGTAAACGCCTCGAAGGGTTCGGCAAGCATCTTTTTCAGATAGGGAATAGTGGCAACACCAATTGTGACGTGGGGATTGAATTTCTTGCCGGCAATCTGCACAAAATTGGCTACGTAACCAATCAAGGCCTTTTGGATGTCGCGGCCATTTTCGGTGCTCGTGAACGCTTCCCGAGGAGCGCGAACAGCTCTTGACGCTCGAGCGCCCCCCGAGCGCGCCCGACGGCCGAGGCGAAGAAGTCGCCCGCAGGGGCTCTCGCGGAGTAGTGAGAATCACGAGACCGGGCGCTTGCCCTTCGCCAGCGCCGCCAGCGTGTCGACGACCCAAGGGGCGCGCTGCAGTGCCTCCACGTAGGCGCGCTCGGTTCGGCCACCGCGCGCTTTGATGACGTCGAGCAAGCCGTGGCGCCGCGCGGGGCTCCAGTGCGAGACGCCGGGAAGGGAGATCACGATGGCACTCCACTCGGTGAACGCGTCGCGCTCGTGGCCCCGCAAGCTCTCGCGCGCATCGCGCTTGCCGCCGAGCAGGGCGGCGGCTTCCTCGCTGGTGCGCGCGAGCGCCTCGCTGCGCAGGCCGCCGCCACGCTCACTCAAGCGATGGGACGCGTGCAGACCGACGGGCCCCACGCCGCCGTAGGGAAAGCGCGGCTTGTCGTAGAGCTGCAGCACCATGGGGGAGAGAGCGAGCTCGCACAGGGTGCGCCGGCTCGAGCGATAGGAGGCGCGCTTGGTCACGCGCTCTTGCTCGCGCAATGCCAGCGCGCGCGCCTCGCGATCGCGCGGGCGAAAGCCGAGCTTGTAATAGAACCACCACGCGCCCGACTCGATGGCCTCCTCGTTGTCCGCGCCGAGCTGGTAGGGATCGACGATGAACGTCGACACGTGTTGGAACGCGTGGATGACGGCGAGACTGCGCGCGTAGAGCGCGGCGGCGTCGCGCCCGCGCCACGGCGGGAAGATGTTGTAGTTGATCTCGGCCCAGCCGCCGAGTCCGCTGCCCTGCAGGTAGCCCACGGGCACGCCGTTCTTGACCACGAGATAGACGTAGGTGGCCTCGAGCACGAAGCGGCGCTCGGGCACCTTGCCGAGGGCCACGAAGCACAGCCCATCTTCATCTTCGAGGATCCAGGCGTCGCCCGGGTAGGCGTAGGCGATCTGCTCGAGGTCGCGCTCGCGCGTGAGCATGGCCACACGCGCGGCGTTCACCAGCTCGGCGCCGCGCTTGTGATTGACATGGCGCATGCGCTTCGGCGGGCGCTCGATCTCACGCTTCAGATCGGGACGCGCCGAGGAGCGCGCGTGGGTTTGCCAGCACAACGGCAGGCCGGCGATGAACGACGTCGTGCGCGAGGGCGTGCCGCGCGCCGGGGCGAGCACGAAGGGCACCTCGAGCGAATCGAAGACGTCTTCGCGCCAGCGCTCGTCCATGCTCGCCTCGGCGAAGCGACGCACGAGGAACGTGCCGTCGCCCTCGTCGTCGCGCTTGAGGTGCCGCACCCATTGGCGCGCCGTCAGCGGCAGCTCATCGAGGGCGGGTGACTCGGCGCGCGGCATGAGCAGCTTGAGCGACGACTCCACGCCGTCGGCGTCCTCCAGGTTGTCCCAGTCCACGTGCAGCGCGCCCGGCCAGCGCTCGGCCAACCACCGCGCCGTGGGCCAGAAGAAGGGATAGGCGTTGGCCACGCCCGCCATGCCGAGGCCCTGCAACGCTTCGCCCAGCGCGTGCAAGTCCGCGCGGCGCTCCCAGCGATCGAGCAGACCCTTGACGAGATCGACCACCGCCCGGTTGTCGGGGTACGCGCGCGCAAAGCACAGCGTCTCGTGCAGCGAGCTGAGCTCTCTGCCGCTGCGACAGCGCGCGCGCCCGCAGGCGCGCAGGAGCCGCTCGCGCTCGGCGGCGGCGTCGGGCCCGAAGGTCTCGCGCAGCCTGGCCAGCCGCCCGATGGCGCGCGCGCGTTGGGGAACGCGGCGTGTCTTGCTCACGCGCGCTTCACTCTTTGCGGGCGATGACCGTGCTTCTTCTGCATAATTGCTTTGCAAAAAGGGGCAGTCTCCGGTCTCCGCAATCACGTAGCACATCGTAGCGGAATGATCGTCTCGTTTGGAGTGGCCGAAGACGCGGCAGCCCAAAGGAAGCATTGGGACAAAACCGAACGAACCGCACATGTCCGCCAAAGCGCATCCGCTTTGTGCCAATAGCGGACATCGGGCCGACCTCAGACGAACACAGCGACGCGTGGCAGGATAACC
>Ga0307498_10000033_pt1 | contig 13223 bp, 19 predicted proteins | sample 12_S_MG_FD_201369 | JGI IMG/M metagenome (GOLD analysis project Ga0307498, IMG submission 201369) | Soil microbial communities from Populus trichocarpa stands in riparian zone in the Pacific Northwest, United States - 12_S | ecosystem: Environmental > Terrestrial > Soil > Riparian zone > Trees...
GATTTCGACCCCAGAAACCAGCCATCGCCGATCACAGACACGCTTGGAGCGGGCGACGAAGTTCTCCCGGCCTGGTCGACTCATCTGGTTTCATTGCCAGAAGAAAACCGCATAACCGTACAGGGTGTTTTGCACCACTCCTTCATCCTGTCGTCAGACAAGGTTCAGGAGGCGCTCGGCGCTTTGCTGGGCTTGGCATCTCCAACGCTCAAAGTGGATTCAGCGCTCGACGATGAAATCAGGAAAAAGGACGTCACATTGGAAGCAGATGCTCTGAAATTCGTTCAGGAGCTCGATGACTTGTTTCAGAATCCCAAGGGGAGGTTTCCGCAGGTTGCAGCAAGGTTAAAAGACGGTGCGCAAGACTTTGTGGAAGGACTGGGAAAATTCTTGCAGGATCCGAAAAGCGTATCCGTGCAGCCCGACGAAATTCTTGCAAACGTCCTTAGTGTCGCTGCCGCTGCACGGGGATTTTCTGATGATAGAATGCGCAGAATTGCGCACTACATCATCATGAAGCTGTGTCGTTGAGAAGTTTCTGATACTTCTTTCAGAATGGAATTGGACCGTTACTATTCAATCGTCTCGGGGGCAAGCAGGTATGCAGCGGCGCGAATTCATCACACTTCTTGGCAGCGTGGCGGCGTGGCCGCTTATCGCGAGTGCGCAGCAGAGCGAGCGTGTGCGGCGTATCGGCGTGCTGCTCGGGTCGTATACCGAGAGTGACAAGGCGGGTCAGGCGCGCATTGCAGCTTTCCTCAAAGCACTTGCAGATCTGGGCTGGAATGCTGACCGCAATATACGAATAGAATATCGGTGGGGCGCGGGCGACACCGAGCAAACCACAAAGCTCATTCTGGAAACGGTGCAGTCCGCACCCGATGCCATTGTCGCCACAAGCGATCCGGTACTCGCGCAGCTTCACAGGCTGACAAGCACGCTCCCCATCATATTCACTCAGATTTCCGAGCCGGTTGAAACCGGCCTCGTCGCAAGCCTGGCGCGGCCGGGCGGAAATATTACGGGGTTCCAAAATTTCGAGCCGGCGATAGGCGGCAAGTGGCTGGAAGTGCTCAGGGAGATGGCGCCCAACCTGAAGCGCGTCGGCGCCCTGGTTATGCCGGATGCAAAGGCCCATGCGTCATTCCTGGATGCGGCGAAGCAGGTTGCGCCATCAGCCGGAATAACAGTGGCTGTCGTCGATATCCAAAAGGACATCGAACGTGCGATAGCTTCATATGCCGACCAGCCGGATTCCGGTCTGATCGTGTTTCCGCACCCGAAGACGATTGCAAACCGCAAATTGATCAGTGATTTGGCGGCGCGCCATCAGTTGCCGGCGATCTACCCGTATCGATACTTTGCAGACGACGGAGGTCTGATCACCTATGGCCCGGATCAGATCGATCAATGGCGCGGGGCTGCAATTTACGTTGATCGTATTCTCAAAGGTGAGAAGCCGGCCGCCCTCCCGGTACAGACGCCGACAAAATATGAGCTTGCGATCAATCTCAAGGCGGCAAAGGCGTTGGGGCTGGCCGTGCCGCCGACTTTGATCGCGCGCGCCGACGAGGTGGTTGATTAGGTCAAGGGCGTGCACGCGCTTGCGCGGGTTTTCCTGCCGCGGCTTTGAGCCGCTACAGTGCCCTCCGGGTTCAATTTGCAGTCTGCGCAAGCTTGCTCCAGTCGCCGGCCTGGATCCGGACGATTGCCTTGTAAGCGCCGTTGCCGTCAGGCTTGAACACCGAAGCCTCGCCCTCGTGCACATCGAACCAGTCTTTTCCGAAAGTATCGAGAATGTTCGGCTTGTGCGTGACCACGATGATGTTGGTGCCGGCAGATGGCATCGTTCCAGCTATCTTGCGCAAGGCCGCGCCACGGCGGTTGTTCTCGATAGGAGTAACCACGAGTCCTCCCTCGGTGTAGTCAGCGGAGGCTCTCACGTCGCCGAAATCCATCAACGCGCCCATTTCGATCGCCCGCTGGAAAAGGCTGGTGTGAATCTGGCCGACAGGGATCTTAAGTTTACGCATCGACTCTCCGATCGATTTTGCTAGCGCCCGGCCATCGTCGTTGAGTTGGCGCTGCTTGGCGACATTGCTCGGATCGAGCGGATCGGTGTCGGCCTGGTCCTGATAAGTCGCGCCGTGGCGGAATACGATTACGTAACCACCATCGCGCAGTGCATTAATCCATTCAAATTGCGGCGGTGCCGTCTGGCTGCTGGCCGGCGTCGAAAATGCCAGGAAAACGCTCAGCAAGGTCATTCCAAAAATTCGAATCATCATGCGGTCTCCTCGCCTTTTCTCCGGCGCGGCTTATCGCGGCTCGTGCGCGTGCGAAATTTCACGGGGCGTGGCCGACGGGCTTTCGAGCGCATTGATTGCGGGCCATTTCCAAAACAACGACACAAACACCAATATGATGATGCCTATATCGAGGCAGAAGCCGGCGATCCTTGTAACGGTGTCTTTCATGCAAACACCAGCACGCCCGGACGGAATTGGAGCGAGGCTCTGCAGATAGCGTGTTGGCCTGCTGCGACCTTGAAGACGGTCTGGATTTTTCTTTGAGGGGGTCCTGATTTTTTGCTGAGGCGGTCGGCGGAAAACGAAAGCCCGCCCCAGCTTTCGCCGGGCGGGCTACTCGCTTCAAACCTCGTGCGGTATCAGGCCGCTCCAGCTTTTCGCGCCGGGCTTTCAACAAAGAAACGCCGGATCTCATGGGCCGGTCGGGCATGGCTGAAGAGATAGCCTTGCATCTCGGTGCAGCCGATCGCCTGCAACACGTCCATCTGCTGCTGCGTCTCCACGCCCTCGGCCGTCGAGGTCATATTGAGGCATTTGGCGAGTCCGGCGACGGCGTTGACGATCGCCAGCGGCTCGGCGCCATTGGAGAGATCTTGAATGAAGGAGCGATCGATCTTGATCTTGTCGAAAGGGAAACTGCGCAGATAGCTGAGCGAGGGATAGCGCGTGCCGAAATCGTCAAGTGCAATCTGCACGCCCATCTTGCGCAGTTCGTGCAGCGTGGCGAGTGTCGTGAATGTATTCTGGAGCAGGACGGTTTCGGTGATCTCAAGCTGCAATTTGCGCGGTGGCATCCCGGATTCTTGCAGCGCCGCTGTGACCATGCTGACGAGATTGCGGCAATTGAGCTGCGCCGGGGTTGACCGCGACTTTGATGTGCTCCGGCCAATTGACAGCTTCGGCGCAGACCGCTTTGAGCACCCATTCGCCGAGAGGCACGATCAATCCCGTTTCCTCGGCGATCGGAATGAAATCGGCTGGCGACACGAGCCTGCGCATCGGATGATTCCACCGCAGCAGCGCTTCGAATCCGCCACCGCGTTCGTTTCCAATACGACGAGGGGCTGGTAGTAAAGCTCGAACTGTTCGCCGGCGAGGGCCCTGCGCAGGTCCATTTCGAGCTCCCGCCGCGCTTTCATGCGCGTATTCATCTCGGGCTCGAAGAAGCGGAACGTCCCGCGCCGTCGGCCCTGGCGTCATAAAACGCCATGTCCGCATTGCGCAGTAGCTCGTCCGATTCGACGGCATCCATCGGTGCAACTGAAATGCCGATGCTGGTGTCCGTGACGATCTGGTGCCCCTCGACCTGATAGGGCTTGATGACTGAGTCGCGGATGCGTTTTGACAACGTCGCAGCGTCGGCCGCCTGATCCATCTGTGTCATGATGATGGCGAACTCGTCGCCGCCCATACGGGCTACGATATCGAGCTCGCGCGTGCATCCTCGCAGGCGTTCGCCAGCGAGTGTCAGGAATCGTCGCCGATGCGATGACCGAGGGCGTCGTTAACGCTCTTGAATTGGTCGAGATCGAGACACAGGACCGCCAGGCATTCGCCGCGCTTGACGCGCTTGATCTCGTGATTGAGCTGTTCGAGCAGCAGCACGCGATTAGGCAGATCCGTCAACGCGTCATGGCGCGCCATGTGCGCGATGCGTTCTTCCGAACGCTGACGTTCGGTGACATCTTCGTGGGTCGCGAGCCAGCCGCCGCCGGCGACAGGCTTGTTGACGACCGAAAAAGCCCGGCCATCCGGCAAATTCACGACGTTGCTGAAGGTTTTGCCCTCGGCGATGCCGTCGGCGAGCCGCGCGGTAGAAGCTGCCGCGCTCAATTCTGTGCCGAAGAAGATCGCGAAGCGAGCAGTCAGGCCTAAAGATTTCCGGGGAAAGTGCATACAACTCTATGTAACGTTGATTGCAGAAAATTAGGCGTGTTTCCGAATCAAACATCAGCACGCCCTGGGACATATTGTTGAGAACGGTCTGCAGCAGTTGTTCCTCTTTCCGCGACATGTGCTGAAAATTCAAAATATCCGCGCGGCGTGCGTGCTGCTTCGGCTTATCCATGCGAGGCCCCGGGCGAAAGAGGTATCCTGGTCGGATGCCATCCTTACGCATGGTCTGTGTGGAACCCCTAAGAGAATTGGCGTTGGTTTTAATTAAAAAAGGAGGGGTTAACCGAGGCGGCTGATGGCATCAGAATACCAAAACACTGGAGCGCGATCAGCAAATCCGCTTTTTTGTGATGACGAGCACAGCGCGGATTGACAGCGCGCTTAGCGTCTCAATCAGAAAACGCGAAGGCCTCCGAGCTGCGGTTCCGCCTTTGCAGCAGAAAAGGGAGACGTCAAATGCGCATCCTCCTTGTGACTGCTTGCCTGATTGCGCTGGTCATCTCGGCCTGGTCGAACTATTCGAGCGTTGCCGATGCCAAATTGCGCGGCGATTTCACGGTCAAGCCAACGAGCTTGACCTCCACGGGTCACCAGCCTCTCGCGCAACACGACGCGTTCTGATCGCGTCTGCGAAAGGACAAACGGCCGGGTATTGCCCGGCCGTCCGCTTTTCACGGCTTTAATCGGTCGAGATGTTCAGTAACAGACGCGCGCCCATCTCCATACGCGATGACCCCAACGGTTGATAACGACCCGCCGGCGCATCACGCAATCACCATAGGCATAGGCTCCATAATACGGGCCACCGTATGCGTAGTAGGGAGCAGCGCCAAGGCCGAGCCCAAGCGCAAATCCAGGCGCAAAGCCCCAGCCCCAACCGCCGCTCCGCCATCCGCCGACGTGCCATCCGCCGCCATGCCAGCCACCGCCGTGCCAACCGCCCCATCTTGCATCGGCCGTCGTGGGAAGCGCCGCCGTGACTCCGATGATTGTGTCGGCGGCTGCAGCGGTGACCGCTGCCTTCGTAATGCCGCGCGCATTCCTCCAATTGTCTCCAAGAAATCATCGCCCTACCAGAATAATGACGGTTACCGGGCGTCGGTTCTGTGGAACTCGGGGAACAGGACCAATTTGGCGCGAGCGTAGTCATCCCGGCACGGCGAAGCGGATGACAAATGCAGCCGAACCACCGTGCACGCTGTCGACTTTCCGAAACCTCTTGCGCGCACTGGTTCCGCGCGAGGTGTTGTGGCGAGCGGAGTGGGGCTTGCCGCGCTCGCCTGTCGATCGATTTGTGAACGCGGAGTATCGCCGTTCGAACTGGTTTTGCCGGGAATTTGAGACCCGACCGTTGATCCCGATCGGGAGATTTCGATGCCGAAGAACATTGTGCTCTGTTGCGACGGAACTGCGAACGAGTTCGCGCAGGACCGCACGAATGTCGTCAAACTGTACTTTACGCTTGATCCAGATCCGGCGCGTCAAGTGACTTACTACCATCCCGGGCTCGGGACGATGGAGCCGCCCGGCGCCCTGTCAGGGGCAACAGCCTTTTCACGCGACTTGCGGGCAGAGCCTTCGGCTATGGGCTCGAGGGCGACATTCTGCCTACGTTTTTTTGATGAGCAACTTCAGCGAAGGCGATCGCGTCTTCCTGTTCGGGGTCAGCCGCGGCGCGTATACGGCGCGCGCGGTGGCATCGCTCCTGCGTATGTACGGACTCATTCCGCGCGGTAATGATGCGCTCGTACCCTATGCCGTCCGCCTGCTGATGGGGATACACGCAATCGACAGCAGGGGTCGGAATCGATGCGCCGAGGAGAAGCGCTATTTCAATCTTGCCGCCGACTTCAAGAGCACGTTTGCGACACGGGTTTGAAAGCCTTGGTTTGTCGGCATCTGGGACACGATAAGTTCGATCGGCTGGTACGAAGACCCGCTGCAACTGGCCTGTACTGGCGACAATCCCGACATCGAGATCGGCCGGCACGCGATCGCAATTGACGAGCGCCGCGCTTTCTTCCGGACGAACCTCTGGATCCCGAAAGGCCCGCTACCGTACAGCGGCCCGCGCGACCTCAAGCAAGTCTGGTTTCCGGGCGTTCACTGCGATGTCGGCGGTGGCTACCCGGAGCCCGAGAGCGGCCTCTCCAAGATCGCACTGCGCTGGATGCTCAAGGAGGCCATCACCGCTGGTCTTCTCGTTATCCCAGGGCGCATGGATCTCGTGCTCGGCAGGAGCGGGGCCTACGCCATGCCGAGATGCACGATTCTCTGACCGGGCTTTGGTGGTTGGCCGAAGTTCTCTTGAAGCGGCATTACAACTGGGCCAGGCAAAAGTGGGAGCGCCGGCCCAACCTGGGCCGGCGGCGCACCATCCCGCCAAGCTCGCTCATCCACGAATCGGCCTATCGACGCGGTGGCGATTATGCGAGGCGTCTGCCCCCGATGCGATTCTGACAAGCTGATCGTAGTTTTCGGCGCTTCCCCTCGGTTCGCGGCAAGCGTCATGTTATGTGAGCGCTGTCACTCGATTACCGCGGGCTCGCGCGGTATTATCCGTCCGAAAATTGGCAGCTTTGGCCATTGGCAGCTTTCCGCGGGGGAAACATGCTCGCCGTAGACCCTGATTCGACGTTGGGCCGCATCCTCAATTTCATCGGGCAAAACCTGAAGGTCGACAAGCTTTTCATCGACATGGGTTTTGATCCCAATCATTTCACTTGGGACGCGGTATTTCATCGCGTAGTGGAAATTGCCTGGGCGAATGTCAATCTCGCGAACATGCTGGCGCTGGTCGGCGCGATATTCTATGTGGCGACGCTCATGATGCGCACGATCGTCCCCCTTCGTGTGATCGGTATCATCAGCATCGCGTTTTTCATCGCGTATGGCGTCGTTGCCGGGGCGGTATCGACTTTTCTGCTTTATGTTCTTTCGCTGCCGATCAACGTCATTCGGCTCCGCCAGATGTTGTCCCTGGTCAAGAAGGCGCGCATGTCGGCGCAAGGCGATCTCTCTATGGATTGGCTGAGGCCGTACATGACGCCGCGACGGTACAAGAAAGACGACGTCCTATTCCGCAAAGGCGATGTAGCTAACGAGATGTTCCTGACCGTCACGGGCAAATTCCTCGTGAGCGAAATCGGCATCGAGGTTCCGCCCGGACGCATCATGGGCGAGCTCGGCTTTGTCGCGCCAAAGAACAAACGCACCCAGACGGTGAAATGCGTCGAGAGCGGAGACGTCCTGACAATCACGTATGAGACGTTGCTCGAGCTTTACTTTCAGAATCCCGAATTTGGCTATTATCTGTTGAGCCTGACCAGCGAGCGGCTTCTGCAAAATGTTTCGCGCCTCGAAGGTCTTGTCGAGGAGTACAAGACCAAACTGGACCAGCAGCAAATCGCGCAGCCCGGTGCCCCGATCTCGGTCCCGCGCTAGCGCTTCGTTGGACTGTTTCTGATCGTCTCGGTGACGCAATCTCTGAGGAATGCGCGGCTCGCAGGAAACCGGATTTTCTTGGCCTTTGCCTCGGCCTTGCACGAGGCGATCGCATTTTTGATGGCCACGTCGTCGGCGTCGGACAGTTTCGGTGCTGCAGTTGCGGTCGACGTGAATCCCAGTCCGGCGGCCATCAAGAGACCGAATGCAACGGCGAATAGAACTCTGGTTAGTCGCAGCATGATGGGTTCACCTGGTTACTTCGCGGCCGGGGGCCAATGTGCAGCATCGCCGCATAGCGTTGCAAGCACAGCCTACGATGAGTCATCTACTATTCAACAACGGCAGATCGCGGAAGAGTGGGGGCGATATTGCGGCCATTGCGGGCGCCGCTGCGCCAGCGTGCCCGCAGGTCCGCGATGCGCTCTACCGTGGGACGATGGTCTGCGACAAATTGCCATTCACGGCCGGCAAAAGCCGCGAGGCCATCGAGGTGACAATTGCAGGAGGCTCGGTACGTTACAGTCGCGTCGTGCGACTTCGCGGCATTGCATCATCGCCGCGTGAAGAGGGCAGTGGGAGCCTCAGTGGCCAGAACATCAGCCTGCTGGGATCCTGGAAGAGTGGCAATCGTCAGTATGAAGCCAAATATGCCGGCACCTTCGTGCGACGCCACGCGGATCTCAAAGGGACCCAAACCTGGAATGACGGCGGCAAGACCATAAACAGGGATTGTTCCGGCACCATCAAACGGCCGCTTCGTATCTTTCTGCCCCGCGAGAAAAAGCAGCCGTAAAACTGTGACGAAATCGCAGTAGACGGACGCCACGGCAAACGCGCATTCTAGGCGGGAACCAGAACCTCTCCATTTGCCTTTAAGGCGGGGGGTTCTTCATCCTCAATGCGAACTTGAAGGGGAATAAGCTCTTGCGACGCACAGTTGGCCATCCATTTCCGCTTTTCCCTGCTGTTTTTCTAGGCTGTTCGATTATAGCTCTGGTTTCGGCGTTCCCTATCGGCGCACCGCCAGCCCGCGCGCAGGCAGGCGGCCCGTTCGCCGAATTCACCGGCAGTTGGTCCGGCAGCGGGCAATTGCGTCCCGAGAAGGGGACCGCCGAGCGGATTCGCTGCAACGCGACCTACCGTCCGGGCAGCAGCAAGCGCGACATTGAGTTGCAATTACGGTGCGCCAGCGACAGCTACAATTTCGATCTTGTCGGTCAATTTACAGCCGACGACCAGAACCAGGTCAGCGGCCGCTGGACCGAACGCAGCCGCAGCACCGGTGGCACCGCAATCGGTAACGCGCAAGGCGACCGGCTTCAGCTCCATATCGAAAGTGCCGGCTTCGCGGCCGAAGTCGTCATGGTGACCCGCAACCGCAAGCAAAGCGTTGATATCGACTCCCACGGCGCCGGTCAGGTGGTCAGAGCTTCGATCACCTTGAACCGGAGTTGAGCGGAGCGGTCAGCCGTCTAGTGCCAGCGGAGCTTGAGTGACGATACGCCGGCGATCACGTTGATCGCCGTGGATCCCTGAAGCGATAACGGCTGCAGCGCAATCGTTCGGTTCGAGCCGAGAGCACGTTCGCTCCAGCGCCCAGGCCGAGACCGACATCGGCCGAAACGCCGACATATTCGCCGGCAAGTGCTCCGGCCGGCACGCCGGTTGTCGGCGCGAAGACCGCCTAGCCCAGCACGCTTCCGGTGCTTACACCGAGAGCAACACCGATGGTGCTGAGCGCGCCATCATAGGATTGGGGCGGCACCTGCGGAACGGCACCCGGCGCTTGCGAGTAGACACATTGCATCGCCTGATGGCCGATGATGATGAATCCGATGTTTGGATCGACTCTGCAGGACAGGGTGCCCACTTGCGTCCAGTTCTGCGCTGCGGTGTGTTCGGAAAACATCGCGCCCAAGACGAGGGTCGCAAGCAATAAGCAATTGCGAAGCATATTTATCATCCTTTCTCCGGTAAATTTCAGTTCTTCCGAATATTCTGGCGTGGTTCAGTCAATGACCTTCGACATTGCGTCCATGGCTTTTTCACCCGGGTTCGTCAGGCAGCGTTCGATGAATTCATCGCTTTGTTTGTGTAGAACATCGAGGTTGAATTTCGTGGTACCTGACTTGCCAAGGAGAAATCCACGGAGGAATGCAATTGCGACGTCGCGGCTGGCACCACTCTCCCGCATGATGTCCTTGCATGTATATTGTTCGATCGCGCGATCCTTGCTGTCCTGCGCTGAAGCTGGACTGAAGGCCATCGTAAATTGCCGTTACGAGACCCGTGGCTTTCCGGCCGACGTTCATATCGATCACCTTCAATTGCAGCTGCTCCGGCGCAAAAGTCCGACGCATCGCGTGCCGCCACTCTGAAAGGTGATGGCCCCCAGCGTTGCAGGGTCATTATCCTGTACGGTCGAGAAGAAATCGCCGCCAAAGCTCGGGTTCGCGCGCGAAGTGTCTATATTCAATCGGGGGTTGGGTGTGCCGTGAATTGGCGGATTGCCCGGTTGCGCGATTACCGAGTCACGAAAGCAATTCGCGACACACTTGCCCCCCACTGCGAATGATCCGCGTGCGGCGGAGGCGCATTCCCAGTCAAATCAGCTTTGTAGAAAGCTACCGACGGCGGAAGGCCGTGCCTTGCCGAGACAAATCAACAAGCCGCTTGCTGTCAGATTGCTGGCGCCTACATCGGTACCGTTCCACTGCTTTGGCGGCGGTGTCATTGCAGTCCCTCCTTCCGGGTCCGGTTTTTGTCGTGTCAGCTGAAGCCGCTTATGATAGTGACTGCGCAGTTTTGGGGATTTGGCGTAGATGTTCCGAAGATGTGTGACCGCTGGCTGCTGCCTGCGCAGCCTGCAGGCCGGTGTCTTGCTTGGAGTGGCCGTCATCCTGTTCGCTGCTCTGGGCGGGTGCGCAACGCTCGAGCGCCTTCCTGCGGTAACCTACGCGCAGGCGAAACAGACCGAAATTCTGGATATTCCGGATGCCCGCTTTTACGTCAGTGAATCGAAACAGATTCTCGACGTCGCGGTAAAGGCGGCCCAACGCCGCAACATGACGCGCGGCGTGAACACGACAAGAACCTTTCTCGCAATTTCCGGCGGCGGGGACGACGGCGCGTTCGGTGCCGGATTGCTGGTCGGATGGAGTGACCGTGGCGACCGCCCCGAATTCGATGTTGTGACGGGTGTCAGCACAGGATCCCTCTCAGCTCCGTTCGCTTTTCTCGGCCGCGCCCATGATCCTCAGTTGAGATCCGTTTACACCGAGACGAGTGCGAGTGACGTCTTCGAAAGGAACGCGTTGCTTGGGGCTCTCGCCGGCGATGCGCTCACCAACAATGCGCCCCTGCGGGCGATGATTGCCAACTATTTCGATGACCAAATGGTTCGCGGGATTGCCGAAGAATACGCCAAAGGACGACTTCTGTTCATCCTGACGACCAATCTCGACCAGGCTCGTCCTGTCATCTGGAATATCGGCGCGATTGCATCGAGCAACAATCCGAAAGCTCGCGATCTCATCATTGACGTTCTGCTTGCGTCGACGTCGATCCCCGTTGTTTTCCCCCCGGTCATGTTGGATGTCACGGTTGATGGTCAGAAACGTCAGGAGATGCATGTTGATGGCGGCACCATCGCGCAGGCGTTCCTCTATCCGCCCTCGATATCGCTCAAAACCGGGGCAGCGCGCGCCGGGATCAACGAGAAAATATTGCGGGCAGAGAGAAAGCGCGTTGCCTATGTGATCCGCAATGGCCGGTTTGTCCGTCCGGAGGAAAGCGTGCAGCTGCGCACGATTGCGATCGCGAAAGAAGCGCTGTCCACAATGATCGCATCGAGCGGCGTCAACGATACATATCGCATGTTTCTTCTCGCCCGACGGGACGGTGTCGGCTTCAATCTTGCGTCGATCGGTGATGATTTCGACGTGCCGTACAAGGGCCCGTTCAACAAGGAGTACATGCAGACTTTATATGACTACGGCTATCAAAAAGGGCGCGCGGGGTATCCTTGGCAAAAAGCGCCGCCCGGTTATGTCAACTAGACGGATCCGGCCGAAGTACCTTGGAGAGCCGTGGCGGCCGGTGTTACGCTTGTTCGTTCGCAATGAAAGGTAAAGGGAGACGATTATGTTTGGTATTTCTCGCGCGATGAAGTTCGCTGCCGTTATTCTGGCGGCGGCGGTCATGCTGATTAGTTTGGCTCCGCCCTCTTATGCGGAATCGGGGACGGTCCGCCTTCGTATAACCAGGGCCGGGTTCATCGTCGGCGCCGGCGGCGGTACAGGCACCTTGGTTTTCCATGGCAGGACCTATCCGTTAAGCGTCGGCGGGTTGAGCGTCGGGACGTTCGGCGCGGCCACCGCCGATGTCGTCGGGCGTGCGTTCAACCTGCGCCGCGCGCAGGATATCGTCGGTACATACACTGCAGTCGGCGCCGGTGTTGCGATTGCCGGTGGCGCAACGGCGGCGCGCCTCCGGAACCAGAATGGCGTTGTCATTGAAGTGCGTGGACGGCAGATTGGCCTCGAGGCCTCTCTCAATCTCAGCGGCATGAGCGTCGCTATGCGCTAGCGCGTTTGATCGATAGCAATGGCAAATTGAAAACCCCGGGCCCTACGCCCGGGGTTTGAGTTTTCGGAAAAAAGAGGCCGCGCGTTCCTTGGGGGAACGGCGGCCTGAATTTACCTGCCGGCGCGGGGGAAGGGGGATCAGGCCGGCAGCCGGATGCTCAACGTCCCTCCCACCACAAAGTTCCATCCAACTATCGCTCGGTCCGAAATCGCAGTCATGCAAGAGGGTTAGCGGTTATCCACGCCCTTCAGCAAAATCGCGAAATTGGTGACCTCCGTCACAGTGCCGGAGCCGCGCCTGCCGTACCTTCCAAAGATCAAAAACGATTGCCTTTGGAGTGGAGGCAAAAATGCAAAAAGTATCGTCAGTGCTGGCCTATGTTGTGAACGATGGCAGGGTGTGCGCGCTCAAGCCGTCGGAGTGGTCGATCCTGCTTGCTGGTGTTGTGCTTTGCGGCTTCGTCACGCTGGTTGTCCTCCTCGCGCGCGTCTAGGCGTCCTCGCAGCCCCTTAGCGCGCGAGATCTGCGGCCGGCTCGCCGCACATGGTTTCGACCCCTTTCCTGGTTCCGACGACGATCGGCCGCCGCCAGGCGCGCAAATCCGGTTTCTCGCCGGAGCGCGAGGCCGGCGCGAAACGTTGCATCGCTTTTGGTTCAAGGCAGGCGGCTGTGTAGTCCGCGAGCATGACCGGATTCGTTGGTACCGATGAAATCGGGCCCCTGCCGCCATAGGCGGCCGCTACGAAGCGACGCGGACCTGCGCCAGATAGCGCTCGACTTCCTTCCGCAGCTGATGAGATTGCTACGCCAGTTCGGCTGCCGCGGTCAGTGAGGCGACCTTTCCGGTTTTCACAGCGCTGTTCGAGACCTCGCTGACATTCTCGGAGACATCGCGCGTGCCCTTTGCCGCGGCGCTCCTGGGTCACGGCATCCTGCTGACGCATGGCAACCGCGACGTCGTTGGCGACATCGCTCAACTGCTCG
>Ga0307498_10000034_pt1 | contig 13127 bp, 11 predicted proteins | sample 12_S_MG_FD_201369 | JGI IMG/M metagenome (GOLD analysis project Ga0307498, IMG submission 201369) | Soil microbial communities from Populus trichocarpa stands in riparian zone in the Pacific Northwest, United States - 12_S | ecosystem: Environmental > Terrestrial > Soil > Riparian zone > Trees...
TAGCAGTGACCGGTGAGAAACGCGCCGCCGCGCTCCCGGATGTTCCGACGACCGCCGAAGCAGGCATCGGCGATCTCGTTGTCTATTCCTGGCAGGCCGCAGCAGCGCCCAAGGGGTTACCGGCAGATGTGCGCACCAAACTAGAAAGCGAAATCGTCGCCGCTATCAATTCGCCGGATGCTACAAAACAGTTCAACGACATCGGTTTCGATGTGGTTGCCAGCAATGGTACCCAATTCACCGAATTTCTAGCCGCCGAAACCCAGCGCTGGAAAAAGGTGATCGAGGCGGGAAATATCGTTGCAGAATAAAACTCGGCCATGATCGATCTCGGCAAGGGCGCACCCATCGTCACTGAGATGCTGGTCATCCCGGTTGCCGGGGAAGACAGCATGCTGCTCAACCTAAGCGGGGCGCATGGCCCGCTGTTCACTCGCAATATTGTTGCCTTGCGCGACAATGCCGGTCGGACAGGTGTGGGCGAAGTGCCGGGTGGCGATCGCATCCGCCAGACGCTCGACGAAGCGCGGCCGTTGGTCATCGGGCAATCGATTGCCGCCTTTAATGGCATACTCAATTCTATACGATGGAAATTTGGTGCCAGAGACGCGGAGGGCCGCGGTCAACAGACTTTCGATCTTCGCACCACAGTTCACGCTGTCACGGCCGTCGAGGCTGCGATGCTCGACCTTCTCGGACAGCATCTCAACGTTCCCGTTGCGGCGCTCCTTGGTGAGGGCCAGCAGCGGTCAAGCGTCAAAATGCTCGGCTATCTATTCTACGTCGGTGACCGGAAACGAACGAACCTGCCGTATCGTAGCACCCCCGATGCAAATGGCGAGTGGTTTCGGTTGCGCGACGAAGAAGCCTTAACGCCGGCGGCCATTGTTCGGGTCGCCGAGGCCGCGCATGAGCGGTATGGGTTTGAGGATTTCAAACTGAAAGGTGGCGTCCTCGAAGGAGACAAAGAGATCGCTGCCGTGACGGCTCTGGCGGAGCGATTTCCGGACGCGCGCGTCACGATTGATCCGAACGGCGCGTGGTCGCTCGACGAGGCCGTGCGACTATGCCGCGGCCAACGAAATGTTCTCGCCTATGCCGAGGACCCTTGTGGCGCGGAGAAGGGGTATTCCGGGCGTGAAATCATGGCGGAGTTTCGCCGCGAGACTGGTCTGCCGACGGCAACAAATATGATAGCCACCGATTGGCGGGAAATGGGTCACGCGATCCAGCTTCACGCGATCGATATCCCGCTCGCCGACCCGCATTTTTGGACGCTGCAGGGATCGGTGAGGGTTGCGCAGATGTGCCGCGATTGGGGCCTCACTTGGGGCTCACATTCGAATAATCATTTCGACATCTCTCTTGCAATGTTCACGCATGTTGCCGCGGCCGCACCAGGCAATGTCACAGCAATCGATACGCATTGGATCTGGCAGGACGGCCAGCGCCTGACCAAGGAGCCGTTCAAGATTGTAAAAGGCGCGGTCGCTGTGCCGGAGCAGCCAGGCCTCGGCATAAATATAGATATGGCTCAGATCGATGCGGCGCATAGGCGCTACAAAAGCATGGGGCTCGGTGTGCGAGATGACGCGATTGCTATGCAATTTTTGATTCCAAACTGGAAATTTGATCCCAAACGTCCGTCACTTGTGCGCTGACTGGCTTCGTCTTCCGCCGCCCTTTGCTGTGACGCCCGGTCACGATACTGTTTGCAAGGGGAAGACCTGAGTGCTCACGCGTGACAGCTCTCCATAAAGCCCGAATTGGGGTCGACATCGGCGGCACGTTTACCGACGTCGCACTGGAAGTCGGTCACCGGCGCTTCACAGCCAAAACCTTAACGACCTCGCGCGCCCCCGAAGAAGGCGTGCTGGCCGCCTTGCGCTCGGTCCTCTCCGAAGCCGGCGTTGATCCTGGCGAGGTGGGGGTCGTCATTCATGGAACGACACTGGCGACGAACGCGCTGATCGAGCGCAAGGGCGCAAAAACTGCTCTTCTCACAACGGAAGGTTTCCGGGACGTGGTGGAAATCCGGCACGAAAATCGCTTCGAGCAGTATGACGTCAATATCGATCTGCCGCTGCCGCTGGTGCCACGGCGCCGGCGCCTCCCGATCTGCGAGCGTATCAACGCACAAGGCGAAATACTCCAGGTGCTGGATGAATCCAGTGTTGCTCGCGCTATCGAGACGCTTGCGGCCGAAGACGTCGAGGCTGTGGCGATCGGATTTCTACATAGCTTCACTAATCCAGCTCACGAGCACCGGGTCGGGGATGCGATCGCACGCGCGCTGCCGAACATTGCGGTCACGCTGTCTTCTGACGTCTCGCCTGAGATGCGTGAATACGAGCGGTTCTCCACGGCCTGCGCCAACGCATATCTTCAGCCTATGATCGGCCGCTATCTGGCCAATCTGGAGCGCAACCTGCAGCGGGCCGGCTTTCGCTGTCCCATGCTACTGATGACGTCCGGTGGCGGCATCACCAGTGTCGAAACAGCCATTCGCTTTCCTGTTCGTCTTGTCGAATCCGGACCGGCGGGCGGAGCGATCTTTGCGTCCTGCGTTGCGCGCCAGAACGGCCTCGACGAAGTCGTATCTTTCGATATGGGCGGCACGACCGCAAAGATCTGTCTTATCGACAAGGCGCAGCCGCAGACCGCACGTGCTTTCGAGGTGGCGCGCATTTACCGTTTTCTCAAAGGCAGCGGATTGCCATTGCGCATTCCGGTGATCGAAATGGTTGAAATCGGCGCGGGCGGCGGCTCAATCGCCCGGGTCGATACTCTCGGCCGGATCGTTGTCGGACCGGACAGCGCAGGCTCGGATCCAGGCCCAGTGTGCTACGGCCGAGGCGGCACAGAACCGACCGTGACCGATGCTGATGTCGTGCTCGGCCGCATCGATCCCGCTGCGTTTTCCGGCGGAAAAATGAATCTGGATGTGGTGAGCGCCAAGCGCGTGGCAACCGAACGGATTGGTTCCAAACTCGATCTCGCAACCGAGCACGCTGCCTTGGGCATCAGCGAGATCGTGGACGAGAACATGGCGAACGCCGCGCGCGTGCACGCAATTGAGAGCGGGAAAGATCTCCGTTCGCGCACGTTGATTGCGTTTGGCGGCGCCGCGCCCCTGCACGCCGCGCGCGTTGCGGAAAAACTCGGGATCGGCCATGTCCTCGTTCCGGCTAATGCTGGCGTCGGATCGGCGATCGGCCTCTTGCGTGCTCCGGTGGCATATGAAGTCGTTCGCGGTCGGTTGATACGTCTCAGTGCATTCGATGCTTCTGCGGCAAACCGGCTCTTTTCCGAGATGCGGTTAGAAGCAGAGGCTATAGTCCGGCGCGGCGCACCTGATGCCGGACTCACCGAGCGACGATCGGCCTTTATGCGCTATCGCGGACAAGGCCACGAGATCGGTGTGCAACTTCCCGTGCGGGAATTCAGTGCCGCCGACAAAGCTACATTGACCCAGCTTTTCGAAACCGCATATCGCCGGCTATATAGCAGGCCAATCCCGGGGATTGAAATAGAAATCCTGAGTTGGGTGCTCACACTGAGCGCCCCCTCGGAAGGCGAGCTTGCCAAATCGGCCGCGACCAAATCGCACAAACCGAAGCCGGATGGACATCGGCCGGTCTTCGACCCGGGCACAGGCGAATTTCTCGAGGTTCCGATCTTCTGGCGGCCCGATCTCGAGCCCGGAGCAGAACTGACAGGACCGGCTGTGATCGCGGAAGACGAGACGTCCACGGTCATCAGTCCGCTCTTTGGCGCTCGCATCGACCGGTTCGGTTATATTGAACTTATTCGCCGCGAGATCTGACCATGGTCGCACGTCCCAATGCCGCGCTTGCCCAGATCCATATTCAGGTGATGTGGAACCGGCTGATCGCCGTGGTCGAAGAGCAGGCACAGACCATGCTCCGGACCGCGTTCAGCACCTCGGTGCGTGAGGCTGGCGACCTTTCGGCCGGCGTCTTCGATCGTCAGGGGCGCATGCTGGCACAAGCGGTCACCGGTACGCCGGGACATGTCAACTCGATGGCCAATGCGGTGAAACATTTTCTCGATGTCTACCCGCTCGCGACCATGAAGCCGGGCGATCATTTCATCACCAACGACCCCTGGCTTACATCGGGTCATCTTCACGACATCACGGTGGTGACGCCGAGTTTTTACCGGGGTGAAGCCGTGGGGTTGTTTGCCAACACGATCCACGTCGTCGACATCGGGGGGCTCGGCATGGGACCCGACGGCCGTCAGGTGTTCGAGGAGGGACTGTCCATCCCGATCATGCCCCTCGCGCGAGAAGGGCTGATGAACGAGGATCTCCTGCGGATCGTTCGGGCCAATGTGCGTGAACCGATGCAGGTTGAAGGCGATATCTACGCTTGCGCGGCATCCAACGATGAGGGCGTCCGGCGCCTGATCGAAATGATGGACGAATTCGAGATCGCCAACCTCGACACGCTCGGCGATACGATCATTGAAGCGTCACGAGAGGCAACACTCACGCGCATCCGCGCTCTGCCAAAGGGTACCTATCGCAATCAACTGAAAATGGATGGCTACGAGAAGCCGCTCGTCCTGAACGCGGCTTTGACGATATCCGAGGAGGGCCTGCACGTCGATTTCGACGGGACGTCGCCGGCGTCAAGCCACGGCATCAATGTCGTTTACAACTATTGCCTCGCCTACACGGCTTTCGGGGTTAAGTGCCTTGTCGCGCCCGACGTGCCGAACAACGCCGGTTCGCTCGCGCCGATTACGGTCAGCGCCCCTGCCGGCTGCGTGCTCAACGCCAATCGACCATGGCCGGTGGCGGCTCGCCACACGGTGGGTCATATGCTGCCTGATGCTGTATTCGGTTGCCTTCACCAGGCGATGGCGGGCGGCGTTCCGGCCGAAGGTGCATCCTCGTTGTGGAACCCGCAGATCTTCGGTGGCGGCTCATTGGTCGACGAGATCGACCCCGGTGTCGATGCAAATGCACTGCCGGCATTCAGCACCGTGATTTTCCATTGCGGCGGCGCCGGTGCGCGACCGGGCAAAGATGGGCTGAGCGCGACGGCATTTCCTTCCGGCGTGCGTACGATTCCCGTGGAAGCAACCGAGAGCGTGGCGCCTGTTGTGTTCTATCGCCGCGAATTCCGCGAAAGCTCCGGCGGCGCCGGAAGATTTCGCGGCGGGCTCGGCCAGGTCATTGAGCTCGGCGGCGCCGGCAATGCTCCAATCGCACTGCTTTGCAATTTCGAACGGGTGCACAATCCCGCGCGAGGACGCGAAGGCGGTGCGTCTGGCGCAAACGGGGCAGTATCACTTCGTTCGAGCAAGCCGATCCGGCCGAAGGGGCGCCAGACAGTGCCCGCGCGTGACGCGATCTGCCTCGCCTTGCCCGGCGGAGGTGGCTTTGGCGATCCGCGGACCCGTGACCCGCAACGTGTCCTCGATGATGTACTCGACGGCCTGATCACGGCAGATGAAGCGCGACGCGACTACGCTGTCGCTATAGACGGCCAGGGATGTCTCGACCTGATCGAGACAAAACGAATGCGATCGTCGTAAATTCGCAATCAGCGGATCGGCGAAAACGGCGCCGGGAAAAATATATCGACCTGCTGAGCGGCAATATGGTCTGGTCCTCCCGGGGGAGGCCACACACCTTCCTCGGCTGCTTTGGCCCGCAAACGCCCACGTTCCTCAACTGATTTGTATGGCCAGATATGAGTGAAACGGGTGACCGCACCGGTGACCGAGGTCATCGCGGTAAGCACGGGAGAAATTCTGTTGCGAACAGGAACGGCCTTCCGCCAGAGCTCGATTGTCGGCGCCAGCCCGCCGTGTTTGAGAATATAGATGCGCACTTCGAAACAGGGCCCCAGTGTGCCCGGCTGCATCGGCGGCAGAAAATCAAAGGCGACAAACGTGTCCATGGTCATGCCTGTCATGAATTCGCCGACGTCAAACGGATTTTTCGATTTCTGCGTCGCCATACGGTTTTCGAGGGCGGCCGCCGGATCGCTGATACTCCGGAGGATCATTATCTGGTTGAGCGCGCCTATTTCTGAAAACCAGCAGGCGAGCAGTGCCGGGTCATTCGCCAAGCCGTGCTCGAGCACGGACAAGGCTTTGAGATGTGTTGCCGGCCGCACCGTGATGATCGTCACGTCGTAGTGGTTTTGCATTTCTTGCCTCCAGAGCGCGGCCGTGACCGCGCGTGGAATTGACAGCATCGGACGCCAAACCTAGCGTGGCTCTTCCAGTTTTACGTTAGTGACGGAGCCGTATTGAGACAATGCCGGGTCGCCGGATCCGGTCGCGTAGCCAAAAAATCGGTCCATTGATCAATCGTGACCGGGGAGGAAACATGAAAGGATTTCGCGTGCTGAAAGCGGTCGCCGCTGCGGCAACCGCCTTCACGTTTTACGCCGCAGCGCAAACCAACGCCGCAGAGTCGGTCAAAATCGGGATTATCTGGCCGCTGACGGGCAATGCAGCAGCGGCCGGTCAGGCGTCCAAGGCCGCCGCCGAAGTCGCCGCCGATATCGTCAATAACGCGCACCCTGAACTCGGCGATCTGCCTCTCGCCAAGACCGCTGGCTTGCCGAACATGGGCGGAGCCAAGCTTGAGCTTATCTTTGTCGATCATCAAGGAAACCCGTCGCTCGCACAGCAGTTGGCAACGCGGCTGATCACCCAAGACAAAGTTCACGTATTGATGGGTGCTTATCAGTCTTCGTGCAGCTTCACGGCGACCGCAGTCGCCGAGCGCTATGGCATTCCGTTCATGGTCGGTGAATCGGCCGCCGGCAACATCACCGGTCGCGGATTCAAATGGGTATTTCGTGGTACGCCGATCGCCTCCGACTATGCTCGCACTTACATGAGATTTTTTGCTGACATGAAGAAGCAAGGCAAAAAAATCGATTCAATTGCGATCGTGAACGAGAATACCGATTACGGCACGTCGGTCGCCGATGCGATCGTCGAGGAGTCGAAGAAAGCCAACGTACCGGTCGCGTTGCGAATTCCCTATAGTGCGAGCTCGACCGACGTGTCGGCGCAGATTCTCCAGCTCAAGGAGAAGAATCCGGATGTCGTGATCTTCATCAGCTATACGGCAGATTCGATCCTCTACATGAAGAGCATGAACAATCTGCAATACAAGCCGCCAATGGTGATCGGCGACGATACTGGATTTTCCGATCCGTCATTCATTCCGGCGGTGGCCGACGCCGCGCAGGGTGCCATGAACCGCAGCGCATGGGCGATCGGTAAACCTGGTTCGACGACATACAAGATCAATGAGATGTACAAGGCCAAGACGGGCCGCGATCTCGACGACACAAGCGCGCGGAACATGCAGAGTTTCTTCGCGCTTGCCGATGCGATCAATCGCGCGGGATCGACCGATCCGGAGAAGATCCGTGAGGCGCTGACGAAGACCGATCTCAAACCCGAACAACTTATGATGGGCTATCAGGGGGTAAAATTCGATGAGACCGGCCAGAACATCCTCGCCGCCACCTATCTGATCCAGTTGCACGACAAAAGCTACGAGCTGGTCTGGCCTGACAACGCCGCCACCGCCAAACTACAATGGCCGATGACGGGCGGGAAAAATTAGCCGATGCTTCTTTTGCAGGTGATCGTAGGTGGTCTCCTTCTGGGAGCCATCTACGCACTTTTCTCCTCGGGTCTCACGTTGATCTGGGGGATGATGAATTTCATCAACTTCGCGCATGGCGAGTTCGTCATGCTTGGCATGTACGTGAGCCTGCTCGTTGTCATGTACCTTGGAGGCGGCCCGGCGGCGTTTGGATTTGGAGCGGCCTTCGCGCTCTTCGTGCTGGGGGTGGTGGTCTATCTGTCCCTTATTCGTTACGTGCTGCGTGGGCCTATGCTTGCGCAAATCCTTTCGACCTTCGGGCTCGCCCTTCTACTGCGTTACACGGCATTCTGGATCTTTTCGGCGAATTTCGTCTCGCTGCCGCAGACGTCTCTATCGGGCACGATCAATGTCGGCGGGATCTTGATGCCGATACCGCAACTGGTCGCCGGCGTTATCGCCATTCTGTTGACGATCGGTCTGCACCTGATGCTCACGCGCACGACGATCGGCAGTCAGTTGCTCGCGGTGTCGGAAGACCGTGGGGCCGCGATGCTGATGGGAATCAAGCCAGATCGCATGCAGGCACTCGCATGGGGTCTGTCGGCGGGCGCGGCCGGGATCGCGGGAGCCCTTATGGCGATCGCCTATCCCTGGTCGCCGTCGGTGGGGGAGACATTCGGATTGACGGCATTCGTTGTCGTCGCACTCGGCGGCTTTGGTAGCGTGCCTGGGGCGCTGTTTGCGGGCCTGATCGTTGGACTTATCCAGGCGCTCTCCGCGTTCTGGTTTGGACCAATCTACAAGGACATAGTTGTCTATGCATTGTTCGTGGCGTTGCTGTGGTTGCGGCCGCAAGGCTTGATGGGCAAAGCGTGAATAAAATTCCGGCCTTATCCCCGACCGTTCTGCTGGCAGTTGCCTTGCTCATCTACCCACTTATCTTCTCCGGAGCTTTCTATCTCGACGTCGGCGTGACATTTCTGCTCGCTGCGATTTCGGCGTCGGCCTGGAATATCGTCGGTGGTTATGCAGGTCAGGTTTCGGTCGGCCACGCGATGTTCTTCGGGCTCGGCGCCTACGCACCGCTCCTCTGTTACAAGCTCTATGGATGGACACCGATGGCCGGAATTCCTTTCGGCATTGCGGCCAGCGTCGCGCTAGCGATCTTGATTGGTATTCCAACGTTCCGGTTAACTGGCCATTATTTCAGCATGGCCACCATCGCAGTCGCCGAATTGATCAGAATTTACTTCGGCACCTGGGATCTGGTCGGAGCGGCAATCGGGATGCAGGGACCTGCTACGGCGCGTGGCTGGTGGGATCTGACCTTTCGCAGCGAGTTGCCCTACTACTACATTTTTCTCACCGTCTTAGCCGTTCTGCTGAGTTTCACTTATCTGATGGAGCGCCACCGATTTGGTTACTACCTACGGGCGATCAAAGCCGGTGAACGCGCTGCCCGCAGTCTTGGCGTTCCGGTTCAACAGACCAAAATCAGAGCGCTTGTCCTTAGCGCCGTGTTCACCTCGGTGGCGGGCTCTCTTTATTCGGTCAAAACAGGGTTCATCGACCCGGAAAGCGGTTTCGGCATTCTCGTGTCGGTTCAGATGGTCATCATTGCCGCTTTAGGTGGCGCCGGGAGGCTCTATGGTCCCCTGATCGGCGCGCTCATTTTGATCCCGCTGCAGACAGCAACCAACACCTGGTTCGGTGGCGGCGGGACAGGTCTCACATTTATCCTTTATGGCGGCATCATTGTGCTTATCGCGCGATATGAGCCTGGGGGCATATACGACTTGTGGGAACAGATCTCTCCACGGCTCTGGAGACGCAAGCATGCTTCTTGAGGCGCACGCAGTTTCAAAATCGTTCGGCGATTTCTTTGCGGTCCGCGATGCGAACCTGTCTGTCGGCGAAGGAGAGATCGTTGGTTTGATTGGTCCAAACGGTGCCGGCAAATCCACATTTTTCAACTGCCTTGCCGGCGATGCCGTCCCCACCAGCGGCAAGATCATTTTCGACGGTCAGGACATGACCAATGCGCCGCCAGAAGCGCACGCACGTCTCGGGATCGGTCGTACGTTTCAGGTGCCTGCGACCTTCGAGGGCATGAGTGTCATCGATAATGTGATGGTGGGCGCCTTTCTCCGACATACGCATCAAGGAGATGCGCGTGATCACGCAAGCCGCATCATCGAGTTGACCGGACTGAAGGCGCAAATGGACCTCGCTGCGCATTCACTCGGCACGCCAGGCCGAAAGCGACTTGAGATTGCACGCGTGCTTGCGACGAATCCACGCCTTATGTTGCTGGACGAGTCGCTCGCCGGCTTGACGCCGACTGAACTGCAGGAAGCGATCCGCCTGGTCCGCAAAATCCACGAGATGGGGATCACGATCGTGATCGTCGAACACATCATGGAAGTCATCATGACGTTGGCCGGGCGGGTCCTGGCGTTCAATCAGGGCCATGTTATCGCCAGCGGCAGGCCGGAAGATGTCGTCAAGGATGAAGCCGTCATCGAAGCTTATCTGGGACGTGGTAGTCACAGAGTTCGGAGGCGATCCGCGTGAGCGACCTTGTCGTTGAGCACCTTGAGGTGCGCTACGGCGATCTGATCGGCGTTGCCGACGTCTCGATGCGCGTCGACAACGGCCGGATCGTCGCGCTCCTCGGCTCCAACGGTGCCGGGAAAACCACGACACTCAACGCAATCGCGGGCTTGGTGCACGCTTCCAAAGGTCGCGTCACCTGGCGCGGCGAAGTCATTTCCGGGCAGCCCTCCTATCAGGTCGTAGGCAAGGGACTGGCGTTGTCGCCGGAGGGCTGGCGGCTTTTCGTTTCGCAGACAGTCGAGCAGAATCTCCGTTTGGGTGCGACGGCACTGGCCGACCGGACGCGGATCGAAGCTTTGTTCGACAGGGTTTACCGACTGTTCCCTCGACTGCGCGAGCGACGCCATCAACTGGCCCGCACATTGTCGGGCGGGGAAAGACAGATGTTGGCGCTCGGACGAGCATTGATGAGCGAACCGAAAATGTTGTTGCTGGACGAGCCAAGCCTCGGTCTCGCGCCAACCGTTGTCGAGTCGCTTTACGATACGTTGCTGCAGCTCCACGAGGATGGACTTACACTCTTGCTGGCGGAGCAATCAATTCCACTCGCCCTCGGAATAGCGGACTACGCCTACGTTTTGCAGACAGGACGTGTGGCTATCGAAGGGAAGGCGACCGAAATGGAAAGCAACAGGCAGGTGCAGGAAATCTACCTCGGGATCGGGACGCCGACTGAACTGCAGCGTTAAAACAGGCCCAGCGGGTTTGATCGATCTTTCCGCTCGTGGTCCTGCTGGTGCTAAACGTACAATGCGGAGCTACTGGCAAAAACAGGGAGGATCTAATGACGAAAGCGGGCTGGATCGCAGCTACCTTGTTCATGGCCTCGGCCATAACCATTCAGGCTCACGCAGCCGACGTTAAGATCGGCGTCATCTATCCACTCACTGGCAACGCTGCGAGTGCCGGCCAATCCGCCAAGGACGCGGTTGAGCTCGGCGTGGAAATCGTCAACCGGGGTTATCCAGAACTCAAGGCGATGCCGCTTGGTGCAACCGTTGGATTGCCAAATCTCGGTGGCGCCAAGATCGTTCTTGTTCAAGCCGATCATCAGGGCAACCCGCAGGTCGGTCAGCAGCAGACCCTGCGCCTGATTACCCAAGACCAAGTGGTCGCCATGCTTGGTTCGTACCATTCCTCGGTTTCTCTGGTCGCCACGGCCGCTGCCGAACGGCAAGGGATTCCGTTTCTCGTCGCCGATTCCGTGGCGCTCAACATTACGACCCGCGGATTCAAGTGGACCTTCCGCAGCGGACCGATCGCGCCCGACTTTGCCAAGGCCTACACCGAATTTCTCACCGATTTGAAGAAGTCGGGCAAGAAGATCGACACTATCGCTATCGTCAATGAGAACACCGACTACGGCTCGTCGGTTGCAGCAAGTATTCTCGAGGCGGCGAAGGCTGCGAACATCAACGTGGCGGCGCAAATTCCTTATAATGCGAACAGCTCGGATGTCTCGGCGCAGGTCCTACAACTCAAGACCGCTAAGCCAGATGCGGTCATTTTCATCAGCTATACGGCCGACACCATTCTCTACTTCAAGACAATGAAGAACCTCGACTACCTGCCATCGATCATCATCGGCGACGACGCCGGCTTCTCGGACCCGACTTTCATCCCAAACGTCGGCGATCTCGCTCAGGGCGCGGTCAACCGCAGCGCCTTCGACATCGGCAAGCCCGGCAGCAACAGCTACATCATCAACGAGATGTTCAAGGCAAAATTCAATCGCGATCTCGACGATACGAGCGCTCGCTGGATGCAAGGATTCTTCGTGCTGGCTGACGCCATCAATCGCGCCGGCTCAACCGAACCCGACAAAATCCAGGCGGCGCTGAAGGCAACGAATCTCACGGCAGATCAACTCATGATCGGCTATCGCGGCGTGAAATTCGATGAATCCGGGCAGAACACCTTATCAGCGACCTACCTGATCCAGCTGCAGGGCAAGCAATATGTTTCAGTCTGGCCGGAGGATCGGGCGACCGCGAAGTTCGCATATCCGATGAAGGGCTGGAATAAATAAGAAGTCGATGATTGAATCGCGGGTGCAAGGTCCGTCCGAAGCGAACATTCTCTTCGGGTGAGTAAGCCAGCCTCCGATACCACCTTTGCAGCGACGCGACACCAAAAAGGCCGCCCGCCATTCTTGCCGGCGGCCTTTTTGTGCAAACGTGGACTGCAACGTGCACGCGCGCTAATCCCGCGCGTCAACCGGGAAAGTGGTAACTAACGACCATCCCAATGGAAAAGCGCTTGATGTCCTCTGACGGCAAGACTTTTTCAAACGGCCGTCGCAAGTTTAAACATTCGGCGATGTTAGGGATGGCACTGCTGAGTGCACCTGTGGCTGCGGCGCAGACGAGCCCAGCCGTCGAAACGCCTGGAGGGCCTGCCAACGTGATCAACGACATGACATTCGAGGATGGTCGCAGGATCCTTGATCTCTCGCCAAATGCGACCTGCGGTTACGTCCGTGTCACCTTTGTGAGTAAGCGAAAAATTGCGCCGGGTGGCATGCAGGCACCGTTCGCGGATGGTAGACCAGCAGGATCGGCTCTCTATTTCATGCTGACGCCGGAGGAGCCGGTAAAACTCCACCGCATCCGGAACGATCAGCTATATCACTACTATCTCGGCGATCCGATCGAAGTTTTGACGATGCTGGAAGATGGATCCACCGAGTTTCACGTCGTCGGCCCGGATCTTCGCAATATTGGTGAGCGGCGCTGGTTTCTCGGCGCCTCAACCGAGTGGCCCGGCGTCGAGACGTCGAGCTCGGCAACGTGGATGTATTGACGACCGAATATCCGAAGGTTGCCGTTGAAATCGGCAGTTTCCCGGTGCCTACGAAACGGTAGGGGCCGACCTTCGTGCGTCCGCTGTTGGCCCT